>ENA-OUOY01001028-OUOY01001028.1-human-gut-metagenome-genome-assembly--contig:-NODE-1028-length-17504-cov-5.765717_pt1 | contig 17504 bp, 16 predicted proteins | sample MGYA00237937_ERZ548767 | MGnify/ENA primary metagenome ERZ548767 (study PRJEB26490, sample SAMN05356887) | human gut metagenome | biome: terrestrial biome; feature: human-associated habitat; material... | reverse complement strand
GGGCTATGTGCTCCATTGGGCTTTCAGCCCGCCCTTGCTAAATCCGAAACTTGAATCAAAAATACACTTCCGATAGGACGCAAATCCCTATTTCAGAATTGTTAGAACCACCCATCAACAAACTAAACAGACACATGAAAGTACTGAAATTTGGCGGCAGCTCGGTGGGCACTGCCTTTGCTATAAAAAACGTAAAAAGCGTTGTCGAGCGTGCTGGCACCCCCCTCATTGTGGTGGTGTCGGCACTTGGCGGCGTGACAGACCAGTTGATAAAGACCACCCAACTGGCCTCGAAGGGCAATGTGGCTTATTTGGCCGAGGTGGAGGCCATCACGGAGCGCCACCACCAAATGGTGTCGGACGTGATAGCTCCCGAAAAACAGGCACGCCTTGTGGCAAATATCGATGCTCTGCTGGGCGAACTGCGCAGCATTCTGCATGGCGTGTGCCTTATTCAAGACCTCACACCAAAGATTAGTGATGCTATTGTGGCATACGGCGAACGCTTGTCGTCGCTCATTGTGGCAGAACTCATCAGTGGCGCCACGCACTACGACTCGCGACGCTTTATCAAAACCGTGCATGAGAGCGACAAGCACTTGCTCGACTTTGATGTCACCAACCGCTTGATAACCGAGACTTTCGGCCGTGAACAGAGCGGGGTGGCCGTGATGGGGGGCTTTATAGCCAGCGATGCCGAGACTGATGTAACCACCAACCTGGGGCGTGGAGGCTCTGACTATACGGCGGCCATAATGGCGGCAGCCCTCGATGCGGAGGCACTTGAAATATGGACTGATGTGGACGGCTTCATGACGGCCGACCCACGCATCATACCAGGGGCTTTTACCATCGACGAACTGTCGTATGCCGAGGCCATGGAACTTTGCAACTTTGGCGCCAAGGTGGTGTATCCGCCCACCATCTATCCCGTGTGTCAAAAGAACATACCTATATATGTAAAGAACACCTTTCGTCCTGAGGCCAAGGGGAGTGTCATACGCAAGGACGCTGCACCGAGCGGACGCCCTATCCGTGGTATATCATCGGTCAAGGACACCAGCACCGTCACGGTGAGCGGTTTGGCCATGGTGGGTGTGATTGGCGTGAACCGTCGCATCTTTACCACTTTGGCGGCTGGCGGCATCAGCGTGTTTATGGTGGCACAAAACTCTTCGGAGACCAGCACAACCCTGTGTATGACACCCGATGATGCCCGCGAGGCTTGCCGGCTGCTCGATGCCGAATTTGCGGCCGAGATTGCTGATGGTGCCATGAATGCGGCCGTGTTGGTTGACGGACTGTCGAGTGTGGCGGTTGTGGGCGAACGTATGCGCCACATGGCCGGTATTGCCGGACAGTTGTTCAGCGTGTTAGGACGAAACGGCATCAGCATCAATGCCACCGCCATGGGCGGGCAGGAGATGAACTTGTCGTTTGTGGTAGATCGCGCACAGTTGCGCAAAACGATTAATGTGCTGCACGACAGTTTCTTCTTGAGCGAACACGAAGATCTCAACCTGTTTGTTTGTGGTACGGGCACCGTGGGCAGCAGTTTGCTCAGTCAGATAGCGGCGCAACGCGACAAGTTGTTGCGCGAACGCGGTTTGAAACTCAACCTTGTGGGGGTGAGCGGCCGCAGCCATGCCGCATTTAATGCTGAGGGCATTGACCCTGCCAATTACCGCGAGGCCATGCAGCAGGGCGGCACGGGCGGCGTGGAGCGCATGATAAGCGAGATTGAAGAGATGAACACGTTTAACAGCGTGTTTGTTGACTGTACGGCGAGTGAGGAGGTGGCAGCACAGTATGGCCGCTTGTTGCGTCACAACGTAAATATTGTGGCTGCCAACAAAATTGCCGCATCGTCGGATTACGACAACTATAAGATGCTCAAACAGACAGCCCGTGAGCGTGGCGTAAAATTCTTGTTCGAGACCAATGTGGGTGCCGGCCTGCCCATCATCAGCACCATCAGCGACTTGCGTGGCTCGGGCGACCGTGTGCTCAAAATTGAGGCTGTGCTGAGTGGCACGCTCAATTATGTGTTCAACACCTTGTCGGCCGACATTCCGCTCAGCCGTGCCGTGCATTTGGCACAGGAAAACGGTTACAGCGAGCCCGACCCCCGCATCGACCTTTCGGGCAAGGACGTGATACGCAAACTCGTAATCCTTGCACGCGAGAGCGGCTACCGTGTCAATGTGGAGGACGTTGAGAGCAACTTGTTCATTCCGCAGGCGCTCTTTGATGGTTCGCTCGACAACTTCTGGGCGCATCTGCCCGAACTTGATGCACAATTTGAGGCCGAACGACAACGCCTTGCACGCGAAAACAAGCGTTGGCGCTTTGTGGCAGAATGGGCCGATGGCAAGGGCCGTGTGGGCTTGCGCGAAATCAGCCAGGGCCACCCGCTGTACGACCTCGAAGGTTCCAACAACATATTGCTGCTCACCACCGAGCGCTACCACGAATATCCCATGCTCATTCAGGGCTATGGAGCCGGCGCCGATGTGACAGCAGCTGGTGTGTTTGCCGACATCATGCGCGTGGCTAATGTGTAAGTGGGCGGGCCGTACTGACCGGCTCTTCACTCTCAAACTCAAGCACAAATGGGGGCGATGCGTCCTGAGGCTGCTGAAAAATGCCCCGACGCGGGACGCGTCGCCCCCATTAGTGGTAGCGTTTCCTATCAGATTTACAGGTTAAAAAGCAAATTTGAAACCATGTAAAAGGACTGTTGTGCCAGGGAATTGCGCTCTAATGGGGAGCGACGCGTCTCGCGTCGGGGCATTTTTTAGCAGCCTCGTCCCGCAGCGGTAATAAGGCATAATAGCTCAAGAATAGTCGGCTTAAAGGCAATGTAAAACATAAGGGCTGACGCCGTAGCGAATCACGCACGCTGATATGCAGATGATAGGCTGACGCCGTAGCGTTCTACTCAAACGCTACGGCGTCAGCCCTTATGTCTCTTGAGGCCACCCGGACGTTAGTCCGTGGCCATCAGCCGCGCAGCGGCCTTATATGTTACTTATGTAAACTTGTGTTCTTATGTTCCCGCGGTAAGCGGCTAATACACGCAAGACCTTATGTTCTTATGTCCTTATGTTCTTATGTCTCCCGCGTTAGCGGCTAATACACACTACAACTTATGTCCTTATGTTCCCGCGTTAGCAAGCAAATAAAGCGCAATCAAAGTTTATACGACCAGTTTGCACGACCATTGCATAAAAAGTTGTACATTTGCTGAGTAAACCACTAAGATACAGATGCCATGACTGCAAGCGAACAAACCTATCAACAAATAGAACGCGCACTGCGCAAAGCGGCCTCGAAGTTTGACCCACAGGCCGAATGTATGCCACTGACCGACATTTACCTGCAAGTGAGACAGGAGGGCGGCGAACTGCGCATTTATGATGACGACGATAATGAACTCACTCGCTGTGTGGTGGAAGAGTGGATTGACAACCACGACGAAGATTTCTACTCTGCCGTACAGCCCATTTTGAGAGAGTGTATCAAACGCATCAAAGATGTAACCGAAAATGTGGCCATACTGAAGCCCTACTCTTATGTGCTCATTGGCGAGGACCATGAAACAATAGCCGAACTGCATTTGGTGGACGACGATACCATACTTATTAGCGGCGACCTGATGAAAGGACTTGGCAATGACCTTGACAACTTTTGGAACGAACTCTCTGCTGAATAAGCTTTAAGACAATCTTTACCCGTTGACGAAATTCTTGGTTAACGGGTTAACAAGTTGACAGGTTAACAAGTAAGTATGCCATAATCTGCTTATTGTATGGCGGGAAATCAGAAAAGGCTATGCAAACTTACCTGTTAACCCGTTAACTTGTCAACTTGTTTACTAATTCCGCCAACGCGTATCTTTTTTATTTCTTACATGAAAAATATCAAAGCCACTATAACCGCCCTCTGTCTGTGTGCGGCCCCTACGATTTTTGCCCAGCAAAATAATCTGCCACTCATTCCGCAACCTGCCAAAGTGGTGCAGGGCGATGGCACATTTACCTTTTCCCCCACCCTCAAGGTGTGGGCCGATGCTTACGATGGTGACAGCATCAAACTTGTGTTGCAACAGTTTGAGCAGAAATTCACACCTGCCACAGGCACACACTTTAAGTATGGCGGCAAAAGTGCCACCATGCAACTACGCTGCAACAAGCACCTTGGCAACGAGGCTTACACACTGAATGTGACCCCGAAACAGATTGTGATAGAGGCTGCCAAACCGGCAGGTTTCTTTTATGCTTTGCAAACACTGCAACAGTTGCTGCCCTCGCGCAACGCCATGGCTGGTGTGCCCGACTCGACCATTGCAAGCTGGACACTGCCCGCAGTGAGCATTGCCGATGCGCCACGCTTTGGCTGGCGTGGTTTTATGCTCGACGAGGGTCGCCACTTTTATGGCAAACGCGAGGTGATGAAAATCATTGACATGATGGCGGCATATAAAATGAACCGCTTTCACTGGCACCTGACAGAGGACCAAGGGTGGCGTATCGAGATAAAGAAATACCCCAAATTAACCGAGGTGGGTGCATGGCGTCACAGCCGCACCTTGGGCTACGGCGAGACGGTGCCCGATGGCGAACGCTATGGCGGCTATTACACCCAGGCTGACGCACGCGAAATTGTGAAATACGCACGCGACCGTTTTATCGAGATTGTGCCCGAAGTGGACATTCCCGGCCACTCACAGGCCGCGGTGGCATCGTACCCCGAATTTTTAGCCTGCGACCCGCAGAACCCACACCAGGTGTGGCTGTACCAAGGCGTGTCGGCCGATGTGATAAATGTGTCGAACCCCCGCGCCGTGCAGTTTGCCAACGATGTGATTGACGAACTCACAGGCATCTTCCCCTTTAGCTATATCCACCTGGGGGGTGACGAATGCCCCGTTTACAAGTGGCAGAACAACGCTGACTGTCAGAAGCAACTGAAGGAATTGGGGTCGGACAACTATCGCGACTTGCAAATTAACTTCTACCACCAGTTGCAGCAACACATGGCCCAGAAGCCGCAGCACGAGCAGCGCAAACTCATATTTTGGAACGAGGTGCTGCATGGCAACACGGCTCCGCTCGGCAAGGACATTACCATCATGGCATGGATTGGTGCTGACGCTGCGGCACAAGATGCGGCTAAGCGTGGCATGAACACTATTCTGTCGCCACAAATACCCTACTACATCAACCGCCGACAGAGCAAAGATGTGTGGGAACCGCGCTCACAGGGTTGGGGCACCGAAACGGTGGAGGCTGTTTACAATTATGTGCCCATGAAGGATGTGCCCGACGCTTTACAGTCAAAATACTTGGGCGTGCAGGCTAACTTCTGGACAGAATGGGTGGAGGACGCCAGCACGGTGCAGTATCTCACGTTTCCACGTTTGGCTGCCGTGGCCGAAGCTGGCTGGACACCACAATCGGAGCGCAGCTACACCAACTTTGAACAGCGTTTGCAGGCCGAACCGGCATTTTACAAGGCGGCTGGCGTGAACTATGGCAAACATGTGTTTGATAAGAATAAAGCGCAATGAAACCTGAAGATATTAAACCTTGGAAGATTAAGCGCTCGGAATATCTTGTCAAGCGCCCCTGGCTCACTGCCCGGCGCGATGTGGTGGAATTGCCCGACGGCCGCGAGATTCCCGAATATTATGTGCTTGAATACCCCGATTGGGTGAATGTGATAGCTATTGACAAGGCTGGACGCTTTATTATGGAGAAGCAGTACCGCCATGGCATGCAACGCATGAGCTACGAGTTGCCCTGCGGGGTGATGGAAAAGGGCGAGACACCGCTTGAGGCGGCGAAACGCGAGTTGCTTGAAGAAACGGGGTATACTGGCGGCGAATGGCAGTTGCTGATGGAGGCTGCACCTAATCCTGGCTCGATGTCGAACATGCAGCATTGTTTTTTGGCTACGGGGGTTGAGCCTACTGGCACACAACACCTTGATGCTACCGAAGACTTGGCTGTGTTTACTGCCACACGCGATGAGGTGGTGGAGATGATGCATGACGGGCGCATATTTCAGGCTCTGATGCTGGCACCGCTGTATAAATATCTGTACGAGATGCGTTAGACGCTTGTTCTGCTCGCAGATGTGCTATGCCGTAGCGTGTGCGTTAGCCTCTAAGCGCGGAAAAAGTCTTCAAAGGAACATAAGGCTGCTTACGCGGCTGACGACCACGGACTAACGTCCGAGTGGCCTCAAGAACACGAAGGCAGACGTTGTGCGTCAGTGTACGCAAATAAGCGTTTACAAAACTACTCGATATTCAGCCATTTTCTACATAGTAAGTAGCTATTTTATACCCTATAAAGCACCATACAAATGGTAATAATACTAATACAAATATTTGCAATACTAGTACTAACACTTATAGGGTTATTATAATGAAAAATCCCCACCTATCCAATCATAGGGTAGATGGGGCTTTTATTTACTTTAGGGCTACTCAGAAGAAATATAACTAATTGGTTTTCAATATAAATATTATTTACAACTTTACAATAGGATTATTCTTGTAGACGTGAGTTAATTGGGATTCTTATAGAATGTACCTTTATTGCCGAATGTTTCTATTATTCCTTTATCCCATCTCCAAAGCCAAGGATTAAATTTGAATTTTAGAAATATGTTAGTGTGATTTACTTTCCACATACGGCTATTTACTTTTTCTCCCATTTCAACTTCATAAGTACCAGAAGAAATAGATTTGGATACAAAGTATCTGTTATCTTCTTCTATTGCGCTAAGGTCATATTCTTGAGCTTCTTCAATAGATTCACATCCTTCCAATTCTACATATATTTTAACATCTGTATCTTCCCATTCCTTCCAGTATTTATTACCAGATACATCACTCAAAGAAGCTGTATTGGGACTTGTATTATAAGTATTCATTGTTGAGTTACTTTCACTATAAGTCATTCTGTTAGTTCTTTGTTGAGAAGCATAGGTGTTGTTTGACTGTGTGATATTCTGTTTATTGTTACTATAGTAATTGCTATTTGATGTTACCTCCACAGGGGTGGACTTGTCCTCCTTCTTGTCGTCAATGCAACTTTTAATGTTACTACATACAACAAAGAGTATAACAATAATGAATATAAAAGACCCCCATCCGTTATTTTTATTTTCATTTGCCATAATTGTTTATGTTTGTTTCCTTTATTTTGTTCTATAGACGAAACTACATTGCCTATAAAATTGTTTATTTCTATCATACAAACAACAGATTACTTTTGTATAGCCTTGTAGGAGCAATAAACTTCCTTTACTAAACAAATATAAGGATAAATCCTGCATATATAGCAGCACCAGTATCAATATATAACATAGGTTATTATACCACTATTCTAGTTGTTTATATACTTTTCTGCAAACATAATAGAAAAATTCCTTTTAAGCAAGGAACCTCTAATTTCATCTACTTTATTTGATAATGGTGCCATTCTAATATGTGTTATGATATAGTTATAAATTCTTTAGAACAATTATTAAGTACAATTTCCAGTCTGTCATTCATACCAGCATTATGTTCATATTTGCGTCTTAATATGCCAGCACAGCCCTTTACAGTTATGTAAAATTTTTCTGGTGTATTTGTATCAGCTATATCCACCATATTTGAAAGTTTATAATCGTATGGTATTTTAGAAGCGTTAATTATCCCCTCGTTCCCATTAGGTGTAAAATCACCTAGCAGGTATAACTTGTACTGGTCATTCTGTATAGTAGGGGAACACTTAACTTCTAAAGTCAAATCTTCATTTACGACCAATCTTTGTGCTATCCAATTTATCACTGGAACTGCCCAAGAGTTTCCTACAGCTTGGTATCTTTGGGTATCTCTGCATTTATCTATTAGAGTGTAGTTGTCAGGGAAACCCATCAATCTTTCACATTCTAAAGGGCTTAACCTTCTTAGTCTTCCATTTTGTGAGAGGAACAGCGAACCATTAAAGGCAGCAGCATTGCCATTCCACTTTGTCCCATAGGCAGCATACAAGCAGTCTGAATAACTTCTAAATGCTTCAATGTTATGCCCGTCAATGTCTTTTATTAGTTCAAATGAAACATTGGGACTTTCTTCTTCAAAGGAATCAAAAAGACTGGGTTGCCTTGAAACTTGTGGTTTAAAAGGATCTACAATAGCCTTCTCTCCTTTTTCTAATAGTACTGCTTCTGGATGAAAATCCTTACCTCCGCCTAGGACATAAATGCGTTTTCTTTGTTGTGGCAGTCCAAAGTACTTTGCATCCATAACTCGCCAAGCAATGTTTCTTTCTTTACCATACAACACACCAGCGGAAGCCCATTTCTTTACATTAATAGGTTCTTCCAAACCAGCTAAACCAGCCAAGAAACACCCAAAAGCATTAGTCTTATCGGTCAAAGCTCCCTCTACATTTTCCCAAAAGAACACACCTCTGCCAACACCCTTTTTAAGTCTTTTCTTATCAATGGCATCTATTATGTCTATATACTTCAATGTAAGTTGTCCTCTATCATCATTGATACCATTTCTCCAACCAGCAAGAGAAAAAGCTTGACAGGGCGTTCCACCACATAGCAAATCGGGAATTTCAACTTTTTCATCTTCTATCATTTGAGGAATATCATTCATATCTCCTAAATTTGGAACATTAGGAAATTTAGTGGCTAAAAAGCGAGATTGAAAATCTGCAATTTCAGATAGCCACAACGGTTTTATATTCATTGGTTCTAACACAAAACTTGCAGCTTCAATGCCAGAACATAAACTACCAAACGTATTTATTTTCATTACTTTTTGCTAATTTCTTTATTCAACATTTTGCGCCATTTCTCAATGTCATACCAAGGACATCCTTCGCAACCTTTTTCTGCAGATTTCCCTTTCACTGGAATTTCGTTGTCCCATTCTTCTGTTCCTTTATAGAAATATTTTATTCCATAAATAGTACCTCGAATTCCATCTTGAAAGCATTTTCTACATATTTCACGTTTTTGTTGGTTTCGTTGATTATCTAACAACTGAAATTTTTGGATGATTTCATCATCTGTCATATCCATAGGATTCTCCCCTTTTGTACTATCATCCCATCTTACTTCAGAAAATTTATGATCAGGTATTAACGCTTTCCTATTTGTCACTCTAGCTTCAAAAGCATTTCTTTCCTTTAGCAGCCTAAGTACTCTTGCTTTAAACTGGGGACTAAAGGTTTCATATCCCATTTCAGCGTGAAGGGGAATAGGCAATAATATCCTACTTGTCATTCTTCCTTTTGCGTGAGGTATGGAAGCAACTGTATATCCTGCATCTTTAATATCTTGGATTCTTCTAGCACCATTATTATTCTGTGGCAATTTTTCTATTTCTTCTTTGAATGATAGCAAAACATCAAAAAATGGCTTTGTCACTTCACCTTTTATTAGTCCTCTCTTAATTTCTTGTTTTTTCCAATCAGCCATAGCTTTCTTTTTAAAGTATGGTTTTAAGGAAATTAGATATTCTGCAAGTTCAGACTCCTTTATTATATTAAGCCCAGCTCTTCTATCTATGTAGGGTACAACGGTATCCCACTTAAAACCATCTTCTTGAATGAATTTAGTTCTAACATAATACTCACTTGCTTTGGTATTGTCTATAAATTCCGTAACAATGACACCTTTGCCATTAAGCAAGCCTTGCAATATATCTATATTCACCTTCTTGTCTTTTTTGAAATTACACTAATAATATCTTCTTTACTAATAGGATAGAGTACACCATTGTATTTAGCATACAATTCCACATCATCTTTTTCTCTGAATAGTTCCACTACATCTATGTTTAAGTGGGTCGCTATTCTTTTCAAGGTATCCAATGTTGGAGAAATATTGCCATTTATATAATTGCTTAAATTAGATTGGCTTAAACCAGCTGCAGTGGCAAAATCCTTTAATGTGATACCTCTTTGGGCTAGGATTTCTTTTAATCGTAGTTCCATTTTCTATTGATATTTATTTTGCAAAAATAATAAAGTGATTGGTCATTTTAGTATTTATCAGCGTAATTATTGTTAATTCTAAAATTCCAGATGCTAGCGTGTTATTATTTTTAGTATATTTGCATTGATAGTTTATTAGGATTAATATTTATATGAATAAAGAAATAAGGAACATTCTACTTCTATTCTTAAAAGAAAGGACTATTACTGCTTCTTGGGGAATATCAAATATAAAGATATTGCCTAATACCATTTCATTTTCAGTTAAGGCAATGATGTATAAAGGTGTTATTCAAATTTCACCTATTGATACTACTGATTGTAAAGTACATTTAGTCAGTAAGGGCGATTTCCAGTGTAACACTAAAGATTTGGTCTCAAAACTAGATTGCCTTATAGAAAAGTCTGACAATTATTATACAAATCTATTTAATTGGTTTAACCTGCGGAATAAGAGGGCGTAAGCTTTTGACACACCCTCATTCGCTTTGCACCAACTCTACTTCGACAAGTTAGGCGGCACCTCAGTCCTGCAAAGCAAAAAAATACATTTTTTGCTTTGCAGGGCATTCGGTTTGCACTAACTTTGCCCCCACAAACTAAATTAGTACATACTTATATTGTATTATGAGCAAGAATATTCGTTTAGAAGTAAGCAAGGCTGCACAATTTTTGGCAGCTGGTGCCGTTGAGGCACTCGAACCCCGCGTTAAAGCAGCACAAAAGGCACTCGAAGAGAGCACATGCGCTGGCAATGACTTTTTGGGCTGGATGCACTTGGCATCGTCAATCACACCCGAACATTTGGCTGACCTGAAAGAGACTGCCAAGGTGCTGCGTGAAAACTGCGACACCATTGTAGTGGCCGGTATCGGCGGTAGCTACCTGGGTGCACGTGCCGTGATCGAAGCACTCGGCAACAGCTTTGAATGGCTTGCCAATGATGGCAAAAATCCCATCATGCTCTTTGCTGGTAACAATATTGGCGAGGACTATCTTTACGAGTTGACAACCTACTTGAAGGGTCGCAAATTTGGCGTGATCAACATCTCGAAGAGTGGTACTACTACCGAGACAGCTTTGGCTTTCCGCTTGCTGCGCAAGCAATGCGAGGAGCAACGCGGCATTGAAATGGCACGCAAGGTGATTGTGGCTGTTACTGATGCCAAGAAGGGTGCTGCACGCGTGACCGCTGACAAGGAAGGCTATAAGAGCTTTATCATTCCCGACAATGTAGGCGGCCGTTTCTCAGTGCTCACACCTGTAGGTTTGCTGCCCATTGCTTGTGCCGGTTTTGACATTGAAGCACTTGTGAAGGGTGCTGCCGACATGGAGAAACTCACTGCACCTGAAGTGCCTTTTGCAGAAAACCCTGCTGAACAATACGCTGCCGTGCGCAACGCTCTCTATGCCAATGGCAAGAAGACTGAAATATTGGTTAACTTCCAACCTAAGCTCCACTACATGAACGAATGGTGGAAGCAGCTCTATGGCGAGAGCGAGGGTAAGGACGGCAAGGGTATTTTCCCCGCAGCTGTTGACTTTACTACTGACTTGCACTCAATGGGCCAATGGATTCAAGAGGGCGAACGCACCATATTTGAAACGGTTGTTTCGGTGGAGACTCCTGAGCACACCGTACTCTTCCCCCACGACGATGAGAACCTTGACGGACTTAACTTCCTTGAAGGCAAGCGCGTAGACGAGGTGAACAAGATGGCCGAACTTGGCACGCAGCTGGCACACGTTGATGGCGGTGTGCCTAATATGCGACTGGTGGTTGAACGACTTGACGAGTACCACCTCGGCCAGATGATTTACTTCTTTGAGCGTGCCTGCGGCATCAGCGGTTTGCTGCTCGAGGTTAACCCGTTCAACCAACCGGGCGTTGAGGCATACAAGAAGAACATGTTTGCTTTGCTCGGCAAACCTGGCTATGAAAAGGAGACTGAAGCCATCAAGGCCAGACTATAATAACGCGTTGGCGGAATTAGTTGACAGGATAACGAGTTAACACTGGTAGATTTGCCAAAGGTTTCTAACCATTCTAACTTTAACATAATAAAGTGTATAGCATACTTACTTGTTAACCTGTCAACTTGTTAACCCGTTAACTAAGGATTATTACGAAGCAGACACGACCATGGCACCGCCCTCCTGAACGAAGAGGGGAATGCCATAGCCGTGTCTGCCGTTTTGTAGCTAAAAAAGATCATATTCACATGACGTTTAAGTCGCAAATTGACGCTTACCGCAAAGGTAAACCTGCACGAAAGTTGCGTGCTGTACTGTTCGACATGGACGGTGTGCTGTTCGACTCCATGCCCAATCATGCTGCCTCATGGGCCAAAGTATGCACGGAGTTCGGCCTTGACATGGAGCCTGAAGAGGCTTATTTGCACGAGGGACGCACTGGTGCATCAACTATCAACATATTGGCTAACCGCTATTGGAAACGCGACGCCACGGCCGAGGAGATTGAACAGATATACAAGGAGAAGTGCCGTTTGTTCAACGCTTGTCCTGAAGCGCCCAAAATGCCTGGCGCACTGCAGGTGCTGCAAGAGGTAAAGGCCGCAGGACTGACCATTGTGGTTGTGACAGGCAGCGGACAAAAGTCGTTGCTCGACCGGCTTGACCATAACTACCCTGGATTTTTCACCCCCGAACTCATTGTGTCGAGCAAGGACGTGAAGCATGGCAAGCCTAACCCTGAGCCTTACCTTATGGGACTTGAAAAGGCTGGCGTTGGTGCTGACGAGGCCCTGGTGGTTGAGAATGCACCGCTCGGCGTGCGCGCTGGTGTGGCCGCTGGCATTTTTACTATTGCCGTAAATACTGGCCCTCTGCCCGAAAAGGTGCTGACAGACGAAGGTGCCAACGTGCTGTTCGACTCGATGACTGCATTGGCTCAAAACTTTAATACACTGAATACTGAATGGGAAGCATAGAGAAAGCTATATATAACCGCTCTGAACGTTTACTTGGGGCCGACACAATGGATTTGCTGGCCGAGAAGCGCGTCATTATCTTTGGCGTGGGCGGCGTAGGTAGTTGGTGTGCCGAAAGTTTGGTGCGCTCAGGCATCAAACACCTGACTATTGTTGATTCGGACCGTGTGTGCATAACCAACGTGAACCGTCAGATCATGGCCACCATGAAGACGATTGGCATGGTGAAGGTTGAGGCTCTGAAAGAGCGTTTGCTCAGCATCAACCCAAAGGCTGACATCACGGCCATGCAAAAGATATACACGGAAAGCACAGCCGACGAATTTGGCATTGAAAACTATGACTACATTGTCGATGCGATTGACTCGTTGCAGGACAAAGCGCTGCTTATTCTTAATGCCTGCCGCACGAAAGCGAAATTTTTCTCGTCGATGGGTGCTGCGCTGAAAATGGACCCAACCAAAGTGGCGGTAGCAGAATTTTGGAAAGTGAAGGGCTGCCCGTTAGGTGCCGCACTACGCCGCAAATTCAAGAAGCAACATATTTTTCCCGCCCGCAAGTTTAAGTGTGTGTACAGCGAGGAGTTGTTGCCCAACCTTGGACAGAGTCATGCCTGCGGCACAGCAGCATGTCTGTGTCCAAAAGCTGAAAACGGTCCCGGCGACCCTGACTTGCTTAACCATGAATGGTGCAGTTCGAAGGCTCAAATCAACGGAAGCCTTTCGCACATCACGGCCATATTTGGCTTTACTATTGCAGGACTGATTATGCAAGATGCCACAGCGAGCGGTGCTCGCTGATGGACGCACGCCGCGGGAAAAATGCGCTGCTCATACACTAAATAAAGGCTCACAGACAGCGCTAATTACACGACTGGCTGTGAGCCTTTGCCTTGATTTTCCCGACGCGGGACGCGTCGGGGAAAAAGCCATGTTCATACACTAAATAAAGGCTCACAGACAGCACTAATTACACGACTGGCTGTGGGCCTTTGCCTTGATTTCCGACGCGGGACGCGTCGCCCCCATTAGTGCTTGCGTTTGGTGCTTGAGTCCGTTCGTATGTTTACGTTTTACCTGACAGCAATAATTAGCAAGCAAAACCCTGTTTGCGCAAGGTGTCGAGCAATGTTTGGGACATGGCACGGCAATCGGCAGCAGTATAACGAATGTCGGTAAATATTTGCGCCAATGTTTCGGTGCCGTTTACTTGTACAAACTCTTTGTTTTCGGGTAAAGCCTCTTTTGCTGCGTAATCGCGGTTTATTGTATCGGGCGTAACAGGCTGATATGTTTCGTCGTGCCGAATGGCGGTGAGCGGCAAACGATCGCTTACCGGCGGATTTTCGTCGGGCCAGCCAAGCGTAATGGTGGCCACAGGCATTACCAAACGCGGCAGTTTGAGTACATCGACAATAAGTTGCGGCTGATAAATGGTTGTACCAAGAAAGCACAAGCCAAGACCTGCAGCCTCAGCCAAATCGCAAAAACGCTGACAATAGAGCAGTGCATCGGTTGCCGCATTTTGGTATGAAAGGAAGTTGTCGTAACCGGGGTGCCCCTTGCGCTGCAATCCCCATTGTGTTGTGCGGTTATAGTCGGCACAGAATGTGAGCACAACAGGAGCCTGCGTCACCATGGGCTGATTGAAATGTGCTGGTGCGAGTTTCTGCTTCATTTCGCTGCTGCGTGTCACCACCACCGAATACAACTGCAAGTTGCCCATAGTTTGAGTATGTTCGGCCTCGGCAAACAGGCTGTTGAGTAACGCATCATCTACATCACGTGTACTATATTTGCGTATTGAACGTCTTGTCATAATTTGTTTTGTTTGGGTTTGAACACAAAGGTAACGATATATTCCGATACATAGAGTGGCGCGGGGCTGCTTTTTGTGTAAGATACAATCACTGCAACAATTCATATCCAACCTGCTTAACAACGCAAACTGCCCGTCCATACTGTGTGAGAACAGCGGACGGGCAGTAAAACTTTATAAATACTACGCGGTGTATCGGAACGTTGAATTACTTCATGATGACACCAGTGCTTACCTTGCCAAACTTGGGCAGACGACCAGCCTGAGGCATGGTGACGGTGAAGTTGTGACGCTGACGAGCAACAAAGCCTGTCTTGGCATTAGCCTTCATGGCAGGTGCAGCGGCCGGTGCTGTGGCAGAAGGAGTAGTGAAACGCTTAACGCAAATTGTACCCCACTCGCCATTGGCATTCTTGGCAGCAGCAATTGCTACGGCCTCGGTGTTAGGATCGATTTGGAAATCGGTTGTTACAGGCTCGTAGAAGAACCATTTAGCTACGGGCATGGGAGGATCCTGAGCTACGTAGCTGTTTGCACCCTCGGGATTGGCATCATATTCCGCTGCCTTGTACACACCGAAACGGTAAACGCTTGTTTGGTCGTTGGGAGTGAAGGTGATAAACTGGCTGTACTTTTGCTCACCTTCCCAATCGGTCAACCTGTAATCGCCAAGAGCGATGTCAACCGAAGCAGCGCCCTGGCCACCCTTTGTTTGTGTGATAATGGTGATGGTGTCGCAAGGTGCGAAGTTGTCGTTGGCATCCCATGCCTGAACAAATACTTCGTATTCGGTGCCGGGATCCATAGAGGTCCAAGAATCCTTGATAGGCTTCCAAGTTGTTTGACCTTCCTCCAATGTATGGTTAAAGCCCCAACCTTTCACCATTTCGCCAAAGTTTTTGTAACCAAACATGGGAGCGAACTGCTTGTACTGCTTCTGGATAGAACCTTTCTCGCCAGCAAGGAGTGCATAACCCTTGACATCGGCATTGGCCAAAGTACCAATTGAGAACTCGCGCTGACCTATCACTGTGCTGTCGGCCACAGTCTCAACCTTGGGGTCGCCTACCAACACTGCAGGCAGTGTTTGGAAGTTGGCACGACTTACGCCACAGGGTGTGCCATATTGGTCGAGACCTACGGTGATAGCAGTATAGTCGGTGAGTGGTGTGGCACCAAAACTTGCCAACTCTACCTTACCATTGGTAAAGTCCATTGAGTAAACAGTCTTGTTGTTTTTGTCAACATAGGCTGCTGCTGCAGCATCGCTCAGCATGTCGGCCATGGTTGTAGGCAGAATGTCGAGTTTGAAGTTCATACAGAAGTCGTTACGTGTTACGACAAACGTTACACTGTCGCGGTCAATGCCCTTGACCGTAATAGCTGCACTTGCTTCGCCATCAACTGTTGGGAAAGTGATTTGCTGTATGCGATCTACAGCAAAGGGGTGTGTGTTGCCTGCTGCATCGAAAATGACCATACGGTCGTTTGACAAAGTTTGTGCAAATGCACTACCGGCAAAGAGGGCCGAAAGAAGGGTGATGTATACTTTTTTCATAGACTGATTATACTTTTTATACCTGTGCGCCGCTACATGTGTGCGGTGACACTTGGGTAAATGTGTTTTTATTTACTTGCTGAACTTGAATGTTTGGTTGCCTACCTTTGCAATATAGACGCCCGGGGTGAGTGTGGCAATATTGATGTCACCTCCACGCCATGTGCCATAATTCTGTATGGTCTGGCCTGTAGCAGCCACAATAGTCAAACGGGTGGCCGGGCCCGAATAGCCCTTTACACGCAGTGTGTTGCCCATTACCACGGCACGCAACTTTGCTGCAGGACTTGCTACTACAGACTTGACGGCTGTGGGATCATCAACAAAGGTGATTTTTTCGATACCCTTCAGGTCGATGGCCTTGAGAGTGGTTGTAGTTTCGCCTTCATCGGCCCCAAAACTGATTTGGCCATTGAGGAAAGTGGCAGCCGAAATCTTGCTCAATGCGCAAGACCAGTTATCGGCATTGTCCTGCATTTCCACTACCATCAGTTTTTGTGCTTGTGCACTACCACCGAAGGCCATGGCGCACAGGGCGACTCCTAACCATTTGTGTGTTTTCTTCATAAACAAATAGGTGTTATGTTAGGTTGATAATTCTAAGATACAAGTAAAACAAATGACGACATACGCTGTGTGTTAGGTATATGACGCGTTATTTTAGTTGTGTAATCTTGTTTCGCTGACAAAAGTAGACATATTTCTCTAAACGGCAAACATTTTGTTATATTATTTCTGCATAAAATTACTTTTCGTGCACAAAACAAGCATTTTCTACAATGAATGGGTGTCGATATGTTAGTAATACCCGTTGGCGGAATTTCACTTAACAGGTTAACTAGTCAACCTGTTTACTAATTCCGCCAACGCGTATACATCACCTTCTGCGCCATCACATAGCGCAAAAAAGTGATGAAGTATGGAAATACTTGACAAACCTACCTGTTAACTTCATGGTAGTTGATAGATATTGAAAAGAAATGAGTATTTTTGCATTCATAAATATAAGTAGAATGTAATATAAAGCCGTATTATTCGTCTAACTTATATTATAGTATAAATTAAAATAATGAATTATGATTGATTATTACGAGTATTCTATACCGGAATTGGTAAAACTTCTTGGTGCAAGATTCAAGGATTACCGTCTGCGTAGCAATA
>ENA-OUOY01001023-OUOY01001023.1-human-gut-metagenome-genome-assembly--contig:-NODE-1023-length-17527-cov-10.779304_pt1 | contig 17527 bp, 18 predicted proteins | sample MGYA00237937_ERZ548767 | MGnify/ENA primary metagenome ERZ548767 (study PRJEB26490, sample SAMN05356887) | human gut metagenome | biome: terrestrial biome; feature: human-associated habitat... | reverse complement strand
GAGAACGGCACCCGCAGGCAGGACATTGAGATTTATTACAGCTTTGTCGGCAAGATTGACTTGCCCGAATAACCGCCCGACCTATCCGACACAATGGCCAAGTGTCGGATAGGAACGGCAAAATTTTTTGCACTTCTATTGCTTCTTTATCACACATAAGCAAAGGGTCAAGGCATGTCTGTCATGTCGTGGCTGATTATCGACAATACTCCCTCGAAACAGACCGTTAATTTCAATAAAAACATGAACACAGCGAAATCACAAAAAGGGGGATCCATATGTCCACAATCGGAAAAAACAGACTGGCTATTTATGATTTGTTTTACAGATATCCACCATGCGATTATATCTACAATAAAAAGCTAAATGTTTTAATCATCGGTAACGGATGGGCAGGCAACGAAGCTTTTAAGGCTATGTTTTGGGACGGCCAATATCCCGGCGTGGATTTGAACATCACAATCGCTTCGAATAATGCAAAACAATACGAGGAAGCCTTGAAAGAAAAGCTGCCGGGACTCGGAGATTTTGCCGACTTTAACGGAAATCGCACATCTAAATACCATTATGCCAATATAGACATTCGCGATGTTTCTTTTGACGAGATTAAAGAAACGGGAATAACAGATACTATGGCGGCGGAAGACTGTATGAACTTACAGAATCAAAATATCATAGTAGTATCTGTCGGCGCTTCGGAAATCAACGGGCTGCTCGGCGTTATTATATCCGACTTGATTAAAGACAACCCCCAAAGAATACTCCTTGCCGTTTACGGCAGCGAAGAAATATCCGCTCCTTCCAATGTTGAATATGTTTCTTTCTCATCCGAAGTTGATATTGATACATCGGAGTTAATGAAGCTTGCGGCAAATATTAATTATGTCTATGATGCAAAATATAACAACTTCACCATTAACAGAAAACATTCAATAGAGAAATATCTCGCAAAGTACAAGAAAGAGTTCGAAGAAACGCCGGAAGATACGGGCGATATTTTTATCTCCCTCACCAATTTTACCGGAATGGATTATACAGCGGATTCGTCGCTTGCACAGGCGGTACATATGCCCATGAAGCTGGATTATTGCTTTCACGGCGGCACGGCGGTTGAGATGACTGCCGAACTCGTTAAGATTATTAATGAGCACGGCAAGAAATTTAATCTGCTTGCTGCACTCGAGCACAAGCGTTGGTGCGCTTACATGGCTATACGAGCGTGCAGAATGCCAAAAAGAGATGAACTTGGTTATCTGTACTCAAACGGTAATAACCATAAGGATGATAAGAATAATCTTCATATTTGTATGTGCGAGTGCGGTCAAAACGGCGCAACCCTTGACAGGGCCTCTCGCCGGTGGGGAGAAAGAGTCCCCGACGAGATGGGGAAATTTAAAGCTCGTTTTAAAAATTTAAGCGATTTGGATTGGGCGTCACTTTATTGTCACCAAAGACTCTCGGATAAAATGAACAGCAGTAATTTCGATGAAATAATAGATGCGGTTTCAAGCTGCGAAGGCAGTCTTACCGATGAAGAAACGACAGACGCTCTTAAAGATTATGAAGTTGCTTTGAAAAAACTTGTTGCAAGACAAGAGGATGTGAATGCACTTGCTCTTTACAATTTGGCTATAAATATATTGATGAAGACGCCTCAATATGAGCAGATTAAAGATGTCGTTAAAACAAGCGATGAAAAACTTAAATGGGCAAAGGAAAGGCACAAGCGAATAGACTTTCTTTCGTACGATGTTCAGTTCATCAGTATGATACCGATATGCCTTAAATTAATAAAAAACGATTCTACAATCATTACTTTTACAAACGGGCAAGCCGCAAATGATGTGATCGTACCATGGATTTTGTGCGCCGCAAAGGCCGTGTTCGTGGAGTTTTATCCCGATTCATCATTCGAGGGTAAAAAAGATGCCGTTCGTAATTTCTTCAATTTACATGGGAATAATACCGAACCCGAATTTGATATGATCACGAACTTAAAAATAGAATCAATTAAAGAAAAGATAGGGTTTCTCCTTGAAAAATATAACGATGTAATATTTAATATCACACCCAATATTCCGCCGACAATTCTTTTGGCTTTAGGAGAATTTGCGGGAAGGGTACAAATGGTTTCGTACGATTCTTACCGAGGGCTGTCTTATTTCAATTTTAATGACATGCTGCCCCACAGAACGGAAGATATGTCCTTGGATGTTAGCGACTATTTAAGTCTCATGCAAGGTAAAATCAATGATCCGTACGGATTTCTGATGCCCTATAAAAAATGCCGGTACGTAGAGAACTTTTTTTGGACACACAGCACCGTCAGAACTTTTGGTGATAGACCCAAGCTCAAATGTTACAGTGAATGGAACTCGGTAATAATTCAGAATTTTCTACAGGGAAAGCCCAATGCGAGTACAAGCGTTTCGGAGAGCAGGGCCGATACTAAGGTTTTGCCGTTAACTTCAGCGGTAAATTATATTTCGGACGAAAGGTTCCGCGGGATCGCAAAATCTTTTTTGGCTATACTGAAATCGGAAAATATTATTTCCGCCTACACAGAAGCAGAGGACCGAAAAAGCATCAGCTTTCAAATTAAAGACAACGACTTTTATCGTTTTGTTTCCGAGAAAGGCGGAAACCTATTTGAGATGCTTGTGTACTATAAACTTCTCCACACCTGTATTTTCGGTGATGTTAGAACCGGCGTCGCTTTTCAATGGAAATCAGGAGAAGGTGAGCCGATAAGCAATGAGATCGATGTAATTGCCACAAGCGGAGTAGACATAGTGCTTGTTTCCTGTAAAACCTCTCCGCATATCGACAACTCATATATATATGAGATTGCCTCGGAGGCGGCCGGCTTTGGAGGAATAGCCGTGCTCGCAACATCGCAAGATTTGTCAAGTCCGAATAATTGTAATCACAATGCAGTCATTCGCGCTCAAGCTATGAATGTGGCTCTGATTGATCAGCATATTCTCAGAGATGAGGAGCTTCTGAAATATGCGATTACGCTGATTCTGTCAGGTAAATATAAGGGGCCGGAGAATTTCGAATTGCCAAAGCATTGACGCGCATACAATTGCTCGTTTTGCACACGAATGCTTATTTTTTCGCACAACTCATAATTACGGATTGACCGAAAAACCCTCGTTCAACAAGGACTATACCCCGAAAAACGGACATTGAAAGAAAAGCCTCCTGTTGTAGAATAAAAACGACGACAGGGGGTTAAATCATGTTCAGAAGTTATGTAAAAGTAGAGCAATTAGCAGAAGAGGTATTTCGACGTAAAGAAGCCGGAGAAACAAATCGAGAAATAGACGAACACTTTGGATTGACAAAAGATCAAATAAAACAGCTTGTGACACGTCAACGAAGAAAACAGCGAATGGTCGCCAATGGGTATATTATTCGTCCAAAAGGTCGCCCTCGAAAACGGGAAGAGACAGAAGAAATCCGCCGCAACAACGAATTGGTTAATTTGCGTATGCAGGTGCTTTTTTGCAAAATTGTCATTTGTGTCGAGGACAGCGAGACAAGTCGCATTTCACAAAAATTAACCCCCCGGAGCCTTGAAAAAATCTCCGGGGGTAATTTTTTATATTAATATGCTTTACTTTTTGTATCTGTCCGCTATGCTTCTGCCCATGAGCACGCCCATGACGGAGGCCATCATAAGACCTCTTGTCCAGCCGCTCGAATCGCCGAGGCAGTGGAGTCCTTTGACGTTGGTGTCAAAGCTTTCGTCCATCTTTATGCGGTTGGAGTAGAACTTGAGCTCCGGGGAGTAGAGCAGCGTCTCCTCGGCGGCGAAGCCGGGCACGACGTAGTCCACGGCCTGGATGAAGTTGATTATGTTGAGCATGGCGCGGTAGGGCATGGCGGCGGTTATGTCGCCCGCAACGGCATCGGGGAGCGTCGGTCTGACGTTCGAACGGTCGAGCTCCTTCTGCCATGTGCGCTTGCCGTCGAGGATATCGCCGTAGCGCTGGACGAGAATGTGTCCCGCGCCGAGCATATTTGTCAGCTCGCCGACCTTCTGCGCGTATTCAATGGGCTGATTGAACGGCTGATTGAAATTGTGGGAGCAGAGTATGGCGAGGTTCGTGTTGTTGCTCTTGAGCTCCTTGTAGGAGTGTCCGTTGACGACGGCGAGGTCGTTGTCGTAGTTCTCCTGGCTGACGAAGCCGCCGGGATTCTGGCAGAACGTGCGAACCTTGTTCTTGAACGGCTTGGGATAGCCGATGAGCTTCGACTCGTAGAGAACGTCGTTGACCTTCTCCATGATCTCGTTTCTTATCTCGACGCGCACGCCGATATCGACTGTGCCGGGCTGATGGGAGATATCATGCTGAGCGCAGAGCTTTTCGAGCCAGTCCGCGCCGCGGCGCCCTGTCGCTATTACGGTGTGCTCCGCGAATATCTCTATGTTCTCCTCGCCCTTGCGGACATAGACGCCCTTGCAGCGGTCGCCGTCGAGGATTATATTGTCGCACTCGTAGCCGAAGAGCATATCGACGCCGTTTTCTATGAGATACTGCTCGATGGCGTAGTAGATATCCTGCGCCTTCTCCGTGCCGAGGTGGCGTATCGGGCAGTCGACAAGGCGAAGACCCGCTTTTATGGCGCGCTTTCTTATCTCCTTGACCTCCTCCTCGCGGCCGACGCCCTCAACATGGGTGTCCGCGCCGAACTCGAGGTAGATGCTGTCGGCATATTCTATTGTCTCCTGAGCGGTTTCATAGCCTATGAGCTCGGGGAGCTGACCGCCGACCTCGGGGCTCAGCGACAGCTTGCCGTCCGAGAACGCGCCCGCGCCGGAGAAGCCCGTGGTGATATGACAATAGGGCTTGCAGTTGACGCACTTGTTTGTTTTCGATTTGGGGCAGCGGCGCTTTTCGATCGGCTGACCCTTTTCGACCATCATTATTTTCTTGTTCGCACCCTTGCGGATAAGCTCGATAGCCGTGAATATTCCGGCAGGGCCCGCGCCGATGATAACTACGTCGTATTTCATTTGTACACCTCGTTCTTTATTCGGGAAGAGTTATCTCTTCGTTTATTTTTTCAACGCCGTCCGTTCCTGTCTCGTGAAGAGCGGGCAGGAAGAAGAGCCCGGGGGCTCTGCCGGACGGGAACAGGTCGAGCAGCGGAACCATCACGAAAGCGCGCTCGAATATTCTCGGATGCGGCAGGGTGAGCAGAAAACTCTCGCTCTTCATGCCCTCATAGAGCAGCAGATCGAGGTCGAGCACGCGCGGCCCGTCCTTTATCGTCCTTATGCGCCCGTAAGCGCCCTCGATGCCGAGGCACGCGCCGAGCAGCATCTGCGCGGAGAGCTCCGTCTCCACAGTTACCGCGGCGTTATAAAACATCGACTGATTCTCGTAGCCCATGGGCTTTGTTTCGTAGACGTGGGAGCACGCCGTTATTTTTGTCTTTGGAAGGCGGGACAGTGAGCGCACGGCGCCGTTTATGTTCTTCAATCTGTCCCCCATGTTTGAACCGATACCTATAACTGCCTGCATACAGTTGGCCATAAAATAACAAGTCCTTTCGATTGATAAATCTTGCCCGTTCTATATTTTTTTACTGTCTTTCCCTGTAAATGCTGACCGCGGCAAATGCGAAATCCGCCTTCATCGGCGCGTCCGGCTTTTTGCAGGTCACTCTTACGCCCGAAAGGGGCGGGAATTCCTCGAGCAGTGCGTCGGCAACCCGCCGCGCCGCACGCTCAATGAGCCTGTCCTTCTGTGCGGTGAACACCCTGCGCGCGCATTTTATCATCTGCGCGTAGCTGACGGTGTCGTCTATATCGTCGCTCTCTCCGGCCTTTGAAAGAGGCATATCCGCCTCAATGTCGAGAATGAAGAACTGCCCGTCCTCCTGCTCCTCGGGATTTACTCCGTGATACGCGAAGATGCGCAGCGAATCTATAATTATCTTATCCACCGTTCTCCTCCCCGCATATCTTTTTTAAGGCGTCCGCGACACGCGCCGACTGGACGGCGGAGAACACGTCGTGGGCGCGGATAATATCTGCGCCGTTTAATATGCTTGCCGTGTGCAGTGCCACCGTGCCGGGGTCGCGCCTTGCGGCATCCGTCTCGCCGGAGGCCGTGCCTATGACGCGCTTTCTCGACGTTGCGGACATAAGCGCGCTGCCGTTGAGCTTCAGCTTGCCGATATCCCTTATCAGGCGCAGATTGTCCTCATAGCTCTTTGCAAAGCCGATGCCCGGGTCAAAGCAGAGGCTGCCCGCGGGAATCCCGTGCGCCCGTGCGGTCTTTGCGGCTTTTATAAAAAAGTCGAGCACATCGCCGGAGACGCCGCCTTCGTAGACGGGTACGGCATCCGCACCTGCGGGGTTGTGCATTATTATCCAGCCCGCACGGTATTCGCCGACGACCCTTGCCATTTCGTCGCTCGCCTCGCCGCTGACGTCGTTGATTATTTTAGCCCCGTGCGTGAGCGCCGTGCGCGCGCACTCGGGATAGAAGGTGTCGACGCTTATCGGGACGGTTATTTTGCCCTTTAAAAGGTCGAGCACCGGAATGAGCCTCGCGTTCTCCTCCTCGACGGAGAGCCTTGTCGAGCCGGGGCGGGTCGACTGCGCGCCGACGTCTATAATATCGGCGCCGAGCGACTGCATCTCGAGCGCGTGCTCGAGAGCCTTCTGCGGCTCGTCCCATTTGCCGCCGTCCGAAAAGGAGTCGGGGGTTATGTTGAGTATTCCGCACACAAGCGTGTGGGATGAGGTATCAAAAATAAAATTTTCCATGGTATCGCCTTATTTTGTGAGAAGTGATATTGCCTCGGCGCGCGCCCGTGCGTCCGAGCGCATTGTGCCGCGCAGGGCGGAGGTTCTCGTCTGCGCCCCCGAAGCACGCGCCCCGCGCATCGTCATGCACAGGTGCTCGGCCTCGATAACGACGGCCACGCCGAGCGGGTCGAGCTGTTCGTCGAGAAAGTCCGCTATCTGCGAGGTCAGCCGCTCCTGAAGCTGGGGACGGCGAGCAAAGCTGTCAACGACTCTCGAGAGCTTCGATAGCCCTATGACTCTTCCGTCGCGCGGGATATATGCAATATGCGCCCTGCCGATAAACGGCAGAAGATGGTGCTCGCACATGGAATACATCGGTATGTCGCGCACAATGACCAGTTCCTCGTTTTTTTCCTCGTTGAAGAGCTTGACGTGGCGCTTGGGGTCATCCTCAAGCCCCGAGAAAATCTCTTCGTACATTCGGGCGACGCGCTCGGGCGTCTCGACAAGACCCTCCCTGTCCGGGTCCTCGCCGACCGCCGCAAGTATCTCGCGCACAGCCGCCTCGATTCTCTTTTTGTCCATTGTTTCACCCCGGTTATACGAGAATAAATTCGATGACACGGTGGGTGTCGTCGGTGATATAGTTTATCTGCGTCGTTGAAAAGCCGCGCCTGCCCGCGTCGGCGACGCTCAGAATGCGGTAGATTTCCTCTTTCTTTATCAGCCCGTTGAGGGCGGCTCTGTAAGCCTTATCCGACGAGAACCTGATATCGAGCTTGCCGCCTGATTTGAGCCCCCCGAACAGCTTCGAGAGCGCGGATTTCGTCTCCGCGTTGTAGCTGTCAAACTGTCTGCCGAGCTTTATAAAATAGTTGAAGTCCGTTGCCGTGCAGCAGGGAGCCTCGTCAAAAAACGTGTGAGTTTTCAGAAGCTCTTCGTCGGTGATGTTGAAATAGGCATAGCGTTTGTTCTGCTCCGCGCCCTCGCCTATAGGGTCATCCCAGGTGAGGTCTAAGTTATAGGGCTGACCGTCGAGAAAGACGACGTTCCACATATGACCCTCGCTCTCGCCGTCGTCGCGCGTTGCGGTGCCGGTTATGACGTAGTTATCTATCCCGGCTCTGTCGAGCAGGAGCTTTGCGGCTTTTGCGTAGCCCTCGCAGGAGGCAGAGCCCTCGACGAGCACGCCGTAGGCGGAGCTCGCTATGAGCTGACCGGAGTCCGCGTAGCTGCACGAGTCGATTATTGCGTCGTGGATAAGCAGCTCCTTGTCAAAATCAGAAGGCTCTTTTTCTATTTTAGCTCCGAGCTCATCTGCCTTCAATTTAAGCTCGGCCTTTTTCTGCTCATATTCCTCTTTCGTCATGGAATATTCGCAGCTGAAGAAGTACTTTCGCCCTCTTGCGACGAGCACGCACTCGCGCCCGAGCATCATCAGCTCCGGATTGTCGTACATCAGGGCGAGCCAGACGTTTTCAAGCTCGCCGTTATCAAGCTCGGGTATTTCAATCTCCTCGGGGAACGATTCAATGTCGCGCAAAACGGCATTGTAGGCGCGCTTCTCGTCCTCGTTGAGCTTTGCGAAGTAGTGCTTGAAGCTGCCGAAGGCGGCCGATTCTTCGGACGGGGGAACGGTATCTTCTACTTCAAGCAGCGAACAGCCCGAGAAGATAAGTATAAGCGCGAGCAAAAGCGACGCAAGCCGCAGAAGCTTTTTTGTCAATTTGCCTACCCCCTTGTTTTAAGTCCGAACGGTTTATTTTCCGCGCCTGTCGGGAGCGGCATTCAGCTCGTCAACAGATGACACGGCGGAATAATCTATATCTCTCGCCGCCATAGCCGAGAGCGTGCTTTCGCAGCGCGAGAAATCGACGATGGATATGTCGGTGTCCAAAGAATTCACTATCTGCGAGAAGTAGTTGCGCCCGGAGGCGAGATAGGTCTTGTTGATATACTGCGAAAACATCACGCAGAGCAGCTCACTCTGCTTTATGGCTCCGCCGCCCGACGGGGTCAGGAAATAGCGGAAATATTTCAGCAGCGTCTCGCCCTTTATTGTCTGATTGCCGGGCATGAGCGAAAGAGAGAGCTCCTTTGTCTTGTAGCTCACGCGCTCGGGCACGGTTATCTGCGCGCCGTCAAGCACGTTTACGGCATTTTTGAATTGGCTCGCGGTCGAGACGGCATACCGCTCTGCGGTGAAGCCGCACAGCGCGTCTACCGCGCTTTTGAGGGCCTTTGTGCCGCCCTCCGAATAGTGCCCCTTGAGGGAATTCTTATTTCCGGAGACGTCAACCCGGGTGTTCGGGTCAAAGGCGCATACGCGCACCTCGCCGGAGCTTAACTCCGCGTTCACCGCGGCGACTAAGTACAAGTCGTCCCCGTCGTCCGAGACGCACGCGAGCATGAAGGTCGCGCTGCCGTCTAAGGACACAAGAGCCTCATCCGTGCTTTCGTCGGTCGAGTCGCTCGTCTTTTCGGGCAGAAGGTCCTTTATCGAGAGATGATGCGATTTGAACATATAGGCTACGGAGATAAGCGCGAAAACGAGCAGGAAGGCGATAAAGCCCAGGAAAAAGAGGCGAAACTGCCTCGTCTTTTTCTCCTGCGTCGTGCGAAATCTCATTCCCTTTTTCTTTGACATTCGATCACCTCTGTCTTTGTGTTATCTATGCAAAATTACTGCCGAATGTGCGCCTACCGAGACGGAGCGCCCGTATGCCGCCTTGCCGAAAAGAGCGGGCGCGTTTCGCCAGCACTCGGGGACGCGGTATTCTATATCGCGGTCGTTTGCGTTTGCGATTATCAGCGCGCAGCCCGTGTCCGAGATACGCTCGTAGGCTATGCAGCCGAGAACCGCCGATATGCAGTTGAACTCGCCGTCGACAAATGCGGGGCAGAGCTTTCTTATCCTGCCGAGCGTTTTATAGTGCTCGAGCAGCTCTTTGTTCTCATGCCCCCACGGGAAGCAGGCGCGGTTGAACGGATCCTCGCCGCCCGAGAGTCCCGCTTCGTCGCCGTAATAGACGCAGGGAACGCCGGGGAGGGTGAACTGCAAAACGGAGGCGAGCATCAAAAGCTCAACTCCCTTTTTATATTGCTCGTCGGTCATAATGCCCCTGTCGCGCCCGTTTTCGGGGCGGGGGACATCTCCGCGTCCGAGTCGGGTCAGGGCACGCACGGTGTCATGAGTGCCGATATGGTTCATCAGCGTGTCGAGCGAAGCGCGGGGATAGTGCTCGACTATATTCTCCACGCATTCGCGCAGATTTTCGGCATTCGCCGTGCGGACAAAGTCAATAATCGCGTTTGCGAACGGGTAGTTCATCACGCTGTCCAGCTCGCCGCCCTCAAGGTATCTGCGGCGGTGGCCGTAGCTTATCTTATCGGTCGCGTCCTCCCAGACCTCGCCGTAGATGAACGCGTCTTTTTTCTCTTTTCTGACTGCGTCGTGGAAGCGGTCGAGAAATTCGTCGGGCAGCTCGTCTGCGACGTCGAGCCGCCAGCCCGATGCGCCGAGGCGGAGCCAGTGCCGCGCAACGCCGTGTCTGCCTGTCAGGAAATCCAACACGCCGGGATCGGTCTCGTTGAGCTCCGGCAGAATGTCAACGCCCCACCAGCAGGCGTAATCGTCCGGCCAGCTTCGAAAATTATACCACGAACGGTAGGGAGAATTTTTGTCGCAATATGCGCCCTTGCCGCCGTAAGTTGAAAATTTGTCAAAATATTTGCTGTCTGCGCCGGTGTGACTGAACACGCCGTCGAGCAAAATTCTTATTCCGCGCTTAGCGGCCGCTCTGCAAAGACTTCTGAAATCCTTTTCCGTGCCGAGCATCGGGTCGATTTTCATGTAGTCGCCCGTGTCGTAGCGGTGGTTCGAGCGGGCGGAGAATATCGGGTTCAAATATATGCAGGTGACGCCGAGGCTCTCGAGATAGTCGAGCTTTTCCTCTATGCCTCTGAGGTCGCCGCCGAAAAAGTCGTATTTGTCTATCATGCCGTCGGAGTCGGGCTCCCAGTCGGGCTCCTCGCCCCACTCGGAGTGGTAGACTGCCGCGGGCTTGTCCTCGGGAAGGGGAGTTTTGCCGGAGCGACGGAATCTGTCCGGGAAAATCTGATACATAACTCCGCCGCGCAGCCACAGGGGAGTGTCACTGTTTTCGCCGCAAACCGTCAGCCGCCAGCGCTCGCCCTCGCCCATTACGGCGATGCCGCCGCTTTCAAGAGATATCTCCCTCTCACCCCACGGAGTGTCATATTCAAAACGGTATCGGACAAGGCCCTCTTTTTCGGGCGCGGCGGTCTCGAGCCGCCACCATTCCTCGTCCTCGCCCTGCATTCTCTCCCAGGAGAAAGAGATATCCTCTCTGCCGCCGCAGTCCGGCTCAAGCACAAGGCGAACCGCGCTGCACTGCTCCGAGCGGGGCAGGACTATTCTGAAGGTCATTTTCTCACCCGAGCGCACTGCCGCGCCGGGCGAGAGGTGATATTTTTTTCTTGAATTGTAGGGAATAAAATGCATTTTTATCGGCCTTTGTTTACTTTGTTAAAATATATGTGCTGTCGGCATTTGAGGCCGAGGCTTTGATTTCGATTACTTTCTTTGAGGCGGGGAAGCTGCGTTTAAAGTCCGCCTTGAGGGAGCTGAGGTCTACCGCGAAGGCGTAGGCGTTCGCGCTCCAGAGAGAGCCGTTATATATCTCGCTGCTGCCGCCTGCCGCAGCCTCGCCCTTCATCGCGCAGATAACGGGCGTGCCCGAGCACGCGGAGACGCAGGAGTTGACGAAGTTTACGAGCACGGCGTTTCTCGATACCGAGCCCTCGCCGTCAAACGTCGCTATCTTCGAGTTGAGGTCGGGGAACTGCACGCCGTCGAGCAATATCACGTCGACGCCCAGGTTCTTCACTTCCTTTACGACTTCGAGAAGATAATTACGAGCCGCCTCGGAATAGGGATTGAGCCACGGCTTGCCGCCCTTGGACGCCTCATTGTCGAGCCAGATAGTCTGTGTCTTGTTGTAGTGAACGGCCGTGGTTCGGTCAACGCGCGGCATCTGCGAATCCTTGAAGCAGTATATTCGCGCAACGACCTTTATGCCGGACTGCCGAAGCTTCTTTATGCTCTGAGCGGCATTGGCCTGAGCCCTTGACGAGGGGGTCTTGTCCTTGACCGCAGCTATCGACGAGGGATAGGAGAGGTAGCCGGACGCGTCCTTGAAGTCTATAACAACGGCATTTTGACCCGCGCTCTTGAGAGAGGCTATATAGCTGTCGAGTCCGCTTCCGCCCGCGAGCAGGGAGACATTGCCGACGCGAGCCTTCAGCTCGCCGGAGCTCTGCGGGGCTGCGGCGGGCGCGGTGGTGTCGTTTGAGCCGCCCTTGTTGCCCTTATCGTCCTTATCGCTCTTGCCGGGGGCGACGGTGGTTTCAACCTCGGAGTCGGAGATGCCCAGGAGCGTGTCGGTGACAAAAAATGCCGCAGTGAATACAGCAGCCGCGCCTAAAATACACGCGAGGACTATACCCACTGTTCTGTTGCGCCTGCGCTCGGAGTAGCTTTTGCGGCGCTTCGAGCCGCCGGCAGCATTCTTGCTGAATTCGGTTATGCTCCTGTGAGTGCCGGGTGAAAAATACTTATCATATTTGCTGCGCTTTGCCATTTTTCATCATCCTTTGCGCCGCGTGCCGGTATGACAGACCGCCTGCGGCGTAAAATTTATTTATGAGAACAGGGAGCTTCCCGAGAAGCCGGAGAACGCAAGCGAGAGCAGGGCGACATAGATAAACGCCGCCGGAGTGCCGCGGAAGGCCTTGGGAATATCCTGATTCTGCGAGATTATGTGAAGTCCCTTGCATATGAGCGTTGCCGCAAGGATGAAAGCAAGACCCGCGCCTATGCCGGAGCCGATGCTCTCGGGAATGGTGTAGGCCGCGCTGCGGTTGAGCAGGGGCGTTGCGAGCACAAGGGTGTTGAGCGCCGCCATGCCGAGCGTACCGAGGAACTTCTCGGTAGCGCCGAGGGCGAGCTTGAGAATAAGACCCGTTATCAGGAACACAACTATTAGAACGGCGCTGTACATCGCAAAATGCAGAGCCGCAGGCAGATTGGCGTGCTGCGGGACAAGCTCGAGTGCGCGGCAGACGAGAGCCGTAACGGTCGAGAAGAATGCTATCATCGCCGAGAACATCCAGAGCCTGCGCGGCTTCTTTGCGAGCATGAGCGCCTCGCTCGCCGCATAGCCGCCGTTAAAGACGAGGTTCTGAATGAACACGGTGTAGAGCGCGGTGGAGAGCAGATCAAAAAACCAGGTCATGTTCATTTGTCTCCCTCCTTCTTTTCGTCGGAGTTAAAATCTTCTGCCTCGTCAAAGAGGCGGTTGAACGCCGAGCCGTAGTCCTTGCCGTCGTTTTCGTCGTCGGCAAAGATATCCGCCAAATCAAAGCTGTTGTCGCCGTCGAGCGGCTCGAAGTGGGACAGGTCATCCGGTTCTTCCTCCGCGGCCTCAACGGTTTCAATAACCTCGACGGTATCTGCCGTCTCCTCGGGCTCGGTTCTTTCTTCGCTTTCAACGCTCTCCTCTGCGTCGGGAGTCTCCTCCGCCTTGGCGGGAGCCGCATTTTCGGGAAGATTCTTCTTGCTGACTATAACCGAAGTTTTCTTTATCTTCATCTCGGTCTCTGCCGACTGCTCGGGGAAGCGCTTGTTTATCAGCGCCTTGAGCGCGGCGGCGAAGAATGCGATAAATATAAATCCGCCGAACGGCATGAGCACCGCCGGATATATAACGGGGATTCTGATGTTTACGCCCCATATTGTGGACGAGCCTATTATCTCGCGCAGAGCGCCGACGGGAATAATGACCGCCGCATAGCCGAGCGCGGTTGCCACGGAGTCAAAAAATGCGTGGCGCAGATCGGTCTTGACCGCGAGCTTCTCGCAGTGCAGGGCGATTATCGAGTTCGCCGCCGTCAGGGCGAGATATATTCCCGCGCCCAGTCGGATTTCCGGCACAAAGATATCAATGGCGTAGATTATACCGGAGATTATTGCCGTGCCGAGGAGCAGATATATCGCAACTCTTATCCATCTCGGCACGCGCTTGAGAGCCAAACAGGCGAAAAACTGCGTGATTATAAGCACGGGGAAGAACGCCGCCGCGAGCAAAACGGCCGTCTTGAGGGTCGTTGCGACCGCGACTATCGCGCATAGGCCCGCAGCCTGAATGAGCACGGGGTTATGAATGAGCGTGCTGCTGAACAGCGCGTCGGAGAATGAATACTTTTTGCCTGACTTCATGCCGGCTCACCTCCCTTTAACGCTGCTTTCCGCTTTTTCTTTTCCGCGCTTTTTTTCATGGATTTTTCAATGAGTCTGTTGTAGCCTATCTTTCTCAGCGCACTTTCGACCAGCGGCCAGAAGGCGTTTGTGAGCAGTATGCCGAAGCAGGTGCCGTCCTCAAACGTGCCGAAGTAACGCAGGATCATGCAGATAAGTCCGGCGAACGCGCCGTAGATAAATCTTGTCAGCGGGGGCTTTGGGCTTGTACCGGGGTCGGTGACGAAGAAAATGCAGGAGAAGAGCAGGCTGCCGGCGCAGAGCTCCGTGAGCAGGGACACCGGTCTTGAAAACGAGCCGCGCGGGAAAATTACCGCAAGCAGGGAGCACACGGTGAGAAAGCCGAGGACGTTTATGAGCCTCTTGGGTTTTCCGACGGCGAGCAGGGCGCAGGAGCCGAGCAGCGCTACGGAACAGCAGGTGCCCAGAGCGCCTGCTACGTTGCCGGAGATTATCGACATTATGCCGACTGAGTTTACGTGCTGTATTCCGCCCGCGCTCAGCTGAGCGGCGAGGGAGGAGCCCGCCTCAAAGACGTCGAACGACGCGGAGTCAATGGCGGGATATTTGAAAACCTCGTCCGGGAAGCAGACCGTCAAAAACGCTATTCCCGCCGCGGCAGGCACGAACGGAGCCTTATGCGCGGGGCCGAACGGTATCTTTGCAACGAGAACGGCAAAGACGGCGCCCGAGGCTATCAGCCAGACGGGAGCCGTAGCGGGCAGGAGCATGGCTACGGCAAGCCCCGTAAATACCGCGTGCATATCGGACAGGAGACTCAGATTCCTTTTCATTATCAGCAGAGCGACGGCCTCAACGGCTGCCGCGCTGACTACTCCCGTAAGTATCGCCCTGAACGCGAACGCGCCGTAGTAATACCAGGCGACTATCGCGGGAGCGGCGAGCATGAGCAGATAGCTCATGTAGGGACTTTTAGGCGTTTTTATGCGTTTGAATTTTGCCATAAAATCAACCTTTCTTTTTGCCTTTTTTTCAACTGGCAAAAATTTTGCATTGCACGCCGAGGGGGCGCGTAATATTATATAAGGCAGAGACTTTCTGATTTATAAGGAGGGGAAGCGCTTGAAGATACTTGCGCCGGCGGAAAACAGGATAACCATCGAGCTCTCGGCGCGCGACATGGACGCGCTCAACATTACATACGAGCAGATGGACTACTCGAATATCGAGACGCGCCGCGTGGTCTGGACTCTGCTCGACCGAGCGGGTCACGAATTAAAACGCGACATCGACCCGAGCGGGCGGATGATAATCGAGGCCGTACCTGCGGGCAGGGGCGGGTGCATTTTGAAGTTCACCCTCTGCGCCGACGGCTCGTGTGCGGTCCGCACCCCGTCGATAAAGAAGGGGGAAAATACCGCCGTATACGAGTTTTGTTCGCTCGACGCCGTCATGGACGCGGCGCACGCGCTCGACGGACGCTGCGAAAGCGGCGGTCTCTACGAGTCGGAGGGCAGATACCGCCTGCTTATGGGCGAAAGCCCGACCGACGCGCCCGAGCATATATTAAGCGAGTTCGGCACGCCGATAGACTCGCCCTTCTCGGCATCGCATACCCGCGAGCACTGGAGGTGCATATCGGAGAGAGATGCGTTGAAAAGGCTTTTCGGCGACTGATTATTTGCAGCCTGCGGCAATGGATTTCATCTGAGCTATCGCCTGAGCGGGGTCGTCCGCTCCGAACACGGCGCTTCCAGCGACAAAGACAGTGGCGCCGCGGCGCGCGGGCTCCTCAATGGTCTTTGCGGATATGCCGCCGTCGACCTGAATCTCAATATCGAGCGAGCGCCTCTCGCACTCCTCGCGAAGGGCGGTTATCTTGGGCATCATATCCGCCATGAACTTCTGACCGCCGAAGCCGGGCTCAACGGTCATAATGAGTACCATGTCGAGCTTGTCGAGATAGGGGAAAACGCTCTCGACGGGAGTGCCGGGCTTGACGGAGAGAGCCGCCTTGCAGCCCGACGAGCGGATGAGGTCAACAGTCTCGTCGACGGGGGAATCCGACTCAATATGGAACGTGATAATGTCCGCGCCCGCCTTTACAAAGTCGGGAACATATTTGAGCGGGTCGCTTATCATCAGGTGAACGTCAAAGACGAGAGAGCTCTTGTCGCGTATGCTTTTTATAATCGGCGCGCCGAAGGTTATATTGGGCACGAAATGCCCGTCCATAACGTCTAAATGGAGCCAATCGGCGCCTGCTTTTTCTATCATTGCGGCCTGTTCGCCCATGCGGGAGAAGTCGCCTGCGAGCATTGAAGGAGCTATTTTTATCATCATTTTTCAGTCCTTTCTTATTTTCGTACATACCTCATATCATTATACCAATTAAATCCCGTTTAGTCAATCGCACAGGACGTCTTTACAAACAGTTAAAAATATGGTATTATTTAAAGGAGAAAATAACTTTGGGATGTGTGCAGAACTTCCCGAACAAGGAGAAAATGAAAATGAATGTTTACGATTTTGACAACACGATCTACGACGGCGAAAGCTTTTTTGACCTGTTTGTTTTTCTTTTCAAGAAAGACCCTTCGCTCGTCAAGTACATTCCCGACGTTTTCAGCGGACTCTACAAATACACAAAGGGCACGATAAACGCCGAGGAAGCGCTTGAGCAGTATTCCGATGTCGTCACCGAGTACTACAAGGGCATAGAGGATTTCGATGCGCTCGTGACCGAGTTCTGGGATACGAATATCCACAAGATAAAGCCCTTCTATTTCCGCCAGAGGCAGGATGATGACGTGATAATCTCCGCGAGCCCCGAGATACTGCTCGACGAGGTCATGCACAGACTCAACATCAAGAACTACATCTGCTCGCGCACCGACGGCAACGCGCACATAGTCGACCTCTGCTTCCGCGCGAAAAAGGTTGACCGCTTCAAGGAGATGTACCCCGACACGATAATCGACAATTTCTATACCGATTCCGTCAACGACACCCCGATGATGGAGATTTCCGAGCACGCATTCCTCGTCTCCGGAAACAAAATAAAGCAGGTAAAGTAAAACAGAACAGAAAACAAAGCCTCCGTGTGACAGCATACGGAGGCCTTTTTTGTTTGGCGGGATGAGCGGGAGAGCAGCATTCGGAGCGGCGGGATATAGGGCGGTAAAGACGGTGGCAAAGCGGGAGTTGCGGCGCAGCTGCAATTATGGGGGAGGCGAGGCAGAGGGGGTGTTGCACGGATTAGCCGATTTTTCCCTGTTTATTTAAATTTTCAATATCCTTTGTAGGGTGCGGCGACTCGACGCACCGCTGCCGCCGTAGACGGCACAGCATGATGCCGATAAATTTTACCCACTACCTTCGCTACCTACCTTATCAAAACATTTTATCTTCTACAGCGTTTCGGCATTTTCTTTTTATTTGAAAAAGAAAACGCC
>ENA-OUOY01001017-OUOY01001017.1-human-gut-metagenome-genome-assembly--contig:-NODE-1017-length-17606-cov-2.799727_pt1 | contig 17606 bp, 30 predicted proteins | sample MGYA00237937_ERZ548767 | MGnify/ENA primary metagenome ERZ548767 (study PRJEB26490, sample SAMN05356887) | human gut metagenome | biome: terrestrial biome; feature: human-associated habitat; material... | reverse complement strand
GTCTTCATCATCACACGCAGACTCTTTAGAGATAGATTTAGAAGCAGGCTGCTTTTTACTCTTTTTGCCAGAAGCAGGCTTTTCAGCCTCAGTTTTGCTAATGATTTCAACCTCTTCCGGAACAGTAGCTTCCGCCTCAGGCTCACCAATGATTTCAAACTCTTCCGGAGCATCATCATACAGTTTTTTAGCAACGTTGTCTGGCAGCTCGACAACACTGCCCGCTGCATAAACTACGTTATTATGACGCAGAGAGAATTTCTTAACGAGGATATACATAAGTTGCCTCCTTATTTAACCTTGATAACATACCAGTCATCTACGGATTCAGGAACAACAAGGCAACGGCTCTGCATAGCAATAGAGCAGTAGTCATTCTCGATGTTCATGGTAACCTTAGGCACATAGCGGCCTTCGTAGGTGTGGAACTGCTTATCTTCCTCCATTTGGGTAACGGCGCCATACAAGCGCTTGCCACGACCAGCAACGCCGATAATAACGTAATCATCAGGCAGGTACGGAGTAAATACACCTTCGTTGTTGATATAACCACCCTCATAGGTGTACATTTCCAAGCCTAAGGCACCCAGCAGGCCAAAGCGCATAACCTCAGGGCTTTGAATCTTAGGTGCGAAGGACATCAGCGCCGCATTGTCGCGGGACGGAATCAGCAGCTTGTCATAAATGCTTTTGTTGTTCAACAGCAGATTGCTGGTAGCCTCGGAGCACATCATGATAGTCGGAGTCAGGCCAGCATTGCGGCGAATGGTTTTGGAAGCCTCCTGCAGGTTGCCGTAAGCATCAGAGGTATCCTTATCCCAGGTATCGGCACCGGACAAGGTTTGCTTTTGAGTAAAGTTAAAGGAAATAGTGTCAATCTTTTGGGTTTTACCATCATCAGCATAATCGTTAATGGTGTAGCTGCCATCAATCAACAGCTTTGCAGCCATATATTCCTCAGTGCGGGTGCACATATCAGTCAATTCCTTGATATCCTCAGCGCGATATTCTTCAGCTCGCTGTTGGGGAGTGCGACCGCTGTACACGCTTTCGCCTGCCAGACGCTTTTGCAGCTGCTCAGCGGTCAGTACGCGCTTAGGCTTCATCAGCGGAGCCTTGTAGGATTTGGTTTCAAAGCCATCACGCTGCATATTGACGCCTTGAGAACCCGGAACAACAAAGGGTGCCATGGAGCGACCGCCTTTTTTGAAATCCACATCCAGATATTCAGAGCTATAGGTAATAGCGTTCGGGAAAAAGGTGTTTACTAACAAAGGATTGGGCGGATATGCACGATTGATTACGCCCAGCAAAGAACGGGTAGAATTGATATCAAATGCCATAATTTATTCCTCCTTATTGCAGATGAGTCAGATAGATGCCAACAGCACGCAGCTCTTCCTCGTGTGCCTGCGCAGAATCAGATTCAGCGCCAACAGACATTTCCTCTGCATTGAAAATGCCGCTAATATAAACAGTAGCAACCACATCGCCGGTGCCAACAACAATATCTTCGGCCAGCACAGCGTTTGCTACCTTCAGCGCCGGAGTTGCGGATTCAGCATCAACAATCTGGTATTTGCCTTCACTGACAGCCAGCACAGCGCCTCGTTTAAGTTCCTTTTCAGCGCTCAGGCCTTTAAGGGTAATGTTTTTGGTAAGAGCAGCCACAGCGGTGCCGCCAATAAGCTGGTCCACATTGCTTTTTTCACTGGTTACATATGCCATTATTTATTACCTCCATACATATTCTGCAGAGTTTTAGCCATTTTTTCGGTGCGCAGGGCATCTTCCTCTGCTTCAGTCAGGCCATTAGCAGGCTGACCGGTTACATTACCGGAGCCAGATTTCATCTGGTCGTCAATCAAATCATTCATAAAGCTTTGAGCTGCAGAAGTCTGAGCTGCAGGCTGAGCACCCTTAATAGCATCAATGGTTTCTTTGATTTCATCAGCAGTCTTGCCGTCTTTGATGGCCATATTGATTACAGCCTTCACGCCAGCACTGCCATCATCCAAAGCATTGAGAGCAGCCAGACGGATTCTTTCCTCATTGCGGATTTGCTCCTCATTAACCGGAGCGGTGGTTTGGTTCGCAGGAGCAGCACTGTTAGTCTGTTCCCCTGCTCTGATGCCGATAGCACTCAAAATAGTGTTTACGGCGTTCACAAGATTTTCATTCATCGTTTTGTCCTCCTTTTTGCGGATTTTGTTTTTAATTATGTCAGCATCTCCCTGGCTCAGCTGATGCCGTACATGGTTGACCACAAGCACATTGCCGTCAAGAACAGGTTCAACCTTACCTTGAATCTGGTCACAGAAGCCATTAGCAAGGCATTCTTCAGCAGTAAGCCAGGTGCTGTTTTTCATCATGGTTTCCAATTCTTTTTCGCTGAGCTTGCAGCGCTCCTTATAAGCTGCCACAATACTAGCCTTGACAGGCTTAAGCATTTCAATAAGCTTACCCAACTGTTCAGCGTTGGCAGGCTCTGCCAGGCAGACCATGGGGTCATGAATCATCATCATAGCGTTAACTGGCATGAGGATTTTTTTGCCGGCCATAGCAATGATTGTCGCAGCACTGGCCGCCAAACCGTCAATCATTACAGTGGTATCACCGGAGTAAGACTTTATCTGGCTGGCAATGGCGTGTGCAGCGAAAACATTGCCGCCGTTGCTGTTGATACGGATGCAGACCGGCTTGCCTTCCAGCTTAGCCAACGCATCAGCAAAGCCTATAGGGCAAACATCGCCACTGCTGTCATACCAAGGCTTTTCGCTGACGATATCGCCATAAATACGGATTTCAGCAGTGTTTTCGGATGCTTTGTTGATAATCTCCCAAAATGGTTTACTTTTCACCATCGTTTTCACCTCCTTCCTCAGTCTTTACATTCTGATGAAGCGGATAATTGAGGCCATTGCCTTGCCAATGCTTATGTTCAGCTTGCAGCTGTGCAATGTTTTCCTCGTATTCCGTGCCGGTGATTTCGGCAGATTCCTGTTCTCCAGTGCTAAAGCCGTAATCAACACGCAGCTTAGCAGCCTGAACCTCTTTCACCGGGTCAAGCATGCCCATAGTCGGACCGTACCAGGACGCGCGGCTCCATGCCTTACGCAGCAACGGGTCACTAAAATAGCCAGGCGCTTGTATACGTCCAATAGCCACCGCCTCAGCCAACCAGCGCTCATACACTGGTTGGCAAAAATCTCTTGCAAACCAGATGCGCCGCTTCTTAGCAACCGCCTGAAACTGCAGCAAGGCTCCGCGTGCAGCGCTGTACGAGCTTTGGAAGCGCGATAGCAGCACTTCCGAGGGAATCTCCAGCGCCGCGCCCACCTGAGCAATCAGCGCATTGACGAAGGCCTCAAAGGTGGACAAGCTGCGATTTGCATCGACAGTCTGTACTTCATAGCCAGGCGGCAGCTCGTTCATCGTGCCGGCACCCAGCTCAAAGGTATACTGGTCGAAAGCAACCTTTTCATTCTCGCCAAAGGCCTCTGGCAAAGCATTGGGCAGGCCTTCGCCTGCGTCCTTCGTTTTGAAGAACAGCGTAAAATAGCTTTTGATAATTGCAGCAGTAAGCTCCGCTGTGCTATAACGGTGCATCTGCTTCAATTCCTCAATGGCCGGTGCCAGAATCGGTACGCCGCGGTACTGCTCCGGCCTCTCCTCATGGCTGATTTGCAGGATGTTGGGCGCACCTGTTTTGCGCCCGAAGGCTTCCACGCGCACCCATTTTATGTTCCTGTTTTCCGTCGGGTCATAAGGCACCCGATCAGCAACCCAATAGGCTACAACGGCACCATCCGTATTGATTTCAACACCGTTAATAATCCTGTTGCCATTCTTGGGATTACGAACCTCCACCTCATTAAGCGCACCAATAAGACTATAGGTATTAGGATTGCAGACACGGCTTGCTTCAAAAAGCTGTATCTTGGTAGTATAAGGATTATCGCCTAAGGCTTTGCGGTATTTAATCGCCGCCCAGGCATCTCCGTCCACAATAGACGATATAAAAGCAATATCCTGCATATCGTAAAAGTTGTGCTTGCGATACAGGTCACACTCTACGCTCTGCGCCCACAGATTAAACTCTGCCTTAGTGTGCCTGCGCCATTCAGCAGCTTCCTCCGGGCTCATGCCTAACAAGCGATAATCAGGACATGGTGAAGGCACAAGGCCAGCGCCAACAACATGCGTCCTGTAGCGATTGATGGCAGCAGCGCCAACGGGACTGTTGATGGCCATATCAGCACTGCGGTTGCGCAGGATGTTCAGATTTACGTCAACATCACTTTTAGGGCTGGACCTTATCGGCCAATAGCCACGCATAGCTTGTTTTTCGGCACTGGCACCACCGTTACTGTAGCCTGTGTTCAACACAGGTCTGAGGAGAATGCCAGTGGGCCGCTCTTGTGTTAAAGTCTGGTCAGTAGGATGTCTGGCCTTACGATTGTAGGGTGTTCGTTTCTTACTCATTTCGTAGCCTCCTGTTTTATTTGAGCGCTAATCACGGAAAAGCACTCTTTTTGCACGCCTATATCCCTCAGATGCAGGCGCATTATCGTCTTCAGTAGCCCCCATGGCTCGCAGGCGATTTATTTCAGCCTGAATGGCGCTAAGGTCAGCGCGTGTCAGCAGCCTATTGCCAATGCGGTAGCTCTGACCGGTTACCAAAATAGCCTGCTCCGCCTTCAGGTACTGGCGATAGCGTTCGTTCAATGCATTGCTCATTCTGCTCTCCTTCCTCGTTTAATGCAGCCATAGCGTTTCTGCGGCTTGGCAGCAGATGCAGGAGCTGTCACCCCACCTGCTTCACCATTGTTGCCCTGCGCCAGCATAGCATCCAGCTTTTCAAAGTTAGGTGCAATACTACGCATGCAGGCAAGATTATAAACAGCAAGGTCCAGCGGCTCATTGCGCTTATCCTTAGCTATATTAGTCCACTGAAAAACAACTACGCCGTTTTTCTTACGCGGCACCAGCTCCTCGGAAATCAGGCCGCGAAAATAAATACGATCATAGCCACGATTGGCATAAGATTCTATGACGGCATCATTACTCATGTTCTTAGCATCGGCTTTTACAAGTCTTTGCATAGCATCGACGATTTTTTTTATTTTCCGCTTATCGTCCAGCGGAAAATGCATGTATTTGGCGCCCTGAACCTCAATACTGAGGCGGTCCATGATTTGCTGCTTGCCTGTATCCGTTCCGATGAACACCAAAGGTATGGAGCTATTGCGCATCTGCTTTTTGCCAATCTTGGCCACAAGGTCCTCGTTGGCCATGTTTGAGCCTTTGATAGCAAAGCGCTGACGGAAGCGATGCTTAAAGCAGTAGGCGTACACGTAATCAGTATAGTGACCGCCGCAGTCTATAAAGGTTCTGGCGATTTTCAGCCCTCGCCCATTGGCAAATTTATAGGTTTTGTCCAAAACGCGGTCTAACTGCTCCCATACTTCGGGACTGTCGGGAACACCTAGGATAACGCCTTTGCGTATGCCCCAGCGTTCTTCACCATGCCCCCAGCCTGCAACCTCATATTCAAGGCGGTTATCCTGCGTATCCACCGCAGCCGTCAGCAGCAGAACGCCTTGCGGCAGCTCAGCGCCATAATCCTCGCGCCGCTTAATGAAGATATCCTCACTCTCGAAATTGCCTTTACGCTCGTAAGATTCTCCGAAGCGGGTATTGTATATTACCTTCTCACGCTCTGGATCGCCCTCCGCCTCCAGCCATTCCTTCATGACATCGTTCCAGCTAATCCAAGGGCTTGTCCAGCAGTTCACGAAGAAGCTGCGCGTATCGGTGGCAAAAGCTGCAGGGTTTTGCGCTACATACTTCTGCGCGGCGTTGCGCATGTCGTTTTCGCTAAATTCAAAGCCACAATCAGGGCAAATCCATTTCACCGACCTAACCACAACATGCTTTTTGTTATGTTCCTCGCTGCTGTCGAAGTCAGCAAGCATCTGCCGGTGTGTAAGAAGGTGGTATTCACCGCAGTTTGGGCACTGGTGCTGCCATTCCTCCTGCGTACCGGTCATATACTCGTCATCGATACGACTTGTGCCTTTTATCGTCGGCGTACTGAAAAGACCAATCACCCTGTTAAAGTAGGTGGTGGTTCTCTTCGCCGCCAAATCAACAGGGTCTCCCTCTACGCCGGCACTATCAGGGAAGCGGTCAACCTCGTCGCAAAGCAGAATGCGTATAGGCTTTGAAGCAAGGCCGCTCGGGGCGTTCGCACCTGCTATAATCAGCCTGCCACCGGTAAAATACTTGCTCATGATAGTGTTGCTGGTATTGCGGCTTTTGCTTTCTCGAAAAATGCCTTTCAGGCTTTTGGTGGCTTCAATCATGGGTGTGATACGGCTCTTGGAAAAATCCTCGCCGTCGCTCAACGTAGGCTGAATCATCATCATGGTGCAGGGGTCAAGCTGCGCAAAGCGACCTATGACATTGTTCATGATATCTGACTTTCCCACCTGCGAGCAGCTCTTGACAACAACACGATGCACGCCCTTATCCGTGAAGGCATCCATGATGCTGCGCTGATATGGTGCTCTGTCGGTGCGCCATCTGCCCGGCTCTGCCGATTCCTGCGGCAACATGCGGTAGGTATCCGCCCATTCGCTGACAGTAGTTTTGGGTGCCAGCTTAAGGCCATTGTTGAAAATACGGCGCAAAAGCAATACCGTTTTCTTAGCGCTCATGCTAATCGCCCTCCTTCTCATCAACAGCATCAAACATGGTCGGTGTATAATCCCTGATTTCTTCCAAGCGTCCTTCAACCTCCATGCTCAGCAGCTCTTCAATCTCCGGCTTGCTCTTTCCAAAAAGCAGCGGCGCCATTTTCGACGGAATGCCACGAATCTGATTGCGGAAGTTGACCAGTATTTCCGTCAGAACAGCCTCTACATCTGCAGCATCATGCATCTCGCGACGCTTTTGAGCCAGCTGGATTTCAGCCAGCTCTCTTTTGGCCTTTTCATGCAGAGCCTTTTCTTTCATCAGGTCAACGGATTCATCAGTTTTGTATTTATAGGCATAATATTCAGCGATAACCTCCGGCAGAAGGTAGTCGCCTTCCGCTTCTCGGGTTAGTATTTCTTCGTCTGCCAGCTGGCGCACACGTCTGTCAGTGATGCCCAGCAGGCGTGCAAGCTCCGCACCGGAGCCTCTTGGTACTATTTTTTTCGCCATGAACATCACCTCCTTTGCTGTTTGTCCACTGTAGGCAATACAAATCCGCTAATAAAATGCACCGTTTCGGTCTATTTTACAGCCTAGGCGGTGCGGAAATTGAGAATGACAAAAGCGGAAATGCTGTCCAGGCTAAATTTCCGCTTTTTGCTTTCCTAACAGACTATGAAATTGTCGATGAAAAAAATTTGCGTATTAGTGGAAGTTGAGAAAAAATTTTACGCTTTTTGAGCATGTCAGAATTTCGCCCTGCGGAAGGAAATGTGATTTTTTAAATTCATAGCTAGACAATTTCCGGGAGTTCGCCGACCCGCAGGCTTTTTATTTTCCTGGAAGAACCTAGTGCATCTGTCCACAAAACGCGGACAATAGAAAAGCCGCTGACCAATGGTCAACGGCTTTCGCTATTCTTTTCTCTCACGCTTTCGCTATTATACATTATAGCACCGATTCACCCTCGCATTCTATCGCATCTTTCAAGAATACTGTTTAAACCTTTGGCATGAAGCTTATGTACATGTTGCCATGTATAGTTAAGCTCTGCTGCTATACGTTCCCACTTCTGGTAATTCAAATACCTGCGCTGCATTACAAGGCGCATTGGTCCCATCGGCAGCAGCGCAACTAAAGCCCGGACTTCTGCCAGTTGGGCGCACAGCTCATTGCAGCACTCAGCAATAATCTTTTCCTGCTCAATTATTTTTGCTATGGAATTTTCCAGCTTTTGGGCATTGCCACTACCGCCGCCAGGCGATTGGCTATAAGCAGGCGTTACCTTCTGCGCAAGGTTACGCAGCTCCTGCAGCTTATCCAGCTCTCCCTCCAATGTGCGCTGAGCATACATAGCGCCTTTCAGCTTTTCTTTTAGTTCTTCTTTGGTCATACGCTGCCCTCCTGCCAGTCTTAATAATCTGCATGCAAATTTAAAATTTTATTATGGGTATTTTCCTAGGGTTTTATATTCTTATAGATTAAATTTTGCGTTTTAATCGTCTTTCACATATACGCATACCTCTAGCCTAGGTCTCTTCCGGTCAACGGAAAAATCCATATCACGCACGAGCACCATCTTGTCATCAAGATATAATGCGCCCTCTAAGGCATCACAAAGCAGCTTATGCGTGTTATTCATATCGCGCCGCCTGACGTCTGGCCAGAAGGCAACTACTTCCAGCACAATCTTTTCTTCCGGTTCAGGCACGCGCCAGCCTTCCCGATGTGCCAAAGCATTAGCAATATAATACGCCTCTTCCTTCCAGGCTCTTGCCAATGGCGTAAGCACACGGTTCCGGCGTCCCATGCACGTGAAGTTTTTATAGCAATGATTGACGCTAGGCGGTATGGTTAATATTAAATTCAATTTATTCATTCCGTCGCTTTGCTCCCTTCTTGCGCTTATAATCATCCCTAAGCTCCATCTTCGCTCTGATATACCATTCGCAGGTTACAGCATTATAATATTTCTCCACGCTGATGATGCGATAGTCAGGATGCTTTTTTTCAAAATGTTTTTGCATATCTTCGCAGTCTTCCGGCCAAAGAGTCAGCTGCTGGAATTGCTTACGACTTGTTTTGGTATCGCTTACAGATTCCAGCGGTTTAACAAGGTTACGGGACGAAGTGTATCTTTTGCGGCCTTTAGGATCTTTGCTAAGGTAACATACCAAAGCTTCAATTCCTCCATGCTCTGCCTGAATACGCTTGCTGTTCGCCCAACCATGTCCCCATGCTTTTTCGATAGCATCACGGTCTACGCCACGATTAATCAACAGATGATGATGCACTCTTCCCTTGCTGCTAACCTCGGTAACATAGATGTATTTCAATTCTTTGCCATTAGCCTTATATAATCTTTTCAATCTGCGCATATAATTACGCAGCCTTTTCTCTCCCTCTTCAGGTGTACCAGGCAGGTTATCATTGTCATAGCTTAAAGTCAGGTGTATATCTTTGCTGCCAAAATTGCTTTTGGCCAGCAGCCTAAAATATCTTCGTGCCTTTTTATCGTTAAGGTTCTTCTGTTTAGGAGTAGTTGCCTTCTGCCTGCCGCCTCTAGATGGCTTATATTGCAGCTCAACAAACGGAAACAAATCAATCTCAATGTAGTCTGCTTTTTTATTTCCGCTGACACCTTGGCAATAATATGTTTTTTCCCGGATGCCGCTTTTAGCTCTCATTGCCATTGATTTATCCCCCTGATATTCTTTGTGGTCGCTTTGTTATTACTTACATACAAGCCTAAAGGGCTAAGCTGCCCTTAAAATGAAATGCCTGTATATATGAAGAAACCTGCGAGACAGAAAAGCCCCGCAGAAGTTTTCTTTATTATATATGTTTAGCCTTTTGGCCAACATCTGTTCCGCCGCCATTCGGCAATGCGTTCATCACGCATTATCCGGCATTCGGACGCCGCCCGCACCTTTGCCTGGCGGTTCTTCTTTAAAATGGTTAGGATGAATTTATATTTTTTATATGCGTCACATATACTGGCGCAGCCACAACCACGCAGGTCGCAGCCTTTACAAGGACAGTCGACTGTAATCCCGTATACTTTCGTTCCGCCGAAGGCTCTTTCACTTCTCATCACTGCCTCCAATAAATGCCAGACTAATCAACAGTACAACGATCGTTATAGCAAAATTGATCGTGAAGTCATCCATGTAACATGCTCCTTCTTTTTCCGCCGCAGAGCTCAGGCCGCACCATTGCGAAATACTTCTTCTTTGTTCTGCGCCATTTGCATTGCTTGTATATAATCGCTAGTTAAATATGAGCGAGGCAGCAGCTCTACGGCCTGCGCTCTGCGGCGGATATATTTGCTTTATTATCTGTTAACGATCAGTCGAACCATAACCGCCTACACGTTCACAGTCTGCATTATCATCTTCGGTTACAAAATAACGTACAAAAACGCCTACGCCGTTAACCAGTGATAAGTTTGATTTCACTGCCAGACTGCTGCGGATGAACAGCAGCAGCACCATATCACCAGGCATAATAGCTTTGACGTTCAATGGTACCAGCACGCTTTCGCTGTCGGCCGGAATAAAAATGTCGGTTGGAGCATAAAAATCATAACCCGCGGAAAACTTAGTGCTACGCTGCGGCAGTCTGGTGCTTTCCGGTGCGTCAACAGTAGGTAAAAATTTAATAATGCTATTCATTCTTTCCCTCCGCTTCCATCATCGCCGCACGTAAATATGCTGCTGCTTTTTCCAGGCAATCCACATCGCCGCTGCACTGCCAGTCATTGATGGTAAGCTGCGCACGATTAACTAATTCGTCCACCTTATTGATTGATGCTTTCTTATTATTCATGGTCATTCTCCTTTATTTTTCTGCAGCCTGCTTATTACTCTCCACCATGTACTGCATGATGATGCAATATACGGCAATATCACCAAGGCTTTCGCTGATTTTTTCTTCATCAATTGTTTGTCCGGCACCGAAAACATGGGCAACATGCTTTAAGCAATAGCTTTTAGCTGTCTCATACATATGTTCCCAGCTATCATCGCCGTATTGCAGCATAGCTCCATTGCGAAAATTCGCCAGCTGGTCTTTATCACCATATTGTTTGTTCTTTTCTTTGAAAAGGTTGGCCAGCTCATGGAATTTATTAATGCAGCTGTCAGTTAAATCATTCGTTTGCTCGTTCATTTTTGTCTCTTGATATCTCATTTCACTAATAAGCCTTCTTTATGCGCCTGACGCGCTATCTTGGCAGTTTCATCATCGCTAAATGCAAGGCAGCTCGGGCAAATCGTTATTTCTTGGCCATTCTTCAATATATAACGATTGCAACTGCCGCTTCTCTGCCCGCATAAGTTACATTTACGCCTCATGCTTTATCCCTCCCGATTTCATCTGGATACGCTCCACTCTCATAGGCGTGTTGAGCTTCGTCTACCGTCGGCTGCTCACGCTTACAATAGTACGCGTAATTAAACGCCTCTTCCTTCAGGGATTCCATCAGCCTAACTTCTTTAGGCAGGAGCATCTGCAGCGGGATCTGCTTTCCGTTACCATCCCTGTAATAATCTACAGCAACAGTATAAAATTTGCGCGTTACCACCATTAAAGGCTCGGACGAATTTTTAAAGCCATCCATGAGCACTACCAGCTGCATGCCATCGCCAAAATCCTTGTGGGATACAAAATTTACTTTTGTTACCCACATATGCAAAGGCAAATCATCTTCATTTTTAGCCGGAAATTCAAGCATTCTGCGTGCCACTCCCAGCAGGAGCGCCCAAAGCTTGCGAAAATCCTCGTGCAACACATCAGCCCTGCTCACGATGCTTTCTTCCGGCTCCGCATCTGTAGGTTTAACCGTGTAGCGTACCTTTGTGCTCCCGCCTTTGCGAATGATAAATTTTACTTCGAATTCTTCCATTTAGACGCCTCCTTGAAATCGATATAGCTGATTGCAAAGCACATAATCATTACTGTCGCAATAAGATAAATCGCAAAATCAATAAGCATAATCTCCATAACTACGCCTCCTGCTCAAATTTTGCCAAGCGCTTGGTAATCTGGTTTTGGCTCTGCGACAACGCACTGGCCAGCGCTTTGCATACGCCGGCGCCACGCTTGCCATCCTGGACCTTATCCAGATGCTCCAACAGCTTATTGATGCCATTGAGCACCGCCCAGATTTCCACCTTAAGCTCCAGCGCCTCTTTCTGAGCGCCTGCATCACTTTGAACTTCCGCCAGCTTGCTGCGAAGCTCTTCCAGCTCCTGCGTCACAGCCTCAGGGACCTTTTCTACAATCTCTGTCTTTGTAGCAACTGTCACCGGCTGCTTAAGCTGTTCTTCCAGCTCTTTGATGCGCTCTTCTAAGATAGCTGTTTCCTGCTCTCTGTTATAAAGGTTTTTGCGCAGCTCCTCGGCTTCTGCCACCAGAACATCACGCTGGCTGCTCATCGCTTCGACAATCTTCTTGCTTTCGGCGGCACCAGCCAGCTGCATGCTGAGCTCTTCGGCCTGTCTGCTGACCTTGGCCAGCTTCTCTTCGGTCTTTCTGGTCAGCTTCTGGTCAGCTTCAGCTTTGGCTTCGGCAGCTTCTTTGGCCATCTTCAGCTTTTTGATTTCCGCCTGCAGCTCACGCGTGCTGATTTCCTCGACGTGTGCGTCCTTAATAAAATCTTCACGCTGTTCCGCCGGCACGCCAAGCAGTAAGACCGCCTGCGTGTATGTTAACTTCTCCACTACGTCGCTTTTAGCCGCGCTGCCAAACAGCACGCCTTGATCGGCACCGTACTCCTCATACACACGCATAAGATTGTTGGCCGTGCTTTGGCTAAAGTCCACCGCCTCAGTCAGCCATTTGCCGAATTGGCCAGGCTCCAGCATCTCTTTAACTTCTTTCAGCTTCTTGCCAATGGCAATGCTGTTGCTCAGGACCAGCTTACGCGTCTGGTCTTTAATAAGGTTAATTTCCGCCGCAACCATCTCCGGTGTGCGCGTTACCTGCAGGTCATTCATGCTGCTTTTGCTCCCTTCTTCTTACCTACTTCCGCTAAATATTTTTTATAGCTCTCAACAAAGGCTTCCACCTCCTGCGTCATGCCACAGTTATGGTCACCGCGCACCTGCGCGATTTGCTTTGCAGGGGTAAGCTCCATTGTGTAAAATGGCACGTTCGGCTCTTCCTGTTTGCGTATCAGGATAATGGTGCATTTCCCTTTAGCATGCCTATCTGCATATGTTCCTACGCAATGATGCAGGACTTTGCCTTCAGCAATAAGCTCCGATGAGCTTTCAGCAACCTTTGCTAAAAAACCGCCGGCGGTAAAGTTATACTGCTTGCGTTCCTCTTTAAGCTTGGCCATCTGCTTATCAAACTCTTCATCTGCTTTAATCTTAAGCTGTGTAATAATGTTCTGGTGTGCCTGCTGCAGGTCATGCGGCTTCAGCACCGCCGTATCTTCCAGGCTTAAGCCAATCTTGCCGCAGTCTTTCAGGTAATCAATCCAGTCGATGAGAACTCCTCGGATGCTGTAGTATCTTGTCTTTTTCTGCTGCTGGCGAAGGATATACTTTAAAGTCTCTTCTGCGCAAACGCCATAGCCTTTCAATGCGTCAAACATTTCGCATGTGTCGAAGCGACTCAGCTGTTCCAGCTCCTTACGCTTTTGTGCAAGGTCCACAAGACTAAAGCGCGAATTTTTCTTTAGATACAGCGCCAGGTGAAATGTATCCATATTCACCGCCAAAGTTGATAGTGCAAGCATATCTCCTTTGCCAATCGGCACTCCAAGCAGGTCCTTAGGTGTTTTTCCCTTCCAGTTGAATATATTCTGGAAGCTGCGGCATTGTAAGCCTTCCGCTATTATGTTCCACAATCCCATTTTCATTATGTACTCCAGCTGCGGGTGCTTTTGATAAAGCTCTATATACCGGAAAACATCTTCTGCGCCTGTCAGCCTGATGAAAGCATCCAGCTGGCTGTATTTTAGCCAGCTATCCTTTAAAAGCGGCTTCAGCCGATCTAAGCCAAGCCATGCATGGTAACCGCTAAGCTCCATAACATAATCCTTGCTATACAGGCTTCTTCTTTTGCTCCACCATTCATTACCCCAAAAATCGCATTCATGCGTCCAATGGATTGTTTCCCCCTTGCGCATCAGGTAATATTCACGCGGAACATAAACGTCAAATATTTCTCCGGTATCGGCGCGTATACAGCGATAGACAGCAAAGCTGCGAGCGATTATAGCTTCTTTGTCATACAGAGCAGGAGCAAAGTATGTAAAATAATACTTCGCTTGGATACGTGCTCTGCGCCAGGCATGTACAACCTCACCATCTGCTCCACATTTCGGGCAAGTTGTTCTATCTTTATGGCTTAACTTGGCAAGAACGATGTGCTTGCCGCACCTGCTGCATATGGCCTTCTGCTTATCTTCACGGTCAGGCACCATGAAAAAGTTTTCAGTCCCCGTGGCTACCTGATTAAAATAGCGTTTCACTTTATCGCCAATGCCAGCAGGGAAATACCGCATAAAGTGCAGGAAGTCTTTATCACCCAGTAGTCTTTCTCTGCTTTCGGGCCAACACTTAGCAACCGCCTGCTCTATTCCCTTCTTTTTCAATTGATTTCACCTTCTTGAAATTAGAAAAAATCATCAAGATTAACACTTACGGCAGCAGCACCAGTGCCAGCATCCATCGACGTTTCAGGCGTTTTGCCAAGCGCTTGGTGCGCGGCCGCAGGCTCTGCTGCAGGCTTTGCAGCCTTGATGTTGTAATATTTACAGGCAGTCTCGACCGCCTGCACCTCATCCACGCAGCCACAGCCGCCAACAGCGTGCTTCTTAGCCTCTGCCTTGATGGCATCCAGCGCACCGGCCAAGGTTTTCTTTTCTTCGAGGATTTTTTCTGCTACCTTCGGGCAGGATGTTGCCAGCTGCAGGAGCTGCTCTGCGATGTATTTAGAGCACGCATCCTTGGCCTGCTCCATTTCTTTATCCAGCTTTTTAATTGCCTGTTTCTGTCCTTCAGTCAATACCATTGCTAACCCTCCATGTCTTTCAATTTACGTGCTTTGCGATGCAAGGCAAAGCATGGCACCGCATGACGCGACAGTTTGCGTTCTGCTGCCTGCAGATGGTCTTTGTAGCTGATGCGATGGCTATGGTATACGCCATACATAAAACGCATGATATTATAGCGGTCAAGCTTTTCCATTGCTCTTCTCCTCTTCCTCCCAAATTTCCATAACTGCACCGGCAAAGCGCTGGCAGGTTTTGTTTTCCTCTTCATTCAGCTGACGCTTCTTAGCCTGAATGCTGCGCTGGTATAATTGTTTGGCCAGCACATCCAGGCGGGTATCCTTAGCGTTGAGCTTGCCATAATCGTGCGCCGCCACGAGCGCTATGGCCTGCAGCAAGACCTCCATAGTCTCAGCCGTTGCTTCCTTGGTTGCTTTGATTTCGCGCGCTGCCGATGCCGCAATGGCCTGCGCCGGGGCAATGCCCTGCTTTGCACATTTAAATGCTACACGACGTTTATTTTTACGGGTTATACTACTCATTGTGGCCTCCCATTTGGCGGATTTCCTCGCCGATGAGCTTGTGCAGCTTCTTCAGCTCCTCTTTGGTCAGCGTAATGCCCTTGCCGGGCTTGCCGTTGGGGTTCCAGGTGCGCAGGTCATATTTTGTGTATTTACCATCCCAGACAACCACGTTCAGCTCCTTGGTGTAGCCGGAAGGGTTCTCGCTGAGAGCACCGATTCTTCTTTCCAATTGAAACTCAATCTGCATTGATTTCACTCCTTATGTTTGTTATAATATATGTGATTTCACTTTTTACTTTTATTTTCACTTTTGTGTGAACAATTTAATTCTTTTTCTCATATTTTTCACTTCTTAGAGCATTGATATGCCAATATCAATGCTCTTTTTCTTTTTGTGGAACGTAGAAAGCGCAGTCATTATTTGAGAACCTCGATGGGAATCAATACGACGTCCCCCGGCTGTAACGTGCCTTTGATGTTGCTGATTTGGCGCGTATAAAAGATAACCTCGTGAATGTCGCGCCGGTCTCCTTCGCTATCCATGACACCGCCTACCAGATGCCACAGGGTGTCACCCTCAGCAGCAGTAACCTTGACAACGTAGCGGTCAACCGGACGGCTGTAGTCATACGCAGCCCACACGCAGCAAGCTGCGAGGATGGCGATTAAGATTTTTTTCATTATTGCTCCCCTCCTTCCCAAGGTTCTACGAAAATGCCGATATCGATTTTAGCGTTCTTAAGTTCTTCTTCCAGCTGATCCGGCGTAATACCGTAGGTTTCGGCCAAATATTTCATGATAGGATTTTCACGCATAATCTCATCTCCTTCCCTACCGCCTCGCGTTCCGTGCTATAATAAAAGCACAGGAGGGAGGTGATTGTTATGAGGTTAAATATTGACTGCGTCCGTGATGTAATGCTTTGGGCTGAAGCGAATAGTGATTTGCGTCATCCTGCAATTTACATTGATACAGTTTTATCTAAATCCCTCGCAGAAGCATACGAAGAAGTGCCTCCGCCAATTCCGCCGCCTCAATTTGAACTGCTCACTCGTTATGACAACGACGAAATCGTATACCACATTAAATATTGCATCAGAGCAGGCCTTCTGGATGAATTTGCATCTCCAGACGGTTACAGCATTGGCGTATCAGATTTAACGCCATCAGGACATGCTTTTTTAGAAAGCATCCGTTACCCCGTCGTTTACGAAAAGGTTAAGAAGGTTTTAAACATGCTTGGCGTTAAATCGCTTGAAGCCGCAATGCAAGCTTCTTCACTCGTAATATCGAACCTTATAAAATCTGCTATAGGTTAAAGCTTTTCTCTTACACATTCTTTGATACATTCCGTCAGATCATCTTTTGTCGGCGGAGTGTATCCTTTTTTTACTATGTACAAAACCAAAGCTTTAAATCTGTAGTGAGTACCCAAAAGCAGATACCCAGTGAAAAGGTTAGTTATCACCAGTAACCCTATTGCTATTGCCATCTTCCTCACCTCCCTTCTTCCTCACCTTCTCCACATCCGTGTTATAATGAAAGCACAGGAAGGAGGTGTTTGTTATGTCAAGTTTACCAATTCCACCGGATGTATATTTTTCTGATTTTGCTTTTGATTTAAAGTGTTATTCTGTAATCAGAAATAGTATTACAGTCGGCCAATACTCCGGTTTGGATAATACCGAAAATCGTAAATCGTATGTGCATTTTCAACTTCCCTGCGATATTAAAGCTGGAGATTTGTTGGAATGTAACGGCGATTGCTTCTTAGTTACCAAGGTTGAGTTTGATACTTTTGATGGTCAAAAAGCTCTTCTAAAGGCTTTTATCATCAATAAAATCTAAATAAAATCTTCTTGAGAACAAGGCAATCCATTTTAGTACATCTCTAGTTTTTTGAAGCCCTAAGATTTGTACTTTAATATGCATTGCTAAAATATTATTTTGATAATGTTTTTCTACTATGCCTCTGCAATCTTGGTTATCAGCCAAATTGTTAGAGGCTTTTTCTTCTTCCATGCCCTAGCCTCCCTTCTTCCTCACTTTCTCCACTTCCGTGCTATAATGAAAGCACAGGAAGGAGGTGTTTGTTATGCAAAGAAACGAATATATTTATATTCTTAACGGCTTAAAGAAGAACAATACTAGTAATGTTAATCCGCCTCTTTCGGATAAACAAATTGACGCTATTTCAACAGCCGTTATGAATGCCATCGCAAGATACGACTCTCTAAAACGCCCTAAATAATATCTACCTTAACATCGACATATTCAAAAGGCATTTTCAGATCTTCTAAAGCTGCTTCCAATTCTGCCTGTGCCTTTTGGACACGCTCAAGCTTACGACCAAGCTCACTTCTTTTGTATTG
>ENA-OUOY01000989-OUOY01000989.1-human-gut-metagenome-genome-assembly--contig:-NODE-989-length-18049-cov-9.621040_pt1 | contig 18049 bp, 18 predicted proteins | sample MGYA00237937_ERZ548767 | MGnify/ENA primary metagenome ERZ548767 (study PRJEB26490, sample SAMN05356887) | human gut metagenome | biome: terrestrial biome; feature: human-associated habitat; material... | reverse complement strand
ACACCGGCCACGATGCCGTCCATGATCAGGCCGTACAGCCAGCCTGCCACGCCGATGCTCTCCAAAAAGCCGCCCAGCGCGTTCGGCACGATCTCGCCGAACAGCACATCATTGGTCCAGTCAGTTGCAAAGGTGCCGATGGACCAGCCGCCGTCTGCAATGGAGGTGCCCATGGACAACGAATACATCAGGATCATGACCAGTGCGAAGATGGGCAGTGCCAGCACACGGTTGGTAACGATCCGGTCGATCTTATCGGAAACGGTCAGGTGCTCCACGCGGGCCTTCTTCTTGACAGCCTTGCCCACCACGGTGTTGATGTAGGCATAGCGCTGGTTGGTGATGATGCTCTCGGCGTCATCGTCCATCTCTTTTTCGCAGTCCTGAATGTGCTCGTCGATGTGATCCATCAGGGTCTTGTCCAGCTTCAGCTCATCCTGCACCTTGTCATCGCGCTCGAACAGCTTGACAGCGTACCAGCGCAGGAAACGGTCGTCCACCTTGCCCTGAATGCTCTCTTCAATGTGGGCAATGGCGTGCTCCACACTGCCGGTGAACACATGGGGCAGCTCGCCGGTCTTGGCGGCCTTGGCGGCGGCGACTGCAGCCTTTGCGGCGGCCTCGGTGCCCTCGCCCTTCAGTGCGCTGATCTCCACCGCCTGACAGCCCAGCTCTGCGCTCAGCTTCTTCAGGTCGATCTTATCGCCGTTCTTGCGCACCAGATCGATCATGTTCACAGCCATGACCACCGGGATGCCCAGCTCGATCAGCTGGGTGGTCAGGTACAGGTTGCGCTCGATGTTGGTGCCGTCGATGATGTTCAGGATGGCGTCGGGCTTCTCCTTGACCAGATAAGTACGGGAGACAACTACCTCCAGCGTGTACGGAGACAGCGAGTAGATGCCGGGCAGATCCTGAATGACAACGTCCTTGTCGCCCTTCAGCTTGCCTTCCTTTTTTTCCACGGTCACGCCGGGCCAGTTGCCCACGTACTGGTTGGAGCCGGTCAGGTTGTTGAACAGGGTCGTTTTGCCGCAGTTCGGGTTGCCGGCCAGTGCAATTTTAATGCTCATTGCGGATACCTTTCCTCCCTTTGGTCTTATCAGACTACTTCGATCATCTCAGCGTCGGCCTTGCGCACGCTCAGCTCGTAGTTGCGCACGGTCAGCTCCATGGGGTCGCCCAGCGGCGCCACCTTGCGCACATAGATCTGCACCCCCTTGGTGATGCCCATATCCATGATGCGGCGCTTCACCGGGCCTTCGCCGTGCAGCCGTGCCACGGTGGCGGTCTCGCCCACCTTTACGTCTTTCAGTGTTTTCATCGTACTCGTTCCTCCCTTGCAGTATTTCATGCAGCACCGGGAAGGCGCTGCCTCAGTCCACCATGATGCGGCTTGCCATGGTCTTATCCAGTGCCAGCCGGCTCTGCTTGACCTGCACGATCAGGTTGCCCGCGATCTCGTTGACCACGGTCACCTCGCTGCCAACCACGAACCCCAGCTCGGCCAGGTGCAGCCGCACCTCGTCCTTGCCGCTGATCCTGCGGATGGTGACGGTCTCGCCTGCTTTTGTCATCGTCAAAGGCATCATCGCTGTGCTCCCCTTCCATAAAAATGATGTGATGCTGCGGTGGTTAGTCAGCCGTAACTATCAGCGTAGATAGTTTACTGCTGCTAACCCGGCTTGTCAATAGTTTTTTCATATCTCATAGTTAGTTTATATGAACAAACAAATTTTATGCCGGAACCGGCCCACATTTTTATCAAAATCATCAATGACTAACTCTATTTCTTGAGCTAAAGTTAGCCAATGTTTACATTTTCGGAGGGTCGCTTTGCCATTTTATAGGGCAGGGTGACGGAGAAGAACCCTCTCAGGCGCTAACGCGCTAAACTCCCCCAGTCATCGCTGCGGGAGTGCCTTTCTGCTTGTGCAAGCGTGCAGGGACGCTCCGCTGGGCCAGAGGCAGGGAGGGGTGTTCCGACTCCCCCCTCCCTACCTCTGGACTCCACCCACCCCGCAACGGGCCAAGGGCTGCACGCCCTTGACAATCCTAAAGAAGAAGTCGAAGCACAAAAAAGCTAGCGCTGCGCCAGTCGGCGCTATCGCTTTAACGCTTTTTTCGCTTCTCCATTTATAGCCCCTCAGTCGCTGCGCGACAGCTCCCCCAAGGGGGAGCAAGCGCTCGCCCGCAGCGCCGCGCTTTCGCAGAAAGCGGCGTTGCAAATGCCGTTTTCCTCCACGACCCCTCCCGTGAAAATGGGATAGCGGAGCGCCCGCAGGCGCTCCGCTATCCCGAAATTATAAATAATCTTTCCGCTGAATATGCGTAGAGCAACGCGGCGCGCATTCAAAATCGTCCCACCCCGCGCGGGAGTGCATTCCCCCAAACACACGACCGCCCGGCGCAGGGGTCAAAACTGCACCGGGCGGTCATGCGTAAAAAGGAGGATCGCTCTCTCCTGTGTCGGAAGCATAGGAGAGTTGCCAGGATAAAAGAGAGTATTTGAAAAGAGAATATCAATTTTTCAGGCGGCGACCGCCAGCTTTAAAATGGGCGTGCCGCTGTGGAACAGCCGCAGGTACACCGCCGTGCACTTGGCCAGCTGGTCAAAGTGCTGCTGGGCGGCGGCGGGGTCGCCGTAGGACTTCCAGCACCCGCAGCAGGTAAAGCACTTGCCCCGGTGGCGGATAAAGCCCACCACATCCTCCAGCGGATAGCCCAGAAATACCCCGATCTCGTGGGGGAAATCCGCCGCCTCCGCCGCGCAGCACAGCCGCAGGCTGAGCTGGTCCAGCAGCGCACCGCAGTCCGCAGCATCTTCCGGCAGACGGTAGCCCTCCCGGGCTAAAAAGCCGCGCACAGCGGCATCTGCCAGCACCGTTTGCAGCTTGGCGGCGCGGTAGACGTACACCAGATACTGCCGGGTGGCAATGCACCCCCGCAGCACCCGCACCTGCAGGCCCTTGGGGTTCAGCTGGGCGTTCCAGCCCGCCACCCGCCGGGCAAGGTCGGCACGGTTTCGCGTTTCGTAGCGGAACAGCCCCGCAGGCTTCAGCCCCGCCAGTACCGGGGCACATTGTTCGATCATTACGGTCTCAAAATCACGCTCCATGGCGGTTCTCCTTTGGCGGCGGTGTCGGGGTCAGTGTGCCCCGGATGCCGGGCGGTTATAAGTAAGACGCAGCTAACCATCACCCCAAAAAAGAAGCAGCACACCCGGTCTGCGGGCGCTGCCGGTGGATCTCACATGGTTAGTTACTTCTAACGCCAGTAGTGTACCACACCGCAGCGGGCTGTGTCAAGCCTTTCCGGCAAAAAAGTTATTTATGGCAAACCACGCTCGCGCTACCCTTCCGGCGGCGGCTGTGGTATAATTGGGGCATTCTCGGGTCTGCCCCTTGGGGCGCACCCTGCCAAGGAGGCCAAACCCATGCCCACACCCATCACCGCGTCCACCCTGTCTGCGCTGCTTAGCGCCGCGCTGGCGCAAAAGCCCACCCGCCCGCTGGTGCTGGCGCTGGACGGCCGCTGCGGCAGCGGCAAGACCACCCTTGCCAACGCACTGGCGGCGCAGTTTCCCGGCTGCACCCTGCTGCGCACGGATGATTTCTACCTGCCGCCCGCCCGGCGCAGCCCGGACTGGGCGCACACCCCCTGCGCCAACATGGACCTTACCCGTCTGCGGGACGAAGCCCTGCGCCCGGCCTACGCGGGGCAGCCCGTAGCCTACCGGGCGTACAGCTGCCGGGAGGGGGCTTATCTGCCCCCGGCACAGCTGCCCGCGCAGCCGCTGGTGATCTTAGAGGGCAGTTACAGCCACCACCCACTGCTGCGCCCCTACGAGACGCTGCGGGTGTTCGTGACCTGCACCAAGGCCGAGCAGACCCGGCGCTTACAGGCGCGGGAGGGCGCCCGCTACGCGGATTTTGCCGCCCGGTGGGTGCCGCTGGAAGAGGGGTATTTTGCGCAGTATGGCGTTGCCGAAAGCGCGGATTTTGTGGTGGAAACCACCCAAGGCGGGACGATTTAGAATGGCCTCCGCTTTGCTCTGGCCATAATCAGCGGAAAAAAGATTTTTAATTTCGGAATAGCGGAGCGTCTGCGGACGCTCCGCTATTCCATTTTCACGGGAGGGGTCGTAACGGGAATGACAGCAAAAAACTCCCCCTGCACCGTGAGATGCAGAGGGAGTTTAAATTTACAGGCTGTTACTTATTCTTGTACATATCCTGATAGTAGTTCTGGTAGTCGCCGCTGGTGACGTGGTTCATCCACTCCTCGTGGTTCAGGTACCAGTCAATGGTCAGCACGATGCCCTTCTCAAAGGGAGTTTCGGGGTACCAGCCCAGATCGTTCTTGATCTTGGTGGGGTCGATGCCGTAGCGGCGGTCGTGACCCAGACGGTCGGCGACGTGCTTGATCAGCTCCTCACTGATGCCCTCGTCCTGCAGACGGTCGTGCAGCTGGTTGATGATGGTCTTGACGATGAAGATGTTGGGGCGCTCGTTGTGGCCGCCCACATTGTACACCTCGCCGACCTTGCCGCCGTTTGCCACCATATCAATGGCCTTGCAGTGATCCTCCACATACAGCCAGTCGCGGATCTGCATACCGTCGCCGTAGACGGGCAGCTGCTTGTGGTGCTTGACGTTGTTGATCATCAGGGGGATCAGCTTCTCCGGGAACTGGTAGGGGCCGTAGTTGTTGGAGCAGCGGGTGATGTTCACCGGCATGCCGTAGGTGTCGTGGAAGGCCATGACGAACATATCGGCGCTGGCCTTGGAGGAGGAGTAGGGGCTGTGGGGGCACAGGGGCGTGGTCTCCATAAAGAAGCCGTCTGCGCCCAGAGCGCCGTACACCTCATCGGTGGACACCTGCAGGTACTTCTTGCCCTCTTTCCAAGTCTTGGCATCGGCGTCGTACCATGCCTCCTTGGCGCGCTGCAGCAGGTTGACGGTGCCCATCACGTTGCTCTGCACAAAGATCTCGGGGTTCTTGATGGAGCGGTCCACATGGCTCTCGGCGGCAAAGTTGATGACGTAGTCGAAATCGTACTTTGCAAACAGGCTCTCCACCAGCTCCTTGTCGCAGATGTCGCCCTGCACGAACACATGGCGGGGGTCGCCCTCCACGTCCTTCAGGTTTTCCAGATTGCCCGCGTAGGTCAGCTTATCCAGATTGACCAGCAGGATCTCCGGGTATTTTTTGAGCATATAGTGCACAAAGTTGGAACCGATAAAACCGGCACAGCCGGTGATCAGATAGGTTTTCATAGGTCAGTATCCTCTTTATTTATTTGTTGTTGTTCCCGGACTGCGGGCGGGCTGCGGCGCGGGCGCGTTCCTCCTCGGCACAGCAGTGCTTTGCCACAAGGTAGAGGTTCTTGTTCATGCTGTTCATGGTCTTGCCCATGGCGTTGGTGTATGCCTCCAGCCCTTTGTTCATGCTGTGAAGCTCCTCATAGGTGGCTTGGGTGTACCGTGCCAGACCCGCGCTCATGTTGCTGAGCTCCTTGTGGGTCTCTTTGGTGTACTCCACCAGCTCCGCAAAGGCGTACAGCGCCCATGCAAGGAACATTTGCAGCACCCAGAACACCACGGCGACCACCAGCCCCAGCACGATGGCTGAAAACCGACTAAAGGGCTTCAGCATTTCATGGACCGCGCCGCACAGCATGGATGCAAGCACAAAGGCCAGCACACACTGCACCTTTGCAAGGATCTTTAATATCTTGACAGATCTGCCAAAAATCGCATCAAACATGATACATCCTCAGTTCTTCCGCAGGGGGGATTTTCAGTTTTTCTCAGCCCTTCATGCCGTTTTCGCCGTCCCAGTGGGCGAAGAAGCAGGCCAGCGCGTCCTTCCAGTCGCGGACATCGTTGCCCACGGTGCAGCGCAGCATCCGGTTGTCCAGTGCGCTCCACTTGGGGCGGTCGGCGCTGTCCGGGTGCTTTGCCTTGTACTCCTCGCTGGTGCAGGGGGCAACGGTAGCGTCCACGCCGGAAAGGCGGATGATCTCGGCAGCAAAATCGTACCAGGAGCAGATGCCCTCGCCGGTGCAGTGGTACAGGCCGTACTCGTGGGTCACGCACAGCTGCAAGATCTCGTGGGCAAGGTCGGCAGCGTTGGTGGGGTTGCCGCACTGGTCGTTGACCACTTCCAGCTTGCCGAACTTTTTGCCGGCGTTCACGATGGTCTTGACGAAGTTTTTGCCGTAGTAGCTGTACAGCCACGCGGTGCGCACGATGAAGTGGCGGTGGCAGAACCGCTCCACATACTTTTCGCCCATGAGCTTGGTGGAGCCGTAGGCGCTGATGGGCCCGGGCAGGGTGGCTTCATCCTGCGGGATGCCGCCGTTCTCCCGGCCGGAGAACACATAGTCGGTGGAAACGTGCACCAGCCGTGCGCCGGTCTTTTCGGCAGCCTGCGCCAGATTGCGGGGGCCAAGGGCGTTTGCCTTAAAGGCATCGTCGTGGTGCACCTCGCACCCGTCCACGTTGGTGTAGGCGGCGCAGTTGATGATGATATCCGGGCGGTTGCGCCGCACGAACTCGTCCACCATCCTGTAATTGGAGATATCCAGCTCCGGCAGATCCACCGGGATCACCGTAGCGTTGAGCAGCTTTTCGGGGATGGGGCCCAGCTCGCTGCGGCCCTCCTGCAGCTGCTTGAGCAGCTCTGTGCCCAGCTGCCCCTTGCAGCCTGTGACAATGATTTTCATACCAATGTGCCTTTCCTTATGCTTAGTAGCGCAGCTTGCCGTCGGCCACGTTCTTCAGATGCTGGCCGTAGGGGCTCTTGCCGTAGCGCTCGGCGCTTTCCAGCAAGGTGTCGCGGTCGATCCAGCCGTACTTGAAGGCGATCTCCTCCGGTGCGCTGATCTTGATGCCCTGACGCTTCTCGATCATGTGCACAAAGTCGGCAGCCTCCACAAGGCTCTCCATCGTGCCGGTGTCCAGCCATGCAAAGCCGCGGCCCAGCAGCTGCACATCCAGCTCGTCCTGCTTCAGGTACATATCGTTCAGGGTGGTGATCTCCAGCTCGCCGCGGGCAGAGGGCTTTACCTGCTTTGCCATCTGCACCACTTCCTTGTTGTAGAAGTACAGGCCGGTGATGGCGTAGTTGGACTTGGGATGCTGGGGCTTTTCCTCCACGCTGAGCACCTTGCCGTCCTTGTCGAACTCCACGATGCCAAAGCGCTCGGGGTCCTGCACATAGTAGCCGAACACGGTGCAGCGGCCCTTGTTCTCTGCGTTGGCCACGGCGCTCTTGAGCAGCTTGGAGAAGCCGTTGCCGTAGAAAATGTTATCGCCCAGGATCATGGCGCAGCAGTCGTCGCCAATGAACTCTTCGCCCAGAATAAAGGCCTGTGCCAGACCGTCCGGGGAGGGCTGCACCTTATACTGCAGATGGATGCCGTACTGGCTGCCATCGCCCAGCAGCGCCTCAAAGCGGGGCGTATCGGTAGGGGTAGAGATGATCAGGATATCCTGAATGCCCGCCAGCATAAGGGTGGACAGCGGATAGTAGATCATGGGCTTGTCGTAGACCGGCAGCAGCTGCTTGCTGGTGACCATGGTCAGGGGATAGAGCCGTGTGCCGGCACCGCCGGCGAGAATAATGCCTTTCATACTTGTGCACTCCTTTTTTCTTATAAAAAGATGTGCAGCTTAATTCAAAGCGGAGCTGCGTCCGCTGTAAACGATTTTGGGTCTGCCATGGCCGCATTTTTGCAAAAGACGATGGCAGTACACTTTATTTTACTATGAAAGCACGCAAAATGCAAGAGGCGGAAAAGACAGAAAGCGGTGTGCCGTCGGCACACCGCTTTCTGCGAATCAAAAACACTATTTTTCTTCCCCGCTCACCACGCAAAGCCCCACTTGGAAAAGTAGCGCAGCAAGCTGCGCAGCTGCCACAGAAAGGGTTTCAGGCTGCGGTGCGCCGCACGGTGCCATGCGTGGATGGCGGTGTACTGGGGCACCAGATAGGCCTTGCCCCGGGTGCGCATCTTCTGGGTCAGGTCGGCGTCCTCCACATACATGAAGTACCCCTCGTCAAAGCCGCCCACGGCCTTGAAGGCGGCAGTGTCCACCGCCGAAAAGCTGCCGGTGCAGAACTCGATCTCGGTGGGCTTTGTCAAGTCTTTGTCTGCCATCAGGTAGCGGTCGTTGTACTTTGCCCAGAAGCGCAGACAGGGCAGCTGACGGTAGACCATGGCGCGCACATTGCACCGGCGCAGCGGCAGCTGCTGGGGCTTGCCGTCCGGGAAGGTCAGCCCCGGGCGGGTCATCACCACGCCGGGGTGCGCCGCCATCCAGTCCGCAAGGTCGCTCAGGGTATCCGCAGTCAGCTGGATATCTGGGTTCAGGATAAAGTGCACCCGGCTGTGCAGCAGCGAGAGCACCGTGTTGTGCCCGGTGCCGAAGCCGCCGTTCTCCAGCCGGCAGAGCACCTGCACCGTCTGCCCGGGGGCGGTGCGCAGGGTGCCGTCCTTTGCAGCGGCGGTCAGCTGCTGGCCGCTGCCGTCCGGGCTGGCGTTATCCACCAGATATAAGGTGAGTGGGTAGCGGCGGGTGCAGTCCAGCACGGTCTGGGCGGCCTTGATGGCCTCCCCGGCGCCGTTATACACCACGATACAGGCCGAAAGCTCCATCTGCGTTCCCCCTTTCGTTTTATCTTGGGTCACGGAAGGCTCACTCCAGCGGCTTGATGTCAAAGCTGAAGTCCTCCTTCATCAGGTCAAAGTTGGGGTTCATGCAGGGGTCGCCCGCAGCCAGCTGCTTTGCCCACCGCTTCTGGAACCGCTCCACCTCAGAGGCAAAGCGCTTGCGCTTGGCAGGGCTTTCGTCCAGCCCGCGGCTCTTGCTCTCGTAGTGGTACAGCTGGGCAAAGGGGGTGAACACGTTGGTGTAGCCCGCCTCCCGCACGCGCACGCAGAAGTCCACATCATTGAAGGCCACAGCAAAGCTCTCGTCCAGCCCGTTCACCTGCTCGTACACGTCCTTGCGCACCATCAGGCAGGCGGCGGTCACTGCGTACACATCCTGCGCATAGACCAGCCGTCCCATATAGCCGGGGTGTCCCACAGGGAAGTTCTTGTGCATATGCGCCGCCAGCGTCAGGAAGCCGAAGCCGATGCCCGCGTGCTGGATGGTATTGTCCGGGTAGAGCAGCTTTGCGCCCACGCAGCCCACACGGTCCTGCTGGGCATACATGACCATCTCCTCCATCCAGCGGGGAGAGATGACCTCGGTATCGTTGTTGAGCAGCAGCAGATACTCGCCGGTGGCGGCCCGTGCGCCAAAGTTGTTCAGGGCGCTGTAATTGAAGCCGGTGCCCTGCCATGTGAGCACCCGCAGGGTGTCCGGGTGCTCCTTTTGCAGCTGCTCGTAGCAGCGGAAGGTGGCAGGCTCCTTGCTGTTATTCTCAATGATGATGATCTCAAAATCCGGGTAGGTGGTCTTGCGGTAGATGGACTCCACGCACACCCGTAAATCGCCCGAATGGTCGCAGCTGGGGATCAGCACGCTGACCCGCCCGGGCTTTGTGATGGTGTAATCGGTCTTGTAGAAGCCCGGGGTGTTGGGCACCATGGTCACCGCGTCCACCGGCACGCCCATGCGGTCGTAGTGGGCACGCAGCGCCTTCATGGCTGCTTCCAGACAATAGGTCTTGGCAGAGATGTTGCTGGCCACGCTGGCGGGGCTGGAACGCCAGTAGTAGAGCAGGTGCGGGATGTGCACGATCTTTTCCGCCTGCTCGGTCAGGCGCAGGTAGAGGTCGTAATCCTGACTGCCGTTGAACTCTGCCCGCTCATCGCCGCCCACCTTTGCCAGCAGCGCCGCGCTGAACACGCTCAGGTGGCAGATATAGTTGTTGGAGCGCAGGTTATCCAGCATATAATCCGGCTTGAAGTGGTAGACCGTCAGATGGTCGATATCCCCTTCAAAGGTCACTTCATCGGTGTACACAAAGTCCGCACCCTGCTTTGCAATGGCTTCCGCCACATACCACAGTGCGCAGGGGTGCAAAATGTCATCATGGTCCAGCAGGGCGATATAGTCACCGGTGGCAAGGGCAAAACCCTGATTGGTGTTGCCCGCAATGCCCTCGTTGCTGTCCAGTTTCCGGTAGCGGATACGGCTGTCGGTGCGGGCGCGCTCCTGCACGAGGGCTCCCACGTCCGCGTCCTGTCCGGCATCCACCATGCACAGCTCCCAGTTGCGGTAGGTCTGGTTCTGCACCGAGTCCAGCAGCTCCACCAGAAAATCGTGGGGGGTGTTGTACAGCGGCACTACGATGCTGATCAGGGGTGCAGCGGGCTGGTCTGCGGCCTGTTTTACCAGCAGCTCCACGTCCGCAAAGCGGTCGGCGGGCATCGCCTTGCCCGGGAACAGTTTTTTGTACTCCTTTTTAGCCTTGGCCTGTGCCATTACGCCCGCAAAGCCCACCCGGCGCAGGGTGGCAAAAAAGACGAACAGCGGGAAGGTGCGCCACAGCTGGCGGCACTTGCTTACCAGATACCGCAGCGGCCAGCTGGCCTTCCAGAAGGTGGAGTTGACCACGCTGTTCAGGGTCTTTTCCAGTTCCTGCTCGTGGCTGCGGCTCAGGGAAAGGTCGCTGCGCAGCCGCTCCAGCTGGGCGGCCTGCTCGGCGGCAGTGCGCTCAGCCAGCAGGGTACGCTCCCGCAAAACGTCCAGCTGCTGCTCGTAGCCATCTTCAAGTTCCGGCAGCTCCGGGGCAGCCATGCGGCAGAACAGCGCCGTCAGCTGCTCCTTGCCGCGGTCCTTCCACGCAAGCTCCCGGCAGAAGCCCTGCGCGGCAAGCTGCTTTGCGCAGTCTGCCATGCCGGCGTACTCTGCGCACACCAGCAGCACCTTTTCCGCCTGTATGGCGGGCAGGCTGACCCACTGGGGGTCTGCCACCACCAGCAGCTCCGGGGCGCTTTGCACCACCGCAGTATTCATTTTACAAAAAGCTTTTTCCAGCAGCCCGCTGTCCTCCAGCACCTGTACGCTGCGGGGAGCCAGCTCCCGCACAACGCGCTGTGCCAGTGCACGGCAGCGCTCGGCGGCCTCCTGATTCTGCTTTTCCTGATCCAACTCCATGCTGATACTCCAATCCGTGCGCTTTTCCACGCAGTTATGTTTCCCGTTCATTTTTCACAAACGGATATAGTATACCAAATCTTGCGGCGTTTGAGAAGGTTTTTCCAAAATTTCAGTGAAACACGTTCAGCGGAACAATCCAGCCAGCCAGCCGAACAGTCCGCCGCTGCGGGTAGTGCTGGTACGGATCTTCGCCCCGGTATAGTAGTGCTGCAGGATCTGCTTGTAGTTCATACCCTCCTCGGCGGCGTAGCCCACTGCGCCGCACTGGCTCATGCCCACGCCATGACCATAGCCGTAGTAGGTCATGCAGGGGGTGCCGCTGGCATCGGTGCCGAAATCGAAGCAGTAGCGGGAGGAAACGAACTGGTTGATATACCGGTAGCTGCGTCCGTTGGACACCAGCGTGTTGTACTGCACAAAGCCGCCCAGATCCTTGTGGGTGGTGTCAGCGCTCTGGTAGGGCTCGCCGGTGCGGCTGTCGTTGTATTCTATATAGGTGTAGTCCTTGCCGATCACCCGGCGCAGCAGCTTGTGGTACTGCTCCTCGTAGGGGCTTTCCACGCTTTGGAGGTAAGGCACATCCGTGCCCCACGCGTCCAGACTGGCGCAGGTACCGTACACACCGGTCTGGGTGTTGTAGCCCGCACTGGCCGACCATACTGCATCGCACACGCTGCCGTTGTACACCAGCACCTCATCCTTGACCGCCTGCACCGCCTTGCGGATGGCATTGCGGGCAGAGGCCGGGATCTGAGCGACCGGGGTATAGATCAGCGCATTGGTGGACGAGCCGTACTGCTTGTGGTATTCCAGATAAGAGTGGATGGCCACTGCCTGCGCCTTCCACGCCTGCTGCGCGGCACTGGCGCTGACAAAGCTGCCAATGGAGCCAAGCTCGGTATAGGTGATGCCCACCAGACAGTCCTCAAGATCCAGCGTAACATTGCGCTTGAGCCCCTGTCCCTTGATGTTCAGGTAGGGCATGGTGATCTTATCCTTGGAGCCAAACAGCCAGCTGAGACAGTTTTCGTCCTCTGCAGGGATCAGGGTCGTATCGGCCCCGCCGATGGTGGTGGCAGCCGAAGCCGCTGCCGCCGGGATGCAGACGCACAGCACCGCCGCCAACAGAAAAGCCGCCGCGCGGCGGGCAAAAGAATGCAGATGTTTCAAAGTCCGGTTCCCTCCTTGTGGGCATATTTTAGGTTTTGATCTGACCTTAGTGTAGCACAGCCCGCGCCGCCGGGCAAGAACCGGAGTCATGTATTTTACGCCATGCGGGACGATCTGAAAAAAGACGCAAACTTTCTCTTGATTTTGCCCAGGGAATCCGGTATAATAAAAGACGTTCAAACCGATGCGCCGGTGTGTCGGAATGGCAGACGAGGGGGACTCAAAATCCCTTGTGCTAATAACACGTGTGGGTTCGACCCCCACCACCGGCATAAAAAAGGAACTCCCCCAGCTTGTCTGGGGGAGTTTTCTTTTTTATCTGCGGCGCGTGATGACGATCTCGTAGTTTGCATAGGTTGTAATCGCCACGCGGGACTTCATCATTTTCAACCAGTCCATGAGAAAATCGTTGAAAAGTACCGGGGAGTTATCAAGGCAGGGGTCGACCGTCTTGACGGGGTTCGTTTTCAGCCAGTTACTGTCAACGGCATACTGAAGGGCATCGGTCAGCTCCCTGTGCCAATCCAGAAGCTGCTGTACGGTCGCTTCCTCCTGCTGACGCTCATAGCGGAAAAACGTTTCCAGATCGCGCGGAGTGAGCGCTTTTAAAGACAGCCGCTTTCGTTCAAAGTACGGGATGATGACCCTGCCCATATCGTAGGCGTATCGACCATAAGTATCCGGGGAAAGGTTCATCACGCTTTCCCGCAGCCAGCGGGTCAGGTATTCCGGCACAGACAGGTCACCGACCTGCTGCAAGGAATCCGGTCTGCCCTCCCACGCTTCCACGATGTGCCGCAGAGCTTCGCAGTAGATCTCTTCGCCCAGCTGGTCGTACAGCTTCAGCGCCGTGCCCACGCAGCTGATGCGGTAGTCGCTCAGCTGCATACTGTCATAGTTGAGGGAAAGCCCCACCCGGTTGGTGGCTGCGACAAACGCCTTGGAGGGCGCATCGCCGCCCACCACCTTGGCGCGCAGCCTGATGCCCGCCGACAGGGGTGCGGCGTGACCGTTCTGCTCGGCAAAGAGCAGGGCTTCCTGCTCCATCGTCAGTCCGGTGTAGACCTTGCAGAGGATCGGGCGGTCCTCGCCGCCGTTGAGGAGGATGCAGCCCTCGATGGTGTGCTGCCCGTCCATCACATAGTACCTGCCGTTGCGGAAGCTGACCTTCGGCTCGTTAACGATGTACTCGTTGAAGTCCCTGGCGATCAGCTCCACACGCTTGCGCTCCACGCCCCGCTGGTAGATCTCGCGGGGATAGATCAGCTTGCTGCTGTGGATGACCGAAAGCTGGTACGGCGGGTTGATACCAATGAAAGTATTGTTTTCGTTCAGGCGCATCGCATTTCCTCCTTGATTCTCCAAATGTACTTCTCGGCTTCCTCTAAGATCTCAGCCACCTGCTGCTTCCGCTTCGGGATGGTGAGCAGGCTGGGGTTGAAGGTGAAGCTGTATTCCAACCGCTGGATCATGGCATGAACCGCGGATTGCAACTCGGTGTACAGCATCATTTCCTCGATGCTTCCGGCGTTCTCAAAGGACGACCGGATGGGCGTATAGGGGTAGACAGGCGGTTTGCCATCCACCACCTCAGGCGGCGCGTAAACCGCCGTAGAGCGCCGGATAGGCTCCATCTGCTGGATGCTGCCCATGGGGTTCAGCGCAAGGCTGATACGCACTGCATCGTCCACCCGGCGCATCTCCTCCGGGGTCAGATGCCCCAGATACTTCAGCGCCCGGCTCTTGTCGATGGTGAAGATCTGCTCTGCCTGCACAACGGACGGCATATTCAACCCTGCGTTTTCCAACAGGCAGTGGGTCGGCTGGTTTACTTTCTTTTCCGCCTTGCTTGTCATGGTCGCCACGATCAGGGTTGGCGAGTGGTAATTGCCCACGTCATTCTGAAGAATGACCGCCGGACGGTCACCGCACTGTTCCGAGCCGGTGCTCGCCCCAAAATGGGTGAAGAAGATGTCTCCGCGTTGGAATTTCCAGTTTTGCTGCAAAATTGTACCTCCATGTTGTTATGTGCAAAGCCCGCTGCCGGATGTTCCGCTTAATTTTCAAGGATCATGAAGTCGGACGCTTTGCCCTGCGGTGAGTGCCGCTTGGGAAATTGTCCCTTCACTTACGAACCCAGTTGAAAGGTCAATCTGCACCCTGAAAATCAAAGTTTTTCAAAAAATTAGTGATTTTAATGATACGCTTACTTATATTCTGGTGGGCAATGCCATAAGCTTTAGATAATTCCACCGTGCTATACCCCTCATAGACATAGAGCGTCAAAAGTTTAAGGTCATCATCAGACAGCTTCTCTAGTCCGGCTTGCAGGCGTTCGTTTTGGACTTCACCCACCCATGCAAACCGCGTTTTCGTTTCGTGATAGGTATCCGTCACGGTAGTGGCTCGCACAAAGTCAGCATAATCGTTCCGATTTTCGGAATCGTCTGCACTTGGAATCTCAACATCGTAACGATGGTGGGCACGGTCATCATTGAATACCGCCAGATCGTACTCATACATCTTCTGGATAGCATCCTCCTTCATGCCAGCAGCCCGGTATTCTTCCCGGAGCTTGTCCCATTTCGCATAGAAGTTACGGCGGGCATTTCCGCTATTGTAGTTCATATAAACCTCCAAATTTTCGATAAAGCGTAAAATGTCGAAAATTTGGAAGGCTAGCGATAAACACCGTAGGGGTTCACAGCCATGCGCTGCTTGTAGCCGGAGATCTTCTTCTCCCGCAGCTTGTCCATGCAGTTCATCATGTCAGTCATTTTCTTGTCCTTTCCCCCGGACTCAGGGAGGGGAAGGATACCGATGACGGAGACTGGATAGAAGGGTTCACGCCATGCACTGAACCAGCCTGCAAAACGCAAAAAGGCCCAATTCCAGAGATGGGAGGTACACCCATAGACCGGTCGTTCTACCGCAGCAGACAGCGTCTGCCGGCTGGTAAAACTCCGTTATGGTATCCTCAACCCTCTCTAGAACCGGGCTTGCGATATTATTTTTTGTTCTTAGAACTTGCCTTTTTGGGGGTTCGTCCCTTGAACTGACTACATGATAACCGAGAACACCTCAAATCACCAGTTCATCAGATGAGCTCTAAAAAGCAGCACACAAAGCATCGTTATTTCGTACTTTTATAAAAAGCACCGTCATGTCAGATGCTCTTATGCAGCCTTACTGCGCCGTTTTATTACCGTTTAGGGCTCACTTCTTGAGCCCTTACCTCAGAAAAAATTTCAAAAAAAAGAGGCGACCAGACCGTTTTATGGTCCAATCGCCTCATAGGTATATTCTGTTGTGTCCGCATTAACAGGCAGTTTTGAGTTTCGCACATCCACATGCTTCAAGGCAGACATTGACTTGCTCGATACCCTCTTTGTAATACTCCGTCAGAATCATCTGATAGACAGTATTCTTTTGATTGTTGAAATCCAGCGTGATTCCGCACATCCTCAATAAATCACCGCTTACAGGTGGCGGAAGGTGCAGTGCCACCGAGATGGCAACGATCTGCTCCACACTTGCATCCTGTCCTGCACGAAGCCGCTTTACCGTAGATACAGAGAGCCCAGACTCTGACTCCATCTGTTCCACAGACATATCCCGGTCGTTCATCAGCAGCTTCAAGGCCTCTCCAAACCCTACCCCCGAAATCGTTCTGCGTATTGCCAACGACCATTGAACCTCTGCCATAAACTCATCTGGCGCAGCCATCCCCTGCTCAGCAGTATTCTGGCGGCAAACCGAGTTGACATTGACGGATGCCGCTTTGGTCTCGGTATTCTTATGTACAGCGGATGCCACCTCGGTTCACCTCCTTCGCTGAAAATTTTAATAAAAAAAGACCGGAGCAAATTCAGATTTCAAGTTGCTTACGCATTACTTGTTTCTAAATTTACTCCGGTCTTATGTATTTCCGTTTCCGTACTCATTGACCGGACGTGTATTAGCCAGACATTTTATAGTCTTATCAGCAAGTAGACGCACTTCAACCTTACAGTAGTGTTTTAGTATTGAATTAAGGACCGTTTAGTTATAACTCCTCAATAATTGTGCGCTGACTGCCTCCAACAATCGCGGCACTCTACTAAAAACCTATGTAATGTCTCTTGCTGAGACGTCATTCAGAAGGATTTTTTTAACTGAACAACATGACTATGTTTGTCTGGTAATACACCTCCACGTTACAAATTATTATCTTTTCAATAGAGCCTTTCAGGCTATTATTATATCTATAATATAGCAGCCAAAACTCTATTTGTAAATAGGAGCAGCCACTTTTCATCGAAGCGACGAGAAATAAGCCAGAAAATTGTGTAATCTGCCAATTCCGATCCTATAAACGCAAAAGAGCCGGAATAAACTCCTAAAATCCGAAATAATTTCAGATTTTTTGAAGTCCACCCCGGCTTACTACCCATTCGAGCAGTACCAAACCAAACAGGCAGCAATTCAATTTTAAGCTGGCTCACACGGTCTCCTGATGAGCCAAGTGTGCAGATTCGCATCTGCCTTTTCCTGTCCTTATCCTCAAACAGTGCAAATGAGCCGTGTATCCTTCTCCGGCAGGGAGTTGAACACACGGCTCATCATTTTAGGTTCAGAATCTCAAGAAGCTCGACAATCCTGTGCCGTCTCTCGGGACAGTGAAGCATTTCCTCTTTCCCTTAAGTACTCGTTCACCTCATCAATCGACCTCATATACATACAGTTTAGAATCATCAAATGTGCTAGCTGTTCTCTGGTTGCAGCCAAGCTAAAACCCGCTTTTGCTATGAGCGCAAACGAAAGCCATGGAGGAAGGTGCATAGCAACGCATAGTGCAACCACGTTTTTCTCAGAAAAACTTTCAACCTTTCCATTTCTGTAGCGACCGATCGTTGACTCCGACACCTTTGATTCAAAGGCCAGAGCCTCTTGCGTAAATCCGAAGCGTGTCATCACATATCGTAGTGCTGCCGGGAAGCAAGCAGGCATATTCGCTAACACCCTGCGTTCTTCTTCAGCCTTCTCATTCTCAGACAGCCTTTCCTCCGGGTCTATAATACGATAGTAGTTTTTGATCTCTGTTTGATTTTTTTCAGCATGCGAGGGCATCCAAATCCCTCCCACGTCCGAAACTACTCAAGGTAGCCTCAAACGTGGGAGGAATGGGCATAGCGATGCTCATTGGATCAGTAGTCAAACCCGCAATCGCGCGACTGACCTTTTGGGCTCTATTAACCCACAGCATATGCAATTGCGCATAAATCTGTGCACACTTAGTCCTTCTAATGCGTCTGACCAGTTCTCGCATCCTTTCCAATTCGAGAATTCTTTCATAAACGCACTGATACTCCACAGAATCCGGTGCCAGATCATCAGCAATATGAAGCAATGACTGAATCCGCTTATTGATTCTATTCTTTTCTTGCTTCAGCTCCAATAGACTTACTGCCTCAGTAATCGCCTCGATAGCTGATGAAAAGATTGAGTCTTGACAAATGATGTACATTTGCACATTCACCTGCCCTTTTCATGTAGTACGGTAAACCGCCAGTTTTATTATATCACATTCCATCTTAAAACAAAATATGTCTCGTTTTCTTATTGCTCCGCCATCTTCTCTTTAGCCTTGTCTGGCACGTCGATCAGACCAAAGCGGTAGAACAACCCATAGATATACGACACACCCCGGATATCTCCCAGCGCCTTGGGTCTGTCCACTACCTCTCCGATTTTACCGATATTGTGATACGCCAGCA
>ENA-OUOY01000988-OUOY01000988.1-human-gut-metagenome-genome-assembly--contig:-NODE-988-length-18056-cov-6.888784_pt1 | contig 18056 bp, 10 predicted proteins | sample MGYA00237937_ERZ548767 | MGnify/ENA primary metagenome ERZ548767 (study PRJEB26490, sample SAMN05356887) | human gut metagenome | biome: terrestrial biome; feature: human-associated habitat; material... | reverse complement strand
CCCCATTAGTGCTTGCGTTTTTTTGCAGCGCGTTCCGGGCAACTTAAAATGCAACAAAAACGGTCGCGCTTTTGATGCCGATTTTGAACGCCTTGCCTGAAAGGGCAAAAGCATTAAATGCGCGTTTTGGCGTTTTACCATACATCAATATTCTGAATCGATTACGGGCCAACTTGTTGTGATAAGAACTGTGTATATTGTTAACGGAAGTCACAAAACGTGCTTTATAACATATAATCATGTATTGTAGATGTGGCAAAACAGCAAGTTATGGGAGCGGCTCCCTTATATTGGGTTTATAAATTATAGGTGTGAGAAACATTGTAAGTTGTTGAATATCAGCGACAATGCTTTTCGAAACGTTTATATTTTAGTTGTACCTCCTTTTATTCACAAATTCTTAATAGTAGTTTTGCAATGCGAAATGAGCAAAAGCTTTCGCAAACAAAATCATACGAAGTAGTAACACATAGCAACCACAACATAGGCAAAACATTATGAAGAATTTATGGTTTACCCTATCGCTTGCTTGCATATCAATGACAGCAGCGGCGCAAGACTTACAGTCGCCTAATGGAAATTTCAAAATGAATTTTTCACTCGACGCACAAGGTCGTCCTACATATTACCTAAAATATAAGGGGCGGGATATTATTAAGCCCTCGCACCTTGGGCTGGAACTCAAACAGGAAGACCCCAACAAGGCACAAGACTTTGAATTTAAGACACGTGCCGATGCTTCGAAATTGGCCCAAAAGGCTGATCTCATGACAGGCTTTGTTGAAACTGACCATACCACGGCTACTTTTGATGAAACGTGGCAACCAGTGTGGGGCGAGGAAAGTAGCATTCGCAACCATTATAATGAATTGTGTGTTACGCTGTCGCAGCCAAAGAATGAACGTGAAATAAAGATACGTTTCCGCATGTTTGATGACGGACTTGGCTTCAGGTACGAATTCCCGGCACAGAAGAATCTTACCTACTTTACCATAAAAGAGGAACACACACAGTTTGCCATGGCAGGCGACCACACCGCATGGTGGATACCTGGCGACTATGACACGCAAGAGTATGAAACCGTTACCAGCAAGCTTAGTGAAATTCGTGGACTGATGAAGGGCGCGGTGACGCAGAACTCATCGCAAACCCCTATATGGCAGGGTGGGGTGCAAACAGCCCTTATGATGAAGAGTCAGGACGGACTCTACATAAACTTGCATGAAGCTGCTTGTATTGACTATTCAACCATGCACCTTAACTATGATGACAAGACAATGACCTTTGAAAGCTGGCTCACCCCAGATGCACGCGGCGACAAAGGTTACTTGCAAGCCCCGTGCACATCGCCCTGGCGTACTGTCATAGCAGGTGAACATGGTGCTGACATATTGGCATCGCGCATGACGCTCAACTTGAACGAGCCTTGCAAAATAAAAGATACCTCATGGATAAAGCCTACCAAGTATATTGGCGTTTGGTGGGACATGATTACAAACAAGGGAACTTGGGCTTACACCAATGACTTCTCTACCGTAAAATTGGGCGAAACCGACTATGCACATGCCAAGCCTAACGGTACACACTCTGCTAATACCGAAAATGTGAAGCACTACATTGACTTTGCTGCAGAAAATGGTTTTGACGCGGTGCTTGTTGAGGGCTGGAACATTGGTTGGGAAGATTGGTTCGGACATGAAAAGGACTATGTGTTTGACTTTGTCACGCCTTACCCTGATTTTGATGTCAAGGCTATTCATGAATATGCTGCCTCGAAGGGTGTGAAAATGATTATGCACCACGAAACATCGGGTTCGGCTCGTAACTATGAGCGCCATCTTGACCAGGCTTACCAGTTTATGGTTGACAATGGTTACCCCGCAGTTAAGAGTGGTTATGTGGGCAACATTGTTCCACGCGGTGAACATCACTATGGTCAGTGGATGAATAATCACTACCTGTATTGCGTAACCAAGGCCGCCGACTATAAAATAATGGTAAATGCGCATGAGGCTACCCGCCCTACAGGTATATGCCGCACCTATCCCAACTTGATTGGCAACGAGAGCGCACGTGGCACAGAGTATGAGAGCTTTGGTGGCAACTCGGTGGACCACACCACGATATTGCCTTTTACACGTTTGATTGGTGGCCCGATGGACTACACTCCGGGCATATTCGAAACGGATTGTTCAAAAATGAATCCTTCAAACACCAGTCGTGTGCGCACAACCATTGCCCGCCAATTAGCTTTGTATGTAACCATGTACAGCCCCTTGCAAATGGCAGCCGATGTGCCAGAGCATTATAAGGAGCACATGGACGCATTCCAATTTATCAAAGATGTGCCTGTTGATTGGCAAAAGAGTGTTTACTTGGAGGCTGAACCTGGTGACTATGTAACGATAGCCCGTAAGGATAAGCACTCTGAAAATTGGTTTGTAGGCTGTTCTGCTGACGAGAATGGTCACACGTCCCAACTCAAACTCGACTTCCTTACTCCCGGTAAGAAATATTTGGCCACTATTTATGCTGATGCCAAAGATGCTTCGTGGGATAAAAACCCTAAAGCTTATACCATTACCCGCAAGGTGGTGACTAACAAAACGAACTTGAAACTGCATGCTGCAAGTGGTGGCGGTTTTGCTATCAGCATTGTAGCGCAGTAAGAGGGGAGGGAGTTTTAAGTTTTAAGGTTATGAGGTTATAAAGTAACCTTAGAGAGTCCTACACGCAGAGGTGACTTTATAACCTTATAACCTTAAAACTCATAACCTAAAAACTTATAACCTAAAAACTCAGTGCTCAAAACTCTTTCACGCAATTCACTAATACTTCTTAATATCATGAACAAGAAGATGCTCAACTCCAAGCTTTTGTCGCTGATGCTGGCAGGAGCAAGCCTTCCGCTCGGTGCTTTGGCACAGGGCCTCACGGTGAGCGGACATGTGCAAGACACTACGGGCGAGTCGGTAGCCTATGCTACTGTATCTGTGCCTGGGTCGAAAACAATGACGCTGACTGATGCGAATGGTAATTTCAAACTTAACGTAAAGCCCGGCGCAACCCTTCGTGTGACCTATATTGGTTACAAAACGGCTACCGTAAAAGCTGATGGCACAGTGGTAATTACGCTTGAGGATAACTCAATGCTGAATGAAGCTGTGGTTATTGGTTATGGCACAGCTAAGAAAAATGACCTGACGGGTTCGGTAACAGCTATCAAGCCTGATGATAAGAACCATGGCCTGCAAACTTCAGCCCAGGATATGATTCAGGGCAAGGTGGCAGGTGTTAATGTGGTGAGCAGTAGTGGCGCTCCTGGTGGTGCCGCAACAATCCGTATTCGTGGTGGCTCTTCGCTGAATGCTAAGAATGACCCATTGATTGTAATTGATGGTCTAGCCCTGGATAACGATGGCCTTGAAGGTTCACCCAATGCACTCACACTGGTTAATCCTAACGATATTGAATCCTTCACGGTGTTGAAGGACGCATCGGCTACCGCCATCTATGGTTCACGTGCCTCGAATGGCGTTATCATCATCACGACTAAGAAGGGACGCAAAAATACCCGTCCGCATGTGTCGTACAATGGTAATGTGTCAGTAAGCACCAATACCAAGTATCTGGATGTGCTCAATGCACAAGAGTTCATTGACTTGATTCGTCGTCGCACGGGGCTGACAGATGATGCTGCTTGGCAAGCTTCAGAGTATTATAACTCATTGGGCTATTGGAATGCTGCAGGCGAACACCACTTTGCCGACACCGATTGGCAAAAGGAGATATACCGTACCGCTGTATCAACTGACCATAACCTCACTTTGAGCGGTGGCATCAAGAATATGCCCTACCGCGTAAGCTTTGGTTATACCAACCAAAAGGGTACGCTCAAGACGTCAGACTATAGCCGTTACACGGGTAGCTTTAATCTTTCGCCCACCTTCTTGCATGATCACTTGTCGGTTAACCTCAATGGTAAGTTCATGTATTCACGCTCATCATATGCTAACACCGATGCCATTGGCCAGGCATTGGGCATGGATCCTACCAAACCCATTTATGATGATCGCGCTGAGGCAAAGGAGTATGGTGGCTTCTGGCAATGGCCTGCTACGGCAGACTTTGGCGACAGCGAATGGACACACACCAGCAATAGCCAGGCTATCGGCAACCCCGTAGCAACTTTGTTGCAGCAAGAGAACATTGGCAAGAGCCGCTCATTGCAGGGTAACCTTGAGTTAGACTACAAGGTGCATGGCTTTGAAGACTTGCGCTTGCACGTGAATGGTGGCATGGAAGTGGCCCATGGCCGTAGCGATAAAACTTGTTTGCCCACCGACTATGGACATCTGTACTATGGCAGCAAGGGGTGGAATGAGGCTGACAAGTATAACCTCTCGCTCAATATGTATGCACAGTATTCTAAGAACTTTACTGAGGCACATCATTTTGATGCCATGTTAGGTTATGAGTGGCAACACTTCCACCGCAAATCGGACTTTAGCTATCCTGTTTACTACCCGTCAACTCACTTGACACACCCTGGTGAACTGACCAATCCTAACTACTTTGCTGAGAAGAACAGCTTGTTCAAGACCGAATACTATTTGGTTAGCTTCTTTGGCCGTTTCAACTATAGCTTGTTGAATCGCTACCTCATTACCTTCACGCTGCGTGACGATGGTTCATCACGTTTCTCAAAGGATCAGCGTTGGGGCCTCTTCCCCGCAGCCGCCTTTGCTTGGAAGGTAAACGAGGAGAAATTCCTGAAGAACGTAAAGGCTGTGACCGACTTGAAGCTTCGCTTGGGTTGGGGTGTCACAGGACAGCAAGAGCATGGCTATGGCGACTATGTCTATATGCCTAACTACTCACAGAATGTGGCCGGAGCTTTCTATCCTATAGTAGGTGATGGCACAACTTATCGTCCGGAAGCTTATAATAAAGACTTGACTTGGGAAAAGACAACTACTTACAACGTAGGACTTGACCTCGGTTTCTGGAATAACCGTGTAATAGCCAATCTCGATTGGTATTACCGCAAAACAACCAATTTGCTGAACACGGGCTTTGTAGCTGTAGGTTCAAACTTTAGCAGTAGCGTGCTCAGCAACATTGGTTCGCTGCATAACACAGGTGTTGAAGCCATGTTGACCGTACGTCCTGTTCAAACCCGCGATTGGGGTTGGGAGGTTTCGTACAACATAGGTTGGAACAAGAATGAGATTGACGAGCTCGTAGCCTCACAGGGTCCTGACTATTACATACCTAACGCTTATTGCTCGGGTGGTAAAGCCACAGCCGACAACATGATTAAGGCTTGGAAGGCAGGCGAGGCTGCCAGTGCTTTCTATGTGTTCCAGCAGGTGTACGACGAGAACGGACAACCTCGCTATGGTGAGTTCGTTGACCGCAATGCTGATGGCGTGATTGACTATAAAGACCGCTACTTCTACAAAAAGTCGGATCCTGACGTAACCATGGGGCTTAGCACCAAACTTACTTATAAGCATTGGGATTTGGGCTTGGGCTTCCGTGCCAGCTTGAACAATTACGTGTACAATAGTGTAGAGGCTGGTGATAACGTGAACACTGGTATGAGCCGCCTTTATGCTGGTAACACTTGGCACAACACCTTTAAGTATGAATTGGCCAAGGACTGGACCAGCTCAAGTGCCAACGCTTCATGTTCAGACTACTTTATTCAGAATGCTTCATTCTTGAAACTTGACAACATCACCTTGGGATACTCATTCGACCGCATTGGCAAGAGCAGCATCAGTGGCCGCGTTTATGCTACGGCACAAAATGTGTTTACCATTACCAAGTACAAGGGACTTGACCCCGAAATTGATGGTGGCTATGACAGCAACGTTTATCCGCGTCCCTTCACTTGCATTGTGGGCGTAAGCCTTAACTTCTAAAACCGCTACTACAATGAAACTCAATATAAGAAAATATGCCGCGTTGATGGCTTGTGCCTGTGGCCTGACCATCACTTCATGTACGGGCGACCTTGATGTGACGCCTATCAACCCGCAGCAAACACAGGTGGCTAACGATGATGCCTTGTTCAACAAGCTTTATGCCACCTTTTGCCTGACAGGCCAGCAAGGCAATGCCGGAAAGCCTGATATCCCCCCAAGTGTGATGAAAGATGAGGGTGGTACGCAGTATTATCGTATGCAATGGTACTTAAATGAGTTTACCAGCGACGAGGCCGCATGGGTATACGCGGCCAACGATGGTGGTGTGTCGGAGTTGATGTATAACAACTACACTGCCAGCAATGCGTTTGCCTTGGGCCTTTACTATCGCCTTTACTTTAACATTACGCTTTGCAACTCTTACATCAACGACATAGGCAAAGATCCTATGCGATTGGCTGAGGCCCGATTTATCAGGGCTTATAACTATGCCTCTGTGCTCGATATTTTTGGCGCAGGTCCCTTCTGTACTAAGGTGTCATCAGACAATGCCGTCTACTACAATCGTCAGCAACTCTTTGACTTTGTAGAGTCGGAACTGCTCGACATTGAGGACAAAATGGCCGACCCCGGGCGCAACACTTACGGCCGTGCCGACAAGGTGGCTGTGTGGTTGCTGCTCTCACGCCTTTATTTGAACGCTGAGGTGTACACGGGGCATGAACGCAACGATGATGCCATGACTTATGCTAATAAGGTGCTGGAGAATGGTTACTACCACTTGAACCTCAATGGTGCTACCAATCCGACAACGGGCGAAAAGTATAGTGCTTACCAAATGCTCTTCTTGGCCGACAATAATAGCAATGGTGCACAGTATGAGGACATTCTGCCCGTGTTGCAAGATGGCATTATTACCAAAACTGATGGCGGTACTCAAATGTTGATTCAAGCCTCATATGACGATAAAAACGATATGGACACTGATGTGCCGTCAGGCACGAACCATAGCTGGGGCAAGTGTTTACAAATTAAGAGTAAACTCGTAGATCAGTTCTTTAATGGTGCTGCAGCTCCCGAAACGGGCAGCATAGCCACCATGACAGGAGCTGCCAATGACGATCGTGCATTGTTCTACTCAAAGGGCTACGAACAGCATATAACTAAGGTGGGTGATATAGCTTATGGCTTCACGAGCGTAAAGTTCCGCAATGTGCGTTCAGATGGTGCACGGACGTCGGCCATTGACTATGTTGACACAGACCTGCCTTTGATGCGTATGGCGGAGGCTTACCTCACTTATGCAGAGGCCTCAGTTCGTAAGCTTGGCCCGAACTCCGATGCTGATAGCAAACTCAAGTTTTTGCGCGATAGAGCACATGCTGCCCCATTGAACAATGCTACACTTGACGATATTTGTGCTGAGTGGGCACGCGAGTTCTGGTTCGAGGGACGCAGACGTATGGATCTTATCCGCTTTAACAAGTTTGCCGGACAGTCTGACTACAAGTGGGAGTTTATGGGAGGCGACGCAAATGGCACATCGTTCCCGTCATTCCGCAAGGTGTTTGCTATTCCACAAACTGACTTGAGCAATAACCCCAACTTGAAGCAGAATGAAGGATATAATTAAGTTTTGAGTTTAGAGGTTATAACGTAGGTTCTGACAACTGTGAGTGGGAAACTACGATGAACAGATAAACAAGGAACGCTAAAGCCTATGGAGGCTTGGAGGTCGCCTTTATGACTAACCTCCAAGCTTCACCTTAAACAACTGAAAGCATTTTCACTTCAAACAAAAATCAGCATATCATGAAACTATATAAGATATTGTCAACAGCAGCATTGGGCTTGAGCTTGGGACTTACCTTTGCCTCGTGTGCCGACGATAACGGTTCTAACCCTGTGTTGCACATGCCCGATAGCTTTACACTCAACACACCAGCTTTGGCGGGTAATGCTTATGACTTAAAAAATACAACCGACTCGATAGCCTTTACATGGAGTCAACCTGACTATGGCGGTATGCCGCTTGTAACTAACTACAAGCTGCAGTACGTGGTGAGCAAGGATGGCTCTGAGGTGGTGACTGATGCCGACGGCAAGTTAAAGTTTGCCGATAATGCAGAAGTAAAGGAGTACGACGAGGGCAAAACAAAATGCGAATATAAACTGGCTCCTGCCGATGTTGACTTGCTCTTGTTGCGTGAGTTGGGCGTGAAACGAGCTGATGCCGTGCCATCGTCGGTAAACGTTTACTATCGATTGAGCGCACAAACAACTTCAACCTCCAAGGTATACTCTAACATAGTAAAAGTGACCTACTTGCCTTACTACCAGCGCATGGAGGTGGCCGAACCCGTTACATGGTATCTCTTGGGTAGTTGCTTTGGTGATGGCTCTTGGGGCGATGCGCTCATTACAGCCACTATGCCACTTTACCTCACGGGCGATAGCTATGACGAGGATACTGGTTACGGCACAGTGTCGTGGACAGGTTACTTGCCAGCAGGTAGCACATTTAAGCTGCGTGGCTCGCTCACTGATAATTGGCTTACACAAATAGGCCAGGGTGCTAAATTTGGTAGTTTTACGATTAATGATGGCGGTTCGGCCAACATTTCACCTACCAAGAATGGTATTTACAACCTTACGATCGACACCAAGGCAGTGGCTAATGGCGATGCCAATGGCATTAGCATTACTAAAGTAGACGATGCGCCTGCTTATGGCAAGCTTTACTTGAATGGCAGCTTCAATAATTGGGGCGACGGTATAGCATTGAGTCCCGTTCACACCGTGTTAGGCGCCAAAAGCCACGACTGGTATGCCCACGTTCATTTGCCCGCAGCGAGTGAAGTAAAGTTCCAAGCCGACGGTTGGACGATGGAAATAGGTAGTAAATATGCCGAAACGCCCAGTTGCAAGTCTGGCTACTATGGCGTTGGAGTCAAGAGCGGTGGTGTAAATATCAGCATCAAGAGCGAGGCTGATTATTTGGTTGTAGTAAATGATATAACAGGAGCCTTCCGCTTTATTAAGGAGTAAACAACAGTTTGAGGGGTGGGGTAGCTCTCCTTATAGTTCATTCCACTCCTCAGCCTTAAAACAGAAAGATTATGTTCAAGAAAATCATATTTGGCTTGATGGCACTCATGTGCTTGACAGCCTGCGACGAAGATTATACTGACTGGAAAGCTCCGCAAAGCAATCCGCAGAAGGAGGCACAGAATATTATGCTCAACATTACCCCTTGTGCCGACATAGATATGAGCGTAGTAACAGCCGACAGCATAGAACTGGCACAGTATACAATTGAGCAACCCGAGGGTTTCGTAACCGATTCGTTTGCCCTTGACGTGGTAGGCAACGATGGCAGTTTGACACCGCTTGACGTAAACGATGAAGGCAAGGTTGCTACAGCTGATGTAGCCAACATCGTAACCCAAGAGTTTGGTCGCCGTCCTGAGCTGCGCACACTCACCCTCAAGGCCACAGTGTATGCCTGGACGTCAGCTGATAAAACAGACCGCGTGAGCACAAGCAAGAACATTGAGGTAAAGGTAAAGCCTGTAGCTCCAGTGCTTGAAACAGCCTATTATTACATAGGCGTGTGGGGCATAGACAAGAGTCACCCCATGACCAAGGAGGCTGATGGCGTGTATAGCGTAACGGTTCCAGCTAAAGGTGAATGGCATTGGTTCAAAATAGCTCCCGAATCTGGCTTTGGTGCTGATGGTAACTTTGACTGGGCCAATGAAAGTAATTGCCTTTGCGCTCCAACCAATGACTGTGAAGCCACTGAAGGCAAGTTTGTAATTGGCGGTGGCAAATACTCTTGGCACCTTGTTGAACCCAAAGGCGCTACCTCGTTCACCATAAAGGTTGACCTTTATGAAATGAACTATAGCATCACGGCAAATTATAAATGATTCATTAGTAAGAACAAGCAAGAACTCCATCCCTTGCAAGGGTGGGGTTCTTTGCATTAAGTGCGTATGTCAATGAAAAAGTGTATACTCTTAATAGCATCGTGGCTGCCTCTGTCCTTATTTGCTCAGGCTCCAGCCGAAAGTGAGGATGTGATGTTACAAGGCTTTTACTGGAACTCGCAAAAGCAAACGGGGTGGACACAGTTGACCCAACGGGTTGACGAAATAAGCCAGAACTTCAATCTCGTATGGTTGCCCCCTTCAGCCAGTGCTGAGGGTGGCGACGCAGTGGGTGGTAGTAATGTAGGTTACCACCCGCGTCAGTGGAATAATCAAAACTCATGTTGGGGTACAGCGTCCGATTTAAGAACCCTCATCAGTGCCATGCACGCCAAGGGCGTAAAGGTAATAGCCGACATCGTTATTAATCATAGGGCAGGTGACACTGGTTGGGGAAACTTTACGAAGGACGATTTCGGAACTTATGGCACCTACCAGCTTACCACCGACCACATATGTGCCAACGATGAAATCAATACAGATAAAAGTGCAGGAGCATGGTATGGTAAGGCTAAAGGAGCTAATGATACGGGCGAGAATTGGGACGGCGCACGCGACTTGGACCACACATCACCCTACGTGCAACAAGATGTTGAGGCTTACCTTAACTGGTTGCATGGCGAATTTGGCTATGATGGTTGGCGCTACGACTATTGCAAGGGCTATGACGGCAAATATGTAGGCATATACAATGCCGCCACGCAGCCTTATTTGTCGGTAGGCGAGTATTGGGACGGAGGTTATGACCCCGTGGCAGCTTGGATTGAAGCCACAGGGCGTCAAAGCATGGCTTTTGATTTCCCGTCAAAGTATGCTGCACTCAACAATGGCCTGGCCAAAAACAACTATGCCAACATGTCGTGGATAGAGGACAAAACCACTTGGCGTCCGGCGGGAATGATACATCACCACAATTACAATCGTTATGCAATAACCTTTGTCGATAATCATGACACTTATCGTGACGGCAATAAGTACACGGGTAACATTCAGGCAGCTTATGCTTTTCTCCTTTCATCGCCGGGCATACCATGTGTGTTTTGGCCACATTGGGTGGGAGCAGACCACGATGCTATTAATCGCATGATAGCCGTGCGTCGTGCCGTAGGTTTGCACTCCGAAAGCGATGTGACGGTAACGCAGCGCGGCACCTACTATGAAAGTCATGCCATTGGTCATAAAGGTCAACTCATAACACGCATTGGCACAGCAGCCCCTACCACCGCGCCCGATGGTTACCAGTTGGTAGCAAGTGGCACGACTTGGCAAATGTTTGCTGATGATGCCGTTGCAGCATCAATAGTGCCCGTTCAGCAATCGTCGTTGAAGGTATGGGCTGAGAATGGGAAACTCTGTGTGCAAAGTCCGCAGCCGCAATTAGTAAGTGTGTTCACCACTGATGGGCGTATTGTTTATAGCAATCAAGTAACAACATTATCGCTCATGTTGCCCGCCCATTGCTATGTAGTACAAGCAGGAGGTAAAAGCATGAAAGTGGTGGTGAAGTAAATTGACACACGAGTTGTTCGGGATAAGAAATGCAGAGAGATAGGTGGAGAATATCATCATCTATATATTATCATTTTAGCGAACACTCCGCATTTATAACACTTGACAAGCAAAAAGCGTGCAGCTCATTGAGCTGCACGCTTTTTGCTAATTATGTGGTTTTGCCATCAAAAGAAGAAATCTACCTATGTCAAAGATACACCTCGGCGTATGAAGTTGCTTGTTGACTCTTTAGTCTACTTATTCAACGTGCGATCCCCAAGTTCCCTTCTGATTTTCTCCATAATCTGCCTTTTTGCTGATAACAGTCCAGGAGACAAAGCCTCTTGGTTCAGCATATCCAGTGCCATCTTTAACTCTTCAAGGAGCTCTGGATAATATTTCATTTGTTCATAGGCAAGTTTTATGCAATAGGCTCGGATAGCATAGGGTTGGGCACAAGCCGAAATCTTGGCTATGCAGAAATCGATGAAGTCAGGACGGAGTAAGTCTTTCTCGAATGGTTGACGAAGAAGAAGGTTGAGCATCAAACGGCATTTGCCAACATGCTTTTCCTTCATCACTCGATCTATTAAGTTGTCGTATTTGCAGTAAAGCCACTCATTGTTGGCTAAGTCGAAATGCGACATGACATGTAAGGCATTGAACGCCACACGGTCATCTTCATCAAAAGTAATTTTGTATAGCTCTTCTTTCCGATGGTTGTTGTCCTTGCCTTGTGTCATACGACATAGTTCATGTATGTCATTCAACCTTATCTTACCTTGTAATTTCTTTTTCATAGCCTTTGCTTCTTTTGGGGCTTGTTTATCTAAACTTTTAATCTCCGAGGGACTCGTCTATAGCTTCTCCAAATACAAATGCTTTGCCTCAGTGTCAAAGTCAGCCTGTAAAGTCTTCTTACAAGTTCTCCTGTTACCGCAGATGGTACTATCTTCTGCAGTCATTGGGTATTTGCGCTTCCACGTTTTACCGGACGGCAATAGTTTAGGATATGTAAAGTTACACAAAAAGGTGCACTGCTAATCATTATGTAAATAGCAATGCACCCTTTTTATGTATCTACTCCTTGTTGAATGAGGAATGCTGCGTATTGTTACTTCACCTCCTCAAAGTCAGCGTCCTGAATGTCTTCGTTGCCCTTGTTGTCGGAACCGTTCTGCTGAGGACCTGCCTGCTGACCGCCTTGGAAACCAGCGCCTGCACCCTGCTGGGCACCACCTGCCTGGCTGTACATGTCGGCACTGGCAGCCTGCCATGCTGTGTTGAGCTCGGCCTTGGCAGCATCGATGGCGGCAATGTCCTGAGCCTTGTGAGCCTCCTTCAACTTGCCAAGAGCAGCCTCAATGGGAGCCTTCTTGTCGGCAGGGAGCTTGTCGCCAAGCTCCTTGAGCTGGTTCTCGGTCTGGAATATCATAGAGTCGGCTTCGTTGATCTTGTCAACGCGCTCACGTTCCTTCTTGTCTGCCTCGGCGTTGGCTTGTGCTTCAGCCTTCATGCGGTTGATTTCGTCTTCTGACAAGCCGCTTGAAGCTTCGATACGAATGGCTTGTTCCTTGCCAGTGGCCTTATCCTTGGCAGATACCTTCAAGATACCGTTGGCATCGATATCGAAGGTAACCTCAATCTGAGGCACGCCACGACGGGCGGGAGCAATGCCGGCCAGGTTGAAGCGGCCGATGCTCTTGTTGTCGCGGGCAAACTGGCGCTCACCCTGCAACACGTGGATAGTAACCTCGGGCTGGTTGTCCTCAGCGGTTGAGAACACCTGGCTCTTCTTGCAAGGAATGGTTGAGTTGGCATCAATCAACTTGGTCATTACGCCACCGAGTGTTTCGATACCCAATGAAAGCGGTGTAACGTCGAGCAATACGATGTCGCCCACACCCTTCTCCTTGTTCAAGATGGCACCCTGAATGGCAGCACCTACGGCTACCACTTCGTCAGGATTTACACCCTTTGAGGGAGCTTTGCCGAAGAAGTCCTGTACCAACTGCTGTACGGCAGGAATACGGGTAGAACCACCTACAAGGATTACCTCGTCAATGTCGGCAGTAGTAAGGTTGGCACCCTTCAAGGCTGCTTCGCACGGAGCCTTGCAAGCCTCAATCAGACTGTGAGCCAACTGCTCAAATTTGGCACGGGTAAGAGTCTTTACCAAGTGCTTAGGCATGCCGTTAACCGATGTGATGTAGGGCAGGTTGATTTCGGTAGTTGTAGAGCTTGAAAGTTCGATCTTAGCCTTTTCGGCAGCCTCCTTCAGGCGCTGCATGGCCATCGGGTCGGTTGAGAGGTCGGCACCTTCGTCGTTCTTAAATTCGTTAATCAGCCAGTCGATGATTACGTGGTCAAAGTCATCACCACCCAGGTGTGTATCGCCATTGGTTGAGAGCACCTCGAACACGCCACCGCCAAACTCAAGGATAGAGATATCGAATGTACCACCACCAAGGTCGAACACGGCAATCTTCATGTCCTTGTTAGCCTTGTCAATACCATAGGCAAGGGCGGCTGCGGTAGGTTCGTTAACGATACGCTTAACTTCAAGGCCTGCAATTTGTCCGGCCTCCTTAGTGGCCTGACGCTGAGAGTCTGAGAAGTAGGCCGGCACGGTGATAACGGCTTCCGTCACCTCCTGTCCGAGGTAGTCCTCGGCGGTCTTCTTCATCTTTTGCAGAACCATTGCAGAAATTTCCTGCGGAGTGTACTGGCGGCCGTCCACCTCAACACGTGCGGTGTTGTTCTCGCCGCGTACCACCTTGTAAGGCATACGTGCAATTTCCTTCTGCACCTGGTCGTAGTTTTCACCCATGAAACGCTTGATTGAGTAAATCGTGCGCAAAGGGTTGGTTACTGCCTGACGCTTGGCGGGGTCGCCCACCTTGCGTTCGCCACCTTCAACAAAGGCTACCACCGAAGGAGTGGTGCGCTTGCCTTCGCTGTTGGCAATTACAGTAGGTTCGTTACCTTCGAACACTGACACACAGCTGTTCGTTGTACCTAAGTCAATACCAATAATCTTTCCCATGATTGTATCTTTTTTTTATTATTATTCGTGTTATATAATTATATGTGTGTACCTCTGTACTGTTTTGAGCGGTACGCCCATACTTATGCAAGCGGCGTGCCAAAGATGGTGATGACAGAAAAAATATTTTGCTGTCATGTGCAGTTGTGTCAGTGCAGATGGTGCAGACAGTCCTTATATAATGGTTTTTTGTAAAACTGTCTGCACTCTGCACTAATGTCTTGCAATGCTCTGAATATCAGTGCGAAAAGTAGTGCAGACAGAAGCGAATTTTGTCTGCACTGCCATCTGCACTCGTGCTTGTGCCGGGGGCGTCATATCATTTGTGCCAGTCAGAAAAAAACGTGTAGGGAGGTAGAAAAATCTGTTGCTCTGACAGAAAATCCGCTCCCCCTATGCCGTAATGTGCGGGTGGCACTACTGTTCATGTCGTGAGGCGTGTGCGGTATGGTGGCAGTGCAGACGCGTGCAGATGGGTGCAGGTAGGGGACGGATGGGTGTAGGCGTAGTGCAGAAGCTTTTCGGGCTTGTCTGCACTGCACAATCTGCTGATAATCAATCATATTTCGTGCAAAAGTGCAGAGTGCAGACAAAATGGCTGTAAACAGAATAAGGGGCAAATATGTCCTTACTGTCATTATAGTGTGGAGTGTAGACATAATGGCTGACAACAGAATGCCAATGGCATGTTTTTATAGTGATCCTTTCAACTTGTTAAGCTGCTGTCAGGAATGCTTCCATGGGACACAAAACATGTTATTCAGCATAAAAAATAATATTTCTTTACATCATGTTAGGTGGTACGGCTTATGCTGCCTATATTTGCAAACAGAAACAAAAATAACTCATTTACCAACAAAACGTATATAACAGCCTATGAAAACATTTACGTTTGTAATGCTAACTGCACTTGTGGGTGGCAGTGTGGCATCAGCTCAACCCCTCCAGACAGTTCCAGGTCGAAGCCGTGCATTGCCATTTGCCTCGGTGTTGCACAATGGCGTCGACGCCAAGGCCCAAGTGGGTCGTAGTGGTAAAAAAATTGGCAAATTGTTGTTTGACGGCCGTCAGGCACAAGCTCCCGTGTCGTGTCTGTCGCAGAGCAAGGCTGCCGAGGTGCTCCCCATTTGGGTGCCCCAAACCGAGGAGGTGTGGACACGCAGTTATAAAACTCCCGATGCTGACATGCAACGTGCCGAGCGTTACACCTTGTTCTATGACAAAAACGGCTCAGAGTGTGGTTGGCGTCTGCATTCGTTTGCCGAGGGCGACACTTTGCCCTATTCGCGGCAGATGGTGTCGTATGACGAGCAAGGCCGTCAGTCGGTTGTGACATTTGAAGTGTCGAAAGACGGCAAGACCTATTCTCCCTTCTGGATAACCACCTACAAGTACGACCCCGTGGTTCAGAGTTTCGTGACCGAACAAAAGACTCTTATGTGGAATGCCGACAGCGCAGCCTATGTGTTTGGCGACGGCGGCGGTTGCAAGCGTTGGGACATTGTGCGTGATGCCAGGGGCAGAGTGTTGACAAGCGAATATTGGTATCAGGACTACAGCACCACCACACCGCAGTTGAAGCAGCGCCTTACCGCAACTTATGCCGACTCGGTTGGGCATGCAGTGGACATTAAGTACGAAGGTTTGGAGTATGATTACAACACAAATGAAGATGTGTGGCAAGAGACAGAGTCGTACCGCAGCATAAAGTGGGCTGCCACAGACGATCAGTATGTTGACATCGATGCCTCATTCTTGCAGGGCGAACAACGCATGCTCGCTGCAGATACCTATTATGCAGGCCAGGCTAATGGTACATTGTCGGTAACTTACGATGCCAAAAATGTGGAGGATTATGCTTACGTGATAGATCAGCCCGGGGTGGGCAAGCAGGAGTTCAAGATATGGACCACCGATGCCAATGGCAGTTACGAGTATCATAACAAAACGACCTATATAGCCAACGATTATCAAGGTTCAGGTTGGGACCTCGACAGTGTGGTGGTGAAGAATGACGACCATGGTTACACGGTGAGCCAGGAGAAGTTTTTGCTCTCCGACGTCAAGGTGGCCAATGGCGAGGGTTATGAGTTGCAGGACGGCAACAAGTATCATATCACCTACCATCCGGAGTACGACATACCGCAGTCGGTGGCATATGAGGGCTACTACTACATATCAACCGACCCCGACAATCCTTGGGGCAGCTTCGAACAGCGCTATGTCGAGACCAAACGCACTGATTATTCAGATTATATAAATGCTGCCGAGGGTGCGGGTGAGTTTACCGCCATCAAGCCGGTTGGCAAGTCGGCTGTGGATATTGATGTGCGTATGGGGGCCAACCAAGTGTCGTTCACAGCTCCAGGCCTCAAGTCGTATCGTTTGTTCGACGCCAAAGGTCGCGTATGCCTCTTGGCCACAGGTCGCGATGGAGGCACAGTCAACACCTCGTCGCTGCCCAAGGGTCAGTATCTCTTGCAGATTGTAACGGCAAACGGCGTGAAGTGCGTCAAGATTGCAAAGTAATAATGGGTAAGACCCCGTTAGCTGACTCTGTCAGCGGATAGTGGTTGCCTGTCAGCACAGAAGGGCTCTTTGAGTCGGAAACTTCGGTGCTGGCAGGCAATTTATTTTGCAGCAGGTGTTTGATGCAGCCTTTGTGTAGTGGTGTATAGTAGCGGCAGAATGATAAAATGTGAGCTTTTTGATAGTGTACTTGTCAAAATGCCGAGTTTATTCACAAACAATGCAAAAGCGTGCAACTTTTTTGTTCATATACTTGCATTGTCGTGGTTGTGCCCGTAACTTTGCACTCGAAAACAAGACATAAGCTAAGCTATTGAATAATTTGATATAGTATTAGTTCTGCGAAAGTTCCTTCTGCGAAGAAGTGACCGGGTAGAAAGATTAAGTATTAGGTTAACAAGATTAGGTAAAAGATTAGATTAGGTAAAAAAGATTTGTAGAAAGGTAACTGTTAGATGATTGGCTCAGATGTGAGCCGGTGGGCGTGGCAATAATGTGCCTCGCACCACTAAAAAGATGAGAAAGGGCGGAAGCCCTTTTTTTTGTGCCCGTATGTTTACCCCTTTGGGGTTGATATACACTCAGTTTCGCGTTGTATTATAATTTATTGTTGTACGGTAAAATGTAAACACGCGAAAGGGCTCAAGCACCAAACGCTACCTCTAATGGGGGCGACGCGTCCCGCGTCGGGCAATAAGGCAAAGGATCACAGATAGGCGTGTAATTAGTACTGTCTGTGAGCCTTTATTTCGTGTATGAACGTTGTATTTTCTCCGACGCGGGACGCGTCGCCATTAGAGGTAGCGTTTGGTGCTTGAGCCCTTTCGCGTGTTTACGTTTTACTGAATAGCAATATCTTATAATAGAAAGTTCAAGCAAGCTTGACTTTATGCGCTCGGTTTGCACTATCTTTGAATAAGATAGGCTGCACCTTGGCAGAAAGTTCAAGCAAGCTTGACTTTATGCGCTCGGTTTGCACTATCTTTTGATAAGATAGGCTGCACCTCGGCAGAAAGTTCAAGCAAGCTTGACTTTATGCGCTCGGTTTGCACTATCTTTGAATAA
>ENA-OUOY01000984-OUOY01000984.1-human-gut-metagenome-genome-assembly--contig:-NODE-984-length-18128-cov-14.549051_pt1 | contig 18128 bp, 14 predicted proteins | sample MGYA00237937_ERZ548767 | MGnify/ENA primary metagenome ERZ548767 (study PRJEB26490, sample SAMN05356887) | human gut metagenome | biome: terrestrial biome; feature: human-associated habitat; material... | reverse complement strand
CCGGAGAGAGCCGCATTGAGCAGCAGATCAAAGGCAGCGTTTGCCGCAAAGCGGTAGGACACCGCCTTTTCTTCCAGCCTCCGGCAGACTGTGCGGGCCATGGAGTAGCAGAGCTCCGCCGGTTCCGGGTGGTCGTAATCCTTGGTATCCGCATGGACTAGCACCACTGCCCGGGGCTCAGTGGTGTAATCCCACTTTTTGACCATAAGCCCCTGCCCCCGGACGCTCTGCTTCCAGGCGATGGAGCGCATGGGGTCACCACTGGTGTAGGGGCGGTAACCCGCCGTGAGAATAGGATCCTCGTAGAGATAGCGGTTCACCGAAAGCTCGCCCAGAAAACCGCCCAGCATCTCCTCCAGTTCCGGCAGAGCGCACTCCCTGGGTGGAACAATGAGCTCGTGGAAGCCCCGCTCGGTGCGGGACTGTTCCACAAGACCCAGAAAGTCGCCGCCGATGACCTGCAACGGTTCCAGCACATAGCGGCCCCGGCGTTCCAGCCTGAGGGCGGTGGAGAAATCTGCCTCCTGCCCCGGGCGCAGCCAGGTGGTGAACCGCACCGTGTGGCCCCAACCTGTCTGATCCTGCGTAATGTGGTGCTCCGCGCAGGGAAGAAACTCCTTGTTCAGGTGGAGCTTTGCCGCCAGGAACATCTTCCAACGGGGGCCGCTGTTCCGGACAACGAGGTGGATCACGGCGGGCTCCCCGGCTTCCACAAGGTGATCCTCCACTTCCAGCCGCCCCTGCACATCGTCAAGGCTGTGGACTGTGCTGTAACGCTCCAGCCCAAGGGCTGTGGCCACCAATAGCAGCGCGAAGATGACGGCGCTCATTCCGCACTCTCCAGCGGCACAGTGATCTCGGCCAACAGCTTGCGCATCCGCAGAGCGGCGGCTTCGGCGTTCATGCTGCTGCCTAGAGAAATGCGGTGAGAAAGCACCGCCGGGGCCAGCCCTTTGATGTCCTCGGGGATGACGTATTCCCTGCCCTGCAAGGAGGCATACGCCTGCGCAGCCTGATAGAGCGCCAACGCACCGCGGGTAGATACGCCGCTGACAAAGCCGCTCTGTGTACGGGTGGCTTCCACGATGTCCATAAGGTAGTGCTTGACCTCCTCGGAGACCTTGACCTCCCGGTAAGCCGTGCGGACGTATGCAGTCTCCTCGGGAGTGACGACGGCCTGCAGCTCGTTCAGCACGGTCTGGGCCGAGGGGCGGGAGAGCACCTCCAGCTCCTGCTCCCGGGTCATATAGCCCAGCGACAGCCGCATGAAAAAACGGTCCATTTGGGCATCTGGCAACGGGAAGGTGCCAAAGGATTCCAGCGGATTCTGGGTGGCCAGCACCATAAAGGGCTCAGCCAGGCGGCTGGTCACGCCGTCCACGGTAATCTGCCTTTCCTCCATGGCTTCCAGCAGGGCCGACTGGGTACGGGGCGTGGCGCGGTTGATCTCGTCCGCCAGCACAAAGTTGGTGAAGAGCGGGCCGGGCCGGAACTCGAACTCACCGGACTTCTGGTTGTAGAAATTGATGCCGGTCAGATCGGAGGGCAGCAGGTCGGGCGTGAACTGCACCCGTTTGAAGCCCCCGCCCACCGTGCGCGCAAATGCACGCAGGAGCATGGTTTTTCCGGTGCCAGGCTTATCTTCCAGCAATACATGGCCTCCGCAGAGGAAGCTGACCAGAATTTTCTCGGTAGCATCCTCCTTGCCCACAATGACGCGGGCACAGTTGGACACAACTTTTTCGCGGTAGGCGGTAAAAGCGGCAGTGTTCATTGGTGTTTCCTTTCCCAAAAACAATTTTTCTAAGTGTACTCTTGTTTGGAAAGGGTGTCAACAAAAAAGAAGGCAGAGCCTCCCGGGTGGGAAGTTCTGCCTGCAAGCGATTCAGCAGTTGCAGAACGGAATCCCGTGCTTTCTCCTTGACCTGTTCTTTGCCTTTCTGCCGAACTTCCGGCTTCAGCAGCTTCTCCTGCAAGCGGGCAGCAGTGGTCTGCATGGTCTTGAGAAACTTGTCCAGCACGGTGTCCAACCGATGGGCGGCGTACTCTCTCGTGGCCTGCGGAGCCTTGCGTTCCGGGGACAGCACCCACTTCTTCGTGTCCTCGATCATCCGCATATCTTCCTTGCGGGTCTCGGTGCGCACCACGTCCGTCACGACCTCCACCGCCTTGTCGTAAGCCGCAGCCGATACCTCGTCGATCAGTGTTTCCATGTCGTTGACCTTGAGGGTCAATTCGTCCAGCTTGTTCTGCTGGGCGGCAAGCTGCTCCTTTTGTTTAGCAAGGATGAAATCCTGCTTTTCCAGATATTTGCGGTTGCCGTACTCCGCTTCTTCCTCCAATTCCAGCCCGTGCCGCTTGGCGATTTCAAATAGCATCTTCCGGCAGGCGGCATCGAAGGTGATTTTGCGGTTATTCCTGCGGCTGAGGGACTTGTCCGGGTCGGGCAAATCAAAACCCAGTGCTTCCAATGCCTTTTCCTGCTGGGGTGCCACCTCACCGTACTTGTTCTCGCAGTCGAACACATGACGCTCGTGGATGTGGGGTGTGCTTTCGTCCAGATGCAGTGCCCAGTCCAGCAGGTGCACATGAGCACCAAACCGTTCATGAAATTCAGCAATGAACTCCGTTACCACCAGAACCAGATCTTCCACCGATGCGTGTTCGTCCAACGTTCCGAACTGGTAGATGGTTTCTTCTGGGCAGGTTTTCTTTCCGGCAAGCAAGTCCTCTATGGTTCGGTTGCGCTCGGTATGACGAATCTTTGCATTGCGAGCATTCTGGTTCTCCACAAAGTGAGAGTAGTGGATTTCATAGAACATCTTCTCCACATCGCTGAATGCGGTAGTCTGTTTATCCTTGTCGGATGCAGAACGGATGCCATGATAGCAGTCCCAGTAGATGTTACCTTTAGCTCGTTCCGGGTCAATGTGCTCGCTGTTGGAAAGGTTGAAACTGCGGTCATTGTGCTTGGGGTTATAGGTGCCGTGGGTTCCGGCTCGTCCGTTGTGTCGCGTTAATTTCAGATAGACATCCCTCTTTTCCTGTATTTTTTGTGTACGGCCACTCGTGCGATCAAATCACAGGAGTGATACAATTCTTCTAAGCAACGGGTCTCGCATTTCAAGACCGTGTCTTGAAATCTTCTCTCGGAATCGAGAGGTAATCCTTTCAGAAAAGGATTTATGTGTTTGTTATACTGCAAAGAAAGTGGCCTACCGCTCCTTCCCTCAGTGGGAGATCATGGCGTTTGTCGCTTTCTGCTTAGAAGAGTTTGCTTTCGCTCTGCAAGAAAAGTATAACAGAGAAACTTGGAATCGAACAGGAACTGAGAGTTCCTAATTTTCGGTGAAAGTAGGAAGAATCGTTCCCATTTCTTGTTGCATCCCTATTCTTTCTTTGCGGGGAATCATTAAGATGCTGCATCTCTGTAATTATCATAGCACCTGAAATTGCAAAAGTCGTGGGCTTCGTAGGCCTATTATTGGCCCCCTAAGTGAACCTGTTTTGATTACTTTTCCCCGATTTTGGTATAAAGTTTAGCGGAGGCTTCTTTCATTTCAACAGCTTGCCGGGAGAGTGCGCAGCAGCGGAGCTGCTGGATCTGCCGCCATTTTGCGCCAGATAATACCCAGTAGGATATGACGCACAGCATCATATCACTGGGCAAGGCGTTCCCCCTTGACTCCCTTCAAAGAGCTGGTCTCGCCTGTCGGCTCGGTCGGTGCTTCAAAAGGCCGGTGGCCTTTTGAGGTCGCCGCAGGCGACCCGCACCCCTCTGCACTCTTGCTCCGGTCAAGCTGGCGGTCAAAGATTTGCGAATCCCTGCCCACCAGCTCGTCCGGCTTTTTCAGTGGGTCATTTTGACCCACTGATTTTGCCTGTTACCAAAATGGTAACAGGCAGATAGACGGTCTGATAACGGCCATCTCACCCTGATTCCCATTTTGGGGATTTGGGTGGATGCTGGCAAGTGCCGCTTTCCGGCACTTAACGCTATGGGGTTGGTTGGTGGTCGTTTTGACCACCAACCAAAGCCCCTTATATGGCGCGTTTTCGGTCAATCGCTGCGTACGTGCGTACAGAGAAAGCCGACTGCTGCGTACGCACGTACGCAGCAAAACACCCAAATTCGCCTTTATAGGGGGTCATACTCGCCAACTGTTGGGAGTAAGGTCGGGCTGCACAAGGGCTTCAATGCCGACAAAGCCCCGGACACGCCGCCCGGACGAGTTGACAATGTTGTTGGTGGATTCCAGATTATACCTGCGCTGGTTGGCGATCAGCACATCGCTGAACCCTCGTGCCTTGATCGCATTCAAGCTGTTCTCCTCGCACCACATCTTGTAGACCTCATACAGCTCTTTCGAGCTGGTACAGGAATCTGCCTTCAGGCGGATGTAGCCCTCGGATTCGAGGAAATCGAACACATTGTTGTTGTCCCGCTTCACCAGTTCCCGGTTGCGCTTGGCACGGTCACTCTCGGTGAACTGAAAGCCGTTATTCACCAGCCGCTGCAAGCCCTCAAATGCCCACAGCAGGATGCCCTTGACCTCTGCCGCCATCTTCTCTGCAATGTCCGGGTCATCCACACGGGACAGGGGCTTGTCCTTGGTGGTCAGGATGAGCTGACGGCGGTAGAAACCGTCCGAGCGGTCATACAGAGCCTGCAAGTCACCGTTGCTGAACGCCAGCAGGCGGGCGTACATCCAGCCCTGATAGCTCTGCTTGCCCTTGCGCTCCAAATCCATCTGCCCCTGTGCGGTCACGATGGACTTGACATAGTTGGTCTGGCGCAGAGCTTCCATCCGCATATCGTCGTCCACGCAGAGCAGGGTGTGCTCCAGATCGGCACGGGCAAAGCGGTTCTCCGAGATCTTGCCGATGCTGCCATCCTTCATGTTGCAGCCGAACAGCCGGGACAGCACCACGCCGATTTGCGACTTGCCCTCGCCGCCGCTGCCCTTAATGACCATCATGCGCTGTCCCTTGTTGCTGGGGATCAGGCAGTAGCCGATGAACTCCTGCACAGTGGGAATGTCCTCCGGGTAGAGCAGGTCGGACAGAAACCGCAGCCAATGGGTTGGCTGTGGAGCTTTCGGGTCATACCTGACCGGGAGCCGGTTGCGGACGATCTCCGGCTTGCCCTCCTGAAAGGTGCCGTCCAGATACAGGGTGCCGTTTGCCAGTGCGATGCGGTCGGTGACAGGCGGGAAGTCCTCCACCTGTGCCGCCAGTTTCAGCACGTCTACCACATTGGTGACCTTCTTGGCAAGGTTCGCTCCGACGTATTCACGCATCATCTCGAAGATCTCACACCGCAGGGGCATGGGGTCCACCATTCTGCCGTCCGGGGTGAAAAAAGCGCCATTCGAGTAAAGCAGTTGGTGGGTGCTCAGAAAATCGTCACAGAACAGGGATTCGTTGAAAAAGCCTTTCTTGAACCATGCAGGGGTAAAATTACTCATAGGCATTCCGTTCTTTCATTGGCGTTACGGTAAGAAAATGTGGTCAAAATGACCACATTTTTTTACTCTACAACTGAGAAATCAACGTCCTGCCGTTCTCCCCACATGGCTTTCCTGCCCCCTTCCGGCGGCGTTTTCCGGCTCTCCCACTTGGGGGTCATCGCCAGATATCCCATGCAGACGGTCATGCGGTTTTCAAGGTGCAACGGGCAAAACGGCAACAAAAAAGCCGTCACAAAACAGCCCAGCCATACCTTCGCCTTTCTGGAAGGTCATGCTAGTCGGTTATGTAACGGCTGAAAGCCAAAATGTTCAGCCCCGCAGGGCCAGAACGAATATGTAAAAATATGTTATATTCAATTGTTGGGATAGATTACCACAAAAATCGAGCCGTGTCAACAAAAAGTTTTGAGAATACGCTGATTTCGGCAGGGTGCAAGAAAAAACAAGGGAAACTTTGGCAAAAAGAGAGAGGGCTGGACGGCACCAGCCCTCTTGACAAGGCAACAACAGCCAAAAAGTTTCATTCCCACCCTCAAACCATCTTCATCCCGGTTTCGTCCCGGTTTGCAGAATGCCCTTGCAATCCGAAAGGAGCCGTGCTATAATGCCGCTGTAATTGAATCAGAAATCTTCAGGGCAGGGTGCGATTCCCTACCGGTGGTACAGCCCACGAGCCGTAAGGCATGATTCGGTGAAACTCCGAAGCCGACAGTACAGTCTGGATGAAAGAAGATACCAAGCGCAGAGCCCGCACGGTTCGGCGCTTGTGGAGGCTGCTCTGGGATGCGTTTGCATTCTGGAGCTTTCTTTTTTGCACAAGGGTCCCTTGTGTCTTTTCGGCTTGCCCTGAACGTTTTTGTTCAGGGCTTTTTCTTTTGGAGGCGACACGATGAACGACAAAGAGTATATGCGTCTGGCTTTGCAGCTTGCAAAAAAGGGTTGCGGATGGACGTCTCCCAACCCGATGGTGGGTGCCGTGGTCGTAAAAGAGGGCAGGATCATCGGACAGGGCTGGCACCAGAGATACGGTCAGGCTCATGCGGAGCGCAATGCGCTGGCATCCTGCACCGAAGATCCGCAGGGAGCGACCCTGTATGTGACATTGGAGCCGTGCTGCCATTACGGAAAGCAGCCGCCCTGCGTGGATGCGATTCTGGACGCGGGCATTCACCGGGTGGTCGTGGGTTCTGCTGACCCGAATCCGCTGGTGGCTGGAAAAGGAATTGCAATCCTGCGCGCACACGGCATAGATGTGACCGAAAATGTTCTGCAAGAGGAATGCGATGCGCTGAACAAGGTGTTCTTCCACTATATCACCACAAAACGCCCCTTCGTTTCCATGAAATACGCCATGACGATGGACGGAAAAATCGCCACATACACAGGCGCTTCCAAATGGATCACCGGGGAAATTGCCCGGAATCATGTTCAACGGCAGCGACACCGATTCCGCGGCATTATGGTGGGAGTCGGAACCATCCTAGCAGATGACCCGCTGCTGACCTGCCGGATAGAGGGTGGCCGTGATCCCGTCCGGATCATCTGTGATACACATTTGCGGACACCGCTGCAATCACAGGTGGTCATGACCGCCAAACAGGTTCCGACCATTCTTGCGACCTGCTGCGGCGACCCGGAGAAGCAGGCGGCATATCAACAGGCCGGGTGCCGGGTCCTTTGTCTGGAAGCGCATTGCGGTCATGTGAATCTTCTGCAACTGATGGAACAGCTGGGGCAGGAGCAGATCGACAGCATTCTGCTGGAAGGCGGCGGAACCTTGAACTGGTCTGCACTGGAAAGCGGCATCGTGCAGCAGGTACAGGCTTACATTGCCCCGAAGCTGTTCGGAGGAAGGGATGCCAAAGCACCCATTGAGGGTGCAGGTGTCCCGCTTCCGGATGCTGCATTCCGCCTGAAGAACAGCCGATTGGAACAGCTTGGCAAAGATTTCCTGATCGAAAGTGAGGTGGAGTACCCGTGTTTACCGGAATCGTGGAAGAAGTCGGAACAATAAAATCCATCAATCGGGGACAGCATTCTGCCGTACTGACTGTTCGTGCAAAAACGGTTCTGGAAGAAACCAGAATTGGTGACAGCATCGCCGTCAACGGCATCTGTCTGACCGTCAGGCAGCTCTTCCCGGATAGCTTTGCTGCGGATGTCATGCACGAGACCTTGAACCGCTCTGCACTTGCACAGCTCACCGTTGGAAGTGCTGTCAATCTGGAACGTGCCATGCCGGCCAACGGACGTTTTGGCGGACACATCGTAGCAGGCCATGTGGATGGCGTCGGACGCATTGCTAATATCCGAAAAGACGATACGGCTATCTGGTACACCATTCATGCAGATCCTGCGATCCTTCGCTATGTCGTTGAAAAAGGCTCTATCACAATAGACGGTATCAGCCTGACCGTGGCTGCGGTGGAACCTACGGGCTTTTCCGTGTCCACGATACCGCACACCGTCCGTCAGACGAACCTGAACCAACGGCACAAAGGGGATTTTGTCAATTTGGAAACCGATGTTGTTGGAAAATATATCGAGAGGCTGCTTCCATCAGAAACACCGAAGCAAAACACGCTCACAAAAGAAATGCTGCTGCGCTGCGGCTTTTAAGGAGAGTTTACGATGAACTTCAATACCATTCCCGAAGCTTTGCAAGATCTGAAGCAAGGAAAAATCATTCTGGTAACGGATGACCCCGACCGTGAAAACGAGGGGGACTTCATCTGTGCTGCCGAATTTGCCACCACCGAAAACGTCAACTTTATGGCGACCCACGGCAAAGGTCTGATCTGTATGCCGATGTCCGAGGCTTTCGTCCAGAAGCTGCAATTTCCGCAGATGGTGCAACATAACACCGACAACCATGAAACGGCATTTACGGTGTCCATCGACCACGTTTCTACTTCTACGGGCATTTCTGCCGCAGAGCGTTCCATTACGGCGATGGCTTGTGTGGACGATCACGCAAAAGCAGAAGATTTCCGCAGACCGGGCCATATGTTCCCCCTTCTGGCAAAAAAGAACGGTGTGTTGGAGCGCAACGGTCACACGGAAGCAACCGTTGACCTGTGCCGTCTGGCAGGGCTGAAAGAATGCGGCCTGTGCTGCGAGATCATGCGGGAGGATGGCACGATGATGCGCACCGCTGAACTGGCAAAGCTGGCAGAGCGTTTCCAGATCAAATTCATCACCATCCGTGATTTACAGGAGTACCGCAAGTGTCACGATAAACTGGTCGATCAGGTGACGGCAGTGAACCTGCCCACCAAGTATGGCACCTTCAGAGCTTATGGTTTTGTGAGCCGCCTGAACGGAGAGCATCACATTGCACTGGTAAAAGGTGACATTGGCGATGGAAAGGATATTCTGTGCCGTGTCCACTCGGAATGCCTGACAGGAGATACATTTGGCTCTTTGCGTTGTGACTGCGGCCAGCAGCTGGCCGCTGCCATGACGCAGATCGAAAAAGAAGGCCGGGGTATCCTGCTCTATATGCGGCAGGAAGGCCGGGGCATCGGTCTGATCAACAAACTGCGTGCCTATGAACTTCAGGAGCAGGGCATGGATACGCTGGAAGCCAATCTCGCTCTGGGGTTCCATGGAGATGAACGGGAGTATTATCTCGGCGCACAGATCCTCCGGGAACTTGGCGTAAAAAGCCTGCGCCTGCTTACCAATAACCCGGACAAAGTATATCAGCTCTCCGAGTTTGGGCTGGAGATCTCCGAGCGCGTACCCATTCAGATGACGGCGACCCCGTATGACCTGTTTTACCTGAAAACGAAGCAGGCACGGATGGGGCATCTTCTGGAATATTAACAACGAAAGAGGTATTTAAAAATGAAAACATTTGAAGGTAAGCTGGTTTCTCAGAACGTCAAGGTCGGTATCGTAGCTGCCCGCTTCAACGAATTTATCACGTCCAAACTTCTGAGCGGAGCAATGGATGGTCTGCTCCGGCACGATGTGCAGGACTCTGATATTCATGTTGCATGGGTTCCGGGTGCTTTTGAGATCCCACTGGTTGCCTCTAAAATGGCAAAAAGCGGAAAGTATGATGCTGTGATCTGCCTTGGTGCCGTGATTCGCGGTTCTACCAGCCATTACGACTATGTGTGCAATGAGGTTTCCAAAGGCATTGCCACGGTCTCGCTAGAAAGCGGGGTTCCCGTCCTCTTTGGTGTTCTGACCACCGAAAACATCGAACAGGCCATCGAGCGGGCAGGCACCAAAGCAGGTAATAAAGGCTATGACTGTGCAGTCAGTGCCATCGAGATGGTAAACCTGCTCCGGGAAATGGATACCGCCGCAGAGTAAAATACACGCAGGAGTTTGCCATGATCGTTATAAAGACCCGACAGCCTGACCCGGAATTGGAGCAGAAGATCCGGATGCTTCTGGAACGAGAGCACATCGAGGCAGAGCAAATATCCATTGATTCATGGGAGAAGTTGGTTCTTCCGGGGCTTACACTGGACGGAATGACCCACGAAGTGTCGTGCAACGACAGAAAAGTCTCCCTTACACGACTGGAGTTCGATTTGCTGCTGATGCTTGCCTCCCACGAAGGACAAATCTTCTCAAAAGAAGAGCTTTTCCGTGCTGTGTGGGGACAAAACTGTGACGACACCTTAAAGGTCGTGGCAAATACCGTTTCCAATCTGCGAAAGAAGCTGGCCGGCTGCGGTAGCTTTATCCGCACTACCCACGGCGGCTATACTTTTGTAAGCCAAAAGGAGAACGACCCGGCATGACCAGGATCTTATTTGTTTGTCTCGGAAATATCTGCCGAAGCCCGATGGCGGAGTATGTGATGAAAGACCTTACGTCCAAGGCAGGACTATCCGAGCAATTTGAAATCGCATCAGCCGCCACCAGTGCATGGGAAATCGGAAATCCGGTCTATCCTCCTGCACGGCAGAAGCTGGCAGAACATGGCATCGACTGCAACGGCAAGACCGCCCGGCAGATGACCCGGCTGGATTATGCACGGTATGATCATCTGATTGGCATGGACGAAAGTAATCTGTGCGACATCCTGCGGCTTGTCGGCGGAGACCCACAGCATAAAGTCTCGCTGCTGATGGCGCATACGGATCATCCCCGTGAAGTGGCAGACCCATGGTTCACGGGAGATTTTGAAGCCACATGGCAGGATATACTGGAAGGATGCACGGCATTGCTTGAGGAACTGCGATCATAACAGATTATCATAAAAACGGACGGATGTCTGCCAGTTGACAGACATCCGTCTATTTTTTTATTTCAAATCATCTTAAAATACTTCAGCGCCTCCCGGATGGCTTTTTCCTTCTCCGCCGGGCACTTGAGCCGCTTGGGGGTTCTCAGCCTTAGGCTTGTTGTAGTTCTGCCGCTCCTTGATGCCGCACTTGCGCTTGACCTGTGCAATATAGAGGTCGCTCACGTTCAGACCGGTGTGCTCCTTGACGTACTCCCGGATCTCTTCATAGGTAGCCTTGGTCTCCGCAGCAGTCACGTCCAACTCATCCATCTTCAGGTCTACCGTGATCTTCTGGTAGACATCTAGTTTGGACAATGCGCATACCGTTTCGGCGGTGTCATCGACTGGCCCTACGAGCTTGTGAAGGAGGGATGATTGTGGACAGTTCTTTTAATCTGGCCGTCCATGCGCTGGTCTGCCTGAGCCACAGTGGACGCTCCCTCAGCAGCGAAGCGCTGGCGGAGAACATCTGCACCAATCCCACCCGCGTCCGCCGGGTGCAGGCGGTGCTGAAAAGGCAGGAATAGTGGAGACCCGGGAGGGCTTGGACGGCGGCTATCCGGGAAACGCTGGCGCAGTGAGGGCGTGGCTATGGAGCAGATCTATGATACGCTTCCATGTAGCACACTTCGTGTCTCCTTAGAAATCGAGGGTGACGGTCAAAGCCATCCGTTTGCACCATGGTCAAAATGCAAAAAGCGCAACCGCAGATATTCTCTGCGGCTGCGCTTCGATCCATCTTCAAAGCTTCGGCATCACTCAACGACATATTGTTGTCTAAATAAATCAGCGACGATGTTTTGCTTTTGAGGCATCGGGCGGCCGGACGAAGCCAGACTCGCCGCCTACTCCGCGCAGAGCTCAGCCACCAGAGCGTCCATCTGCGCTTCGCTGGTTTGGTTCAATGCACCACGCAGAGACACTACCGTTTCGTAAAGGTGGATATCCTTCATCTCCTCCAATTTGGTGCGCATCAGCCGCGCGGCAGCAGGTGCCCAAGAGCCGTTTTCAATAAGGCCAACCCGGCGGTTTCGGAATCCCTTTGTCTGTAAATGATCCAAAAACTCCTTCATGGGCGGGAACAGTCCTCCGTCATAAGTGGAGCAGGCCAACACCAGTTTCCCACAGTAGAATGCGCTGGTCACGGCATAGGAAAGGTCTGTTGCCGTCAGATCGCACATGGTGACTTGCGCACCTTTTCCCTCCAGCTTGCTCTTGAGGGCCTCCGATGCATATGCGGTATTTCCATGGATGGATGCGTGAGCGATCAGGATGCCCTCCGGTTCTTCCGGTTTCCATTGTGACCAGAGATCATAGAGCCGCAGATACTCCCCCAAGTCTTCTGTGAGCATGGGGCCATGGAGCGGGCAGATCGTTTTGATCTCCAGCGCGGAGATTTTTTTCAGCAGCGCCTGCACCTGTGCGCCATACTTTCCGACGATGTTGTAATAATACCGCCGGGCCTGCGGCGCCCAGGGGGCACGGGCAGTCCGTTCCAGTGAACCGAAGCGGCCGAAGGCATCCGCCGAGAACAGGATCTTTTCCTCCTCTTCATACGCTGCCATCACCTCCGGCCAGTGTACCATCGGCGCCAGCAGAAAGCGCAGCCGGTGCAAACCCAAGGAAAGCGTATCTCTTTCGCCAACCTCCAGCATACGGTCTTCCGACAATGCACCTGTGCCGAAGAACTGCTTGATCAGGGTAAATGTTTTCGCGTTTCCCACGATCTTCATCTCCGGGTACTTTTGTGCCAGCCGCATGAGGCTGCCGGAATGATCCGGCTCCATGTGTGTGACCACAAGATAGTCGGGGCTGCGCCCCTCCAACACCCGCGCCACATTGGAAAGCCATTCTTCCGCCGCCCGTGCGTCCACGCTGTCCATCACGGCGATCTTCTCATCCAGAATGACATAGGAGTTGTAGCTCACTCCCATAGGCTGGACGGGGTACTGGTTTTCAAAGAGTGCCAATGTGTTATCATCCACCCCTACATAGCGGATGGCATCTGTTACCGTTCGGATAGCCATATAAAAAATACCTCCTATTTTCCTTACTCAGACTCTGACTGATAGGTTCTTCTTTTCTAACGAAACATACGCTCAACCGCGGATCGACGGTCGCGCATTTTACCGTTGCCTTGCTTCCCCCAGAGTCGTTACATGTGGTACACCGCAGCGGAGCGAAGTCCTTCCGGCAGGCCGTCGGGCGCAGCAGGTGAAAGTTCCCAGCGTACCTGCCCCGCCCACTGGGAGGCGACGGCGGAGAAGTGGAGCATGACAATACCGAGATCCAATGCGGCATCCAAATTATCGGTGTAGGCATCCTCCTGCTGCACCAAATAGATGCTGTGATCCTGCACAAGGAAGCCATAGGGCTGACGGTTGAGATAGCTGGGGGAGAGCGAAGCGGCGTAGAAGGACTGCCAGAGCATATCGTCGTAGAAGTCCATCATCTCGTCAAGCCCAGACTTGTTGCTCCAGCTCCCCATGTGAACCAAATCATGCACGCCCTTTTTGGGCGCGTAGTACTGCTGCTCGGCCCGCACATCGATCTGAGACATACTTAGGATATTCAGCCGCAGCTTTTTTGCGGTCTTTTCCCCGTAGCCAAAGGCAACGATTGCCGCCACCTCTAACGGGGTGGCGAGAGACAGTGCCTTTTTGATTTTGTCGCTGTCGGTGAAGGTCATCCAGCAGGTGTCAATGTCCAACTCAGTCAGCTTGAGGACGAGATCTTCCATCATGTAGCCGGCGTTGATGGCCGCATAGGAATGCGGGGCAGACATAAGGAGCAGGTAGTGCGGTGCTCCGATGAGAAATTGCTTATAGCCCGCTGAGCTCTCCAGCGCCGGCTGTGCATCCTTGTCCAAGACGATCAACTCCGTTGCAATCTCCGGGACAAGACGGGGGCAGGTCTTTTCATAGTAGGATCGGAGCTGGCCGATAGCCTCGCTCGGAACTTCCTTTTCGCGGAATGCGTGAACGGATCTGCGATTTTGAATCATAGCGCTGTAATTCATAGTAGTATCTCCTATTCTGATGTCTTTGGTTTTCTTATAAATCGTCTATCAGTGCGGTGCTCTTGGCGTAGGCGGTACTGCGTGCCTCAAAGAAATCGGTCTTGACCATGTTGGCGTCGGCGTACTGGCTGACCCATTCCATGCTCTCCGGTTCGCTCTCAAAGCCCGGATACAATGCGGGATAGCCAAGGCTCGTCCAGCGGAGGTTGCCGAGATAGCGGATGTAATCGCTGATCATCTGCCGGTTCAGCCCCGGGATGTCGTCGCCGATCACATAATGCCCCCATGCGATCTCCTGCTCCACGCCCTCACGCATCATCTCGCGCAGCGCTTGTACGCTCTCGGCGGTGAACAACTCCGGCTGCTCCTTTTGCAGCTCCGTGATGATATTGCGGAACAGCCACAAGTGCGTGTTCTCATCGCGGTTTATGTAGCGAATCTCCTGCGCCGAGCCGGGCATCTTCCCGTTTCGGGAGAGATTGTAGAAGAACATAAAGCCGCTGTAAAAATAGATGCCCTCCAAAATATAGTTCGCCATCATCACGCGCAGCAGCGTGGGAGCGTCCTTCCGCTCCTGAAACTCGTTGTAGCAGTCCCCAATGAAGGTGTTGCGGCGCAGCAGATGCTCGTCCGTTTTCCATTGGTAGAGGATGTCATTGCGCTCCACGGGGGAACAGATGGTGTCGAGCATATAGCTGTAGCTCTGTGAGTGGACACACTCCTGAAACGCCTGAATGGACAGGCAGAGATTGACCTCGTTGGCGGTAATGTAGGCGCCGATATTAGGCAGGTTCGCTGTCTGAATGGAATCCAAAAAGACAAGAAAACTCAGAATTTTATCGTAGGCGCTGCGCTCGGCTGACAGCAGGCGGGGATAGTCCTTCACATCCTGCGAGAGATTGATCTCCTCAGGGATCCAAAAGTTGTTCATGGCCTGCCGGTACCAGTCGCTGACCCAAGCGTACTTCATATTGTTGAAGTCGTTGAGGTTGGTGGTATTGCCGCCGATCATGCGCCGCAGGCGCACATCAGGGTCGCCCTCCGGGTTAAAGAGGGGCTTTTTCTTCAGTTCCGTCATGCTATCCTCCTTATGACGAGCAGCTTTCGCAGTCCTCGACCTCAAGGGCCTTGCTGCGGACATAGTAAATGGTCTTGACGCCGGCCCTCCACGCCTCCAAATACAGTCTGAGCACCTGACGCATGGAATAGTCGTTGGTGATATAGAGATTCATGCTCTGCGCCTGGTCAATATGTCTCTGGCGAAGGCCCGCGGCGCGTACCGACCAGCTTTGGTCGATCAGATGCGCCGCCTTATAGTACCACCATGTATCCATAGAAAGCTCCGGGGCAACGCGGGGCAGCATGCTGCCCTTTTTCTCCTCTAAGAAGAATTTCTTCATAATTGGATCGATGCCCGCCGACGTGCCGGAGAGGATAGATGTGCTGGAGGTCGGTGCGACCGCCAGCAGATAGGCGTTGCGCATTCCCTGCACCGCCACCGTTTTCGCAAGCGCCTGCCACTTTTCGGAGGTATAACCCCGCTTTTCAAAATACGCGCCCGTCTGCCAGTCGCTGCCCTCAAAGAGCGCGTAACGACCCTTTTCCCGTGCCAGTGCTGTGTCCGCCTTGACGGCGGCGTAGTTGATGAGCTCGAACACTGCGTCGGTGAAGGCAAGGTGCTCATCGCTCTCCCAGTGGATGCCGCGCTTTGCCAGCATGTGGTGGTAGCCGCTGACGCCCAGGCCGATGCTGCGGTACTTCTGATTGGTAAGCCGCGCGTATTCCAACGGGTAGAAGTTGAGGTCGATCACATTATCCAGTGCGCGGATGGCCGTTTCCACCGTGCGTTCCATATAGGCCTCGTCCTCCACCGGCAGATTACCGAGAGACAGACTCGCCAGGTTGCAGACCACAAACTCACCTGGGCGTGTGGCCGTCACCACCACTGTGTCGCCGTTCTCCGTGTGCACCTCAGTGCTGATATGCTCGATGGGCGCCATGTTCTGCGCGATCTCCGTGCAGAGATTGGAGCAATAGATCATTCCCGTGTGGCCGTTTGGGTTCATACGATTTACGCTGTCGCGGTTGAAGGCGAAGGGCGTGCCGGTCTCCACTGCCGAGCGAAGCACCAGCCGCACGATGTCCTTGACGGTGACGCTGCGCTTTTCGATGCGCGGGTCATTGACGCAGTCCAGATACCGCTTCTCCCATTCCGTACCCCAGTAATCCTCCAGTGCGTAGCCCTTGACCGTGAGGATCTCATGCGGACACATGAGATGCCACGGCGCGTCTATGTTCTCCTCCGCCAGTCGCCAGAAGAGATCCGGATAGCACACGGCGGGAAACACATCATGTGCCTTCATGCGGTCGTCGCCGTTGTTGGTGCGCAGTTGAAGGAATTCCGGCAGATCCCGGTGCCATGCGTCTAAGTAAACCGCCACAGCGCCCTGCCGCATCCCCAACTGATCCACCGCCACGGCGGTGTCGTTGACCAGCCGGATCCAGCGGATAACACCGCCCGCCGCCCCTTGAAAGCCGCGGATGGTGCTGCCTGCAGCGCGCACCTTACCGAAGTACATCCCCATTCCACCGCCGAATTTAGAGACCTTTGCGAAGTTGTCCAGCGAGCGGTAGATGCCGTCCAGACTGTCCGGCACAGTGTCCACAAAGCAGCTTGAAAGCTGATGGTAGGGCTTTCGTGCGTTGGACATGGTAGGTGTCGCCATCGTGACCTCCATACGGCTGAGCATATCGTAAAAGCGTTTTACCCACCCCATGCGGTCAGAGCCTTCGTTCATAGCAAGATGCAGCGCGATACCCAAAAACATCTCCTGCGGTGTTTCCAGCGGCACGCGGCTGCGTGACTGGATCACATAGCGTTTGAGCAGCAGGTCAAGGCCGGAGTAGGTGAACAGCTCGTCCCGTTCCGGGCAGAGAAAGTCCTCCGCCATGGCAATCTCCTCGTGGGTATAGTGGGCAAGGATATAGTCACCGTAGAGTCCCTTATCCGTCAGATAGCGAAGCCTGCCATAGAGGTCGCCGACGCCGCGCCCCTCCCATTCCTGTGCGTTGCGACAGCGAAAGGAGTGGTTCAGAAGCCGCGCCGCGATGAACTCCCACTTGGGTGCCTCTGCCGTAGTCAGCTCTACCGCCGCCTTGGTCAGTGCCTCAGCCCGCTCATCCTCCGTCATGCCCAGGCGACAGAAACTCTCAAACTTCATTTGAAGCGCCGCGAGGGAGTAGACTTCCTCGGTAAAATCCATCTGGATGCGGCGCAGCACCTCGTCAAGCGAGTCATCCCCCACCGTCCGCGCGATGGTATGCCGGACACGGCGCAGCGCAGACCGCTTTTCGCGGTAGAGGATGTACGCCTTGGCCACCTCATAGTGTCCGCGCTCCATGAGCGTTCGCTCCACCTCGTCCTGCACACGTTCTACGGTGAGCGGCACTGTGACGGAGAGATTGTTGAGAACGGTGGCGAGGATCTCATCCATCTCTCTGCTCCCGATCTCCTTGCCCTGTCCGTCAAACGCCTTTTTCATGGCGTTGAAAATTTTCTCCTGTTGAAAGGGAACAGACTCCCCGTTTCGTTTTCTGATCTCCATTTCGATCCTCTCATCTTCTCCGGTCACTTCTCATGTCCTTTTGGGCAAAGAGCGGGCAAGCGCAGTATCACGCTTGCCCGCTCTGTTTTTGAAAGCCGGTTTTTCTGCAGCCGACGCGGCGGGGCTGTTTGTTGTCTGTTGTCTTGGTTTTGGCTTCCCTGCCAATCACTTCATAGATTCCAGAATGGCGTCCGCCAGTGCTTCCAGCTCAGTGCGCTTGTCCGTGCCCATGGACGAGGCGAGGCTGAGCCGCTCGTTGAGCACCGTCATGTTCTTAAGCTCATCGTTGACGAATTTCTGCATGAGGTCACCGGACTTCACCGCCCATGAGCCGTTTTCAATGATGGCAAAGGTGCGGTTTTGCAGATTCAGTGCCTTCATATCCATGAGGAAGTCATGCATGGCGGGGTAGATGCCGAGGTTGTAGGTCACAGAGGCCAGGACAATGTGACTGTACTTAAACGCCTCGGAGATCAGCTGGGAGACATGAGTGGAGGACACATCGTACATCGCCACCTTGCTCATGCCCTTATCGCAGAGCGACGCCGCCAGCGCCTGCGCCGCGTTCTCCGTGTTGCCGTACATAGAGGCGTAGACGATGAGCACGCCCTGGGTCTCAGGGGCATAGCGGCTCCATGTGTCGTACTTTTCGATGAACCAGCCCAGATCCTTGCGCCACACGGGGCCGTGGAGCGGGCAGATGTACTTGATCTGATCCAAAACGCCGCCGGCCTTTTTCAGCAGGAGCTGGATGTGGGGGCCGTACTTGCCCACGATGTTGG
>ENA-OUOY01000972-OUOY01000972.1-human-gut-metagenome-genome-assembly--contig:-NODE-972-length-18255-cov-8.520275_pt1 | contig 18255 bp, 23 predicted proteins | sample MGYA00237937_ERZ548767 | MGnify/ENA primary metagenome ERZ548767 (study PRJEB26490, sample SAMN05356887) | human gut metagenome | biome: terrestrial biome; feature: human-associated habitat; material... | reverse complement strand
GTATTTTGATAAGAAATTACTATTAAATTTCCTACATAATAAGTATCGTTATAACTCATTATTTTCGAGCATTTATTTTCAATTATTTGAAAACATTTTTAATTTTGTATATTTTATATAGCAAATATATAATTATCGTGTATACATTTGTATAATATTAATGATTAAAATAATTATAATTATATACTCTGATTTCTTTTACTCGTGAGTTCCAACCATTTAAAACAGAAACATCACCAATAACTCCATTAGCTCTAATCTTAGATACATCAACACAAAATTCACTACAGCAATAACTTCCATTTGCTATTGTCCATGTATGTGATGAGTCTGTATGCTCATCTGATTTTTGGTCAGATAACATACAAGGAATAACAGTTCCATTTGCAAGTACAATATCAAAATATTGTCCTACTATACTAGTAAATCTACTTCCTAATGCAACCATATATCTATTATTTAAACGTCTAAATCCTTGTTCATCAGTTGTAGCTGCATTCTGCAATCTCTGTTGTGGAGTATTATTTCCAAAAACTGTATAAGACTCTATAGTTTTTGTCCCTGGATAACTACTGATTTCAAATGATGTATAATCATTTTTTTCTGATAAATCTGATAAATGAAAATATACATTACTTTCTGATTCATCATTTGCATTTTCATTATCATCATTATTTAAATCAATATTAACAACACCAAAATTTTCATTAGCTTTACTATATGTAATTTCTGAATTGAAATTAAAATATCCTATAGGTTCATTACTATCCATAGATGCATAATAAGGAACATCTTTATTAGCTATTTTTGTTTCTGAATTTGGAGCTGTTACTATACATGCAATATCCTGTTTTTCAATTGTTGGTTCAATATTTGCAATTTCAGTTGTTTTTGTTTCTTCAAAAATATTTTTTATAGTATTTGAAACTCCTGCGACTCCATCATATGTATATTGCTTTTCTAATTTTTGCATTGGAGTGCCCGGTGTAACTGTTGATACTAAAACATCTTTTGATTTAACATTACTTGCTAAAATTAGACTCAATCCAAAGCCCATAACAAGTATGCTTTGTACTCTTTTCTTATTATTTATCAATATTCAAGCATCCTTTTTTGTTTTTTGTTTATCGTCTACATAATAAGTATCGTATATTACACGAGTTTTCGAGCATTTATTTTCAATTATTTGAAAACATTTTTGTATTTATTTAGATACAAAAAAAAGAAGAACCTCTAAAAAAGAAGTTCTTCTTAATATATTTTATGCTAATTCTAAAGACATATCATTTAAATCATTAACTTCAAATTCTTCATCTTTATAGGAATTAATTCTATTTACAATTTTTTTCTCATCGGTAGATATATCATCTAATTTATCTGCAACAAATGGATTATTTTTAATTGCAGCTTTTCTTGTATTATTATCAATATATGGCTTATATTTTGGATTTAATATTAAACTGCCACATAATCCAATTGCTTCATGAATAATCTTTGTATCAGGATTTTTAATCTCATTAAGTACATATGGATTTTTTCTGATTGCTGTTGCTTGCATTTTATATGTAGGATTTATAGCATATTTAATCATATGTGGATATGTTTTCAATACTGAAACCCATATATATTCGCTTACTTTAGGATAAGAGATAATTATATCTTTTTTCTTAAAGATAGCCATTGAAACCCATTTAGGGTCTGGGTCTTTCATTCTCTTAATTGCATATGGATTTTGTGTAATAGCACATGATACTAATAAATCTTTCTGTTCTTTAGTAAAATTCTGCCAAGATGGTTTTTCTGTTACAAATTCAAGTAATAATCCATTAATGCCAAGAACTGCTTCTGCTTGCTCATATGTAACATCTGACATATCTTTTATCTTATTAGGTGTCTTTTTTAATACTTCTAATGCAATATCAGAATTTACATTTTTAATATATTGAACCGCATCCGGCTTATTCTCTAATATATATCTTTGGCTTTCTAATGATAATGTTTTAATATTTTCAATTAAAGAACCTGTATTTTTCTTATCTCCACCTACTAATATTTTTACATAATCCTGTGGAAATGGTTCATCACTATCTAAACTAGCATATATATCTTTTTTCATTTGTGTAGTTATTTTAGTTTCAGAATTTTTTGTTATATATAAAACTACCGGATTTATCATATAACTATATTCATTTTCATTTTCAGGTTCCCTTGAAATGGTAATACCTGATATATTACTATTTAATAATACATCTCCTAATTTTTTTATACATCTTGCGTTTTGAGAATGATAATCAGTATATAAAGAACTTCCACATACTGAAGAATTTTCATTTTCAAAATGTACATAACCACCATTTGAATTAGCTCTTGATACTTGTTTTCCCCAATTAGTCATTCCTTGGTTAAATCCAGTACCTACATGTATGTTCTTCTCTGGCATTGCCATAGACCAAGCTGTAATTAATGGTGAAAAGCTTTGTACTTCTCCATCATTTGCAAATTCCATATTATCAAAAACTAATGTATCACTTAATGAATCATATCTTGTCCATGCTTGTGCTTTTATTTTTTGTGTTTTTACATCTTCAATTACTGTAATAGCACTACTTGGATTACTTATTGCATCAAGCATACAAGTACCACCAGCACCACCTAAATGCTGACAACAATGTGTATCATATCCTACGGTTATATTTCTAGCATCATCTGGTTTTAACATATACATTACATTTTTACCATCTGTTGCTCTTACACCTCTTCCTGGAATAGCTACAACATTATCTGCAAAATCAATACCATATCTTCTTTTTATTTCTTCTGCTTCTGCTAAACCTCTTTTTTGAGATTTTTCATATATAAGCTGTTGTGCTGTTTTACCAATATCAAAATGGTCAATATTATCTACTGCTTCAAGTGTACTTGATAAATAACTAGCTCCTAATTCATGGTTATCTTTATACCAGTCAATAAATCCTTTTTCTTCTAATCTTTTAACATCATTAACTGTTAAATAACTTGCAAATACTTCAATATGCTCTTTTGGAATTTCATTAAAATGTAATTCATTTGCTAATATATAAAGAGCCGGATTATTATATTTTGCAACTTGTGATAAAGAAGCTAATGTGAAATTATCTACTATTTCTTTTATCTCTTTTGAAGTAAGTTTACTAGTATTATAATAATTTCTCCAAGCCATTATCATTTCAGGTAATACTCTTGGTGAACGGCCTCTATTAGCCTTTTTAAACGCTTCATCTGCCATTAAAAAATCATCACTATTTTTTAAATTATCATTAGCAAAATATTTATTCATTAAATCATTTTTATCAATTCTCATCTGTTCCATTTCTTCAAGTAAATCTTGACTTAAAACCATATTCTTATTTAATTCTTTTAAGTCTTTTACTACAGATAATTTATAAGCAGGATTTAATTGACTTTCATTAAATAATCTTTTTTCATAAGAATTTAATGATTGATATAATTTAATATCATTTATAGAAGGTATTTTATTAGTATCACCAATATATTCAAAAGCCCAATATAAATGATTACCGTCCTGAGAATCCTTTATTAAATCATTAATAGAATAATTATCAGCATCTTCCATATTAGCTAATGTCGGCATAATTCCTAATGCATCCATAACATTATCATATAAAATTTTATAATTATCTGCATATTTAGGATTATCCGGATTAATTGAAAAATCTTCTATAACTGCACATTCAGGAGTTGTGTTTCCAAACTGATAAGATTCATATTTTACGAAAGCTATATTTCTTCCTTCAGATTCAATATCATTTAATCCTTCTTCAACTTCTCCATCAAAAAGATGTGTAAATGAAGGACCATTATCTGACATATTCTGTTCGGCTAATGAATGATAATATACACTTGCACCATTATTATTTGTAAATGCTGTTATTGAATAATCATCATCATTTAATTCATGTTTTCTTAATTTATCCGCAAATACACTAATTGGATAAGAACTTTGAATATCTAATACAATATTATCTTCATTAAAGTAAGTGTGTGGAATTTCATTTCCATTAAATTTAATCATTTTTATTTCCTCGTTATAAGTATCAAATTACTTTTTTAATAATTAAAAATATCTTCTATATATAGTATCGTGATTTCTATATATTTTCGGATGTTTTTATATAAAAAAAATAAGAGCTACGCAATTTAGCGAAGCTCTTTACTTTCATTTTTATCCTCTTTGTGCAATTTCAAAATTATCTGGAAACTTTATATTTTCATCTACAAACATATATGGAAATCTAAGAGTTAAAATAGCTTCAGGGAATTTATTATTAATAGCTAAATTTATTACATTATCATTAAAAAATACATCATTAGTATTTTCCCCTTTTAATACTAACTTATATCTATATTCATATTTATCAAAAAATATATATTTACCATCTAATGTTTTAAATCTAACTAAAACATTCCATACTTTATTTCTATCAAGTTCTTTATCTAATACTTCAATTCCTGTCATAAAATATTAGGCGGAGAAACCCATAGACTTGTCTGTGGGATGAACCGCCGTTCTCCTTTCAGTAATATAATTTTTTCTGCTTTCAATAAGTTTCAATTTTTTATAACTTACTGATGCATTGATATGAGTTCTGTCTAAAAGACGTAAATCCATACGTCCGGTAGAACGTCTACCAAAGATAAAACATTCCTGCCCTTCATACATAACCTTATCGAAAAGTCTGAAATCTTTGACAAAGTAAGGGGCTTGGTTTCGTTTACGAACACATCCTTTAAGAATGGTATTTTTATGTATCTGTCTGTTATGGCAACGCACTTTCTTCTGGTAATAATATGTTCCATCGGAGACAGCTAATGGGTGTCCACTTATACAACGGGCATCTACATAATGTTCCTTTAGAAGATTATTTTTTATACGAGTACTTTTTGTAATGTAGCCGAAAGTAAGATTTACATTTGGATATAAAGTCTTTAATTTATCGTAAAAGCTCCAACGCATAATTCCCATAAATGATGCATCCCTAAAAGACATTCCTCTATGTATGGTCTTTGGCAGTTTTATTGTACCTTTGTGATATCCTTTATGACAGGTCTCACATAATGTAATCAGATTATCTGGACTATCACCGCCTGTCTTACGACTTTCTATATGATGTACATTTAATATTTTATCCTTGGAATTGCCTTTACAGCATTGACAAATATGACCATCTCTGAAAAGCACATATTCACGTACATTCCAGAAACCTAACTGGTCGCCTTTTTGATAATCAGTACCGCTTATCGTAGGATTTTTAATCTTTTGGATATCAAAAGACGCAGTTTCTATGATTATCTTTGTAACAGGAAGTATTTGATGTACTTTGGCTACAACAGTTAAATGCGTATTTACTTTCTGTTTTACGGATGGTGCTAACCACCCTTTCTTTTTGCACGAAACCCTGTTATTAAAACGGGGCTTTCTGTACCTTGTTTTTCTGCTTCTGCGGGTTTTGCGGTTCTGTCGTCTGGTTGACAATAAATTCACTATATCGTTTCGCAGTTCAACATCAGCTTCATAAAGGACTCTGTTTTGCGTTGTTGCGGAAATTCCGATATGTTTAGAGCCTGCATCTATGCCAAGACTAATTCTCTGTGTATAGTCTGTGCTGTTATATAAGAGCTGTATTGTAAACGGACAACGCTTAATAACTTTTGCTTTATCAGATTTTAATAATCTTCTAACTTTTCCATGCCTGTCAGTGGGCATAAGTGGTTGTCCGTCTTGTGAAATTATATATACCATTACAGGCACTTCCTTTCTTTGAATATTTGATATGTTTTACGCTGTAAGCCAGTACATATCAGACTGTAATATGCCTTCGCCAAAGTTAATGAGAGGTTTACATGCCAGCAATACTGTTCCTATACCACAGAACTGTTTAATCACTGACCTTAGAGCTACAGATTAGGCATTATGTCCGTAGGTAACTATACATTCTCTCTTAACGTAGTGCTCGAAGCACTCAGGCTACTCACTCTGGGTTGCTAACAACCCCACAGGATTTCCTGTGGGTATTAGTGAGTTATAGTTCCCCCCTATATTTAAAACATTAATAAAAATATTGTAATTATTGTCTCTAAAGCAGCATTTCTTAAACTCTTTTTTCTTGTTTTTTTATTATTTATTTCTTTAAGAGTTAAATAAGCATAATATCCCCAATTCCATATTGTTTGAAATAATACTGAAATTTTTAAAATTTCAAAAAATATATTAAAGCAAAATAATCCTACTGATTTACTTCCTGGAAACATTCCTATCATCATTCCAAACATAAATAACATACAAATTAATAATATTAAATAATAAATTCCATATGTTACCCAATGTAATCCATTTTTAAATAAAACAAAATTATCAAATATAGGTTTTTTCTCAATATTCTGTACATTATCCATTATTTTCACCTGATTTTATATATTTTTCTATTATTCTTTTTTCTAAAGCTGTATATTCTATGGAATTACTAAGTATTTCATTAATATCATTATTAATATCATCTAATATATTTGAAATACGTTCATTAGTTACATTAGGATATTTTTCTAAAATATATTCTTTCATTTTAGTGTTATTATATATTTTAGCAATTTCTTTAATATCTTCTTGTGATAAGCTTACAACTCTACCACGTTGAGTCATAAATGAATATAAATGTGTATCATTATGCTTAAAATTGTTTTTTATCAATCAACTTTTCCCCCTTTTTCTATATTACTATATATATAAGTATCGTGTATTCACAATAAAATCTATGATTTTTGATAAAAAAAGTAGAAAAACATATTAATCTTACTTTTAAAATATTGTTCTCCTACTCTTTTTATGATATATTATTTTTCTTTTCTAGGTCTACCTCTTTTAGCTTTAGGTTTTTCTTCTACTTTAAGATTTTCCTTTTCTAAAACAACATCTTTTTTAGGGCGACCACGTTTTTTTGCTGTAGTAATTGATTCTATAACAGTATCTTCGATATTTTTCTTTGGACGACCTCTTTTAGTAACAGGTTTAGATTCTTCAATATCTTCTTTTACAACCTTTTTAGGTCTACCTCTTCTCTTTGGTTTGTTTTCATTAAATATTTCTTCTTTAATATCATCAGTTTTTTCTTCATTAATATTATCTTCTTTATCCGAAATATTTATAGCAGCAGTTGTAATAGGTCCTGTTTTTTCTATAATTTTATCTGTTTCACTACACTTTTTTCTTGAATTATTATTTGTTTTTTCTTTGCTTTTTATTGGTATTCTATCGTCTATTAATGGTTTATCTAATAAATCATCATATTTACTTGGAGAAAATTTAAAGCCAATACTAAAATTAGTAATTCCTATTCTTTCTTTAATCTCCATCATTTCTTTCCTATCTTTACATAGAATGATAGGAGTATTGTTTTCCAATATGATTTTATAACCTTTTTTTCTATATTTTTCAATAAGCTTATCTTTTTCATCTACAGCAGGGGTATATTCTTTCCCCTCTGCCGTAGATGTTGTTCCCATAAGCTTATCACGTTGTCTTTTTTGTTTTTCTTCAAATGTTCTTTTTGCCATTAATCTAATACAACTTCCTGTTCACTTTCTAAATTATTTTCTAATTCTGCTTGTTTTTCAGCATTTATTCTTTCAATACATTTATTAATACCATTATTCATAATATAGTTTGAACATCTTGAGATAGTATTTAAATTTTTTCTCATTTCAATTATTCCATCTGCTTTATCTTTACTCATCCATGTACTTATATATCCAAAAGATTTAGCATCTGTTTCAATTCCAAGACTTTTACATACCATATAAGATACACTTTCAGCTTGTAATTCTTTTTCTGATTTACTAAGTAAATGAGAATTTTCAATACCATTTACTTTCATTTCTTTTCCATGCATTAATGCGTGAGCTAATTCATGAACCATAGTATTTATAGTATTAACTTGTGACATATCATTACTTATAACAATACTATTATGACTTGGACTAAAATATCCATAAGCTCCTGATTTTAAAATATCATCTTCATCTTTTCCTTTAAAATCAACAGTAGTGATACCATTGCTATTCATAATATCAATAATAGTATCTTTTATATCATCAAAATGGTCTATATCTCCCTCAATATTCATATCTACTAATGTACTTGCTATTGGAAATTTTTCACCTTCGGTTTGCGATACATCAAATACTTTAAATGTATTATAACCAATAATTTGACTATAAGGATGTCCTTCATTTAACTTTTGTATAGCTGATGAAATAAAATCATCTCTTTTATCTTCAACAATATGTCTTTCAGCATATCTAGTAATTTTTTCTTCACTATTTAAATATTCAAGAGTAGGTCTAAGTAATGTTATTCCCTTTTCTCCATGATTAACTGTACGCCCAAAATCGTCATTCCACTGCTTATATGTTCTTACATATGTTGCTTCTGGATTATGAAGATATATAAGCATTTTATTATTGAATGAATAATTATAAAACTTACTTGCTGTATCAAGAAAAGCCTTATATTCATCTGAATCCATAACTTTGCCTACACCTTGAATAAGTTCTACTTCTCTTTGTAATGCTTGTAATCCTTTTACCGGAAGTGAATGTGTGAAATCATTAATAATCTTTGCAAATTTTTCAGGAGTATTACAATTTTCTTTAGTTAAATCAATTTGAGTTTTAAAACCTCTGACTGATACAGTAATATCTTCTGTTTCTTTTTGTAAACCATTTACTATATTTGATAATTTTTCTGTAAATTTTAAATAATAATCAGCACTTACCATTGATTTTTCATTAAGTGCTTCTTTTGTTAAATCATAAAATGTTTCCATAATATATACCTTTTATATTTGTTATGAATTTTCTAATTCATAATCATCTTCTTTATCTTTTGATAATGTTTCATTTTTATTTATTATATCTTTATATACATTTACAATTTTTCTGTTTTTTGAAACTTCATAATACATTTTATCATACTGTTTTTTTAAAGAGCTATAAATATATAAACTAATATTATCTTTTATAGATGAAAAGTCTTTAATCAGTTTATATAGAGATTCTTTATTATTTTTATTTAGCGAAAATCTAGCTTCTTCTTCGTCTATATAAACATATCTTTGTATTTCATAAGAATATTTTTTATTCTTTTTAAATTCAAATCTTTGGCCATTACTAAAAATAAAAGAAATATCTTTTTTAAATCAATAATAGAAAGCATATCATTATAATACTTCATAGTTTCTCTAACAAGTGATATAAAATATACTTGTAAATCATCATATGTTAAGTTTTTATCAATATAATTAAATTTTTCTGTTACTTTATCTTTTAACATATTTAAAGCATAATTACTTCTTTGAAAATCAAATATTAAATTAGAAAGTGTTCCTTCTGTAAAATTATTCATACTTTAATCTCTTTCTATCTCATCCATTTTATTTATATCATCACTAGACAATGATATTTTTAAATCATTTAATTTATTCTGTTTCTTTTCTATTTTTTCATTGACTTCATTTAGCGATTTTTCTAAATTTTCTAATTTTTCTATAAACTTTAATTTTCCTGTAGCTTCTGCTACTATTTTAGATATTTTCATCTCATCTGCTATTGTTTCTCTCTTTGAAATAAGAGTGTCTAAATCATTATCAGTAAGTCTACATCTTGTTAAAAAGTTTTCTATAAAATTAATTTCTTCAAATTTTTTATCATCATTTTTTATATATGATAATCTATCCTGTAATAGCTTATAAAATCCTACACATATTCGAGCATTAAATCTTTCCTTAATAAGGCTTTTCCAAGTCAATCCACTAAATCCTTGAATAGGGTCGCCAAAGCTTTTATTTGGACAATCTTCATAAGTATGTGTTTTTGCATATTTTTCGCTAACAAGTTTTAAAGGATATTTAAGAGAGTCCATATCCATATCATAACACCCAATATCTATACCTAATCCCCTATTATTGTCTGTATATTTATCTATTGGTTTTAAATTAGGAAATTCTCCATCATATTGAAGTTTATCACTTGTAATCTCTTTATTCCAAAATGCAAGCAACTCATACATATCATATTTTACTTTATTTTCTTTATCATACAAATAACCATAATCTCTATAATTATCAACTATATAACCACCGCCAAATTCCTCTGGAATAAGACAAGCAAATTTATCACCCTCTACAATATTTGCTTTATTTGTAGTTACATCTGCTTTAAGCCAACTAAAACTTCCCATTTATTTTCTCCTTATATATATGATTATAATAGGTATACAAGTTTACTTTCTTATATACCTATTATATCATACAGCGCTTATAAATCGTGTATTTAATTTAACATTGTACTTTTCTATTAGGTCAGGAGAAATTTCTGCTACCACATCCTTTGCGGCTTTTACTATCCCCTATTCCCATAAATACAAAAATGTATCTTCTGTCATTTATTATCTTCCTACCTTAATGTTAAAATTGGAAACAAACTTCTCATCAGATAACCTGCTTATTTTATCTTCAATGCTTTCACTTGTATTTTTTAACTTAAAGTGATGAAGCATTGTATCAGCAAACTCTCTGTATTCAGTTTCCTCCCTATACTCCTTAGTAAACACTTCACGCACTTTACTTAACATAGATTTTCTCCTTAAACATTTAGATGTCTAAATCGTAATCTCCATCTCTGTCAGACATATCAATATCTTCTTTATCATTATCTTTTACATCATTTTTTACTAAAAATCCTTGATTATCCATATAATAATCAGCTTCAAATTCACTCTCTCTTGGTGTGTAAGCAGAATTATTACTATTTTTAGATGTCATTGCTTCATATTTAGCATATTTTTCAGCTTTAAGTGCTTTATTTTCTGCATATACTTTTTCAAAATCATTAAAAAGGTCATCATACATTTTATCTTTTGTATCAGCATAATCCTTTAAGCTTTTAATTTCTTTTTTGAGTGTTCTTTGAGTATTCTTTAACTCTCTCTTATCTGCATTAAGTTCATGCCATCTAGTTTTAAATTTGGTTACAGACTTTTGCAAGGACTCAATCATATCATATAATTTTGCTTGTTCTTTTTCATTTAACAATTCTTGCTGATAAATATATCCACCATGTTCACGAATTGAAGGAATTACATTATGTGTAAGCCAATTTTTAAATTCATTTGCCTGTGGTTTTCTTGAACGGAGTACTAATGAATACATTCCAGATTCATTTAATAACATCATTGATTGTACTCCCCTATTGGTAGGTAATTTAACCTTTACAATTTCATCTTTATCTAAATTTTTTAATGCATCTGCTGTATTTTGAATTTCCAAAATATCTGTAATATCTTTCGCAACAAACCATATCTGGTTATTATCATCAATAGCTGTACGAACATTTCCTAATCCTTGATTTTTGAATATTTCAAAATCCATTCCAAATCTACTTTTATACATTTTATTTTCTCCGTTGTTTTAAATATTTATAAAATATTTATCTCTATATATTAGTATCGTAAATTAGAGGTAATTTCGACTATTAAGACACGTACTTTTTAAAATATAATAAGGGCATAGCTATTAACTATACCCTTATTATAATTATATTATTATTGAGTTAATTCTTTAAAAGCCCATTCATATTTAGTATCAGGTTTATATGTAGCAATTTCTGCTATTCCTTTATTTACTAATATTGCATTAAGCATTTTTGTAGAAATTTCATTTATATCATTTTCATTTGTTGGTTTTTCTAACCAAACATATCTAAGTAATCTATCATATTTATCTGTATCTGAAATATCTTTTTGTAAATATATAGTTTCAATATCAGATAACATATCTTTAACAGTATTAGAGGCTTCAGTACCCTCTATACTATTTTTTGTCTTATAATTGTCCGGAGCTACTGATTCAGGTGTATTAATTCCAATTAATCTTACTGAATATTGTGTATTATTTAACTCTACTTCTATTGTATCTCCATCTATTACCCTTATAAGTTTTGCTTCTTCAAAAGTAGTTGTTGTATTTTCTTCAGTATTTTGAGTTTCATTGATTTCTACAGATGATTCATCTTCTATATTATCAATGTCTGCATCATAATAATGTGTAGAAGATTCAATTATTTTATCATTTTTAGAACTGCAAGCAGTAAGAAAACATAAACTAAATAAAACTGTTAATAATATTAATTTAAATTTTCTTATTTTCATATTATTCTCACTCCAAATCTTGATTGAATGTTACCACATTTGCACCATAATCATATGCTGTATTAAATGCTTGTCTTTCATTGCTAAAACAAAGTGCTTCATTTTCATTATAATCAGAAAAATATAAATGATGGTTCTCTTTAGACATACTTAAATATTTATCATCTTTTAGAATATAAAATTTCATATATTGTTCTTACTCCTTATTTTTATTGAATTTTTTGTTGAATTTCACAAATACATCATATTCATTCATACTTGTAGTATAAAAATTATTGTTTTGATTTGTTCTTCTAATAATATAATCAGTTAATGACTTATCAAGTTTTAAAATAAATTCATCATATATAGATAAAATACATAAGAAAAGTTTATTATTATCAGCATTATCTATATTTTCACTAATAAAACTCTCACTAGCAGTAATATTTACATTATCAATAAAAGACAATTTACCTTGTAAATATTTACTTTGTAAAGTAGTTATCTTTTTTTCAAAATTTATAATAAAAACATTTTCTTGTTCAAATTCATCTACTATATTAAAGGATAATTCTAAAGGTAAAAAATCTATATTTAAAATTAATTCTTTAATTTTTTGTATTTCATTAGATAAATTAATATACGCTTGGATTTTAATATCTTTTAGTTGCGGTACAATATTAGTATAATATTTATCTAAATTTTCTTGTGTTTTAATGAATTTTAATAAACTAGTTTCTATACTTTTGTTATCCATTAAATTTTTTCTCCTAAAATTAATATTCTGGTTCTAATTCTGGTTCTTCAATATTCCTATCTTCTATTAGATTAAAATAATCCTTTAAGCGTGCTGATGTAGCAATTAAATTATCTATATTTTCCATAATAGAATATAATTGCTTATCATTTCTATGTAATAATTCATTTTGTGCTATATCTTTTACATCATTTAATGTCTCTAAAAATACTTCTAAATTATCATAATCACTAAAAGGTGTTGTGAGTGAATATTCTTGCTTTAAAAAATTATTTTTAGATAAATATTGGTCTGCTCCTAATTGTTGGCATAAAATAGTAAGTGATAATTCCATACCTGTTTTTGCATATTCATATAATTTTGTATCAACAATTAAATCTAAATCTAAATTTTCGTTCATTTTTTTACTCCTATTTGGTAGTTGTGCATATAACACTTCCCCTATTATATATAGTATCGTAAAAAATACATATTTTCGGTCATTTATAAATAAAAAAAGAGAGTAGAAATTAATCTACTCTCTAAAATGCCTTAAAAATTATCTTTCAGGCTCTACATCCTCTTTTGCAACCTCTGCTGCCTTTTCTCTTGCCTTATCGTATGCTGCGATAACAGCGTCATTAACAGCCTGTCTTGCCTCTGCTGTAACTGGATGTGCTACATCTGCATATGAACCATCAGCTTTCTTCTGACTTGGATAAGCTATAAAATCACCCTTCTTACCCTCTACTACCTTAAGTCCATGAATAGCAAACTGATTATCAATTGTTACTGTTGCTAATGCCTTTACATTTGAATCGCCTTTTGTAAGGCCAAGTTTTACTGAAATATCCATTATTTTTTTCTCCTATTTATATTAAATATATTGTTAAATTTAAAAGAAATTATTTCCTTTATATATAGTATCGTAATTCGTAATACTTTTCGGATAATATTTTTAAAAAATTATCTTTTATATCATTTTTTTACCATTCCATTTCAACTGCATCATTATCCATATTCATTTTTAAGTCTTTTAATTCTTCTTGTAAAGATGTAGTTCTATTTATTAAATCTGTTGTATCTGCAATAAGACTTCTTAAATCATTGTCTGATTCACGCTCTGCATAAATAATTTTTTTATAATCCTCTATCAGACTTTCAAAATCATCAAAACTCCAAGGCTCACAATCTAATTCTGGATTTGCTATAATTAAATCATTTACTTCTTGAAAAGCTTTAACAATTGTGAATTTAAATCCTTCTTCTATTGTATTAGATAAGTCTGTATTACTTTTAATAAAATTAGTAAACTCATTCTTAAATGATGCTGTTTTACTTTTAGTGTCATATATAATATAGGAAAAATCATCTTTTTCTATATCATATGTAACTCTTAATTCATAGTTTTTGTTTGAGAGTGATGGAATATTTACTCCATTCGTCTGTAATGCATGTAAAAAATTATCTGTTTTCTCTAATGTTAATTCAAAAACCAAATCCTTATCATCTATTTCGGGAATGATAATATTTTTAGCATCATTTGGTGTTATTATTGGTTTAAGAAAAACAATATCATTAATAGTAAGTTCAGATTTATATGCATCTTTATCTTTAATTGCTATTGTATCAAAAAATACAAATTTTTCACTTCCTAATTTTGCATTTATATCATCATAATTATCTAAGAAAGTGATACGAATTTTATTATTATAAAAATCATCATCTTTGATTTTTACTATATATGTATCAAGTGTAGCATAGTCTACCATATCTTTTACATACTTTTCTGATAATGAATTAATTATATTTAATTCATAAATATTTTTTAAAGCAGATTTATTAAAACAATAAGCGTTTCCATTATGCCAATCATACAAAATAAAATCATTTGCTTTTTTAAGTGCAGTTGTAACCTTTTTATTTTCAGAAATAGATTTTAATTTCTGATATTCATTTTTTTCTTCGGAAGTTAAATACTCTAATACTTGTTCATCTGTAAAATTTTTAAATGGTGTAAGCCCTTTTTCAGACCTTAATTCTTCTAATGCTGTAATAACATTTACTGGATTAAAAGTTAAATCTTTTAATTGTCCAAATAAAGCATTTAGCTTAATATAAATAACATCTAATGATTGCATAGATTTTTCATCAGATGCTTTCAGTCCTAATAAATTTCCATATTTATATCTTTGATATGCTGTACGTTTAAATTCATTTATCTCATGTGGTCTCATATATTTTCTCCTTATATTTACTGCATATTTTATATATAGTATCGTTATTTATATATTTTTTTCTATTATTAATTTAACAAAGATTTGTCAATTATTTGGAAATTAGCTCTATGAATATATAAAGCTTTTCCATCAATCATTAACTTAGTTGTTTTTGGTAAGTCTTTACAAACTTTCCAATATACTTCATCCCCTGAATAAGCACATATAGGGTCGCCAAGTTGTGATTGAATTACTACTACTCTATTTTTACCAAAATTATTTTTAGCTTTATTTACAATTCCTGCGATAAAAGTATAATCTTTTATGGAACCGCTTGATTCACTTTCAATAAATTCAGGACTTTTAAAATCTACTTCCGGATTAAGTCCATCCTCTGCAAAAAGCATTGTACTTCCGCAGCTTTCTACTTCTTTACCATCAATAGTAATAGTTACAACGGAACTCATTGTTTCAGAATATCCCCAACTTCCATCAGTATAAATAGGCTCTTCTACAGTATTAGATGCCATATCTATCTGTTGACCAGACATATTCATAAAGTTTTCGCCATCATTACTGTAAAAACCTACATTATAAGTGTTTCCTTTTATAGTACCATTTAATTCGTTTACTTCACTATCAAGCAAACCACAGCCTGTAAGCATCCCAATTGATAAAACTGTTACTATTCCAAGTGTAATTATTTTCTTTATTTTCTTCATATGTTACTCCTTATTTTAAATTACCAATATAATTTCTTTGTAGGATATTTACTATAATCTGTTTTATAAGACAATGGTTTAAATCCATTATTAATTAAACTATTTGCTCTTCTAATTCTATATATAGTTCCATGCATATAAGCTTTATTATTTTCAAAATTATTAATTATAATATCTAAATCCATATACAGATTATATACTGTGTTTTCATCTCTTAATAAATCATTTTCAATAAATGATTTTTCGGCAGCAGTTGTAACATCTGTAAAGATAAAATTATTATTATGGAACAGTTTTAGTAAATGATTATTTAACCCATTTATTGATACAATATCATAATATGTAAAATCATTTTTATCCTTTTTTAATACAGCTTGAATTATAATATTTCTATTAATCTTTGTTAGAATATCATTATTATGTGGTACAATTCTACTAATAAATTTCATTTATATTTTACTCTCCTTATTTCTTTACAATAATTATACCATATGATACTTATATTTCGTGTATATTTATATTAAATATAATCTTCTTGTTTATACTCTTTTACAATATTATTATCTTTATCTAATAATAATAATTTTAATAATTTCATATCATTAGAGTCTTTATAGTCATACCATCCATGACAAAGCCAAATATATTCATATATTTTTTTATAAACATTTTCTCTAAAAAATTCAAAAATATAAGAAATAATATAATGCTCAAAATATTTAGGAATAATATCATTCAACTGTATATATAAAGCGTTATATTTATTATCTGGATTATCATAAGAACATATATTATAAAAGGTATCTTCTTTTATATCGTCTATATCTTGATTTGTATAGCATAAATATTTATCGTAAAAATTAGTCCATCTTTTTTCTCTATCTTTATTTTTTATATTAATATAAGTTTTTTTACAATTAGCTTTAAATTCTTCATCAGATAAACTTTTACCAGCATGATTATGTAATCTCTTTTTCATATCAATTATAAAATAATATAATTCATCATCTTCCATTTTTATATTATCTTTTTCTTCAATTAATTTTTTATATTTTTCTATATTTTCTATGCCTGTTCCAACAGTTTTATCCCAAAATGGTCTAGCAAAAGCAGTTTTTTCATCTAATCCTAAACAAAAAGATATTAATTCCTTTTCAAAATTTCCAGTATAACTATCTGTTACTATCATTAATTTATATGGTACATTTTTATTAGTCATAAATCTATTTCCTATATCCTTTCTATTACCAATATTTCCACCAAAAATCATATAATTTATGTGACATATTACCGTTACATAAATCGCCTTTAAATCTACGAACTTTTTTATGGGATTGTCTTTTTAAATATTTACTAGCTTTACCACGATAGACTCTTTTATAGTATGGTTTTGGATTTTTAACATAGCCAATACCCTTAATCCATATTTCATCAACATATCTAACAGACGTTGGATAATAACCACCAACAGTTTCATATAAATATTTGAGATGATTCTGATGTTTTAAATATCTCTCACGTTTATTTATTCTCTTTTTCTTAGAATGATTCTTATAATTTTCTTCGTCTTGTTCATACCAATCACTACAATGACCATAAGTATAAACTTTGCTGCCTACCTTATCACACCAAACAAACTGTTCGGATTCATTTGCTCTTTCTTCACCTGGATATTCCCCATAAACTGTTTTATACATCTCTATTCTTGATGTATAATCATCAATTCCATAAGGACAGTTCCTACATTTCAATAAATCACCTCATTTTATATATATAAATTATATTTTTTAAACTTCTTCCTGTAATTCTTCATTGGGTTTTAGAGTGCAAAATCCATTTACTAAAATTCTAAAATTAGTATATAAATCTTCAATTGTATCGGCAGTTACCATATCTACCCCTAAATTACTCATAAATAGACAATAAGGCTTATTTCTATTTAATCCATTATTATCCATATATTGTGTAAATGCTTTTAAACATCCCTTAAGATATTCACAGTCTGCTTCATAATTTTTGAAATTAAAAGCTGTTTCAATTCCAAGTATATATTTCTTTTTTTGTTTATCATATATAATGTCTATGTCATTCATAGTAAACATGTTTGCATCAGAACTAGATAAATCATACCAACTTTTTAATCCCCAAATGAATTTAAAATCATCTGTTTCTAAAAAGCAATTTCCATATTTTTTGTCCATTGCTGCATTATCTTTTTCTTCTTTTTTATAAGATTTTTCTGTCAGTAAATTATCAATCTGTTTAAATGGGAAATGATTTATTAATTTACCATAATATATATTTGATAATGAATTACACTTGCCAATAGGATAACCA
>ENA-OUOY01000969-OUOY01000969.1-human-gut-metagenome-genome-assembly--contig:-NODE-969-length-18280-cov-22.039890_pt1 | contig 18280 bp, 20 predicted proteins | sample MGYA00237937_ERZ548767 | MGnify/ENA primary metagenome ERZ548767 (study PRJEB26490, sample SAMN05356887) | human gut metagenome | biome: terrestrial biome; feature: human-associated habitat; material... | reverse complement strand
AAGAGTATGTAAGAAATCACATATAGGTTGAGACAGTAGTACGCAACCGTCCATATTCGCCATCGTGGCTCAGTATGGACTCGCTCGTACATCCGTGTACGAGCGTTGCTAAGTGTTGAAGTGATTTCAAACATACTCTAAGTTACTGCGTAGACTCGTTTGGAATATATATGTATGCCGGATTCCTTACGCTGTGGATGTACTATAAAATTCCTATGGTATAATACTCGAGAATTAAATAATAAAATATAGTGTTTCACGTGAAACATTCCTCTTCTAATATATGATTTGATTTATAGTGATTAATATTGTTTATTGACAGTAATACGGAATCCGTCATACATATACATTCTGCACTCGTTTTACTCCGCAACCAAGAGTATGTAAGAAATCACATATAGGTTGAGACAGTAGTACGCAACCGTCCATATTCGCCATCGTGGCTCAGTATGGACTCGCTCGTACATCCGTGTACGAGCGTTGCTATGCATAGAAGTGATTTCAAACATACTCTAAGTCACTACGTAGACTCGTTTGGAATGTATATGTATACCGGATTCCTTGAATTGTGGAAGTACTATACATATTTATTGAATTATACAAAATGTTTCACGTGAAACATTCCTTTATTGATTATTTAATATAGTTTATTGACAGTAGTACGGAATCCGTCATACATATACATTCCGCACTCGTTTTACTCTGCAACTAAGAGTATGTAAGAAATCACATATATGCTGAAAAAGCAGTACGCCACCGTCCATATTTGCCTTAATGGCTCATTATGGACTCACTCGTACATCCGTGAACGAGCGTTGCTATGTGTTTAAGTGATTTCAAACATACTCTAAGTTACTGCGTAGACTCGTTTGGAATGTATATGTATGCCGGATTCCTTAGGCTGTGGATGAGCTTAAATATAATATAGTATAGTACTTATAAAAATAAATAAGGTGTGAATTTATATTGTATAGGTTAATATTTTACGTTTTAAATTATATGATGGTGTATAATCAATTATTATGTAATTTGATTGTATAGAATTAAATAAAATATTAATTGATAAATATAAGTATTAAATGATAAAATGAGAATGTTTCACGTGAAACATTTAAATGATATAATGAGTGAATACGAGAATGCAATGTTTTAATAATTAGACGATTAAAAATTTAAATAAAGGATATAGAAGGTGACATAATTTGTATGAATAAAAAAGTTTTAATAATTAAAGGAAGTCTAAGAGCAGAAGGTAATACTGCAACAATGGCTGATATATTTGCCAAAGGCGCAATTGAAAATCATAATACTGTAACAGAAATTGTATTGAAGGATAAAACAATAATAGATTGTTGTGGTTGTGCTATTTGTCAGCAAAATGGAGGAAAATGTGTTCAAGACGATGATATGAATGAAATATATGATGAAATGTATAAAGCAGATGTAATTGTTTTAGCATGTCCGGTTTACTTTTATACCTGGCCCTCTTTGATGAAAAGAATGATTGACAGAACTTTTGCAATTGAAGATTATATGGAAAAAAAAGTTTTTTATTTATTGAGTGCTGCAGCTACAAGAAAAGAGACAAATGTACAAACCATGATTAAGTGTTTCAGACAGTATATTTCGTGCTTCGGAGAAAATGGAAGTGAAGAGGGCGGCATTGTATTTGCTTATGATACAAGAAAAACAGAGGATGTGAAAACAATGTATGATATATTAAATAAAGTATATGAAATGGGAAAGAGTGTATAGTTACACTTAATAAAAAATGAACCAGATAAATGATTTTTTGAAAAATATTGTACTTATATAATGGAATTTAATAGCATTATAGAGTTAAGAGTGATATAATAATTTAAGTATGTAAGATTTCAATTTACAATTTTAGAAATATGATGATGTAGAAGAGTTTGTTGTTCTCAAGATGACTTTGAATAGTTATTATAAAACAATTATGACATATAGAATATGGCATGTAAAATGTAGAATATAAAATATAAAATATAGAATATAACATATAGCATCAGAATTTTAAGTAAATTGCGAAAGGATTTATAATGGGAAGAATTATAGCAGTTGCAAATCAAAAGGGTGGGGTTGGAAAGACCACTACTTCTATCAATTTGGCAGCGTGTCTGGCTGAAAAAAAGAAAAAGGTACTGGCAATTGATTTAGACCCGCAGGGTAATATGACAAGCGGCCTTGGTGTAAATAAGGACGAAGTGGAGAATACGGTATACAATCTCATGCTTGATGAGTGTTCAATTGCAGAGAGTATTGAAAATACGGTGGTGGACAATTTATATGTCATTCCATCTAATGTAAATCTGGCCGGAGCAGAAATTGAGCTTTTGGGCATAAATGATAAGGAATATATATTAAAGAGTGCAGTTGATTACATAAAAGAGGACTATGATTTTATTATTATAGATTGTCCTCCTTCACTCAACATGCTGACAGTCAATGCAATGACTACTGCAGATACAGTTCTTGTTCCTATTCAGTGTGAATATTATGCCTTGGAGGGACTTAGTCAGCTGATTCATACAATCAATCTGGTGCAGGAGAGACTTAATCCGGAGCTGCAGATTGAGGGAGTTGTTTTCACCATGTATGATGTCAGGACAAATCTGTCAAATCAGGTTGTAGAGACAGTAAAAGAAAATCTGGATACAAAGATTTACAATACAATGATTCCAAGAAATATCAGATTAGCAGAGGCACCATCATATGGTATTCCGATAAATATGTATGACAGTAAATCGGCCGGAGCAGAAAGCTACAGAAATCTGGCAAAGGAAATAATAGCGAGAAAGGATATTTAAGATAGTATGGCGGCAAAAAAAGGATTGGGTAAGGGACTTGATTCATTAATTACAGACAAGGTATCAAAGCCGGTAAAACCAAAGAGCAATCATGCAGCGGATGCTGTAATGATAGATATTAATAAAGTAGAGCCTAATAGAGAACAGCCTAGAAAGAAATTTGATGAGGATGCACTTATAGAGTTATCAGAATCGATAAAACAGTTTGGCATTTTACAGCCTTTACTTTGCCAGGAAAGGGATGATTACTATGAAATCGTCGCAGGTGAGCGAAGATGGAGAGCAGCAAAGCTGGCAGGTCTAAAGGAAGTCCCTGTCATAATCAAAAAATTGACAAATCAGCAGATTATGGAAATCTCCCTTATAGAAAATATTCAGAGAGAGGATTTGAATCCAATTGAGGAGGCTTTGGCATACAAGCGTCTGCTTGAAGAATTTAAACTGAAGCAGGATGATGTGGCAGAGAGAGTATCAAAGAGCAGAACAGCAGTTACCAATTCAATGCGTTTACTCAAGCTCAATGAAAAGGTACAGCAGATGGTGATAGATGAAATGCTCACTACAGGCCATGCAAGAGCATTACTTGGTATAGAAGATCAGAATCAGCAGTATGTGGTAGCACAACAGATTTTCGACCAAAAGCTAAGTGTCAGGGATACAGAGAAGCTTGTTAAATCATTACAGAAGAACAAGAAAAAGACAAAGTCCGAAAAACCGGTTAATCCTCAGATGGAAGCAATCTACAAGGATCTTGAGGAAAAGCTTAAAAAGAATATGGGAACAAAGGTTCTAATTAACAGGAAAAATGAAAATTCCGGAAAGATAGAAATAGAATATTATTCTCATGATGAGCTGGATAGAATAGTAAACATGCTCAATTCAGTCCAAAATCAATAGAAATAATTAGATAGTATTTAGATTTTGTATATTTAATGAAAAGAAATAATAAAATCATACAGAAAATGAGACAAAGAGACTATTTAAATTTTATGCAAAATGTACGACAATATAGATAGGAGTAAAAAAATGATTTCTGAATATTTAGGATTCGATTCCGACTACATTATATTAGGATTGGCGGGAGTGGTAATTATTCTGCTCATCCTCATAATCACAAATATGGTGCAGATCGGTAAGCTCAAAAAAAGATACAAAGTGTTTATGAGTGGAAAAACTGCAAAGTCATTGGAGGACACAATTATCAAGAGACTTGACGAGGTAGATGAACTTGTTGCAGCAAACTCATCAATCAAAAAGAATATAGAAGAATTATTTGCTAACATGAAGTGTTCATACCAGAAGGTAGGACTTGTGAAGTATGATGCATTCAATGAGATGGGCGGAAAGCTAAGCTTTTCACTTGCCATGTTAAATGGAAAGGATGATGGCTTTGTACTCAATGCCGTTCACAGTCGTGAGGGCTGCTATACATACATTAAGGAGATTGTTGGCGGAAATTCCATTATTGTTTTAGCAGATGAAGAGCAGGAAGCGTTGAATATGGCCAAGGAGGCAAATATGCCTGCAGAAAAATAACAATGGGGTGTTTTAGTTTATGAGGATAAAAGCAGTCAGCAGCTTAGTTGGCGGTGAAGTACTTGCGGAACCAATACTAACAGAAAAAAATGATATTTTAATACCAAATGGCACAAGGCTTAAGCCTGATTATGTGCCACTTATAGAGTCACTTGGAATAGAATCAGTGATGGTAGAGGATCCGTATGAGAATTACGAAAGTCCGAATTCTATAGTAGACCCGGCCATTTTCGACAAATACGTGGAAAAAGTGCGCAGACTGATGGAAAGTCATATATATCATGATGGCAAATCCTTAAAGGAATTTGAAATAATCGCAAATGATATTGTCCATGATATAAATGATATGCCATATGACGTGATTGTTGATATAAAAGAGCATAATTCGGACTTATATGAGCACACAGTCATGGTGACACTTTTATCAGTGCTTGTTGCAAGAAAGCTAAAGCTTGACGAAAAGCGAAAGTATAACATAGCGGTGGGATGTTTATTACATGACATCGGGCTGCGTTTTATTGTCATACGATATAAAAACAGGGATTTTTCCAATGCAAATCCTGCGGAGCTTTTTGAATATAAAAAGCATACCATTTTAGGATATTCGGCATTGGATGAGGAAAGCTGGATAGCGCCAATATCAATGAAGATGGTTTTATCACATCATGAAAATATGGCAGGAACAGGTTTTCCTATGAAGCAAAAGAATAAAGAACTGGAATGCAGAATAATTCAGGCATGTGATGCGTTTGATTCGCTGATAAGCGGTATGGAGTGTAAGCGCATTTGTGTGCAGGAAGCCATAAATCAGATAAAGGAAAATGATGGCGGCAGATATGATAACCAAATTATTAAGTGCCTGCTATCATCAATAGCCAGATATCCTGTCGGTACAACAGTAAAGACCAATGCTGAAGAAGAGGGAGTAGTAGTTTCTCAGACAGTAGATCCGGAGAATCCTATTATCATGATTTTTGGAAATGAAAATAATGGCAAATTGATACTTCACAACAGATTGAATCTCATGCTTGATAAAAACATTTCAATTCTTCAGGTAATTTAAAGAAAAGAGAAATAAGTAATGCACCAATTCCTCAGAGCAATAGGATTTTCAGATATAACAAAGAAAAAGTTAAACGAGGTAATTAACAATATAATTGATAAGCCGGAAAAACTAAAGGTAACAAAGGATTCCGAGGGCAATGAATTTGCCGAGCTGTCATGTGATGTGGCACCCAATATGGGAATTACAGTCAGAGGAATATACAATGACGATGATAGCTTTGACATAGATTATTACTATCCGTATTTCACGGGAAGCGAAAAGACTACAAATGAGATAATAGATATCGAAAAGCACTCAGAGAAGGAATCATATGCAGGCGTATGTGATGACCCTAATCTCGGCGTAACACTTATATTTTATCTGCAGAATGTGTGTGATTATCTGTCAGAGAAGGCATACATAAACAGAGAGGTAAGGGCAAAGGGAGCAGTGCTCTCAGGACTATCAGTTGATGGCTGTATTTTGCTTCCAATGAAACAAAAAAAGGCTAAAACATTAAATACAGTTGATTCAGACAAAAAAGATAGAAAGCAGCTGATTGCAGAAGCCAGGGATGGCGATGAGGGTGCTATGGAAAGCCTCACAATGGAAGATATAGATTTATACTCATCCATTACGAGAAGAATCCAAAACGAGGATATTCTTTCAATCGTAACAACATATTTCATGCCATATGGCATCGAAAGTGACCAGTACAGCGTGCTGGGAGATATTATTGAGTTCACAGAAGAAAAAAATATCATTACAAATGAAAAAATATATTGCATAAAAGTATCATGTAATGATATAATATTTAGCGTGTGTATAAACAAAAATGACCTCATCGGTGAGCCGATGGTTGGCAGACGTTTCAAAGGAAACATCTGGATGCAGGGTAGTATTTGTTTGTAATATACATTTGTTCTCGTAGTTAAATGGATATAACAAGCGCCTCCTAAGCGCTAGTTGTGGGTTCAATTCCCGCCGGGAACATCGATTTTTTGCAACAATGATCGTAAAAATTCATTGTTGCTTTTTTTATTTTATGGGGCTTGCGAGCACCGAAAAAATATAAAAATGAGTAATTGGAGCACCGTAAAGACAAAACGGGCACCGAGAAGAACTAAATCTATTCAAGCACCCAATGGAGATAACTAAAGTGTAGGATAAGATTTAGGTTGTCAATGAATGTAAAAATGGTTTTCTTGCTTGAAGAAAACAGGCTTGACGAAGTATCGCTTAGATTAGATTAAAAATTCTAGTCTGGGCGATTTTTTTCGTTCAGGGAAAAGGAGAAAATGTCATTGACAGAAAAGACGGATATCAGAGATTCGGATGAAAAAGTAGTTGAAATTGAAATGCAGTTCTTAATCCATTGATCGTCCGGCAGAGGAAAGAAGGTTACTATGAAATTATTTCAGGTCACAGAAGGAAATATGCAGCAGAGCGACTGGGCTATAAGAAAATTCTTGTCATTATCCGCATGATGCAGGATGATGAAGCTGTAGTAACTATGGTGGATTCCAATTTACAGAGAGAGCAGATTACACCAAGTGAAAAAGCATATGACTGCAAGATGAAATATGATGCCATTAAAAAGAAAGCAGGCAGAAAGAATTGTGGTCAAGTTGACCACAATACAGGAAAGAGAAGTATTGATGTGATCGGAGAACTTTGCGGAGACAGTGCAAAGCAGGTCCACTAATGAAAATATGCGAACCTTTAGAAATTGTAAAAAAATTAGCACCGTTTAAAGTGCTAATCTTCATAATGATATTTACATGAGTATATAATCAGATTTTGGATGTTATCCATATAGTAAATTAATCTATGCTCATCGGTAATGCGTCTGCTACATGCTTTTCGGTGCTTTAATGGTTCTGGCTTACCAATTCCGGTTAAAAGCCCATTGCGGTCAATATCCTTAATAAGCTCATTGATCCGCTTAACCATTTTTTTATCTTCCCTCTGCCATTCGGTGTATTGCTCCCAAGCAGTAGGAGTAAATACTATATTCATTTATTCGTATGCCTCCAATTCTTCAATGGACTTAGTAACAAAACCACCTGCCTCAGCCTCTGCCATGGATTTATCAAGCATAGCAAGATACTCAGCGTTTCGCTTGGCTTTCATCATTTCGTTGTATTCAGCTTCGGAAAGCATAACAATATTTTCGTTCTTGGGTCTTGATATAATTAATGTTTCACCATTAAAAACCTTATCACATAAACTCTTGAAATTATCTCTAACATCCATGCTCTTTACTGCTAACATATAAAACACTCCTTTCTGTACATAAAAACGTATGGTTTTACGTACTTTAATTATATGCTATTATTATCTCCAGGTCAATAAATTTAATGTATTCACTTTCTGGCTACTTTGGATTTTGAATGACAGATATTGAGAAAATGGGCGATAGAAGCAAGTGTCTACAAATTGTCTACTTGTGACCCTTTTTGTAACTGATTTTGTCAATGCTGATATTAACCAGACCATCAAGTCTTCTTGAGCGCTCCGGTTCTAAATCGTGAAGAGCACGATTGACACAGCGGCCTACAGTTTCCCAGTCCACTCTCATGAAGTATGATGTGGTACTTCTTGGAAGATAGGATGCAAACCATGCAACGGTAAGGTCGAAATCCTTGGTAAATCTACTACCTGGATATGCCCATGGAACTTCGGCAACATATACCCCATGTTCAAGGCAGATGATACGATGAGTCTGGTATTCAACTTCGACCAGAATACCACCCCAGTCCAGCCCCCTCCAAGTGGTTGGTCTGCTGGAATGTTTGTCATAAGCAGGACATGACTTGTGACAGAAAGGGCAGTCATTCTCATGCCATTTATTAGGTCTGGCTTTGATACGGATGTGTTTCACGCCATCCTCATCAGAGTAAAGATTAAAATTTTCTATCAAGAGAATAAAGTATTGACAAAATTTTGTGGGGTGGGGTAGAATGATGGTAAAAAATTCCAAAACATAACGCATTGGTGCTTTTCGCAGAAAGAAGAAAAATAAACATGAAAAAGAGAAAGAACTTGGGAAAAAAGTTAGTAACAATGTTAGTGTCTGTAGGCTTTTTTGCAGTTTTGATTACAGTCTTGAATTTAATGGCATTACAAGCTATTCGAGGAAAGAATAATGTGCTTATAGAACAGTTTGAACAATATGAAGAAGCAGTGGAAAATAATGATACCGCGGTTTTTGAAACAGCAAAAGGAGAAGTGGCAGAAGCCATCAGACATAGCAACTACAGAATAAATGGAAGCATCATTTTTGATCTTGCACTTGTGGTAGCTGATATTATTGTAATCGTACTTCTTTCGATTGTTATTAATAAGTCCATTGTTCGTCCAGCAAAAAGAGCAAAGAATGATTTGGATGATATCATTTTAGGTATAGAATCAGGACAGGGTAATCTTACGTTAAGAGTATTTGATGAAACCAGTGATGAAATTGGTCAGCTTGCAAATGGTGTCAACCATTTTATTGAAACATTACAAAATCTTATGGTAAAGATTCAGAGTGTATCAAAAGATATGAAAAAATCTTCCTATCTTGTACAAAATGAGGCGGAATCTTCAAATATGAGTGCATCCAATGTGAGTGCAACATCGGAAGAACTTGCAGCATCCATGGAAGAGGTATCTGCTTCTCTATATGATTTAGCCCAAGGATGTAATAATCTGCTGGAGAAAATGGCAGGCATGAATGAGGATGCTAAGAACTCTGCAATGAAGTTGCATGAAGTGAAGCTTACTGCAGAAAATAGCTATAAAGAAGCGATTGCATCAAAAGAAAAAACAGTAGAAACATTTGATGGCATTCAAAAGGATGTCGCGGAGGCAGTAGAAGCATCTAAGTCTGTAAATGAAATTGCAAAACTTACAGAAAATATCTTAAATATCGCAGCACAGACAAATCTTCTAGCACTTAATGCATCGATTGAAGCAGCAAGAGCAGGGGAAGCAGGCAGGGGCTTTGCCGTTGTTGCAGATGAAATCAGACAGCTTGCAGATAGTTCACGTGAGACAGCAAACAATATTCAGGAAATCAGTGGAAAAGTTATTGAGGCAGTAAACAATCTGTCTGGAAATGCAACGGAAATGATTCGTTTTGTAGATGAAAAGGTAGCACTTGATTATGACAAATTTGTAAAAATTATTGGAAATTATGATGCTGATTCTGATCAGGCAAGTAATACATTTAACGAGTTTGCAGTTAAGTCAAAAGATAGCTTAGGTACAATGAATGATATGAATGAAGGTATCAATAACATTTCTATAGCGATTGAAGAATCTGCAAAAGGTGTTACAAACGTAGCACAAGAGATATCACAACTTGTAACAGCAATTTCAGCAATTACAGTGCAGGCGGACAAAAATAAGAACCTTTCGGAAGATTTATCGGATGAAGTAGCAAAATTTGAAAAAGTTTAACTAACAGATTTTTATTATGAGAAAAACTGTATTAGGTAAATAACCCGCACTAACTAAAAATGAATGCCAGAATAAGCACAAAGGCATAGCCCCATTACGGGTTCTATGCCTTTGCGTTTTCCGGAAGCAGCATCCGGTCGTCGATATAGTAATCACAGGAAATCTTCCGGCTGTTGTGTCCATAGAATTCGATGATTTCCGGAAGATTGTCATTAACTGCATCAAATTCAAGATTCTGTTCCCGGCACCATTCGACAGCTTTCGACAGAGCTTCGCCGGCGCGGCAGGTCCAGAGAATGAGTTTGTTGCCGTTGCGTTTCCATTCCTGGAGATATTCAATCAGTGCATGGTTGGGTTGACCAAGCTCCGGTCATTTGCTGTAACACAGGGTCCCGTCAAAATCAACAGCGATGGTCTGGAAATCCAACTGTTTTTTATTGTTCATTCGGCTCATCTCCTTTAGCTGGTGTCTGCTGTACACCCGGATGATAGCAGAACAGGCTTGTTACCGGCTTATGGAAAAAGTCTGCAATCCTCATGGCATAAAGCAGGGAAGGGATATGCTGTTTTGACTCGATATTGGCAATAGTTTTCAGGCTGATGCCGGTTGCTGATGCAAGTTCTTTCTGGGTAATGCCAAGATCTGCCCTGGCTTCAACAAGTCTGCAGGTAATTGTGTCTGTCACAGTGTTTATGTCTATATCCATATCAGTATTCATATATATGCACCTCCAAATTCAGAATTATTCAGGTCTGTTCCGCTATAATAATCCTACAGTTTTAAGTGTCCCAAAAAAAAGGACTTATGAAAGAACACGGCCGAATATTTTGAAGGAACTGTTCTCTGTAACCGGGATTGGATCATATTTTTTATTCAGTGATATGAGGTAGGTTCCGAGTCTGTTATTCTGAAATTTCTTCACATATGCGTTTCCATCAAGATAGAAGATACCTATTTCGCCATTATCAAGGCATGCTGTCTGTTCAATCCAGATGAGATCCTTATTATGGTATTTAGGTTCCATACTGTCACCATCTACATATACGCCAAATGTGGCAGCCTCCGGAATGTCAGGAGAGGAGAATATCTCATATTCGTCACCATCAAGAAAAGAGCCGGTACCAGCGGAAACGGTATTGTAAAATACTTTTCTTTCCCTGATCACATGGATAGGAATGATCTCTGCCGGTTTATAGTTGCCGGTACTTTCCAGATCGCTGATATATTCAAGCACCTTGTTCATTCCATTTTCATTCAGGTTCCGGAATGGATTAAGAGGACTCTGACCGATAAAATCCGTATAGATATCATAAATTTCGAGTATTTCACATAAGGCAAGAAACTGTCTGGCATTTGGTGTTGCTGTGCCAAGTTCCCAGGCACTGATTGAATTCTGCTTTACATAGATATCATAGTTTTCCAGTTCTTTTGCAAGCTGGCTCTGGTTCAGCTTGTGTTCTTTTCTGTATTTAGCAATGGTCTTTCCTAAATCTTTCATAGTATTATGCCTTTCTAAGTAATCATATCAGGTATGATCTCCCTATGCGGGATATATCAACTTTAGCACAGGAATCCCTAAAAAGCAATTGAAATATCAATAATATTGATAATATATAATAAAGTACCATTGAATAGCAATATAAAAAGTATTATATTATGCCATGTAGACGGATGGCATATCATCCGGCAGCAGGAAAGAAGGTGATTCAGTGAACCGGACAATACTGCATAGTGATTGTAACTGTTTTTATGCATCAGTAGAGCTTCTGCATCATCCGGAGCTTCGGGGAAAGCCTGTAGCAGTAGGAGGTGATCCTGAGGCGAGACATGGAATTGTGCTGACCGCTGATTATACAGCCAAGAGATATGGTGTAAAAACCGGAATGGCATTATGGCAGGCAAAACAGGTATGCCCGGACATAACATTTCTTCCCCCAAGGATGGACCTGTATCTCAGATTTTCCAGAATGGCACAGGAAATTTATGCTGACTATACAGATAAGAGGGAACCATACGGAATTGATGAGTCCTGGCTGGACGTGACAGACAGTGCAACTCTCAAGGGAGACGGATTTCACATTGCACAGGAAATAAGCAGCAGGATGAAAAAAGAACTTGGCATTACGGTGAGCGTGGGTGTGTCGTTCAACAAGATATTCGCCAAGCTTGGATCTGATTATAAGAAGCCGGATGCCATTACTACTATGTATGAGGATGAGTTTCAGAGAAAAGCTTGGTGTCTTCCAGTTTCTGATCTGTTATATGTGGGAAATGCAACGAATAAAAAGTTATATAGCATGGGAATCCGGACTATCGGAGATCTGGCAAAATCTGATGAAACTCTGCTGGTCAGAAAACTTGGCAAGATGGGAAGTATCCTGTGGGCTTTTGCTAATGGATATGATGAATCTCCGGTAAAGCTGGAAAACACATCAGCTCCGGTCAAGTCCGTAGGCAACAGTACAACAACGCCCAGGGATATGGAAACAGATGAAGATGTCAAGATTGTGTTATACATTCTGGCAGAAAGTGTAGCGGCAAGACTCCGGGAGAATGGGTTCCGGTGCCGGACTGTTGAGATCAGTGTCCGTGACAAAGAACTGTTTCATTTTTCAAAACAGGTAAAGTTGCAGAATGCGAGCAATATTACCAAAGAGATTGCAGAGGCTGGATACAGGTTATACAAAGACAACTACAGACTACCGGCGGATGATAAGGAACTGAAAAGCAGCCGGCCAGAGTTTTTTCAAAAGCCACTGCGGAGCATAGGAATACGTGGAACGGATCTTGTGACAGATTATTTCTGGGAGCAGCTGGACATGTTCATGGATCCTCAGGCAAGAGAAAAACAGATGAAAATGGATGAGACGGTTGATATTATCCGCAAAAGATTTGGATTTTACAGTGTCCAGGGAGGGCTTATGTACCGCGACAAAATACTGTCAGCATGTGATACCAAGTCTGATCATACGGTACATCCGCATGGGTACTTTGGATAGACAGGAGGGATTGAACTATTATGGAAAGCAGCAAGGTATATGTAAATGTCATGGCTGAATTTACAAATGACGGAAGGCTTCTACCAAGGAGCTTTATCTGGAAGGATGGCCATGTATATGAGATTCAGAAAGTAACAGATGTAAGAAGAGCGGCAAGCCTGAAAGCAGGCAATCGATGCGTGTGAGAATAAATGGCTCAAAGTAGCATTTCATCTGGCATTCGCAGCAATGGTCCGAATAGGAGAGCTGCTTGGGCTGACATGGGACTGTGTGGATATATCAGAAGAAGCTATTTCAGAGAACAGGGCATATGTCTTTATTAACAAACAGGTGGAGCGTGTATCAAAGGAAGCTGTTGAGGAGCTGGATTCAAAAGAAGTCATTCTGATCTTCCCCTCACAAAGGAAGAATAATAAGACGGTCAGGGTGCTGAAAACACCAAAGACCGATACCAGCGAGCGCAAAGTTTATATACTGGGATTTGTGGCACAGTGCCTTATTGATATAAAGAAGGAACAGGATGAGGTAAAGGAGGCACTTGGCAGTGAGTATACCGATTACAACCTGATAATGGCGACTACTTTTGGAATGCCGATCAATAGCAGCTATATTCGGGATCAGCTGCAGAAAGTAATTGATAGAGAAGGTCTTCCGGATGTGGTTTTTCATAGTCTGCGCCATACAAGTGTCACATACAAACTGAATGAGCAGAAAGAGGAAGAAAATAAGATTACCATACCGGAGGGAGTAGGTCCCGAACTGCTGATGAAAGTACTTGGCAATCCGGAGATGGCGGCTTTGCTTACTTCTCTGGCGAAGACAATGAAAGTATAAATATAGAAGAACGATATTGTGTGGAGTAAGAAATCTATGCAGTATCGTTTTTTTCGTTTCTTGTGAAAAAACTTTTTTGAAAAATTCGTTGAATGAATTTTAAAAATCTGATTTGGGTATAGAAACCGTAAACGTCAAATCCTGCGCCTACCCTTAAATTTAACGCCGCTTTTATGAGCGGCGTGGTTTCCGGCATTCCTCGGGAAGCTCCTCTGCCCAGGGCATCAGCTGATCTAGTTTTGCCGGATTTATATTTCCTTTTTCGTCACAATACTTCGGCAGCTCCGTGAGGATATGCCTGAAGTAGTAGTATGGGCGCAGATTGTTCAGCTTTGCTGTTTCTGAAATACTGTAAACAAGAGCGCTGGCTCTGGCACCTTTGGCTGTGTTATGGAACATCCAGTTCTTCTTGCCGATACAGAAAGTCCGGATAGCCCGCTCGGAAGCGGAGTTATCGATTGGGATATCCCCATCGGTCAGAAATACCTTTAAATAGTTTTCCTGATGGATGATGAAATTTAGTCCCTGTCCGGTCCTGGATTTCGGAGGCACCGCACATTCTGCAGCCTGTTGTTTTACCCACGCAAAGAAATCCTCAACCAGCGGCTTTATCCTTGTCTGCCGCTGTGTAAGGCGATCCGTTGCCGGAAGTTCTTTCAGTTCGGTATCGATCCGGTAGAATTCTGCGATCTTTTGTAATGCCTGGTATGCCACGGAATTTTTTACTGACAGGGGATTCTTTTTATCCGCTGCCTTTACGGCATCTGCAAAGGCTCTTCTTGCATGTGCCCAACAGTTTGCGTTTGTCACTCCCGGCAGTTTTTTGTCCAGCAGATGATACTGCTCCAGACTGTCCGTGACCAGAACTCCTTTGTAGTTCCGGTAAAACTCCAGCGGCTTTTCGTGATCCCTGCCTTTCTGGTATTCGTAGATCACCACAGGACGTTCCTTATAGAACTCCCCGGAACGGTGTACCCACATGTAGCATTTACTGTTCGGACGGTCACTGTCACCGATCACCTGTGTCGGTGTTTCGTCTGACTGCGTCACCGGCAGGGACAGCAGTTCCTGCTTCATACGATCCACAAACGGTGCGAAATATTTCTCAGCACACCGGATGATCCAGTTCGACATGGTCTGTCTGGAGATATTTACACCATTGCGTTGAAACTCCTGCTCGACTCTGTGCAGTGCAGAGGAGTTCACATATTTTACATTCAGAATGGATGCAAGCAGGGAAGGAGTAACGATGCTTCCACGCAGAAGGTCCCTGGGGCGCTTTCCACGTAAGAATTCGTCCTGATGATCTCCGCCAGTGCCTACATAGACTTCCACGGTATGGATTTCCACTGTCCAGGATTCCGGCTCATGGCGCAGTCTTTTGTAGGTTTCATCCTTCATTCTGCGCCAGTTGCCTGCACCATAAAACGTATCCAGTTCTTCTGTGGATACCTGATAAGGAGGAAGGATCTCTTCCGGGAAATCTTTCAGATCCGTTTCCCGCTGCCCTTTTTTCTTATGGTTACGTCGGGATGGAAGTACTTCCTCCGCAGCAGGTTCCGGGACAGACAGATCGCAGCAGCTTTCTGCCTCATCAAAGAAGGACAGCTGACCATCTATGGAATCCAGCGTTTCTGTGTGTTTTCCGAAACGATAGCTGTTCGCTATGCGTACCTGTTCGATCAGCCGCTCGATGTTTTCATTCAGGGTATCCAGCTGTCCCTGCATCATAAGAACGATGGTGATCAGTTCTTCCCTGCTGCAGTTATTCAGTTCTTCCAGTGTATGTCTGTCTGCCATTGTTCCGCTCCTTAAACTGTTTTCATTATACCAGAAAACACAAAGGATTGCGAACCGGCAACCCCGCAGGTTTCGTCATTCTGCCTATGCCTGTAAGGCGGTGTGATGGTCATAGAGCCAGGGAAATATAAAGTTTTCAAGGCGCTGAAATTTTATCCGGATCCTCCTGTGGATACGTCACAGACCAGGAAACAGCGTTCAGAGAGGCTGTAACACCGGGAATGGATCTGACCCGATAACAGGCATAAAAAATCTATGTTGTGCACAAAGATCAGGTGGGTTTTTGCGGTGTTACTTCCCTGACTTTGGGGTTAAGGGGATTCAGCCCCATCATAAGATAACGGAACTGTTCCTCTGTAAGGTCTGCGGCCTCTTCGCTGGTTCTCGGCCAGGACAGGGAACCTGCCTCCAGCCGTTTGTAGAGCTGAAGGAAACCGTCTCCCATCCATAGAAGTCCCTTGATGCGGTCGGACCGTCTGCCACAGAACAGGAATAAAGTTCCTTTTTCAAAAGGATTCTGATGGTATCTGTCTCCAATGATCATGGACAGCCCATCGATCCCTTTGCGCAGATCCACATATCCGCAGGCAATCACGACTCTGCGGATACCGGCAGCATCTTCAAGCATGAAGTACCTCCTGCAACAGCCTGCAAAGCAGGGACTCTGAAATATCGTTTGATAATTCCAGAGTCAGGCGGCCTGATCTGATCACTGCAACCGGAGTCATTGCTGCCGGGACGGTTGGCACCGGTGTTGTGTCCAGAGCAGTTTTTACCGGGATTTCTACAAAAGAGAGAGCAGACGGGTTGGTGTCTTCCTGGAGTCCCTCCTGTTCACAGACTTCCCGGCGGATCTTTCGGAGCCAGTAATAGTAAGATTTTTCAGAAATATCGTTTTCAGCAAGCCACTGCTTTGCCGTAGTGCCTGCCGGTCTGTCCTGGCACTGTCGAATGATGTTTATCCAGTTCGACCTGCGGACATTGTGAGTTAATTGATCCATGCGCTTTAGCCTCCTCTAAAAAACTAATAGTTTTTTCGTGTTATTTAGAGTGTGGCATAAAAAAACTAATTAGCCAAGGCGCAGGATTTGACGTTTACTAGAAACCATAAGTTAGTCATGCAATGGTATACTGAATAGGTATCCTCCTGCAGAAGGAGGTCCTATGCCGAAAGAAGAAAGGAAAAAGGGGACACATTTAACTTGGGATGACAGGCATGAAATTCAGAAGGGATTGAAAGAACATCGTACCTTTAAAGAGATTGCATACATTATAGGCTGTTCACCTGATACGGTTTCCAAGGAAATACGCAGGCATCGTTATCATAAGTTGCGAAGCAGGGATGGCATACTTCATGCAAGTCCCAACCGGTGTAAATACCGAAATAGCTGCAGGCGTTGGGATGTGTGTAAAAAGAAGAAGGGACATAAGTGCAGAATTCCATGCCGGGAGTGTATCAGCTGTAATAAGCTGTGTCCTGACTTTGTGGATGCACCATGCCCAATAGAACACAAGGCGCCTTATGTGTGCAATAACTGCCCCAAGTCCATCAGCTGTCTGTTTGATAAGTACCTGTATAACGCTGATTATGCCCATAAGGAGTACTGTGAAACGCTTAGGAAATCCAGACAGGGAATAGACATGACCAGAGATGAACTGGCAGCATTGGACAGTCTTGTGAGCCCGCTGATCAGGAAAGGACAGCCCCTGGCACATATCCTGGCGCATCATGCAGAAGAGATTCCCTGTGGGGAACGAACGCTTTATAAGTATATCAGTGCCGGCTATCTGACCGCAAGAAATCTGGATATGCGGAGAACGGTAAGATATCGAAAAAGAGTGAGAAGCGTTCCAACTCCCAAAATCAGCTATCGTAAAAAAGAAGGACATCATTATTCAGACTATCTTGATTTTATTGCGAAAAACGAAGGCATACGAGTGGTACAGATGGACACAGTGGAAGGAAATAAAGGCGGAAAATTACTTCATACGCTGTTATGGCCGGGAAACAATCTGATGCTGGCATTTCTGATTGAAACCAAAGAAATGAAGAATACCGTAGCTGCTTTTGACTGGTTGGAAGAGACGTTGGGAAGTGAAATGTTTCGGGAACTGTTTCCTGTAATACTGACAGATAATGGATGTGAGTTTGCAGATCCGGAGTTGTTTGAAAAAGGACATGACGGAAAGAAGCGTACCAGAGTGTTTTATTGTGAATCGAGACATTCTGAGCAAAAGGGAGAACTGGAAAAGAATCATGAGTACATAAGATATGTACTGCCAAAGGGAAGTTCATTTGATGGATTGAACCAGGAGCAGGTGTTACGTATGGTAAATCACATCAATAATACAACAAGGCCTAAACTTCATGGTTCGACACCCATGAAGAAGGCCCTGAAGTCATTTGACAAAAATGCAATGGAAAAGCTTGGACTGGAGATCATCCCACCCGATGAAATCTGTCTGAAGCCTGAACTATTGAAATAAATAAAACAGGCAGGAGGATACAGAAAAGAATAAACAGTTGATGGCAACCAGAAGTTACTCGTGCAAAAGACTTTTGGAGGCTTCCTTTAGTGTACCCTAAAATCCATTCATTTTTAATTATTATAGGTCAGAAAGGGATGAAAAACAACCTGAAAATGGAGAGAAACAGGGCAAAGCAGAAGTTAGTCGTGCAATTCTTTTTCTGAAGCATGGCAGTAGAAGTTACTAATGCAATCAACTCATGATAAAAAATTTAAAAATGTTTGTAAGATTTTGTCATTTATTGTCATGTACTAAATAGAGG
>ENA-OUOY01000957-OUOY01000957.1-human-gut-metagenome-genome-assembly--contig:-NODE-957-length-18374-cov-13.929308_pt1 | contig 18374 bp, 15 predicted proteins | sample MGYA00237937_ERZ548767 | MGnify/ENA primary metagenome ERZ548767 (study PRJEB26490, sample SAMN05356887) | human gut metagenome | biome: terrestrial biome; feature: human-associated habitat; material... | reverse complement strand
CATGTACCCCGACAGGCTCGGCTGAGCCGCCGGATATCAGCCTGATTCCATTCCGGCAGGCTGATATCCAAAGAACCTTGACAAATTACAGTATCCGTTGTATACTGTAAAAAAATTGGAGCGGTTATTTTTTAGTCGCTCCAATATATCACTTTTATCACAGTTTTTGAATTTACAGAGATTTTTTCGCAGAGCCGTATCATTTCCAATTTACAAACCCTGTTGCGTAGATTTTAGCTTGTGAAGACAGGTTCTTATAGTTTTCACTATCTTATTTTTGCCTTGAAAGATAAAACTGTAGTTTTCCGTTGAGGCAAAAACTGTAAAAATGCCTTTGTCATCAACCGGCACAAATCCGTCCCCAAGGTCATTCAGAGTAAAAGGAAATTCCACTTTTTCGCCATTTATGCGAACTTTATCTAAAATTGTTTCATATGTCTAACCATCCTCTGGAATCGGAAGACTTTCCATAAAAGCAGTTTCTTTGACTTTTGATTTTACCTCTTCAGGTATAGTCCTTCCTCTGTGCTCGCAGATGTGTCACTGGTGTTATTACTCTTGCTTCCGCAGTCGCATACAACACCCAATAACATCATTGAGCACAGAAAAAGATATAGAATCCTTTTTTTCATAGAAATCCTCATATAATGCTCGTATTCATAATTGACATTATATTACTGTAAAATAACATCAATATTTATAAATACGATGACATGATTATTAACCGAAAATCCATGAAAGCCATTTGAATGAGCAAAGCATCCTGTACACCTCCGCAACGTCTTAAGTTGTCTTGAGTATACCATACGGTTTCGAGGCTTACAACTTTTGCGTGGTGAACGTAACGATTTTTTCGGCAACCGTCAAATAAGGCTAATCCTGGATAATATTGAATAGAAGAATCTTACTGTTGAAATATCCGTCCTTGTAATCAAAGCGGACTATTCCGTTGTTTTTTTCTATACAGCGGCTTGCGTTAGCTATACCATAGCCATGAGGACCGCTTTTCTTGCTTGTTACAAAGTTTGCACCTTTTTTTCTCGGAGCGTTGTCCGAAGTATTCTTTATAGTAAAACTGAGGCTCTGGTTTACTATACCGATGTGTATATCAACCGTGCTGACCTCGCTTTTTTCGGCAGCTTCAAAAGCATTGCTCAGCAGATTTGAGAAAATGGTGCATATATCTATAGATGAAATACCAATATCCGCAGGCATGGTGCCGCTGCAGCTGAGCGTAACGCTGTTGAAACGGTTTGTGAGGTCATTCAGTATCGCATTGATAAGCTTGTTTCCTGTATTGAAGCTGAGCGAAGCTTCTTTGAGGTTACTGATTATATCGCTGAAATAATCATCAAGTTCGGTGTATTCCTTATCCTGCAGGAGCGTATACATACAGAAAAGGTGGTTTCTTATATCGTGGCGGAACTTTTTGATTTCCTCATCCTTTTCGGACAATACCTGATAGTATTCCTCTTTCAGACGCATACATTTTTTAATTGTATCAAGCTCTCGTCTGAGCTGTTTGTTTCTGCATCTGTTCATGAAGAGCATAAGGCAGACTATTACATATACAGCACTTGTGATATTTATTGAAAAGAAGATGATATTGTACTGTCTGCTATGATTTTCCGACGGCAGAAGCTGAAGATAGGTTATGTATATAGAAAGGGTAACACCGCCGATTACAAACATGGCGAGGTAACCGAGCGACATATCCTCAAGGGTGTTATTCTTGAAATCATACTTCTTGATAAGCATAACAATCGAAATGATAAACACCTGAATCGAGTTTGCCGCAAGAGTAAGACCTGAATGTGCATAGAGGTAATCATACGTAAACGGTGTTATCCAGACGACAACAGCACTCAGCAGCATATCGATAATACAGATACAGACGTACATGAATGCAACGACAGCAATTTTCTTTTTGTCTGTAAGAATAAAGAAAATGAGTATAATAGAAATAATCCCGAAAATAATATCAAATTCAGAGAGATTGATCCATAGTGAAACAATTCCCACAGCTGCACTAACCGATGCGAAAACGGAATACTTAATCTTTTTGTTCACATCATTCAGCTTCACGAAAAATCCCGTAGCTAGATAAAGCTTTATGAATTCGATAATAAATGCGAGAGAATTATATATGATATTTTCCATGATATTATGATTTCTTAGCGATATAGCTGATCAGCTCATCCTTGAACTGCTTCATTTTTCTATGAGCAATCGGAACGGTAAGGTCGATACAGCTCATTTCAGCCTCAAAGCCCTTGATAGTCTTGACATAGCTCATGGCTATGAGATAGGATTTATGAACCTGAAAGAAATCTTCAGCAGAAAAAAGCTCAGTCCAGTATTTGAGGCTGTTTCTGCTTTCAATCACCTTATCGGTTGTATAGATATAGGTTCCGTCACCGAATGCTTCAACGCAGACGATGCTGTTCTTTTTGATATTGACGATTTCGCCGCCGCTTCTTATGAGAACGCTTTCATTTTCGGTAAGCTGTTTCTCAGCCGAGACGATAGCTTCTTCAAATTCAGATACCTTTACCGGCTTGCAGAGATATCTGAATGCATTGACTTTAAAAGCCTCCTGCATGAATTCGCTATGGCTAGTCATAAAAATAATATAAGTGCCTATACCTTTCTGTCTTAAGGATGAGGCGACATCCATTCCGTTTATATCATTTATTTCTATATCGAGAAAAATAATATCGAACTGCTCCTTAGAAGAGAGCAGTTTGTTGCCGTCACAGAATACGCTTATATCGTATTTGTAAGAGCCGGGCATACTTTCGAGTTTATTTTTAATATTGTTGCATATAATCTTTTCATCATCACATATAGCTATTTTTAACAGCATTTTAATCACCTTTAAAATTTTACCATATAATATTAAAAAAGTCAATCAGATAATTTCCCAAAAACGACAAAGTTTAACGTTCAGCGGAATAAATTTCACGCTCACCGACGATTTATTGCTTTAAACGCCATTGCGTGGTAAACTGATATTGTTGACAGAGACGTTGACAAAAATACATAAGGAGGAACAACAAAATGGCAAAATCAGCATGGAAGTGTGGTCTTCTCTGTTTTGCACCTTGCTTTGGTGTATGTGCATTTGATACTGCAAGCCCGGTTCTTGACGCTATCGGAACAGCATCAGGATATGCAAACGGTGCTGCGTAAGCAGAGGCTAAAGTATAAAAGGATATGTATTATTTTACATATCCTTTTACTTTAATCTGAAATAAATTTAACAATAATTAATCATATACAACTATTATTTCACCATATATATAAAAACAAAGGAGCGTAGAAATGGACGGAAAAACGGGGTTTTATTTTAAAACTGATTCCGGTAATGATTATTTCTATAATGACAATGACGGAACAGTTTCGCTTGAAGAAAATATCAGCGGCGAAACGTTTGTATTCGGCAGAGAAAATGAAGAGCTCATCCCTTTTAATGCGTATAATGACATGATCTCAGATTTTCTCCGATATAACGGATTCAGCCAGATGCTTCTAGTAGTTACAGAAAAATGCAATCTCAGATGTAAATACTGTATCTACTCAGGAAACTACGATAATCAGCGTGAACACGGAATGCAGGTAATGAGCTTTGAAATTGCAAAAAAGGCTATCGACAGGTTTTACGAAACACAGATGGAAGCAATTGCAAACAATGTACTTCATATACCGCTTCTCGGCTTCTATGGTGGCGAGCCGCTTATTAATTTTCCGCTTATCAAGGAATGCGTAGCCTACGCAAGAGAGCTTTTCAAGGATAACATTACATTCCTTGTAACGACAAATGGTACTATTATGAATGAGGAAATCGCTGATTTCCTTATTACAAATAAATTCGCACTTTCAATTTCACTCAATGGTGACGAAAAGGAAAACGACCGTTTGAGAGTTTTTGAAAACAGCAAGGGTACCTTTACTTCAATTATGAAAAGCGTTCAGCTTCTCAGAGAAAGAGACCGTGACTACTTCAGCAAAAATGTTACCTTCATCGGATGCTATGACTGGAAAAGCGATCTTGATGCAGTCAACAATTTCTGCAAGAGCAATGAGTACGATATACCTGAGTTAGTAAGACTTACTCTTGTTTCTGATTATTTTACAGACTGGTATACAAAGTTTACACCGGAAGAGAAGAAGAGCTTCTTCGATAAAAAAGTGGAAATCGGAGCTTCACTTGCTGACAAGCTTGCAAACGATGAGCCGATTGAACCGATTGAACGCCTTCTTTATACAGGTGCATTTACCGAGGTTCTCAACAGATGCGTAAACATACCGATGAAAAACTATCATCCTTCATTCATGCCTTACAGCGGCTCATGCATACCGGGAACAAAGATATGTGTTCTTCCGAACGGAACAGTTCATTGCTGTGAGAAAATTAATAACACAAGACCTATCGGAAATGTTTATGAGGGACTTGATATTCAGGCAATAAATGATATGCTCAGAGATTATTACGAGACAATGTCACCGATATGTTCAAAATGTCCCGTAAAGAGACTTTGTCCTATCTGCTTCACAGCCTGTCTCGGTGACGACGGAAAGTTTACACGAAGCCAGATCGGCGACTGTAAAAATGTCCATGAATCGGTACGCAACAAGTTTACATATGTTTATAATCTGCTTGAAAAGGGTGTGCGAGCTGATAAGCTTCTCAGTCTGAACGCTGACAGATCAGCAAAAAAGAATGAAGTTCCGGAAAGGAGACTGTTTCAGTATGAAGAAATACATGATATTAAATAAATTCTACACTCCTGAGTATGGTGAATACGATATAACGCTCATCAACTTTGAAAAAGAAAATTACTTTTCTTTGAGTGGCAGCAAGTGCAGCACCCTCAAATCATGGCTTAAAGGCGGCTGTATAGATACCGATTCGCTTACAACGGAAGAGGCTGCGCTTTACAGCTTCCTTAAGGAAAACAATATTGCTGAGTTTGAGGATAAATTCTACGTTTCTGAAAGCTTCGATGTTGGTAAGAAGCTTGTATTGTACAACGAGAAGAAATGTCCGCTCAACCGTGTTTTCCTTCAGCTTGAAAACGAAAACGAAGAGAACAGATTCGGTAGCATTACTTCTCCCTGCTGGGTTTGTTGCAACAATAATGCGGTAAATGTATCCGACGAAAAGCGTTACACAAGACTTATTGAAGAGCTTGCTGCAAATAGAGTACATCAGGTGGTTCTGTACGGCGGCGATGTTCTCGGAAATCCGTCAGCAGGAGTTTTCATGAAAACTGCCGATGAATCATATATTCAGCTTTGCATAATTGCAGATGAAAACGGCATAACCGAAGAAAATGCAAAGCTTGCGGCAGAATATGATACAACTCTCATAGTTACTGTGGACTGCAGAAGCAACGTTGATACAGAGCGTATCAATGCTCTTACAGAGAGACTTAACGGATATAATGTTTCATTCAAATATTCTGTTGTGATAAGCAGTGAAACAGCTTCTGCATACAAGGCAGCTGAGGAGAAAATCATTTCAGCCGGTGCAGAAATCGTGAATGCAAGCTATGTGATGGAGGACAACATATCAGAAACTGAGCTTTCAGAGATATGCCTTCTTAACACAATAAATCTCAACGAATATAAGATATATTCCACTATGAATACCTGTATGGCAGGAACTCTTGCAATCAATTCAGAGCTTAACCTCATGCCGTGTCCGGGAATCAGAAATATGCCTCTCGGACAGCTCAGATATGAAAACGATGAGTTTACATTTGTAAAGGCTGACGCTGAATACAGACTTGCTGATTTTTGGCTGAGCGGAAAGAAATTCCTCAAGGAATGCTCGAAATGTTCAAGAAGAAATCTCTGTATGGACTGCCGTGCCGCTGAGAGATACTATCAGACAGCTGATACAGGCAGATTTGCAAAGAGAGAATGCTTATACATGAAAAACTGTCGTGATTCTTATAAAAAGACTGTAAAAGAAGTCTGAGGAAAAAGAAATGAATAGTAAACGAACTTCTCAGAAGAGGATTATCAGTGGTCAGCTGAAGAAAATGGTGCCGCAGGGAATACTTCTTCTGATAATAAGTGCAGTAATATGTGTACTTGAGCTTCTAGCTCCTTATTTTGACAAGCTTGCGGTAAATGATGGACTTGCCGGCGGCAACAAGCATCTTTTCATAAAATTTCTGATTGCAGGATTCCTGGTGACAGTAGCCGGCAAGCTTGTATCGTATATCAATACAGCTCTGTTCAATATGTTTTCAGGCAAGGCTATGCGGAATATCAAGTCTGAGGTTTTCAGACGGCTTACAAATCTTCCGGCTTATATATTCAGCAGCAATCCGAGCGGATATGTTCAGGCGAGAATGGAAGAAACCGATGCTGTTTCAGGAATATTCTCGCCCGTTGTTTTCAAGATAGCAACTTCATCGGTTACTATGATAGGAGCACTTATTTATCTTTTCAGGCTTGATCTCATGATTTTCGGTATAACGCTTGTATCCGTACCGATAATATTCATTATATGCCAGTGCTTTTCAAAAAGGATCTCAAAGCTTTCCGAAAACATAAACGAATCACAGGCTGAGCTTTCAGGAGAAATGCAGGAGTACATTCAGGGTGCTTCTGAGATAAAGCAGCTCAATCTTGAAAAAGGCGTTTCCGAGAAAGTAGATAAGCATCTTGATGATATCGTGAACGGCTCTATCAAAAGAAGCAACAGAATCGAGTCAGGAACAGTTCAGGCAACAGCAGTATGCACATTTATTCAGCTTATCATTATCATGGTCGTCGGAATGCGTATAATGGACAGCACCATGAGCATGGGTGATTATGTTTCGGTAGCAAGATATATTTCATATGTATTTACACCGATAGTGCTGTTTTCAACATACTTTCTTACTCTTCAGGAGGCTGTAGTTGCAGGACGAAGAATCGAGAACTTCTTCAGTACTTCTGAGGATAAGAACGAGGATGGAAAGTGCATAACGCATATCAACAAGATCGAGCTCAGGAACATAAGCTACAGATATAATGAAAATGCAGACTATGTTTTTGAGAATGCGGATATCGTGATAGACTCAAAGGATAAGATGTGCATATACGGCGAAAACGGCTCAGGAAAAACTACGCTTATAAAGCTTATAACAGGACTTATCAATCCTACAGGCGGAGAAATATATATAAACAATATTCCGCTTAAAGAGATAAATATTACATCTGTGAGAAAACGCATAGGTGTTGTTTCACAGAATTCATATATATTTTCAGGTAGTTTGATAGAAAATATTGCATCATCATCTGAGGAGCTTGTTTTATGGAGCAGTATCTGTGATAATGAGGTTTTCAGCGGAATCGACTGGAAAAGGGGAATCGTTATAGAAAACGGAAAAAACCTTTCAAGCGGTCAGAAACAGAAAATTGCACTTGCAAGAATGCTTGTAAAGAATCCCGATGTCATAGTGATTGACGAGGGAATCACCAATCTTGACGCTGAATCAAAGGAGATAATCCTGAAAGCAGCCGATACGCTCTTCAAGGACAAAATCTGTATATTTGTTTCACATTCGGATGATTTTTCTGCAATATCAAAAAGAAAGCTTATTATAAAGAACAAAAAACTGATGAACTGCTATGGCAGTTTGAAACGGTTCCGGTAAGGGACAGCATAAGACAACTGTAAAAATTAATTATTGACAAGGAGTGTAATTTGTGAATACTAAGGATATTATACTTGTAGCCGTTGGAGCTCTTCTGCTTGTTATAGCCCTGTTTTCCAAAAAAGACAAGGAGGGCGAGGTCAAGAAAATCGGCGGACTTGGTCTTGTAACTCTAGTTGTGCTTTTAGCCGTCGTTGCTGCGGGATACTTTCTGTAAATGATTGGAGGGAATGAGTTATGTTAAAAGTAAAAAATCTTGACCTTTCATACAAGAAGGATGAGCAGATACTTCATAACGTAAGCTTGAATGTGAATCCTGGAGAAATAGTTGGTCTGATCGGCATGAACGGAGCAGGAAAAAGCACCCTCATGCGAGCTGTATCAGGCGTTATCCCTTATCAGTCCGGAAGCATAACAGTTAACGGAAAAGATATAAAAAAGCTCACAGCTCAGCAGAGACGTGAGATATCGTTCCTTAATGCTGCGCATAATCTCTACAGCGATATGACTGTAAGAGATAACATGAACATTATGAGAAAATTCTACAAAGCTGATGAAAAGAGCGTTCAGATAGCTGTAAAGCTGCTGAAATGTTCAGATATGCTCGACAAGAAGACGAGTGTACTTTCATCAGGTATGCGTCAGAGAGCTTCAATTGCAACATCTACACTCGGTTCATTCAGACTTCTTCTTCTGGATGAGCCGACAAATGCACTTGATATAGAAACAAAGAAATATATTCTCGATTATATACATTATCTTTCTTCAGAGCAGAATGGTATCCTTATTACCTCGCACAATATCAAGGATATTGAGGAACTTTGTGACAGAATATACGTTTTAAGGCACGGAAAAATTGTCAAAGAGGCTACAATCGAAAGCATTCTACGTGAATCTGCCAAGAAAAACCATAAGTGGAGCATATCTATTCCCAAGACAGCTCAATGCAGAACAATCGTTGAAGCTTACGGAAAATCCGAATACTCGATTGAAACGACTGAGCATTCTGTAAATATCATAGCTGATGAAAAAATCAAGCAGGATATTCTGAGGAAGCTCGTTCTTGACAATATTGAGATCATATCTGTAAACAGTCTTGTTGATAATCTTGAGGATGCTGTCCTTGAGATTATTGGCGACTGATTCTGAAAGGATACGGCTATGCTATATAAAGAGCTTACTTTCTTAAAAAATGATATCAAACGATACCTGCTTGTGCTTGTCTTGCTTGCAGTTGTGATCGGCTATTTTATCTACAAAAAAATTGATATTACAATACTGATGTTTCTGAGCTTTTCTCTTCCAGGACTTCTTGTTTCATTGCAGACGGTTCAGAATTCCGTTATGCAGGAAAAAAACAACGGTATGTTTGAAAAGCTTCTGACAGTTCATCCTCTCAACAGGATATTGCTCCTCAAAGCAATGGTTTCGTTCATAGCAAGCGTTATCGTAACCCTTATCTGCAGCGGAGCAGTAGGAATCTTCATCAATATCAACGATACAATAGTAATTGATTCATCAGTATTTATCTGCGAGCTTGCAATAGCTCTTTGTGCTGATTGGACCATGTCTGTACTGCTTGTGATACTGTATATGTATCTCAATCAGGTTATAGTTATAAATGCTTGTGTAATGGGAATCATGATGGCATTATCAGCAATCTGTTTTGGAGTTGTTACAGCCGAATCGATGATTCTTTACACAGCAGGGTATTGTGCTGCCATAACAGCGTCAGGATGTGTTCTTGCGATTCTGACAAGATATATCCCGAATACGACAGCCCTCAAATAATTGTGCCATATGTGTTATGTTTTACGTGATGACGCACATCTGATTATGATGATTTCACAAAGGTCTGCAATTGCTCTTCACATTTCATAGCAACTCAGGGTTTTGAAATCACAAACTTTCCTTTATTTCAGTCGGAATCATCCGGCTATTTTTTTACCCTTTTAGATTTACATATAAAGAAATAACTATATTTTTTGGGCGTAATTTTTCAGGTGGTTGAACATGATAAAGTTTTTGCTCAAGCTTTTCTCAAAAAGCTTGCAGAGTCCAGAGGCAGCGTCTCTGGTCGCCGTCCGCAGATGGTGAAATTTCCACAATAAGGCACTCAGCAAGAGAGGGCGTCCCCTTTATATTAATAAATCCACCTTTTGGTAATGGATGCTCTCCGTCTGTTTTCCACATCTGTGGCATACCTTCTTTTCTTTCTCTTTCAAGCTGTTCTGCAATTCTTCGGCTTTCTTTAATTCTAAGTCGCTCTCGTTCAGTTTCTCTATCTTTTCGGCTTGTTGTGCTACCTTTGACCTTAGTGTTTGATTGTCTGAGCGTAGTTCTTGTATCATCTCGGTCAAGTCTGAGTTCGTCACTGATAGCTATTGATTGATTGAGAACAGTTCTTGATTTTTCGAGGATAGTTGCTGTATCAGCGACAATAACTCGTCCGTACTGGGCAATTGAAGTTGTTCTGACGGCTTGGCTGTGTTCTTCTGCCTTTCGTGCATTGTCCGCAAACTCACGTTCTAATTCCTCCGCTTTGGTCGTTCCTTATTCATATTTATAATCCGCCTTTCTGAGAAAGGCACCAATGTGGTTATGAAAAAGGAGCTTTCGCCAAAGTATATAAGACTTGTTCTAAAACCTCAAAAAGAATGTTGGAAATTATAAATGGAACAAATCAGAGAGACTCTGAGAGTAAATTTACGGCGTTTATTTCTGTAACGGGGAGAAAGAATACGGAAACGCTTTATATAACGGTTAATGTGTTCAATAAAAATTCTTCTTTTTGACAAATCAGAATTGAAGGCTTTTTCCAGATCATTAAGTTTATGATTTTTAGTTGCTTTTACGGGAATTAAACTTCTGAAATGAATATCAGAAATTCCCTGATAGCCTTTGTCGGCAATTATAAAAGCAGTTTCAGGAATAATAAATCTGCTTTCCTTGAAAAGTCTGAAATCATGCTTGCTGCCTCCTGAAACTGCAATCCTCAGAATATCTTTTTTCTTTTCATCCGCAATAATCTGAATTTTTAATGTGTGTCTTTTTTTCTTACCTGAATAGTATTTTTTCTGTTTTTTTGAGGGCGTTCAATCTCAACTTCCGTTGCATCAATGTAGATTAAAACTGATAAGAATTGCCATAAAGTTATACTTGATCTGCACATTTTGGTATCACTTTATTGAATAGGCTGAAATTATTACACAATTTCTTATAGGAAAAGATTCAACAAGTCTTTTGTAAGGGACAAATCAGATCGATCAGCTGTGCAGTAATGTACAGCTGATTTGTCGTTCTTACGAATAAATGAAAATGGAGGATTGACTATGAAAAAGCAATACACGAGTATATTGGCTGCATTAGCTGTCATATCAGCAAAAGCAATACCGTTCACAAATACGCTAACAGCCAATGCCATATCAAAATGGGAAATGGAAAGTGGATATACCGAGTATAGGCATAGTGTCTCTGGTGATTACGGCTTAACGTACTACATATACCCTGATCATGCGGCTTTGGTTGAGGTTGATTGGGACTGGTCGGGGGTTATTCTTCCTGAAACGGTAGAAGGTGTGCCGCTGACCACAATAGCTGACGGCGCTTTTTATGGCGAAAGCACATTATATATCAGTATCCCTTCTACTGTGACAGATATCGGCACTTCTCTTGGAGAACTTGAACGTCCATTTACTCTTGTTATAGATCCGGCAAACGAAAGCTATGTCAATGTGGATGATGTTATATACACTGCGGATATGACTGAACTTGTCAGGTGCTGTCCAGGATATAAGCAGGAAGAAATGAGTATTCCCGACACAGTTAAGAAAATAGATGAGCAGGCATTCTACAAGTGCGAGAAAATCAAAACAATAAATATTCCTGCATCCGTTGAAGAAGTGGGCTTGTGGTCATTTGGCGACTGTTCATCGCTCGAAGCTATAAATGTCGATTTTAATAATGAACGTTTTAGCAGTATTGACGGAGTATTATTTAATGAAGATCAGAGTACTCTTTATCAGTATCCGCCGAACAAGAGCAATATAAGCTATACGATACCCAACAGCGTAGACTGGATGATGAGACAAGCATTTCAGAACTGCGATAATCTGGAAAGCGTTAAACTACCAAAATTTTTCCGTGAGATCAGTTACAGATGTTTCGCAGAATGTGACAAACTCAACAACATCGTGATACCGGAATGGGTAGAAGAGATAGACAGCTCAGCATTTCAGAACTGTTCCAGCCTGACTGACATTACTTTCTCGGAGAACACCAAAAAATATGCCAGCGAGGTTTTTGACGGCACTCCTTGGTATGAGAATCAACCTGAAGGCGCAATATACACTGGGGCAGTTCTTTATAAAATCAAAGGTAATTTGCCTCCGAACACAGAGTTTGTTGTGAAAGAAGGAACAAAGGGTATCGCAGAGTACGCATTCTGCACTGAAGGATTGAATACCTATGGCTTCTACACATCAGGCGATAGTAATCTTGTCAAAGTCGTACTTCCTGATGGGATAGAGTATATTGGTCAGTGTGCATTCCACAATTGCATAAATCTGACTGAGATCAATTTCCCTGAGAGCTTGTACCAGATAAGCAACAGTGTTTTTGCAGGCTGTGAAAAGCTAAACAATGTGACTTTGCCTGAAAGTCTTGCAATTATTGATTCAACACTCTTTAGCGGCTGTTCTTCAATAGAAGAGATAACAGTTCCTGAGTATGCTGAAAGAATAGAGTGGGGAGCTTTCGAGGGCTGCGAGTCCTTAAAGAGAATAACTATTCTGAGTCCTGAGTGTGAGATTGAAGACGCTCCGGAAACGATATGCAATACCTGTGATTATGATGAAAACTTTAACACAACCACAAGTTTCACCGGCACTATATACGGTTATGAAAACTCCACAGCTCAGAAATATGCTGAGAAGTACGGATACAAGTTTGAGTCTCTTGGTAAGTCATATATTAAGGGCGACTGTAACGATGACGGAACTGTAAATATAGCTGATGCGGTTATGCTACAAAAGTTCCTTCTTGGCGATGGCAGCCTTGCAGAATGGAAGAACGCAGACTTGTGTGAAGATGAGCGAATTGATGTGTTTGATATGATCGTCATGAGGCGACTCATTGTGTACAGAATGGATCCGTGGCATATTTATTCAGGAACCAGTGATTGACAAATCTACATATTCATGCTATAATATCAATAGATTCATCATGGCTTCAAATTGCACCCCCACCCATTTCAATCAGAAAACGATAACTCTCCAAATAAAAAAATGCACTCTTCCAACAATCAGAAGGGTGCATTGTATCAAAATTGGAGTCTTTAGCCATATTCGCACCCCAATTTTGATACAATCGAAGTTGGGGTGCATTATTATGCCTAAATGTAGATAATACGCAGTTTTTGAGGGCAATAAGAAACGGTAGGGAACAGGATAGCGAGTTATATCCCTCTAAAAACGGTCAAAATAAGGCAAAAATGAGTAGATTAACCTCAAAAGTCAACGATTACCCAAGCTATCGTTGATTTTTGTAACGAAATTCGAAAAAGGGCGCATTTTTCTAAAAGTTATCGTTGACTTTTGTAACGAAACAAAAAATAGGGGCTGTGGATAAGCCAGTGTGAGAAGTATCACATTGGTATCCACAGCCCCTAAAAATATAAATCAAAATAATGTACTATTCCATCAAATACCGCCCGTCTCTGTTTTTTCTCTGATAGAAGCCGTAACAGGAACGTTATAGGTGGAAAGCGCTTGGTAAGCCATTTCCAGTTGAAACTCGTTCAATTTCACTCTATATTGCTTCGGAATATCGTTTTCACTACGCTTTTTGAGCGTGATGATAAGCGTATATGAGAAAACAGAGCCATTGTAGATTTGATTGCCGTAGTATTTGGTTTTAGTAACATGTTTCTGAACCGAACCTATTTCAGCATTTTCTATGAAGTCAATTCTTTTGCTGTTATATATCACAGTATAGTTTCCGCTGATATTAATTCCGCAGTTGCAGCTCAACTCGCCGTTTCTTTTGTACGTGAGCATTCTGCCGTTGAGATAGGAGCGCTCTATTTCGGGATATTTCTCACCGCACTCTTTTATGAAAGCTCTTACGGGAGTATTCAGAATCTTAAATGCGCCCCAACCTCCAAAAAGGAGTCCACTGAATATGAGAATAAAAGTTATCTCTGCAAATCCAGCATTAAAGAATATAGCTGTAATAAAAAACAAAGCTGAAATCACAAGCATAACTATTCCCGATACACTGAGAAATCGGCGTGATAAGTCAGCTTTCATTGAATCGCCCTTCACTTGAATGAAATCGTGCTTGTCTACATATTCTGCGTATTTTTGCTGCCATTTTTCATCTTGATGATATTTACCATTATCGATATCGTTTTTAAACTCTTTATCCTTGTGGTTTGATTTTAACTCCATGAATAAGGCTACCGCCAAAAATATAGCAGTGCCGACTGTTAGGAGTATACAGATAATATTAGGCAGTTCATAATAGAACCTTCCAATTATATACACCAGCGGTATACCGATTATGTATGCGATTATACGCCGCTTTAGGGGAAGAAGATCGGGATGAAACATCTTGCGCGGAAAGTCATCGAATTTCCCCATATTATACTTGCCTCCTCTCAGTAGTTAGCAGTATTTCCATGTTTCATTATATCAAACTCTACTGGAAAAGTCAATTACTCGAATAACGTAAACTTCATCTGCCATACAGAAGCAAGATGTTTTTCTTTATAATGTGGATAACAAAATAGGGGCTGTGGATGAGCCAATGTGAGAAGTATCACATTGGTATCCACAGCCCCTTTAAATATAGTATTTACACTTCAATCTCCGTGCCGTTCCGTAGTGTGAAGGTCAGCTTGCTGTCAGTTCCTACAGTTGCTTTTTCTACAAGCAGCAGCCAGAGTTTAGCGTCAAAGGTGTTGGTCACAATACCCTCTCGGCTCATCGCCCGGATCAGCCCTTCGAGCAGTTCCTTGCGTGAAAGCCGAGCCGATCTCTTGTCTTGAAGGTCATGCAGAACCTTTTCAGCTACAGCTTTCTGTGAGTTGTATTCTGCCATTTTCTTTTTGTAGAAGTCCTCGTCCTGCGGTTTCATAGCATTTTCCTTGATGAACTCCTGCATCGAAACTGCCAGCCCGTTCAGGTAGATATACTGTGCTTCGATTTTTCTATCCAGTGCTGCGGTGTTGGAGAGTATTTCCACGATCTGCTGACAGGAGAGCAGAAAATCCTCCTTGTCACTTGCTATCCTGTTACACATCTCAATGAACTGCTTTTTTATATCGTCCTCATACAAATGTGGCGTTGTGCATTTCTCCCCGTTCTTGAATTTGTGATTGCACTGCCAGATCACACGGCGGTATTTGGAAGTAGAATGCCACACTTTCGAGCCGAAGAACCCTCCACAGCAGGAGCAGACGATTTTTGCCGAGAAAATGCTGCTTCCGCTATACTCTTTGCCGAGTCCTTTTCGTCTTTCTATTTCTGCCTGTACCAGCTCATACTCCTCCGGGGCAATGATCGCATCATGACTGTGTTCAACGAAATACTGGTCGTAATACGCTTAGGGAACTCTCTCTTTGCTAATTAAAAGATGCCGATACCCCGAAAAAACACCGAAATTGCGTTATCTCTTTTGGAAAACGGCAACTTTTTGCTTGTGTTTTGACATTTGCCAACTTCAATATGTTCGATAAAGTCAGCCAATATCTGCGGAGTTAGTTCTGTAACGGCATCATGCTTTTTGATTGCCTGCATCAACAGTTTGACCTTGTTTGCAGATTCATTTTTCTCATGAAGTTTGCCTATGAGTTCTGCAACAAATGCGTTAAGCTGTTCTTTTTCTTCATCGTAAGTTCTTTTCAAACTTGCAAATAAAGCTCCATCTATTTCACCCCTGACTTTTGCTTCAAATAAGCCTTGAATGTACTTGTCAATTTCTGCAATGCGAAGCTGTGCTTTTTCAAGATCAGCGGAAATAACGGCTTTGCTGTCATCAGACTTCTTTTCTAGATGCTTCTGCATAATTCTGTGAAATTCATCAGAATCAGATTTTGCCTTGCTCATGATTCTCTGAATAGCTCTCAGGACTTTATCTTCAAGATACTTTTCTGGAACACCGTGAAAGTAACACCCTTTGCTTTTTCGGTAGGTTGCACATTCATAACAATAAAGAGTATTCTCACGCTTTGTGCCACACTGTCTGCCGTGCATTCTTGCGTGACAGTCCATGCAATACAGATAGTCACCAAAAAAATATTTGTGCGGTCTGGACGGATGACGTATCGTTTTTTCACGTTTGTCCTGTGCCATTTGAAACAGTTCACGGCTGATGATTGCAGGATGCGTATTCGGAAAGATCTTGATTTTATCGCTTCCATTGTAGATCACAGTCTTATTCTTGTAAGAGGTTCGCTCTGTACGAAAATTGACTGTATCTCCGACATATTCCTGTCGTTTGAGAATAGAAACCACAGTTGCACTGCACCAGGAGTAAATATTTTCAGCAGTGACTGCAATGCCTTTACGGATTTTCTTATGATATTCTACTCCCACACGTTTTTCAGCCTGTAACTGCATAGCGATCTGCTTTGTTCCCATTGCGTGATAAACATACAGTTCAAAGATTTCTCTGACTACCTCAGCAGCTTCTTTATCGATCAGCCACTCCTGCTTGTTTTCTGGTGTATTGTAATATCCATACGGCAATTTTGAAGTGATGTGCTGACCACTGTTGCCTTTCTGTCGCATCATAGAGCGAATCTTTTTGGAAATGTCCCTGCTGTACCATTCATTCATCAGATTATTGATTGGCAGCAGTTCATTCATTCCCTTGGCGGAGTCTACATTATCGCTTATCGCAATAAATCGTACATGATATTTCGGAAAGTCAATTTCCACATATTGACCGACCATGAGATAATTTCTACCCAGTCGGCTCATATCCTTGACAATTACTGTTTCGACAAAGCCATTTCTGATGTCATCCATCATACGCTGAAAATCTGGTCTGTTGAAATTTGTACCTGTATATCCGTCATCCGCATAATAGGAAAGATTCGTAAAGCCATTGGATTCCGCATAATTTTTAAGCAGTGCTTTCTGATGTTCAATGCTTCCGCTTTCCGTGTCAATCCCGTCGTCAAAAGAAAATCGGGCATATAGAGCAGTGATTTTTCCTGTCTGCATACTTGTTTCCTCCTATACTGACAGGCTTAAAATTGCTCTTTCTATTTTAGCGCAAAAGCGGAATAAACGCAACCACAAAAGAAAAACTGTTGCTGAATCGTCGCAATTTGTTACAAAATTGCAGCAATCAGGTTTGGTGCGTTCTTCATATTCAGTTTTCAAGATTCTCAAGTTCTTCAAAGCACAGAAAACGAAGCAGTTCCAGAGTTTTATGCAGCTTTTTGGACATTGCCTGTCTGGATATGCCGTATGTTACGGCGTATGCTTTGATTGTTTTGTAGTTTCCATAATAGAAACCGATCAAGACTTCAAATTTATCCGAATGCAGATCTTTGAGTTTCAGAAGTGCCTGCCGCATGGCAAGCAGCTGTATATCCTCCCAATCAGGCGGAATGTAAAGATTATCATGATATGTGATGCTTCTTCGTCTTTCACGTCTGTCGGAATATTCCTGATGACGGATCAACTTCCTAATCTGCTCGTTTACTGCATACAGCGTTTTGAAGTCAGTGTATGGTCTGTCGATATCATCATCTCCGAATCTATAGACAGGCTGGTAAATTTGCTGTAATCATCATAGCACAAAAGCAATAAAAAAGCAAATCGGCATTTTTTTCAAGTTCCCAAATCGTCAGATATTTTTTGGTCTGTGGAACTTTACGTGATAAAGAAAATCAATCTCTTAATCAAATTCAAATTCATATTGTCAAGTGTTGATTTATATGGTATAATAAAACTATATCTATTACACACAAAAGGATCGATAAAAATATGTTTGACATTACAATTATAGAAGATGACTATGCATTAAATAACGGTGTATCGCTTGCCTTGAAAAGCTGCGGATACCACACTGAACAACTCTATAAACTTTCAGATTTCAAAAAAGACCGAAAAACCAATCTGATTATTCTGGACATCAATCTTCCTGACGGAAACGGATTTGCATTCTTAAAAGATCTGCGAACAACTTCCAATGTTCCGGTCGTGATTCTGACTGCAAATGATCTGGAAACAGATGAAGTGATGGGGTTGGAACTTGGTGCAGACGACTATATCACAAAACCATTCAGTCTGATGGTACTTCGTGCAAGAATTGAAAAAGTTTTGAAAAAACAAACTTCTTCCACAGAATATCAAGATGAAAACTATCATTTCTACTTTGAACGAATGGAATTCTTTTTTAATGACACCCCTGTTGAACTCAGTAAGACAGAGCAAAAACTCCTGAAGATTCTTGTATTCAATCGAAATCAGGTCGTGACAAGAGAGATACTGATCGACCGTATCTGGTCGAACGGGGCGGAATTTGTCGATGAAAATGCGTTGTCTGTAACGGTGAACCGATTGCGAAAAAAACTTGATGCCGGAAATAGGATCCAGACGGTATACGGTATCGGCTACACATGGAGAAACGAATGATGTTCAATAATAAAAAATTACTTGACAGATTGGATCAGATGCTGGAAGATGGTATCAATGGGAC
>ENA-OUOY01000943-OUOY01000943.1-human-gut-metagenome-genome-assembly--contig:-NODE-943-length-18500-cov-3.764110_pt1 | contig 18500 bp, 17 predicted proteins | sample MGYA00237937_ERZ548767 | MGnify/ENA primary metagenome ERZ548767 (study PRJEB26490, sample SAMN05356887) | human gut metagenome | biome: terrestrial biome; feature: human-associated habitat; material... | reverse complement strand
GCGGTGCGGTGCTCACGCAGGAATACGCTGATACCATCGGTGCCGAGCATTATGCGCCGAACGCGGTCAGTGCGGTAAACTACGTCAACGAAATCCTGGGCAAATAATTTATATACAGATAATTTGAGGACTATCATGCTTAGCGTGGTAGTCCTATTTTACGTTGTTTCGGCTTTGGGGGCTTTAAGCAGGAAAAACTGCTCCCTCCCAAGAATTAAACAAATATCACTATGAACGGAGGGATGCTGCATGAACATTTACGTTTGGCGACACAACAAAACATATCACAGCCACAGTATGATTGACGAGCCCTGCGTCAACAGCGAATTTTATCTCGATGCGATTGCTGTTGTGCTGGCACATGATTTGGAAGAAGCACTGACCAAGCTGGCGGAAGAAAACAAAGGCTGGCGCACGGAGGATCTGCGCCAGCTGCCGTGCAGCGTATATCCTGCAGATAAGGCGGCAGTAATCTTTTCCGAGCTGCGTGGGATTATTCCGCATCTCTAAAAACAAAAAAGCCCGAATTCCCACATGAAATGTATGTGAGAATTTGGGCTTTTGCTTTAGCTGCTTACCAGATGCTTTTTAAAATCGGCAGTAAAATCGGTGCCAGGATAGATGTGCTGATGCCGGTAAGGGCAATCGCTACACCGCCGATAGCCAGCTGAACGGGGCTGACATTAGCGCAGACGCTGGTGCCGAGGCCATGGCTGGAGGCGCCGATAGCAAGACCGGCAGCCAAATGGTTTTTGATTCCCAAAAGACGCAGCAGCTTGTGATTGAAGGTTGCACCCAGCATGCCGGTGAAGATAACAGCAGCAGTAGTCAATGCTGGAATGCCGCCGATAGTTTTGGAAACGTCAATGGCGATTGGCGTGGTAATGGATTTGGGGATGAGCGAAAGCAGAACCTGCTCGCTGGTACCCATGGCCTTGCCGCAGAAGTAAACCACTATGATAGCCGAAAGCGTTGCCAGTGTAACGCCGCCGACAATAGCACTGGCCTTAGCCATGATGATTTCACGGTTCTTGTACAAAGGCAGGGCCAGAGCGATGGTTGCCGGTCCTAAAAGAAAGTTAATGAATTCCGCACCGGCCTCGTACTGCTTGTACTCTACGCTGGGCGCCAGAACGATGACGGCGATGACCAGAGGGCAGGCAATAACGAAGGGCGGAATAATATTCAGACTGAAGCGGTCGATGATGATTTCGCTGATAGCGTACAGGATAACCGTGAGACCGATGCCAAAGAGCGGTGAATTGAGTAAAGCGTCGGGAAAAAGCATCATTGACTCTCCTTTCCTTTGAGCATTGCTTCGATAAAGAAGGCTGTGACAGCCAAAACAACAACGCTGCAGACGATAATGGTAACGGTAATGGGCAGCAGCTCAGCTTTGATAACATCTACATATAATATAACGCTGACGCCTGCCGGTAAAAACAGCATGCCCATTTTGGAAATCAGGATATCGCAGATGCCCTCGATGGAGCTTGCCGGAATAACGTTGCCGCAGAGAAGTGCCGTTAAAATCAGCATTCCCAAAAGAGCGGGCGGAAATGGTACGCCGAGGGCGTTGATGATGAGCGTGGATACCCATTGCAAAAGCAGCAAAAAGGCAATACCGCGCAATAAGCTGGTGGGTGACATTTTGTTTCCTCCTCATAAAACATGACAAATAATATAATTATAGACCTGTTGGTGGAAGTACGCATAAAGGTCAAAACGGCCGGGGTTAGCCGATGGTCTTTGGGGTAAAGAGTACTTGGCCGACAGAACGACATGTTATTAATATTGCCACAAACATAACAATATGTCAACAAAATGACGGTGATTTTTCACTGAATTAACACAGAAAACTATTTGACTTTTTGACTTTTGCTGATATAATAGCAATTAGAAAGTGAATAGTGGTCCGGAAATGGAAAAGAGTCAACTCCATTCTGTTGTTGACCGCTATTGAACCTGATAGAAGGAGGTGCAGCGTGATGAATGAACGCTACAGTGAAGAGGTAAAGGCTATATTGGAGGCTGCTCAGCAGCAGGCAGTTATGAACTATCACCAGGAGCTGACAACGGCACATGTTCTGGCAGCATTGTGCGGTAGCGACGGCTTCTTTAAATATTTGCTGCAGAGCTTGCACATTGATGAAAATGCTTTCAGCAAGGATGCTAAGGCTTTAGTACAAAAAATCCCCGGAGTAAAAGGTCAGGACCGTCAGCTGATGATGGGTACCGGCTTTGCCAGAGTAATGGCTATTCTGGGACAAGGTAAGGAAGAAATCGGCATCGGCCAGCTGGTTGCGGCTATGGCAAGTGACGGTGACAGCGATGTAGTATCGCTCTTCCGTAAATATGGTATAGACAAGAAAAAAGTTGAGGCGGCATTTATGCAGTATCAAAATAGCGAAGCAAATGATGAAACTAAAAAGACGCTGGAAAAATACGGCCAGGATTTGACGGCAAAAGCTAAAGAAGGCAAGCTGGACCCCGTAATCGGCCGTGATGAGGAAATCCGTCGTACGATTGAAATCCTTTCGCGTCGTAAGAAAAATAACCCGGTGCTTATCGGTGAGCCCGGCGTTGGTAAAACTGCCATCGTCGAAGGTCTGGCAAGACGTATTGTTGCCGGTGATGTACCGGAAAGCCTGAAGAATAAAACCCTGTATGCTCTGGACTTGGCAGCTCTGGTTGCCGGTGCCAAATACCGTGGTGAATTCGAAGAGCGTCTGAAAAAGGTATTGAAGGCTGTCAGCGAAAGCGCCGGTCAGATTATCATGTTTATTGATGAGCTGCATACCGTTGTCGGTGCCGGTGCTGCTGAAGGTGCTATGGATGCAGGCAATATCCTGAAACCGATGCTGGCACGTGGCGAGCTGCGCTGCATCGGTGCAACTACGCTGAACGAATACCGTAAGTATATTGAAAAGGACAGTGCGCTGGAGCGTCGTTTCCAGCCGGTAATGGTTAAGGAGCCGAGCGTTGAAGATACAATTTCCATCCTGCGTGGCCTGCGTGAGCGCTATGAGGTACATCATGGCGTGCGCATTAAAGACGCTGCCCTGGTTGCTGCTGCTGTGCTTTCTAACCGTTATATCAATGACCGTTTCTTACCTGATAAGGCTATTGACCTGGTAGATGAGGCTGCTGCCCGTCTGCGTACCGAAATTGATTCGCTGCCGACCGAGCTTGATGAAAGCAAACGTCGTATCCTGCAGCTGGAAATTGAAGCTCAGGCTTTGGGCAAAGAGGAGGATGCTCAGTCCAAGGATCGTTTGGCTAAGCTGAATGAGGAGCTGGCAAAGCTGCGTAATGAAAATGACGAGCTTGTTAAACGCTGGGATGCAGAAAAGGCTTCTATTGCCCGCGTACGTGAGGTAAAGAAGGAAATTGATGCTGTGAAAAACCAGATGGAGCAGGCTGAGCGCGACTATGACCTGAACAAGATGGCTGAATTGAAATACGGCCGTCTGCCTGAGCTGCAGAAGGAATTGGCTGCTTTGTCCAAGAAGGATGAAAACGGCAATGATAATGTTATGCTCAAGGAAGAGGTTGACGAAGAGGATATCGCCAAAGTTGTCAGCACATGGACCGGTATTCCTGTTGCCCGCTTAGGCACCGGTGAACGTGCTAAACTTGTTCATCTGGAGGAAATCCTGCATGAGCATGTTATCGGTCAGGACGAGGCAGTCAAGGCTGTCAGCGAGGCTGTTATCCGTGCACGTGCCGGTATCAAGGATCCTAACCGTCCGATTGGTTCCTTCATCTTCCTTGGTCCTACCGGTGTCGGCAAGACCGAGCTGGCTAAGACCTTGGCCGAGGTGCTCTTTGATGATGAACGCAACATGGTTCGTATCGATATGAGCGAATACATGGAGAAGCATACCGTATCTCGTCTGATCGGTGCGCCTCCGGGATACGTCGGCTATGATGAAGGCGGTCAACTGACCGAGGCTGTACGCCGTCATCCGTACAGCGTAATCCTGTTGGACGAAATCGAAAAGGCCCATGCAGATGTATTCAACGTACTGCTGCAGGTTCTGGACGATGGCCGTCTGACCGACGGTAAAGGCCGCATTGTTGACTTCAAGAATACCCTGATTATTATGACCAGTAACCTTGGCAGCAACGAGATTATGAAAGCGCAGGGCTCTATGGACAGAGAAAAGATTCAGCAGATGCTGATGAACTTCTTCCGTCCGGAATTCCTGAACCGTGTTGATGACATCGTTGTGTTCAAACCGCTGCAGGCAGAACAGATTAAGGAAATCGTTAAACTGGTACTGCATGAGCTGGGTGACCGCCTGAACAAGCAGCTGGAGCTGACGCTTACTTATACCGACGAGGCTGTTGCTTTCCTGGCAAAGGCTGGCTTTGATCCTGCCTTCGGTGCTCGTCCGTTGAAACGTCTGATTGTCCACACTGTTGAAAACATCCTGGGCAAGAAGATTGTTGCAGGCGAAATTAAAAATGGCGATAAGGTTGAGGTTGTATTGGTAAACGATGCAATTGACGTTGTCGTAAAATAAAACAGCTTTGGGTTTAAGCGCCCTCTGCTGCCGTGAAAGCGGCGGCGGAGGGTGCTTTTCCTTTGCTCTGAAGTTTATCCGAACGATTTTCTAAAAAACTGTTAAAAAGTTCACAGTTTATTTGACGTTTACGCGTTGGATTGGTATAATTAAAGTGAATTATTTAAGTGATTGAGAACCCGGGTTAGATTTTGCACAGGATTTCGAAACTGAACAGCTTTCTGCTTGGGTTTTATTGTTTCTACAAGTAATTTTTGGGAGGTAGATTTCAATGAAAGTTGCAATTATCATGGGTAGTAATTCTGACTGGCCTGTACTTGAGGCTGCAGAAAAAACTCTGAAGGAGTTTGGCGTTGAAACTGAAGTAGTAGTTGCTTCCGCTCACCGTACTCCGGACGTAGTACAGAACTTTGCTAAGGGTGCCCGTGACCGTGGTGTAGAGGTAATTATTGCCGCAGCCGGCGCAGCTGCTCATCTAGGTGGTTTCATCGCTGCCTTTACTACCGTTCCTGTCATCGGTATTCCTATTAATGCAACACCTTTGGCCGGTATGGATGCACTGCTGAGCTTTGTACAGATGCCTTCCGGTGTACCTGTTGCAACGATGGCCATCAATGGTTCTAAGAATGCTGCATTGTTCGCAATTCAGATTCTTTCCGTAAAATATCCGGAGCTGGTAGAAAAGCTGGCAGAGCATCGTGCAACAATGCGTGAAGAAGTAAGAGCTAAGGGTGAAAAGCTGGCTTCCATGCGTGGCGTTCCTGCGCAGGAGTTTAAGGATTTACACCTGTAATAGTGAATAGTGAGTAGTGGATAGTGAATAGTAGATAAAAACTGACTGCTAAATATTAATAACTAATTACTGATCACTAATTACTGATCACTGATCACTTATAACTAACCACTAATAACTGACAATTGATAACTAAAAACTAAAATTAAGGAGAAAAATTGTGGAGCAGATTTTCGAGGAGCAAAATTTTAGCGAGGACAAGCTGCATGAGGAGTGCGGTGTCTTTGGTATCTTCAGCCATAATGAAGATGTAGCACTCAACACCTATTGGGGCCTGTATGCGCTGCAGCATCGTGGCCAGGAAAGTACCGGTATTGTTGTTACTGACGGCGAGCGTATGAAAATTAAAAAGGGCATGGGCCTCGTTGCCGATGTTTTCAAGGACGGCGTTGCTGATTTGCAGGGTTATGCGGCCATCGGCCACGTACGTTATTCCACCACCGGTGCCAGCATGCCGTATAACATTCAGCCGCTGAAGGTTTATTTTGACGGCGGTAACCTTGCGCTGAGCCACAACGGTAACCTGACTAATGCCGGTCAGCTGCGTGCTAACCTGGCTAAGGAAGGCGCAGTATTTAATACTACTGTTGACAGTGAGGTTGTATTGAACTTGATTGCCTACAGTGCACGTCCGACTATTGAAGAGCGTGTAGCAGAGGCTGTTAACCAGATTAAGGGCGCTTTTGCTATTCTGCTGTTGACTGATAATAAAATCATCGCTGTACGCGATCCTTACGGCTTCCGTCCGCTGGTACTCGGTAAGATGGAAAACGGCTGGTGCGTTGCTTCCGAATCCTGTGCTTTTGACTTGGTTGGTGCAGAGCTGGTACGCGATGTTAAGCCCGGCGAAATGATTATTATCGACAGCGATAACTCCGAACCGCGCAGCATGATGTGGGCTGAAAACAAACCGGCAAAGCCTGCGCACTGTATTTTTGAATATGTTTACTTTGCTCGTAATGACAGTATCATCGACAACCAATCTGTATATGATGCACGTATCCAGATGGGACGCGAGCTGGCTAAGGAAACTCCTGATATTCATCCGGATATCGTTATTTCCGTTCCTGACAGCGGTACTCCGGCGGCAATCGGCTATGCGATGGAGGCCGGCGTTCCCTTCCTGGAAGGCCTTACCAAAAACCGTTATGTAGGCCGTACCTTTATCCAGCCGACGCAAAAGCAGCGTGCCAATGCAGTACGCTTGAAGCTGAACCCGGTACGCAGCGTTGTAGAAGGCAAATCCGTTGTTATGGTCGATGACTCCATCGTTCGCGGCACTACCAGCGGCAAGATTGTTAAACTGCTGAAGGAGGCAGGCGCACGTGAGGTGCATGTATGCATTTCTTCTCCCCCGGTAACAGACAGCTGCTACTATGGTATTGATACTTCCGAGCGCAAGGAGCTGATTGCGGCACGTTGCACGGAAAATGAAATCTGCCGTTATATTGGGGCAGACAGTCTGCATTATATTTCTCTGGATGGCATGAAACGTGCTATTGATAAAATTGATCCAGATGGTTTGTGCTGTGCCTGCTTCAGCGCTAAATATCCCGATAACGCAGATAGTGTAATCAAAGCAGAACCTGAAAGCATTATTGAATAACAGGAGGAAGGCTCATGAGCGAGGAAAAGAAACAACTTACTTATGCTGATGCCGGTGTAGATATTGATGCTGGTAATAAAGCAGTAGAATTAATGAAGGATAGCGTACGTGCTACCTACAGACCTGAGGTTATCGGTGATCTGGGCGGTTTTGGCGGCCTGTTTGCTTTAAACAGCGGCAAATACAAGGAGCCTGTGCTCGTCAGCGGTACTGACGGCGTAGGCACTAAACTGAAGCTGGCTTTCATGGCTGATAAGCATGATACTATCGGTCAGGATGCTGTAGCAATGTGCGTTAACGATATCCTGGTACAAGGCGCAGAGCCCTTGTTCTTCCTGGATTACATTGCAGTAGATAAGGTTGATTCCCAAAAGGTTGCCAACATCGTTAAGGGTGTTGCCAATGCCTGCAAGGAAAGCGGCTGTGCTCTTATCGGCGGCGAAACTGCCGAAATGGCCGGCTTCTACTCCAAAGGCGAATACGATATCGCAGGCTTCTGTGTTGGCGTAGTTGAGAAGAGCAAAATGATTACCGGCGATAAGGTTAAGGCCGGCGACGTGCTTTTGGGCCTGCCTTCCAGCGGTGTGCATTCCAACGGCTTCTCCCTCGTACGTAAAATCTGCTTCGAGGCTATGGGTTATACTATGGATACCGAAGTACCGGAATTTGGCTGCACCTTGGGCGAAAAGCTGCTGACTCCGACTCGTCTGTATCCGAAAACCTGCCTGCCGCTGATTGAAAAATTCGACCTGCACGGCATGGTGCACATCACCGGCGGCGGCTTCTATGATAATATTCCCCGCATTCTGCCCGAAGACTGCGATGCTGAGGTAAATGCCGAGGCTTGGGAAGTTCCTGTTGTCTTCAAAAAGCTGCAGGAATGGGGCAATGTACCTTGGGCTGAAATGTACCGCACCTTCAACATGGGCGTAGGCATGGTATTGGTTGTTGACCCGTCTGAGGCTGACGCTGTACGCGCTCACCTGAAGGCTGAAGGCGAAACCTTCTATGAGCTGGGCAGGGTTGTTCCCGGACACAAAGAAACGATTATGAAAGGCGGCGTTTTCGGTGCATAAAATCGGCGTACTTGTAAGCGGTCGCGGCAGCAACCTGCAGGCAATTATGGACCGTATCGCTGATGGCTATCTGCCGCTGGAAATCGCGGTTGTAATCAGCGATAAGCTTGATGCTTTTGCTTTGGAGCGTGCGCAAAAGGCCGATATCAAAACCGTTGCCGTAGAGCGTAAGGCTTGCGCTTCCAAAGAAGAATTTGAAGCAAAAATCAACGCTGCTCTGGAGGCAGAGGGCTGTGATCTGGTAGTTCTCGCAGGCTTCATGCGTATTCTGAGCGCTGATTTCGTAAATAAATGGCAGCATAAGATTATTAACATTCATCCGGCGCTGCTCCCGAGCTTCCCCGGTCTGCACGGCCAGAAGCAGGCTGTGGACTACGGTGTAAAATTCAGCGGCTGCACCGTTCATTTTGTCGATGCAGGCACTGACAGCGGCCCGATTATCCTGCAGAAGGTTGTTCCTGTTATGGATGACGACACCGAGGATACTCTGGCTGACCGTATTCTGGTACAGGAGCATATCGCAATGCCGGAGGCTTTAAAACTTTGGGCAGAAGGAAAGCTGACAATCGAAGGCAGAAAGGTAAAGGTTAAAGCATGAAAATTAAAAGAGCATTATTAAGCGTTAGTGATAAAACCGGCATTGTAGAGCTGGCAAAATTCCTGAGTGACAACGGCGTAGAAATTATTTCTACCGGCGGCACAATGAAGGCTATTAAGGAAGCAGGCATTCCTGTAACCTATGTAAGTGATGTAACCGGCTTCCCGGAAATCATGGACGGCCGCGTAAAAACTCTGAATCCGAAAATTCATGGCGCAATCCTGGCTGTACGCAGCAATCCGGAGCATATGAAGGCTTTGGCTGAGCATGACATCACCCCGATTGACTTGGTTGTAGTAAACCTTTATCCCTTCCGCGAAACTGTTGCCAAACCCGGCGTAACCGAGGCCGAGGCTATTGAAAATATTGATATCGGCGGTCCGGCAATGGTACGTGCCAGCGCTAAGAACTTCAAGGACGTTGTTATCGTAACCTATCCGAGCCGTTACGAAGGCTTAATGGAAATGCTCGCTAAAGAAGGCGACGTTGATGCACGCACCCGTAAGGAGCTTGCATTGGAAGCCTTCACTCATACTGCTGAATACGATGCAATGATCAGCGAATATCTGAAGAAGCAACTGGAGAAATAACCATGAATATTTTATTAATCGGCGGCGGCGGCCGCGAGCACGCTTTAGCGTGGAAGCTGGCGCAAAGCCCTAAGGTTGAAAAAATTTATGCTGCTCCCGGCAACCCGGGCATGGCACTGCTGCCTAAATGCGAATGCATTGCTCTGGATGTTGAGAATCTGGAGGGCGTAGCAGATTACGCTGAGGAAAAAAGCATTGACCTGACTGTTGTAGGTCCGGAAGCACCGCTTGTTGCAGGTCTTGCAGACGTTTGCAAACGCCGCGGTCTGCCGGTGTTCGGGCCTTCCAAAGCTGCGGCGCAGCTGGAAGGCTCCAAGGCATTTTCCAAAGAGCTGATGGCAAAATACAATATTCCTACCGCTTTCTTCAAAATTTGCGAGGATATTGAAACCGCTAAGGCTTACGTTGAAGAAAAGGGCGCACCTATCGTAGTTAAGGCTGACGGTCTTGCTGCAGGCAAGGGTGTTGTCGTTGCTATGACTAAGCAGGAAGCAATTGACGCTATTGACGAAATGATGGCTGACCATAAATTCGGCAATGCAGGCGCACGCCTCGTTCTGGAAGAATACATGGAAGGCGAGGAGGCTTCTCTCCTGGCATTTACCGACGGCAAAACCATTGTGCCGATGATTGCTTCTCAGGACCACAAGCGCGTATTTGACGGTGACGAAGGTCCTAATACCGGCGGTATGGGCACCTATGCTCCCGCTCCGGTTATGACCGACGTATTGCGTTTAAAAGCAACTGAGCTGATTCTGAAGCCCGTTATCGCTGCAATGGCAGCGGAAGGCATGCCTTATCAGGGCTGTCTCTATGCTGGCCTGATGATTAAGGGCGACAGCGTGAAGGTTGTAGAATTCAACTGCCGCTTTGGTGACCCCGAAACTCAGGTAGTACTGCCGCTGCTGGACGGTGATTTGGCTGAAATTATGCTGGCCTGCGCTACCGGTACTCTGGATCAGGTAGATTTCGGCTGGTACGACAAGGCTGCTGTATGCGTAGTAATGGCTTCCGGCGGTTATCCCGAAAGCTATGCTAAGGGCATGGAAATTACCGGTCTGGCTGACGCTGCTGCAGATAAAGACGTTGTTGTATTCCACGCAGGTACCAAGGCTGACGGCGCCAAGGTTCTTACCAACGGCGGACGTGTGCTTGGTGTAACTGCCGTAGACGCAAATATCAAGGCGGCACGCGACCGTGCATATGCTGCTGTAGAAAAAATTAATTTTGATGGCGCTTTTTGCAGAAAAGATATTGCATGGAGAGCATTAAAGAGGTAAAATAGATAAAATACCTACTCGGACCTCAGAAAAGCAATTTTTTCAATTAATTATGTTATATGATTAACAATTGCTTTGGCTGTGGTAAACAAAAAAATTATTAAGAAAAGGATGATGAAAGAATGGCTTTTTATTATGATGAACCTGCTCACACATTTAGTGAGTACCTGTTAGTTCCCGGTTATTCCTCCGAAAAATGTATCCCCGCCAATGTAGACCTGCGTACGCCGCTGGTTAAATTCAAAAAAGGCGAGGAGCCGGCAATTACTATGAACATCCCGATGGTTTCTGCTATTATGCAGGCTGTTTCCGGCGAAAAGCTGGCTGTAGCTCTTTCCAAAGAGGGCGGCGTTTCTTTCATCTATGGTTCTCAATCCGTAGAGGACGAAGCTGCTATGGTTGCTCGTGTTAAAGGCTATCGCGCAGGCTTTGTAAGCAGCGACTCCAATATCCGTCCGGACAGCACTCTGGCTGACATCCTGGCACTGAAGGAACGCACCGGTCACTCCACTGTTGCTGTTACCAGCGATGGTACCGCTAACGGCAAGCTGGAAGGCATTGTTACCAGCCGTGACTATCGTCCGAGCCGTATGTCTATGGATGCTAAGGTTCGTGACTTCATGACTCCGATTGACAAAATGGTTTATGCTCCGAAAGATACCACCCTGCAACAGGCTAACGATATCATCTGGGAGAAAAAGCTCAACACTCTGCCTATCGTTGATGACGACGGCCGTATGCTGTACATGGTATTCCGTAAAGACTATGCAACTCATAAGGAATATCCGTTGGAGCTGCTGGATAGCAAAAAACGCCACATCGTTGGCGCAGGTATCAACACCCGCGACTATGCTGAGCGTGTTCCCGCATTGATTGATGCAGGCGTAGACGTACTCTGCATTGACTCCTCCGAAGGCTACAGCGCATGGCAGAAAATTACCCTGGACTGGATCCGTGAGCACTACGGTGACAGCGTTAAGGTTGGCGCAGGCAACGTAGTAGACGCTGAAGGCTTCCGCTTCCTGGCTGAGGCTGGCGCTGACTTTATCAAAGTTGGTATCGGCGGCGGTTCTATCTGCATTACCCGTGAGCAAAAAGGTATCGGCCGTGGCCAGGCAACTGCTTTGATTGATGTTTGCAAGGCTCGTGACGAATACTTCGAAGAAACCGGCGTATACATTCCTGTATGCTCCGACGGCGGTATCGTTTATGATTACCATATGACTCTGGCTCTGGCTATGGGCGCTGACTTCATGATGCTTGGCCGTTACTTCGCTCGTTTCGACGAAAGCCCGACCAATAAGGTTAACATTAACGGCACCTACATGAAGGAATATTGGGGTGAAGGCTCCAGCCGTGCTCGCAACTGGCAACGTTATGACATGGGCGGCGCAGCTAAGCTGTCCTTCGAAGAAGGCGTTGACTCCTACGTTCCGTACGCAGGCAGCCTGAAGGATAACGTAAATTTGACTCTGGCTAAGGTTCGTTCCACCATGTGCAACTGCGGTGCTCTGAACATCCGCGAGCTGCAGGAGAAGGCTAAGCTGACTCTGGTTTCCGCAACCAGCCTGGTTGAAGGCGGCGCACATGACGTTATGCTGAAAGAAAACTCCAACAGCAACTATCCTAAATAATTAAATGAACGTAAATGGCAAGCTCTCGAAGAAATTCGAGGGCTTGTTTTTGTATACAAAAAGCTCCCCTGAACAATTCGTTCTGGGGAGCCTGTCTGTTTCTAAGCGAAGTTTCGCTGTTATATTACCTTGTAAAGCTGAAAGCCTTGCGTATCGCAGGAAACCAGCTTGTAGTTGATTCCTTCGCGCAATCCTTCAAAAACGGGAATGTGGTTTTCACCGTGAATGTGGCCGTATACACAGTGCTGTACGCCGTACTGCAGCATCAGGTTAGTGAAGCAGGTGTGCTCCGTGCGCGCAAAGAGCGGCGGATAGTGAAAGGCCGTAATTGTCTGCTGTGCCTGCATTTTATGTGCCTGCTGCAGGGAAAGCTTCAGGCGTATACCTTCGCGATTGTAAATTTTTCTGTCGGCGTCACTGAAACTTTCGGCTGAGGGCAGCAGCCAGCCGCGGGTGCCGCAGACAGCGATATCCTCAACCATAATGCAGTCGTTCTGCAGAAATTCAAAATGAGCACCGTAACGCTGCTGCATTTTGCTCAGGCTGCTCCACCAGTAGTCGTGGTTGCCGCGCAGCAGCAGCTTGCGTCCTGGAAGCTGCGCCAACCAGTCTAAATCCTGTGCTGCTTCTTCCAAAGTCATGGCCCAGGAAATATCACCGCAGACAATAATTGTGTCCTGTGCGGTTACTGTGTTTTGCCAATTAGCAGCAACCTTTTCTTTATGGTTGCGCCAATGCTCGCCGAAAATCTCCATGGGCTTGCTTGCCGGTTCGCCTGATAAATGCAGGTCACCTATTGCGTAAATATGCATAATATATCACCTGTAAGTGTTAAATTTGTTCTTACGCTTTCCTCAGCAGGAAGCGTGCTAAGGCTGGGACATCAGAAACATAGTAATCGGCACCTGCCTCCGACAATTCCTCGTAGCTGCCGAAGCCGAAGCCTGCGCCGATGCAGGCGATGCCGTTGGCGTGAGCTGCAAGAACATCTTCACGGCGGTCGCCGATAAGTGCTACAGTCTTTTTAGCTTCTGGTGTAGTGAGCTGCCATTTTTCCAGAGCGGCGGCAACTACTAAAGCTTTCTTATCGGTTTTACCATCCAGGCTGCAGCCTGTTATATCTTCCAGATAGGGGTTGAAGCCAAAGCGTTTGGCAATTCTCAGTGCAAAAACCTCCGGCTTGGCGGTAGCCATGCCGAGGCGGCGGCCATCCTGCTGCAGGTCAGCCAATAATTCCATGATACCGGGATAAACCTTGTTTTCCCAGATGCCTATATCAGTGTAGCGTTCACGATATTTTTCTACACCGATTTCAGCCTGCTCTCTGGTCATGCCGTAGTATTTGATAAAGCTGTCGCGCAGAGGCGGACCGATGAAAACCTCCAGCTTTTTTAAATCAGGCTCCTCAATATTTTGAGCGCGCAGGGCGTATTGTACGCATTTGGTGATACCCTCGGCGGAATTTGTCAGGGTACCATCTAAATCAAAAAGTAAATTTTGAAACATTTATTGCTCCTTATTCGCTTCAATAGAATTTTTTTGGATTTGTATACTTGATTATAACACACTTTAGCAATTTAGTGATACAATAATGGGTATTAGAGACAGATAGATTTCATGAGGGGGAATAAAAAATGACAATTAAGCTTTTTGAAAATAATTCGTTGCTCAAACAGTGCATAGCGAAGGTTACGGCCTGCACGCCTAAAGATGGCAAATATCTGGTTGAGCTTGACCAGACGGTTTTCTTTCCGGAGGGCGGCGGTCAGCTGAGTGACAGAGGTAAGCTGGCTGATGCGGTCGTAAGCCATGTAAGTGAAAAGGATGGTCACATTTACCATGAGTGCGACAAGCCGTTGGAGGTTGGCGCCGAGGCAGAGGCTGTGCTGGACTGGCCTGTGCGTTTGGACAGAATGCAGCAGCATTTGGGCGAGCATCTTTTGTCCTACGCCTGCTGGAAGCTGTTTAAGGCCAACAATATCGGCTTCCATATGAATGAGGATGATGTTTTCATTGACCTTGATAAGGAGCTGACGGACGAGGAGCTACTGCAGGCAGAATTATATACGAATGAAATCATCTGGGAGAATCGCCCGGTACATATCAGCTATATGGACAGCACAGAGGCTGTCAAGCTGAAGGATAAAATGCGTAAGTTCAACAGCAAGCTGACAGGCACTCTGCGTATCGTTTCCGTTGAGGATGCCGATATCTGTACCTGCTGCGGTACGCATCCACCATTTACAGGGATGCTGGGCAGTGTTAAGGTCATCCGTCATGAAAAGCATAAGGGTGGTTGCCGCGTAGAGTTTGTCTGCGGCCGCAGAGCGCTATTGGATGCTGATGCCAAGAACAGCACATTACTTAGCGTCGCTGCAAGTCTTTCCGTAAAGCCCGAGCAGGTGCCTGCTGCCGTAAATAAGCAGAAAAATGATTTGCTTGCACAGCTTGACATTGCCAAGAGCAAGCTGCTGAAGATTGAAGAAGAAAAGCTGCAGGAAACGTTTGCTGCTGCACCGGTGAATGCTGATGGAGTAAAGGTTTTGGCTTTGCCTATGGAAGGCCATGATGCAAAGGATATCAAAGCCTTTTTGCCGAAGGTTACTGCCTTGAAAAACACGCTGAGCCTTTTGGTAGCAGTGCAGCCTGAGCGCATCAGCTACGCAGTTGCTTTGGGGGCTGATACTACAGGCGATTGCCGCAGTGTTATTAAGCTGCTTAACGAAGCCTTCGGCGGCCGTGGCGGCGGCAAGAGCGACTGCGCACAGGGCGGTGCGGATTATTGTGCCGACTGGCAGGCAAAGCTGCAGAGCGTTGTAGAAAAGTTGAAGTAAAAAGAGCAAAATAAAAAGACGGTCAAACGACCGTCTTTTTATTTTCGTCTACACGTAAGTAATTTTGCTTACAATATAACAACAATCAACAGAGAGGGCTGACACACCACTGCCAGAGTCTCTCTTTGTCTTTATTATAGCAAATTTATGTTTTCTGTCAAGCTTACAGCTCGTTGATCATAGCAATAAGTCTGTCAACCTCTTCGTCCTTGGTTGCCCAACTGGTGCAGATGCGCACGCTGTAATTGCCGTCCTCCAGATAAGCAATGTGGCTGAGAGCAAATTCTTCGCTCAGCTTTTCAAATTGCGCCGGAGTCATAATCACAAATTGCTGGTTGGTGGGGGATTCGGTAACGAACTTGAAGCCTTTGGCTAACAGTGCATCACGGATTTTCAGCGCCTGCAGTGTGCCCTTACCGCAGATTTTGCTGTAAAGGTCATCTTTCATAATTGTGCCGAACTGTACGCCGAGCAGACGTCCTTTGGCCATGATAGAACCGCATTGCTTAGCAATAGTGCGGAAGTCAGGCTTAAGTGCATCGTTCAAAATAACAACTGCTTCGCCGAAGAGCAGGCCGCATTTGGTGCCGCCAATATAGAAAACGTCGCAGTTTGCTGCTAAATCCGCAGCAGTCATATCGTTGTCGGGAGCGCCGAGAACATAGCCTAAGCGTGCGCCGTCAACAAAGAGGTAAAGACCGCAGTCCTTGCAGGTCTGGTATAAATCATGCAGCTCCTTTTTGCTGTACATGCTGCCGATTTCAGTCGGTTGGGAGATATAAACCATTTTCGGCTGTGCCCAATGCTCACGGCTTGGATCAGTATCGTACATTTTCCATTCGTGGCGGATTTGCTCTGCGGTTAGCTTGCCGTTCTCGCTCGGAAGCGGCAGTACGCGGTGGCCTACATGCTCAATAGCACCGGCCTCATGCGTATTAATATGGCTGGGAACAGCGCCGTAAACAGCCTGATGCGGACGTAATGCAGCGCAGATAACCGTCAGGTTGGTTTGGGTGCCGCCAACGAGAAAATGTACGTCAGCGTTCGGGCAGGCGAAGGCTTCTCTAATCAATTTGCGTGCTTCGTCGCAGTATGGATCAAGGCCGTAGCCGTCAGTCTGTTCCATGTTGGTTTGCACGAGCTTTTCTAGGACTGCAGGATGGCAGCCTTCGGTGTAATCACTGTTAAAACGATAAGTCATTTTAAATCACCCTCAATTTTTAAAATTTATATATGTACTTTGGAGTTTAACTGTGTAAAGGCTCTCCTTGGAGAGAGCCTGTTACAAGACTTCCAAGACCTTCTTACTTCTTGCCTAAAATTTTCTTGCCTACGAATTCATATAACACAGGCAGCAGGGAGAAGACGATGATACCCAAAGTTACCAGCGTAAAATTATGCTTGATGGTAGGGATGTTGCCGAAGAAGTAACCGCCGCCGACAAAGAGCAATACCCACACTACGGCACCGATGACATTGTAATGAGCAAAGGTCAGGTAGTGCATCTTGCCGATGCCGGCAACGAAGGGTGCAAAGGTACGCACAATCGGCACAAAGCGGGCCAGAAAAATTGCTTTATGACCATGCTTGTCATAAAATGCGCTGGCCTTGTCGACATGCTCCTTCTTAATGATATTCTTCTTAATCATGTGTATACCGAGATGCTCGCCTATCATATAATTGCAGGCGTCGCCCAGCACAGCCGAAAGTAAAAAGATGGGCACGATAATTTTTATATCCATGCCTTCGGGTGCGGCAGCGGCAAGGGCGCCACAGGCGAAAAGCAGCGAATCGCCCGGTAAAAACGGGGTGACTACCAGACCGGTTTCGCAGAACACTACCATGAACAGGATGGCGTAAATCAGATGACCGTAGGCCATCATAATTTCCGGCAGATGCTTGTCCAGGTGCAGAATTAAATCGATAAAATACATTGCATATGCTTCCATAAAAATTTCCTTTCTTAACATTGAGTCATATAAAATAATTTTAACACAAAAAACCGAACGTTGTAAGAGAATTTTAAGCCGAAAATGTGATTTTTCCCTTAAATATGTGGTAAAATAGAAGCTATAAGGTTGTAATGTACAAGTTGTAACAATTATTTAGATAAGGAGTGTTTTCTTTGGACCAAGAATTATGTTGGTGTGGTAGCGGTAAAGCATATGCAGACTGCCACAAAATGAATGATGCCAAAATCGCGTTGCTGCAGGCTCAGGGCTGCGAGGTTCCTGACCGCGATATGATTAAAACCCCGGAGCAGATTGCAGGTATCCGTGCAGCCTGCAAAATCAATACAGGCGTATTGGACGAGGTTGCCAAGTATATTAAGGCCGGTATGACTACTGCTGATATAGACAGAATCGTTTACGAATATACAGTAGCGCATAACGCTATCCCTGCACCGTTGGGTTATGAGGGTTTCCCGAAGAGCGTGTGTACCTCTATCAATGACCAGGTTTGCCATGGCATTCCCAGCGAGCATGACGTGCTGCGCAGCGGTGACATTGTGAACGTAGACGTTTCTACTATTTACAATGGTTATTATGCTGATGCATCCCGTATGTTTATGATTGGCAAGGTTGCTAAGCCGGCTGCAGATTTGGTTGCAATCACCAAGCAATGTCTGCTGCGCGGTATTGAAGCAGCTCAGCCTTGGGGTTTTCTGGGAGATATCGGAGCTGCTGTTTCCAAGCTGGCACATAAGCACGGTTATTCCGTTGTCGAAGAATTCGGCGGCCACGGCGTTGGTGTAGAATTCCATGAGGATCCGTTCGTCTGCCATGTAGGCAAACGCAAAACCGGTATGGTGCTTGTACCGGGAATGATTTTTACTATTGAGCCGATGATTAACATGGGACACAGAGATATCTTTGTTGACGAAACCAATAACTGGACTGTTTATACCTGTGACGGCAGTCTTTCCGCTCAATGGGAGCATCAGATTCTGATTACAGAAAACGGTCCGGAGATTTTAACATATTAATGGCTTGACGGCTGTGCAGGCAGCCTTAATCTTTAAATTGCGCCTGAGTCCTGCAGCTTGGGCAAATAGATAGCATAGGAGGCTATAATAATGACAGATTTTTTGGAAAAAACATTTCGCCTGAAGGAACATCAGACGGATGTCCGCACAGAAATTCTTGCCGGTATCACCACCTTTATGACGATGGCTTATATTTTAGCTGTTAACCCCGGCATTTTAAGTGCTGCCGGTATGGATGCGGGTGCTGTATTTACAGCTACTGCTTTGGGTGCTTGTCTTGGTACTCTGCTCATGGCGCTGTTCTCTAACTATCCTTTTGCTCTTGCTCCGGGTATGGGCCTGAACGCTTTCTTTGCTTATACTGTTGTAGGACAGATGGGTTACAGCTGGCAGGTTGCGTTGGCAGCAGTTTTTGTTGAAGGTATTCTGTTCATTGTTCTGTCCCTGACTAAGGTGCGCGAAGCCTTGTTTAACTCCATTCCGCCTGCGCTGAAGTTCGGCGTTACCAGCGGTATCGGTCTGTTCATCACCTGTCTCTTATACACATCTGACGCTGCCGACGAAGAGGATAGTG
>ENA-OUOY01000938-OUOY01000938.1-human-gut-metagenome-genome-assembly--contig:-NODE-938-length-18553-cov-8.418694_pt1 | contig 18553 bp, 18 predicted proteins | sample MGYA00237937_ERZ548767 | MGnify/ENA primary metagenome ERZ548767 (study PRJEB26490, sample SAMN05356887) | human gut metagenome | biome: terrestrial biome; feature: human-associated habitat; material... | reverse complement strand
GGGGCAGCGCAGCCAGATGTAGGGGCTGTTCTTGCCGCCGCAGTACCACACACCGCACTCATCCAGTGCATCGGCGATGACCTTTGCGTTGCGGCGGTAGTAGTCCAGATTGGACTGGATCTCGGCCATGCCGCTCTCGGTAAACACGGCAGCAGCGGCGCGCTGCACCACATAGGGCACACCGTTGAACTTGGTGGTCTGGCGGCGCAGCCACAGCTTGTTGATGCTCATGCCCTCGCGCTCCAGCTCCTTGGGCACGACGGTGTAGCCGCAGCGGGTGCCGGTAAAGCCTGCGATCTTGGAGAAGGAGCAGATCTCCACGGCACACTGGCGTGCACCCTCGATCTCGAAGATGCTGCGGGCAAGCTCACCCTCCGAGATGAAGCACTCGTAGGCGGCATCGTACAGGATGATGGCATCATTCTTGCGGGCGTAGTCCACCCATGCCTTCAGCTGTGTGCGGGTGTAGGCAGCGCCGGTGGGGTTATTGGGGCTGCAAATATAGATGATGTCTGCCTTCACGCTCTCGTCCGGCATGCCGAGGAAACCATTTTCCTGCCCGGTGCGGCTGTAAATGATCTTGCGGCCATCGGTGACGTTATCGTCCACATAGGTGGGGTACACGGGGTCCGGTACCAGCACGGTGTTGTCTACATCGAACAGCCCCAGCAGGTTTGCAAGGTCGCTCTTTGCGCCGTCCGAGATAAAGATCTCGTCCTCGGCGATCTGGGTGCCGCGGCCGGCGTAGTAGCCCTGAATGGCCTGCTTGAGGAAGGGGTAGCCCTGCTCCGGGCCGTAGCCGTGGAAGCCCTCTTTGGTGCCCATCTCCTCAGCGGCGTCGCGCATGGCCTGCACCACGCACTTTGCCAGCGGCTGGGTCACATCGCCGATGCCCAGACGGATGATCTCCTTTTCCGGGTGTGCTTCCTGATACGCAGCCACCTTGTGGGCAATGTCCACGAACAGGTAGCTGGCCTTCAGTTCGTTGTAATGCTTGTTCATCTTCATGATACTTTCCCTCGCTTCTTTTATTGGTGCAACCCTCTCAGTCATCTCGCATTCGCTCGATGCCAGCTCCCCCGAAGGGAGAGCTGTCGCCGTCAGGCAACTGAGAGGGTTCTTATTTACACTTCGGTCGTGCCCTCGCACACGGTCTCGGCTGCACCGGTCATCAGCAGCTGCTTGCCGGGCAACACCCGGATGGTCAGCTCGCCACCGCGCAGCTGCACATGGATGTCCTCTCCGGCGGGGCAGATGCCCAGCTCGGTCAGGGCTGCCACAGTGGCACAAGTGCCGGTACCGCAGGCCCATGTCTCGCCGCTGCCACGCTCCCACACGCGCATCTTCAGGTGGGTGGCATCCACCACCTGCACAAACTCGGTGTTGATGCGCTCCGGGAAGTTTTCGTGGTGCTCAAAGCCCGGGCCGATCTGCTCCAGCTTCAGGCTGTCCACCTCCGGCACAATGGTCACGCAATGGGGGTTGCCCACGCTGATGCAGGTCACCCGCCACAGGTTCTCTTCCACCTCCAGGGGCAGATCCACCAGTGGTCCTTCGCCCATGTTCACGGCGGGCAGCGCCGCCGCCATGGCGGTGTAGGTGCCCATCTCTACCTGCCACAGCCCTTCGCCCATGCGGGAAACGGTCTTTAAACCGCTGAGGGTGTCGATGGCAAGCTTCGGCTTTGCCATGCCGTGGGTGTACAGCCACTCGGCCACGCAGCGGATGCCGTTGCCGCACATCTTGCCCTCGCTGCCGTCCGCATTGAAGATGCGCATCATGGCGTCTGCCCCGGCTGTGACCGGTGCGCAGATGCAGATAATACCGTCCGCGCCGATGGAAAAGTGCCGCCGGGACAAGCGCTCTGAAAGCGCTGCGATATTCTCCGGCACACCGGAGGTGCGGCAGTCCAGATAAATATAATCGTTGGCGCAGCCCTGCATTTTGGTGAATGAAAGCTTCATGCTTATCGCTCCTTATAAAAGGGACTGGTCAGTCCCTGTAAACTCATTACTTTATCTGTAAACTCATTACTTTATAATGATAAAAAAACCGGCACGAGATGTCAAGGGAAAAAGCAGCTTTCAGACAATTTTCTTCAGTTGCTGCAAAACAGGGCTTGACAATACGCACTGCATGGGATATAAAAAAAGAGAGCGCTTTGTACAGCAGGCAAGGCTGTGCCGGATACCGGAGGCTTTTTCCGGGGCACGGCGGGCTGTACGCGTATGCAATACAACTGCAAAAAGGAGACCACAGGAATGGATACTTTTGAAAAAATCCGTGCATTGCTGGCTGAGCAGCTGGACGTTGACCCGGCAAAGATCACGCTGGAAAGCGATATCATGAGCGATTTCGAAGCGGACAGTCTGGATATCGTGGACATGGTGATGACGCTGGAGGACGAGTTTGGCATCGAGGTGCCGGACGACGCCATCGAGTCCCTGCGCACCGTAGGCGATGTGGTAAACTTTGTGGACAGCCACGCGCAGAACTGAATCTTTTAGGCAAAAGCCCCGCCTTTGCAGTGCGGCACACGGCCGTGCAGGCAGACGGGGCTTTATTATGGTTCGTGCGGAACGTAAAGCGTTTGGCGCACGGCCTTGGGAGGATATAACAAAATGGCAAAAGACAACAAGAAGCTCGTGCAGGCGATCACCAGTCAGGAAGAAAACTTTGCACAGTGGTACACCGACATCTGCGTAAAGGCAGAGCTGGTGGAGTATTCCAGTGTGAAGGGCTTTATCATCCTGCGCCCCTATGGTCAGGCCATCTGGGAGCTGATCCAGAAGGACTTGGATGCCCGGTTCAAGGCTACCGGCCATGAGAACGTGGCTATGCCGGTGCTGATCCCGGAAAGCCTGCTGCAGAAGGAAGGCGAGCTCGTCAATGGCTTCGCGCCGGAGGTGGCGTGGGTCACGATGGGCGGCTCCGACAAGCTGGAAGAGCGTCTGGCGGTGCGTCCCACCAGCGAGACCATGTTCTGCGACCACTGGTCCCGCGTGCTGCACAGCTACCGCGAGCTTCCCATGAAGTACAACCAGTGGTGCAGCGTGGTGCGCTGGGAAAAGACCACCCGTCCCTTCCTGCGCAGCCGCGAGTTCTGGTGGCAGGAGGGTCACACCATCCACGAGACCGCTGCCGAGGCCGAGGCTGAGACCCAGCAGCAGCTGAACTGCTACGCAGATACCTGCGAGCAGGATCTGGCGATCCCCGTGGTGAAGGGCCGCAAGACCGACAAGGAAAAGTTTGCCGGTGCCGAGGCCACCTACACCATCGAAGCCATGATGAAGGACGGCAAGGCGCTGCAGAGCGGCACCAGCCACTACTTTGGCGACAAGTTCAGCAAGGCTTACGATGTCACCTTTACCGGCCGCGACAACCAGCTGCATCATCCGTTCCAGACCAGCTGGGGCGTTTCCACCCGTCTGGTGGGTGCTATCATCATGACTCACGGCGATGACGACGGCCTGATCCTGCCCCCGGCCATTGCCCCCATTCAGGTTGTGGTGGTGCCCATTGCCGCCCACAAGCCCGGCGTTTCTGAAAAGGCTGCCGAGCTGGCCGAGAAGATCAGCAAGTACGCCCGCGTGAAGCTGGACGACAGCGACAACGCCCCCGGCTGGAAGTTTGCCCAGTGGGAGATGAAGGGCGTGCCCCTGCGCCTTGAGATCGGCCCCAAGGATCTGGAAAAGAACCAGTGTGTGCTGGTGCGCCGCGACACCCGCGAGAAGGTCTTTGTGAGCTTGGACGAGCTGGAGACCGCCATCCCCGCCCAGCTGGAAGCTCTGCGCAAGGACCTGTACCAGCGTGCGCTGGAAAACCGCGAAAAGCGCACCTGGGCTGCCACCACCATGGACGAGGTGAAGGAGCTAGCAAAAGCCAACACCGGCTACATCAAGACCATGTGGTGCGGCGATCTGGCCTGCGAGATGAAGATGAAGGAAGAGGCTGGACTTTCCAGCCGTTGCATGCCCTTTGAGCAGGAACAGCTCAGCGATGTGTGCCCCTGCTGCGGCAAGCCCGCCAAGGCCATGGTCTACTGGGGCGTTGCTTACTAAGCATTTGCCTTTCTAACCCGATACAAAACCCCCGGAGCAAAAAACGCTCCGGGGGTTTTACTTGTCATTTGTCGAATTATATGCTATTATAGAATTGCTGCTTCGGCAGCAAGGCACTGCACATAACGGCAGGCGGTTCGGCCCCACTTCCGAAAGGAGGTGAAGCTTATGCCAATTACTTTGACGTTCCATATCTTCGGATTGGTATTTACCATCAAGGTAAAAAGCGAGAACCGCCACCCCGGCCGGTGACGGTTCTTAGTCTTTAAGAACTTGCATCAAAAGGGCTGACCGCTTGTCGCAGTGCCTTTTCTATTTACAGTATACCCGCTTTTGAGGTTTCTGTCAAGAGCACGCAGCTTCGTTTCTGCGTGCTTTTTTCTTACCGTTCAAAGGTAGTGCTGAGGGTGGTCTGCCAGCTTTCACCGGGGGCAAGGCAGGCGGCTGCGGCGCGCTGCTCCCAGTCCTGCGGGTCGGTGGCAGCGGCGGGCAGGCTATGCCACGGCTCAATGCACACAAAGCGCACCGGCTTTGCGGGAGCCGACCAGATGAGCGAATAGGGGTAGCCCTCCACCCGGCAGGTGATATTGCGGCCGGTGTCCTTTTCGCAGATGCCAATGGTGCCAGTGCGCAGGCCTGCCATGCAGAAGCTGTCGTTGGCAAACAGGTCATCGGTCAGCTGGATTGCCTGCTGGTTCTTCCACTGGTAATAGCTCTTGCCGCTCAGCAAGCCGTTGGGGCTGGCATCGAGGATGACCGGGCTTTCCGGCCGGTCAAAACGGAACTCGTAGTCGGTGGTGGTGTGCTTGGCATCGAACGGCACATTGAACGCCGGGTGGAAGCCGATGCCGAAGCGCAGCTCCTCGGTGCCGGGGTTCGTCACCTGCAGGGTATGGTGCACGGTCTTGCCCTCCAGACGGAAGGTGCTGGTGAGCACAAAATCATAGGGAAAACGCTCTGCTTTGATGGCATCGTCTGCCCGCAGCTCCAGCTGGATGGTATCCCCTTCTGCCCGCAGCAGGGTGTGCTCCAGATCCCGGGCAAAGCCGTGCTGACCGCCCTTCCATGTTTTGCCCTTGGCGGTAAAGGTGCCGTCCACCAGCTTGCCCGTCCACGGGAACAGGATGGGTGCGTGGCGCTTCCAGATGGCGGGGTCGGCCTGCCAGAGCATCTCTTCGCCTGCGGCATTCTTCAGGCTGACGGCCTCTGCACCGTGGGTGTCCACGGTCAGGGTCAGAAATTCATTGTGAATGGTTGCCTGCATTTTCAGTATCTCCTTTGTCCTTCTTATTTTCCGGGGCCTGCTGTTTCCAGTATACTCCCCCGTGTGCCAAAAATAAAGCCCCTTCCCATGCTTGCACAAATCGTCACTGGGCAAAAGTCTTCCCCCGACCGGGGGAAGACTTTATTCGGAAGCACGATTTCCATGCTCTGCTTGCTTCAGCAGGGCTGTGCCAGCGGCAGGGTAACGACAAAGGTGGTGCCGTTTTCGCTGCTGCTCTCCACGGTCACGCCGCCGCCGTGCAGTACGGCGATCTCCCGCACAAGGGCAAGGCCAAGCCCCACGCCGCCCATCTCCCGGCTGCGGGACTTATCCACCCGGAAAAAGGGCTGGAAGATGCTCTCCCGGCAGTCTGCGGGGATGCCCGGGCCGGTATCTGCAACGTGCAGCACGGCAGTTTGCTTTTCCTGCCGCAGGGTGACGCGCACTGCCCCGCCGGGACGGTTATACTTGATGCCGTTTTCCACCAGATTGAACACCAGCCGGTAGATCAGCGCATCACTGCCCACCATGCCCAGCTCCGCGCAGTCCTGCTGCAAGGAGATGTTGTTTTTCTGGGCAAGGGAGGTCAGGTCGGTCAAGATCTCCTCCACCAGCGGTGCAAGGGCGATCTGGTCGGTGCGGGAGACCGATTGCAGATTGCTCATTTCCAGCAAAGTGCGCACAAGGGCGGTCAGGCGGTCCAGCTGCTCCCGCAGGGAACTGACCAGCCCGGCGGTCTCGGCGTCCATGGCCGGGTGCTCCTCTGCAAACAGTTCCAGCTTTGTCTGCAAAATAGCCAGCGGAGTGCGCAACTCGTGGGCGGCGTTACCCGCAAACTGCCGCTGCAATTCAAAAGACTGTGCCAGACCATCCAGCATCCGGTTCACCGACCGGCTCAGCTGCCCGAATTCCTGCACGGTATCTTCGTCCAGACGGACGGTGGCGATGCTGTCCTGATCGACCCGCTGCGCCTGCTGCGCAAGCTGCTGCAAAGGCTTCAGCGCTCTGCCGCTGACAAAATAAGCGATGGCTGCGCTGAGAATGGTGACCACGGCAGTGATACACCAGCCCTTGCGGCCAAAAACCACCTTTGCATCGTAGACTTCCTGTGAAAAATGCGCCAGCAGGCTGGACATTTCCTCCTGCGGGATCTCGATGGTCAACGAATCCGCACTGCCGGGCTGGTACTGCATCATAAAGCCGTTGAGGGCATCCATGCCGGTAACGCCGGTGCGGTATAAAAGCAGGTTCATACACACGCAGGCGCAGGCGATGAGCAGCGCCGTCAGCAGGGTGATGCGCCATTGCAGGGATAAATGCTTCATTGCGCCTCGCCTCCAATCTCGTAGCCTTCCCCGATGCGGTTGCGGATGGGGTCGTAGCCCAGCGCCGCCCGCAGCTTTTTGCGCAGGGCAGAGATATGTACCCGGATGGAGTTGCTGAAGCTGTCCACGCTGCCGTCCCAGACGTGCTCAATCAGCTCTTCCTGACTGACCGGGCGTCCCTGATGCAGCAGCAAATATTCCAGTACGCCGCTCTCCTTCCGCGTCAGCGCAAGGGTCTGGCTATCCACAGTAGCAACGCGGCTGCGGGTGTTGAAGCTCAGCCGCCCGCAGCACAGGCAGACATCCTGCTGGATGAACTTGCGCCGGGTCAGGCTGCGCACCCGGGCCTCCAGCTCTGCAAGATGGAAGGGCTTGGAAAGATAATCATTTGCCCCGGCATCCAGCCCCTCTACCTTATCTGAAATTTCACTGCGCGCTGATAAGATCAGCACACAGGTCTCAAGGTCGTGCCTGCGCAGACTGCGCAGCACCTGCATCCCGTCCACCTTGGGCAGGTTGAGGTCCAGCAGTACAAGGTCGTACCGCTCTGCCGCCAGTGCTTCCAGCGCGGCTTCGCCGTCTGCACAGGCATCCACCTCGTACCCGGACAGCCGCAGCTTCCGGGCAATGTCCTCCCGCAGGGAGTGCTCGTCCTCTACCACCAAAAGACGCATCTTATTTTCCACCCTTCCCATAAAAATTGCGTTTTTTTCATTATAACAGATTATAGCAGACGGTGTTAAGATTCGTGTTAAGATTTTCTTAGCAGAAATTTTATCTCCCATGGTGTATACTGGTGCCATCAAACGACAGGAGGCTATGATGTTCATGACAAAAAAACAGGCGCAGCTGCTTTTGCTTGCCGCCGGGGTGCTGATGCTGCTGTTCGGCGTGTGGCGGGGCGAGGCAGACACCGTATTTTCAAAGGCCATCCGGCTGTGTATGGAGTGTGTAGGCATTGGATAAGAAAAAATTAAATCCCCTTGCTCGCTTCCGGGGCTTTATACAGGCCGGGGCGACCCTTTTAACCAACCTCCACCTGCCCAACTTTGCCAAAGGGACACTGTATCAGGGCAGCGGAAAATACGTCTGCGTGCCGGGGCTGAACTGCTATTCCTGCCCGGGCGCTGCCGGTGCCTGCCCGGTGGGAGCATTTCAGGCGGTGATAGGCTCTTCCAAATTCCGCTTTTCCTACTACATCACCGGCATCCTGATCCTTTTCGGGGTGCTGCTGGGGCGGTTCATCTGCGGTTTTCTCTGCCCGTTCGGGTGGTTTCAAGAGCTTTTGCACAAGATTCCCTCCCCCAAGCTTTCCACCAAAAAGTTAAAGCCGCTGCGCTATTTAAAGTATGCGGTGCTGCTGGTCATGGTGGTGCTGCTGCCATTGCTGGCGGTCAACGAGCTGGGCATGGGCGACCCGTTCTTCTGCAAGTATCTCTGCCCGCAGGGCGTGCTGGAAGGTGCCATTCCCCTCTCCCTGACAAATGCGGGTATCCGCGCCGCGCTGGGCAAGCTGTTTACATGGAAGGCCTGCATTCTGTTGGCAGTCATTGTGGGCAGCGTGGTGTTCTACCGCCCCTTCTGCAAGTGGCTGTGCCCGCTGGGCGCGTTCTATGCACTGCTGAACAAGGTTTCGCTGTTCCAGATGCGTGTAGACACCCACAAATGCGTCTCCTGCGGCGCCTGTGCAAAGGCTTGCAAGATGGACGTAGACATTACCAAGACCCCCAACCACGCCGAATGTATCCGCTGCGGGATGTGCATGAAAGCCTGCCCCACAGATGCCATCCAGTATAAATTCGGACTGGGAGACAAATCAAACACTGAAACAACAAAGGAGTAAAACCATGAAGCTTAACCGTGTAACCGCACTTTTTCTTGGCCTTGTGCTGGCCTTCAGCCTTGCCGCCTGCGGGCAGGGCGCATCCTCTGCCTCTACTGCATCTTCTTCCGCTTCCTCTGCGGCAGCGGAAGGCAAGACCGAGGAGCAGCTGCTGGCCGAGGAAAACGAGATCCTTTCCGCAAACGATGCCCTGTGGGAGAAGGTGTTCTCCTCCATGGACAAAAACGTGACCGAGACCACCCTCAGCACGAACTACGGCGATTTTCTGCTGAGTGCCGTGGAAAAGGCAAAAGACCAGTTCTCGGATGAGGAGTACAAGACCCTGACCGCCGATGCCGAAAAGATTCGGGATATCGAAAATCAGATCGCTGCCCTTGCCCCCGCAGAGGACACCTCTTCCAGTGCTGCCGCACAGGGCACCGCCTTCCCTCAGTTTGAGGGCAACGATTTAGAGGGCAACCCGGTGGACAACAGCCTGTTTGCGGGCAACGCCTTTACGGTGGTGAACTTCTGGTTCAACGGCTGCAAGCCCTGCGTGGAGGAACTGGACGACCTGAACGCCCTGAACGAGAAGGTCAAGGCACAGGGCGGCGAGGTAGTCGGCATCAACACCGAGACGCTGGACGGCAACCAGCAGGGCATTGATGCCGCCAAAAAGCTGCTGGCTACAAAGGGCGCAAGCTACCGCAACATCTACTTTGCCTCCGGCAGCGAGGCCGGTAAGTTTGCGCTGAACATCATGGCCTTCCCCACCACCTACGTCTTTGACCGGGACGGCAATGTTGTAGGCCAGCCCCTGCTGGGCGGCATCGACAAGGAAGAGAACCTTGCCGCCCTGCAAAAAAATATTGACGCCGCCCTTGCCAAGGACAGCGCCAAATAAGCTTTCTACCCTGCCGCCTACGGGCGGCTTTTTTGTTTGCTACGGGCATTGCCATGCACGCCCGGGCACCGGACGGAATACGCTGGGGCAGAAGCATACTTTTACCAGCAAAGGAGCGTATCTCCATGAAAAACACCGGAACTCTCCGCATCCAGACCTTTGCGGCACGCCAGTCTGCCCCCGTGGAGGGGGTGACCGTTGCGGTGCAGGGGGACGGCTTTACCCTGCACTGCATCACTGATGCCACCGGCAGCGCCGCCGATATTCCCGTTGAAGCCCCCGCCTGCACCCTCTCTCTGGACGAGGACAACACCACCCGCCCCTACGCCATTGTCAGCCTGACCGCCGCAAAGCCCGGCTACCGCACCGTGCGCATTGAGGGCATCCAGATCTTTGCCGGGCAGGTGACGCTGGCACAGCCCCAGATGCTGCCCGACACCGAGGAGGGCCGGGACATCCCGAACGCGCCCATCATCATCCCGCCGCACGCTTTGTTTGCGGGCAGCGGCGGCAGCGGCCCGCAGCCGGCGCTGCACTGCACGCCCCGGGTGCTGGATCAGGTCATCATCCCCAAAAATATCACGGTGCATCTGGGCAAACCGGCAGCTTCCGCCCGCAACGTGACCGTCTCCTTCCGGGATTATATTGCCAACGTAGCCTCCAGCGAGGTGTATCCCACCTGGCCGGAGCAGGCACTGCGAGCGAACATCCACTGCCAGATCTCGTTGGCGCTGAACCGCATCTATACCGAGTGGTACCCCAGCAAGGGCTACACCTTCAACATCACCAACTCCACCAGCTACGACCAGTACTACGTCCACGGACGCACGGTGTTTGAGGTGATGGTGCGCATTACGGACGATATCTTTAACACCTATCTGCGCAAGCGTGGCACGGTGAACCCCTATTATTCCGAGTACTGCGATGGCAAGTCAGTCACCTGCCCGGGGCTCAAGCAGTGGGGCACGGTTACGCTGGCCAACAACGGACGCAGCGCCTTGCAGATCTTGCGCTACTACTACGGCAGCAGCATCGAGATCGTGCGCACTAAAAATATCCGCTCTATCCCGCAAAGCTACCCCGGCACGCCGCTGCGGCAGGGCAGCCGCGGCGCGGCGGTATTCACCCTGCAAAGGCAGCTGAACCGCATCGCCAAGGACTATCCCTTCCTTGGCAAACTGACGGTAGACGGCGTATTCGGCAGCCGGATGGCCGCAACGGTGCGGGCGTTCCAGAAGCAGTTCAACCTGACCGCCGACGGCGTAGTGGGGCGGCAGACATGGTACAAGATCAGCTACATCTATGTATCGGTAAAGGACCTCGCCGAGCTGACCAGCGAGGGCGAGACTTCCACCGGCACCCTGTCCAACGGCACATGGAACGGCACGGTGCTGAGCACCGGTGCTTCCGGCAGCGCGGTGGAGCAGGTACAGTTTTGGCTGAACACGCTGGCGCAGTACGACAGCGCCATTCCATCCGTAAAAGTGGACGGCGTATTCGGCACCGCCACCGCCAATGCGGTACGCGCCTTCCAACGCAAGTACGGCCTTACGGTGGACGGCATAGTGGGTCAGACCACTTGGAAGGAGCTGTACGATGAGTTTTTGAGCATCCAGTCCGACAACGGCACACCCAACGCCTACCCCGGCACGCCGCTGCGGGAGGGTGCCTCCGGGCAGAATGTGCGGCTGGTGCAGTTCTGGCTGAAGATCGCCCGCACCGTGTACACGAGCCTTGAAAGCGTGACTGTGGACGGAAAATTCGGCGCGGGCACGGCAGCAGCTGTTCGGCGTTTTCAGCGGTACTTCGGGCTGACGGCAGACGGCGTGGTGGGGCGCACCACATGGCAAAAGCTGTACGAGGTGTACAACGATATTGCCAACCGGCTGCTCTCCTCTTCCCTGCGCCCCGGCGAGTACCCGGGCGTGCTGCGCAGCGGCTCCACCGGCACGCCGGTGCGGGAACTTCAGTTTTACCTCTACCTCATGAGTGCCTACGAAAGCAGTATCCCGCCGGTAAGCATTGACGGCAAGTTCGGCGCGGATACCGAGCGGGCGGTGCGGGCGTACCAGCGGTTTGCAGGGCTTACCGTGGACGGCGTAGTGGGGCGCACCACATGGAACTCCCTTTATGGCCGCGCCAGCCAGCTGCGCTCTTCCGGCCCGGTGGTCACCTTAAAGCGTCTGCCCTACCCCGGCACGCCGCTGACGGTGGGCAGCAGCGGCAAGGCGGTGCTGTACTACAATCTGCTTTTGCTGCGCATCGCCTATTATTTTTCCAGTGTGGAAGCCCCGCCCCTTGCCGACCGTTATACCGAGGAAACTGCCACCGCCACCCGCAGCGCCCAGCAGCTTTTGGGGCTGGAGCAGACCGGCATTGCCGATGCCGACACATGGACGGCGGTGGAGGCGCTGAGCTTGCAGCTGGCCGCCCATGCCCCGAACCCCGATAGAGACACCCCTCCCGGCATCGCTTACCCGGGACGCGCCATCGCCGAGGGCAGCGCCGGGCAGGAGGTGGGACAGGTGGAGCGCTGGCTCAACCGCCGGGCACAGCTTTCCTGCGGCGAGGGCTATGTGGCCGATAACAACCGCTTTGGCGCGTCAGACGCCGCTGCCGTGCGGGCTGTCCAGCAGCAGGCGGGGCTGCAGCCGGTAAACGGCATCGTGTACCGCGAAACATGGCACGCCTTGCAAGCCCAGTGTACCGACCCCTGCGGCTGCGAGAAGGAGGAATGAGGGATGGCACGCCTTTTGATCTATGACGCCTACGAAAACAAGGTGTACACCTACGCAAACCTGAACGAGAACGACCCCATGCCTTACAGCACCCTGACCACCCTGCGGCTGCGGGAGTTCCGGGGCAAATCGGCCAGCCCTACCCTGTGGACCACCATTGCCGCCATGGAGGCGTGGAACCTGACCCGCCGCAAATACGGCAGGGGCATCCCGGTGGGGTACGCCTTCCGCCGCATCTGGGAGGGTGGCCACGGCACCCGCAGCCAGCACTACGCAGGGGTAGCGTTCGATGTGGGGCAAAGCCTTGACCAGCGCCAGCGCACCGCCATTTACAACGCTGCCCGCGCTAGCGGCGCATGGGGCTATGTGGAGCCGCTGAGCCAGACCCCCACATGGGTGCACTTTGACCGCCGCTACGGCACACCGGCGTGCAGCGGCACCACCGCAGGCTACCCCACCCTGCGCCGGGGCAGCCGGGGCTGCTATGTCATGATCTTGCAGGACGCGCTTTCCACCCTTGGCTACCAGACCGGCAGCCGTATCGACGGCATCTTTGGTGCCCGCACCGAGCAGGCTCTGCGCGGCTACCAGAAGCGCACCAGCCTGCGGGTGGACGGCGTGTGCGGCTGCGACAGCTGGAAAAAGATCTCCACCGCCGTCATCGGCATCGGGCGCACCAAAACCACCATTGACTAGCGTTTGTCCTATATAGCTTATACAGAAAGAGCGACCGCACAAAACAATGTGCGGTCGCTCTTTTTTCTCACTTTACGGCCTGTTTCAGCTGTTCCAGATCTGCGGCGTCCGGGTGGGAGAGCGCCTTATCGAAGTTTTCGATCAGGGCATCCAGATTGGGGATGTGCAAAGGCTTTGCCTTCATGGCCTCATACCGCTGCCGGACGGACACCGGCATTTTGCCCTGACACATAAAGCTGCCGATGACAGTGTTGCTGCCATCCAGCGCCTTCCGGGTGGCGGCAAGGATCTTTTCGAAGTAGGGTGCACTGCCGCCAAAGCCTGCGGTGCCAAACAGGAATACCCGCTTGCCGTGCAGCTGCTGCAAGAAATCCAGCGTGTCGGCGTCCGCCTTGCCCTTGTCCGTCCAGAAACCCACATACAGGGTGTCTGCTGCCAGCGCGGCAGCGTCCGGTGCGCCGAAATAGCAGCAGTCTGCCTGCGGCAGCTGCTCCTGCAGGGTCTGTGCCAGCAGTGCGGTGTTGCCGGTTTTGCTGCTGAATACGATGGCGTAACTCATTTTTACCTCCCTCAGAGCAGCGGCAAAGCGGCCGGATGCTCTTGTGCATACGATATTTTACGGCAGTTCCTTTGCCGGGAGAGCCTGAAATCATGGAACAGTATAGTACAGTGCCCTGCCAAAATCAAGGGTTGACGATATTCTCGCCTTTCCCGGCCAGAAAGCTGCGCAGATTGCCGGTGGTGATATCCATCAGCCGCTGCAATGCTTCCTTGGTGGTCCATGCAATGTGCGGGGTGAGCACCGCGCCCGGCAGACTGCGCAACCGGCTTTGGGGCGGCAGCGGCTCGGTGGCAAAAGCATCTGCGCCGTAAAAGGCAAGCTTCCCGCTTTCCAGCGCATCCGCCACGGCTTCTTCGTCCACCAGTGCGCCCCGGGCAGTGTTCAGCAAAATAGCGCCGGGCTTCATTTTTGCAAGGGCTTCCCGGCTGACCAGCCCGCGGGTTTCCGGGGTGGCCGGGCAGTGCAGGCTGAGCACATCGCTGCGGGCAAGCAGGGTGTCAAAGTCCACAAACTCCACCCCATCGGCGTCGTACTCCGGGCGCACCGTGCGGGTGCACACCAGCACCTCCATGCCAAAGGCCTTTGCAATGCGGGCGGTTTGGCGGCCGATGCTGCCGTAGCCGTAGATGCCAAAGGTCTTGCCCAGCAGCTCCACCTGCGGCAGCAGACCGTACTCTGCCGGGATGCCCAGCTGCCAGTATCCGGCCTTTACTGCCCGGTCGTACCGCTGGGCGCACTGGCAGATGGCCAGCAGCAGGCTGAAGGTCATCTGCGCCACACTGTAAGTAGAATAGCCCGGCACGTTGGCTACTGCCACCCCATGGCGGCGGCAGGCTTCAAGATCGATATTATCCGTACCGGTGGCGATGATGCCCACCCACTTGAGGTTCGGGCACTGCGCCAGCACTGCTTCGTCAATGCGGCACTTGTTGATGAGCACCAGCTCTGCATCCCCGATGCGGGGCGCGATGTCGGCGTAGTCGGTGCGCACATAACTAGTGGTGTCCGGCACCAGTGCCTTTACCCCGGACCAGTCCAAGTCCCCTTCTTCCATCACATAGCTTTCCAGAATCACTGCCTTCATAATTTTCCATTCCCTCTCTGGTTTACGTCATTCCGTTTCTTTCAGCGGATAAAGCGCCAGTGCAAGACTGCCGCCGTAGGGGCGGCTGTCCAGCGCGGCATAGCCCTTTGCCAGCAGCAGCGCCAGCTGTACCCTGTCCTCCAGCGGCACCCACACCGGTGCAGTGCGGACGGGCGCGCAGCCGGTGCACAGCAAAAAGCAGGGCGCAAGGCTTTCCAGCGGGCGCAGCGCCCGCAGCCCGAAGCCCTGCCGAAAATACAGCGGCAACAGCGCTGCCGCCGTTTCGGTGCACTCTACCACCGCCCATACCGTGCCCTTGCGGCGCAGCCGGTCTGCCCGGGCTGCGGCAATTTCCACCAGCCGGGCGGGCAGCTCCTCGCCGGTATTTACCGGTGGGGTGAGCAGGCAGCCGCCCTCCAGCTGCCGACGTCCCAGCCAGCTGCGCAGTGCCGCTGCGGCGGCGGTATCGGCGGTAAGGGGCAGCACCAGCAGCGCTGCCCCGGCTGTGCCCCACGCCTCGCCTGCGGTCAGCATCCGCAGCACCTCGGAGCAGGGACGGTAAAACCCCGCCCCGCCGCAGCGCACCAATGTAAAAAATTCTTCGGCGGAAAGCCGCCGTACCTGCCGCTGACGCGGCGGGTCACATACCTGGATCATTTGCAGTTCCTCCGTTCTGATGTTCTTTCCATCAGCATACGGAAAACTGCGCGCGAACCGGCGCGAAACAGCGCGCCTTACAGTGCAAAAATCAGTCCAGCGAGATGTCCTCGCTCAGCACCTGCCCGATTGGCTTTGCGATGCACAGGTCGGCAGAGGCATCCGCTCCGGTGGGCTGCATATTGATGACCACCAAATTATCGCCCCGGAAATACCGGATGAGCCCGGCGGCAGGGTACACCACCAGACTGGTGCCGCCGATGATAAGGGTATCGGCATGGCGGATGGCATCCACCGCGCCGGACAGCACCTCCTCGTCCAAGCCCTCTTCGTAAAGCACCACGTCCGGCTTTACAATGCCGCCGCACTCGGTACAGCGGGGCACGCCGGTACTGTTTGCGATGAAATCCACATCGTAGAACCTGCCGCAGCGGGTGCAGTAGTTGCGCAGGGTGCTGCCGTGCAGCTCGTACACGGTTTTGCTGCCCGCCGCCTGATGCAGGCCGTCAATGTTCTGGGTGACCACGGCCCGCAGCTTGCCCTGCTGCTCCAGCTTTGCCAGCCGCAGATGGGCAGCGTTGGGCTTTGCGTCCTTTACGATCAGCTTATCGCGGTAAAAACGGTAAAACTCCTCCGGGTTTTCCTCCCAGAAGGTATGGCTGAGGATGGTTTCGGGCGGGTAGTCGTATTTCTGGTGGTACAGCCCGTCCACGCTGCGGAAATCCGGGATGCCGCTTTCTGTAGAAACACCCGCGCCGCCGAAAAAGACGATGTTACTGCTTTTTGCAATGATATCTTCCAGTGCCTTGACCATAGTTGAAACGCCCCTTTCCTCATGGAAGCTTTTGTGTTAAGATAGTACCAGTATAGCACATTCTTGCAGGAAAGGAAGAGGCCGGTTTTGAACGTCTGGTACATCAACAGCATCCTTGGTGCCATCTGTTTAGAGGAGGAGAACGACGCGCTGTGCGGGGTACATTTTTGCCCGGACGGTGCGCCGGAGCTGGAACCTCTGCCCCGCAGGGTGGTGGAAACGCCCCTGCTACAGGAAGCCGAGGAGCAGCTGAACGAATATTTTGCCGGGGTGCGCCGGGAGTTCGACCTGCCGCTGGCAGCAAAGGGCACGCCCTTTCAGCAGGCGGTATGGGCGCAGCTGCGCAAGATTCCCTACGGGGAGGTGCGCACCTACGGACAACTGGCGGCGGCGCTGGGCAAACCCAAGGCAAGCCGCGCCGTGGGCAGCGCCTGTCACCGCAACCCGCTGTGCATCGTGGTGCCATGCCACCGGGTCATCGGCGCAGACGGCAGCCTGACCGGCTACGCCGAGGGACTGGAGATCAAGGAATATCTGCTGGAGCTGGAACGATTTTAAGAGAATGATAAAGGCTGCTGCGCATCGTTTGCGCAGCAGCCTTTGGCGTTTTATGCAATTTTAAAAGCCCGTGGGCGGGACGTAATAGCTTGGGATAGACCCGCTTTTGGGCGTAGCTGCGGCCTGCTGGCGCAGCGCCGAACGGGTGACCTCTGCCCAGGAATACTGGGTCATATACTCGCCCCGGTAGGAGTTGAAGGCCGAGCGGTCTCCCCGCAGGAAGTTATAATAATCGCAGTCCACCTTGCTGGTATCCAGCGCCAAGGTGCTGCGGCCGCGTACCAGCAGCCCGTTGACCCCTGCATCCTCCAGCGTATGGCTGAGGTCAAAGATCAAATTGCGCAGGTGGCTGTGCAGCGAGGCGGTGTCGGGCTTATCCTCCCACAGGACAGCCAGCATCTCGCCGTTGGTACAGGTGGCGCCGTTGCGGTCCACAAGGTAGGCCAGCAGCTCCTTGCTTTTGCTGCGCTTGAAGGAGAGCGGACGTCCGCCCACAAAGATTTCAAAGTTGCCGAAGCACTGGATCTTGATGCCCACAGGTGCCGTTTCCGGCGGGTAGCGCAGATTTTCCAGCACATTGCGCACATCGGCCTCGTTAGCGGGCTTGAGCAGAAAACCGCTGACGAAGATCTGCAATGCTTCCAGCGCATACTCCGGGTGCTCGGTGACCACGATGATATTGCAGCGGGGCTGCAATTTCTGGATCATGCGGGCAAGGGCAAGGCCATTCATGCCCGGCATTTCCAGGTTCAAAAAGGCAGCATCCATCGGGCCCTGCCGCATCCACGTCAGGGCATCGTCAGTCGTCATGGCACTGATATAGTCACAGTCCGGTGCCACCCGGCACAGGATGCGGATCAGCGAATTGATCGCAAGCTGACCGTCATCCACAACCAGTATTTTCATAGCTTCACCCCCTATCTGCTTACGCAAAACAATTCCCCGCTGTTAGTTTAGCACGCCGCAAACTTTTAGGCAAGTTTTTTTCCGGAAAAACCCAAAAAAGAAACGTTTTCGCCCAGATATCTGTCCATCTTCTCCTGTCTCTTCAAGTCATTTCCGCAGCTTCGGTCGCCTTTTTCGACGAAATACCGGAGCATTGCGCGCTCAATTGATATATCAAATCAGCGCTCATTTGTCCCCGCTTCCCGCCGGAAGGCACGGCTTTTTCCCGACAAACACAAGGCCGCTGCACCGGTCTTGTGCAGCGGCCTTGTGAATAATTTGCGTTTGGCGTGCTCTGCGGCGCGCTCCAAACGTTTTTTCACGGGTTCTTCAATGGAGATCCAGCTCCGGCGGAACATCCAGCTGGTCGGAGACATATTTCCCATTCTTTTTGCGCTGACGCACACACTCGGTAAGCAGATATTCGATCTGCCCGTTCACCGAGCGGAAGTCATCCTCTGCCCAAGCGGCAAGGGCATCGTAGAGTTTAGCGTTCAGGCGCAGGGGCATCTGTTTTTTCGGCTCTGCCATCAGTACAGGCTGCCGCTGTTCACGATGGGCTGGGCATCCCGGTTGCCGCACAGCACCACCAGCAGATTGGATACCATTGCCGCCTTGCGCTCATCGTCCAGTTCCACTACCTTGTTCTCGTTCAGACGATCCAGCGCCATTTCCACCATGCCCACAGCGCCGTCCACGATCATCTTGCGGGCGTCAATGATGGCGCTGGCCTGCTGGCGCTGCAGCATGACCGCTGCAATTTCCGGTGCATAGGCCAGATAGGTGATGCGGGCCTCCACCACCTCGATACCTGCCTCTGCCACGTTCTTCTGGATCTCGTCTCGGATGCGGGCAGCCACCACCTCAGAAGAGCCGCGCAGGCTGCCCTCATCGGCTACGCCGTCGCCGGTGGTGTCCACGTTGGGAGAAACATCATAGGGGTACACCCGCACCACGTTGCGCAGGGCGCTGTCGCACTGCAGGGAGAGGTATTCCTTGTAGTTATCCACGTTGAACACAGCCTTGGCGGTATCGGTCACGCGCCAGATGACTGCAATGCCGATCTCCACCGGGTTGCCCAGACAATCGTTGATCTTCTGGCGGGAGTTGTTCAGGGTCATCA
>ENA-OUOY01000929-OUOY01000929.1-human-gut-metagenome-genome-assembly--contig:-NODE-929-length-18652-cov-7.796311_pt1 | contig 18652 bp, 16 predicted proteins | sample MGYA00237937_ERZ548767 | MGnify/ENA primary metagenome ERZ548767 (study PRJEB26490, sample SAMN05356887) | human gut metagenome | biome: terrestrial biome; feature: human-associated habitat; material... | reverse complement strand
GCTGATTAGTTGCCCATGTTGACCCGCTTTTTATCAATTGAAACGCATTGCCTTTGTCGTTCTGACTTGTTGACGACTTGTTGTAGTTATAGAAAACAACTTCCATCTCAAGTGCTTCATTTGAATCAACATTCAAATTATTCAACGTGCTTTGATCGTATTTATACCACAGTTTTGTTCGATTTTCATTCTCAGCCACATCTGTGTAGAAATTTACATCAACTTCATTTGGAAACCATTGATATCCAGACGCATAACGATTGTTCCCATCACCACCATGGGGTGCGGAAATAGATGGCGAGCACATATTATCCGTCCCCGCTAGTTGATTGTACCAATATGTATAAGCCTGATCCCAAATTACTTCAAGGTGATGGTAACTGCCGTCAATTGTATTGACTCGTTTCAGGGTATTCTCAACTGCTTTGTGCTCAGAGATTTCTTCCACTGTCGGTGTTTTGGAGATGCGTCTACTTGACATCACACCAGAAAGGGATAGTTCAATGTCAGAAACAGGTGCGGTAGTATCAACAACAATATACTTTAGTTGTAAATCACTCAGCAAAATATGATTGTTTGACGAAACTCGGGCCTCGGTCTTAACGTCAGAATTGATTTCATCCACAGTTATCTCGATTTGCTGCATTATTTTTTCCAAGGAATATATTTCGTCTCCTAAATAATACCCGACAGTAAATGTATCATCCCCAGCGTCAACAGTAAACACAACTTCATCGAGGCTTTCAGAAATTGTACTCAGGTTGCTACGCATCGTGGGTGAGTTGAACAGTATATCGTTCTGAAAATCAATGCGGTAGCTATTTTCCCTACTGGCTTTTGGGCTATCGTAATCGGAAATACTCTCGTTTGCATGTGCAGTTGCACTAAGCGACAGCATAAGGGCAAAAATCAAAGTCAAAGAAATTAAAGCACACGGCCTTTTCATTTTATAGCTCCTTTCGCTTTATTGATCCAACTTGTAATATTTGAAAAAAAGCGCATAAGCAGACCGATTAACAGTCTATCTTATGCGCCAACAGAAACGATTTTGATACGACCTCTCCATACCTGGGGAACGCACCAATGCCGCATTCGAATAAAGCCGGACTGTGCATCATGAAAACGATACATGGCGTAACCTCCTAATCATAGTATGTCAGACAGATAGTCTATCTACATAATAAATATACCACGTTTTTAGGGAGGAGACAACCCATAATTCAAGAATAAGTTGTAACAATTTTGTGAATGCGCAGGTAACCTCTGTACCATATAGGAAGCAAGCTGATTTTTCGGCTTGCTTCTTTATTTTAGGTCGTCCCTTATCAAAATACTATCTGAGACTTTGCCAAAAAGCGTTTTTGAGATTGTAGTAAGGGTAGAGGAGGAAAAACGCTCCGGTCGAGCCTTACTAATGGTAACGCCAATGTCACCATTGGTATGTCGTAATCCCGCTGCTGCGATGCCATAAAAACAGAAAAAAAGTCGCAGCAACGAACGGCGGGCGATGGCAACTCGTTCACAAAATGTTTACAAATACGCACCCTGCTTTTTGCCGGAAAGATGTCCGTTGTAAAGTGAAGGGAGGCTTGGAGCAGCAGAGAGCAAGATTCTACCGAGGTGCCAGATTTCGCATTTCGCTCATTCTGTCCCATCGGAATCTTGTTGGGGAGTGCCTTCCCCAAACCCTGCTATACGCAGCCTGACGGCTGCGGCAACCTCGCCCAGCGACAGAGCTTTGCAAGCTCTATCGCTGCGCAAGGTTTTGAAAATCACCTGAGCTGAAACCGGCTCCCGCAGAAAAAATTTTCTCACCGGCATACTCAACAAACGGCAGATTTCTGTCCGTTGAAAAGTAGAAAGGGAAATTTTCCTGAAGCTGCACCCCCTAATTCGCAAAATAATTGTCCGTTGCAAAGTGAAAGGGCAAAGCAATGGGACAAAAACGGGAGCTGATTCACTTAGTAAGGTGGAGAGGTTTTCAGAAATTTTTTCTCCGGCAGTACCAAGTTTTCGAGAAAAAATGTCCGTTGTATGTTGAGAGGGGCTTCCAAACCGGAAAGCCCTTCCCGTGCCGGAGCCGGTAACAGTTTGACCCCGGCGGCACGGTGTTCCTTGACAAGTGAATAGCTTTTTCAGGCAACAAGCTCTCTGTGATAGCCGAGCCGAAGGACGCGCCAAGACCTCCCGTGTGGGAGTGAGCGAGTAACGCCAGCTTCGGGAAAGCCGGGTCGTTCCCGGTGGGCGATGACAGCAGAGGGCAGCTACTCCCCATCCGGGATCGTCCGAGCGTGATAACAACCGTCGCAGACCATCCGATGAAAGGCCGCATCAGTAAATTGCGGGCGTGAAGCGAGTGCCGAGAACGTCAGGCAGTCTGAAAAGGCAGAAGTTATAAAGTAAAGGGCTTTCCGATCTGGAAAACCCTTGTGAGTTTGAGCCGGTAACAGGGTGCAAATTTGCCCCGAAAACGGCGATAAGTGAAAGGAGATGAAGCCAATGCCCCGCAAAAAGTATGACACGCCGCACCGCAGCCGTGTTGTTAAAACCCGCATGACCGAAGAAGAATACGCGGACTTTGCCGCCCGCCTTGCCCCATATGGCATCAGTCAGTCCGAGTTTATCCGCAGAGCCATTCAGGGCGCAAGCATTCGCCCCGTTGTCACAGTTTCCCCGGTCAATGATGAGATGCTTTCCGCACTTGGGAAGCTGACCGTCGAATACGGCAGAATTGGGAATAACCTCAATCAGATCGCCCGTGCTATCAATGACTGGCACAATCCCTATCCCCAGCTTGCGGCAGAAGTACGGGCGGCGGCTTCTGATCTCGCTGCTTTGAAGTTTGAGGTGTTGGAAAAGGTAGGTGAAGCCGTTGGCAACGTTCAAACATATCAGCTCTAAAAACGCCAACTACGGAGACGCTGAAAAATACCTGACCTTTGCGCACGACGAGTTTACCATGAAGCCAACGCTGGACACAGACGGGCGGCTTGTGCCGCGAGAGGATTACCGTATTTCCACCCTGAACTGCGGCGAGGAAGATTTTGCCGTTGCCTGTATGCGCTCCAACCTCCGCTATGGCAAGAATCAGAAGCGCGAGGACGTCAAGAGCCACCATTACATCATCAGCTTTGACCCACGGGACGGTCCAGACAACGGGCTGACCGTAGATAAGGCGCAGGAGCTTGGCGAGAGGTTCTGCCGGGAGCAGTTTCCCGGTCATCAGGCTATCATCTGCACCCACCCGGACGGGCATAACCAGTCCGGCAACATCCATGTGCATATCGTCATCAACAGTCTGCGGATTGAAAATGTGCCGCTGCTGCCCTATATGGACAGACCAGCGGACACAAAAGCCGGATGCAAGCACCGCTGCACCGACGCGGCGATGGAATATTTCAAATCCGAGGTCATGGAGCTGTGCCACGAAGCCGGTCTTTATCAGATCGACCTTCTGAACGGCAGCGCAAACCGTGTCACCGAGCGTGAGTATTGGGCGAGAAAAAAGGGACAGGCTGCGCTGGATCAGGAAAACGCCGCCCTTGCCGCAGAGGGCAAGCCCACCAAGCCGACACGCTTTGAAACCGACAAGGAAAAGCTGCGTCAGATCATCCGAAAAACGCTGAACGAATCGCTCACCGTCGAGGATTTTGCGCGGAAGCTCCTGCAATACGGCGTAACCGTCAAGGAGAGCCGAGGACGGTTTTCTTATCTCACCCCTGACCGTACAAAGCCCATCACGGCGCGGAAGCTGGGCGACAGCTTCGACAAAGCCGCCGTACTTGCCGCTTTGGAACAGAACGCCCTGCGTTCTGAGCATACCCTCACTTCAAATGATGGTATTCCGCTTGACCGCACCCTATCTTCAATCGAGGGTGCTTCCGGCAAGACTGTCCCGAAGCAGAGCGCATCGCAAGCCCCCTCCATTGGACGCATGGTTGACCGTGAAGCAAAACGCGCCGAGGGCAAGGGCATCGGCTATGACCGCTGGGCGTCGATGCACAACCTCAAGGCGTGGTCGAAAACCTTCATGTATTTGCAGGAGCATGACCTTCTATCCCCGGATAAGCTGAGCGCCGCCGTGGATGCTGCCGGTACGGAAGCGAGGGAAGCCCGCAGCCGCTACGATGCTGCCGCTGCCAAGGTGACGGATAAAAAGGCAATGCTGGAAGCGATGGACAATTACCGCAACACCTATCCCGTCATCAAGGAGTATCGTGCGATCCGCAAAGAGAAGGACAGGCAGAAGTTCTATACCGCCTACGAAGCGGATTTTATCATCAACGACGCTGCCAAGCGTCAGCTTGATAAGCTGGGCGCACCCAAGCAGCTTCCGAAGCGCAAGGATGTCATTGCGGAGATTCAGTCTCTCGTATCCCAGAAAAACGAGTGCTACAACGATTACCGCGAGAAAAGCGACCGGCTGCATGAGCTGATGACCATGCAGCGCAATTATCAGATGGCGATGCCGCAGCCGAAGCGAGGGCGCAGCCATGAGCAGGAGCGGTAAAAAGCAAAATGCCGCACAGGTTTCCCCATGCGGCACAATGCTCATTTCCCGAACAGATCGCTGTGCGTTCCGGTTCTGGAAAGTGTCAGCACCAGAACATCGCCCTCAATGCGGTAGATCAGAAGCCAGTCGGGCTGAATGTGGCACTCCCGGTGTCCACGCCAGTTGCCGGTCAGGTCATGATCTCTGTTCTCAGGCGGCAGCGTGCTTCCCATTGCAAGCGTTTCGATCACGGTTTCAAGAAGCTCAATTTGCAGTCCGCGCTTGATTGCCAGCTTGTAATCCTTCTTGAACGCCGTTGTCGGCTTGACGGTCAGCTTTGTCTTTCTCACTTTTTCAGATCGGCAAAAAGCTCGTCAAGGTCGTTATAGCCCTTTACAGACGGGTCTTTCGCAATCCTTTCCGCTTCCAGCATGGCGGCAATCGTCTCCTTGTTGGGCTGATTGATGGAGATTTCAAACGGAATCCCGCCCTCCCGGATCGACTGACGCACGAAAATATTGAAAGCCGTTGTGAGATTCATGCCAAGCTCCGAAAACAAAGCGTCAGCCTGTGCTTTCAGGTCGCTGTCCATTCGGATGCTGATGTTTGTTGTAGTTCCAGCCATGAAATCATCCCCTTTCTACTGGCACTATCATTATACGCTATCTGCACGAGAAATACAATACAGTGCACGAAAAAGATACAATTTGTTTTCAAATCCAGAAACGGAGCAAATGCCCCTCCCGAAAGCGCACAGAACGCGCCAAAGGGACTTACCCATACCGCAATACCGCCCGTTCCTTAAATGGGGCGCACAGGGCGAAAAGAACCCGAAATTGATACCGAGATTTACAGTTTGACCGTCTGCCGGAGCGTAACGCCTTGGCGACAGATAGGAGCGTGAAAATGCCGAGAATGAACAAGCAGCGGCGGCTGGAATGGTCGTTCTTCCTCGACCACCGAAACCGCATTTCCTACAATCCCCTTTGCCGTGGGTGCGTCCACGGCTGCAAGCAGAGCTTCCGGACAATCGTTGTTCTTTGCCCGCATTACTGGTCAAAACGCTGGAAACCGCCTGACTGAGGGCTGTCACGATTCGTTATACCCCATTTCCCGCGAAGGAGGTGACATTCCATCACCGAGTACATGAGAGCGGATACCCGGCTGCCGCCGTATCTGCCATATCCCCGCTTCCTGCTGCAAGCAGACCTGACCCAGACGGCGAAGCTGCTGTACGCGCTGCTGCTTGACCGGGCGACGCTCTCACAGTCAAACGGCTGGCTGGACGAGGGCGGAAGGATTTACCTTGTGTTCCCCATAGAGAAAATTGCCGCCGCGCTGGACAGAAGCCCCATGACCGTGAAAACCGCTCTTTCCGAGCTGGAGGACACTGGGCTGATTGAGCGGCGCAGAAGTGGCTTTTCCAAGCCAAACCGCATCTATGTGAAGCTGCCGTCAGACGGACAGAAATCTTTCCGAGCGACAGACAGAGATCCATCCTCCATTGAGAAAGAAAACTGTCTGACTGATGGACAGAAAGTTGTCCCTATGATGGAAAGAAAACTGTCCCCTAACAACCTGAGTAGTAGCAACCTGAATCAGAACCACATGAGTAGAGAGAGCGAAGCGCCCGCCGCATACGGGCGATACAAAAATGTTTTTCTGCTTGACACCGAATACGCCGAGCTGCTGCGGGAGTTTCCCGACAGGCTGGACAGGCTCATTTCCGAGCTGTCCTCCTACATGGAATCCACGGGCAGAAGCTATCAGAATCACGCTGCCACCCTCAGACGGTGGGCAGAGAACGATAAAACAAAGGGCGTCCCAAAACAGGGCATCCCTGACTACACCTACAAGGAGGGAGAAAGCTTATGAACGATTTTACCGATATTGTTTCCAAAGTGATGGAAGTCAGACCCGACGAGGGCGATTACACCGGCGAGGACGGCTTGCTGTACTGCGGCAAGTGCCATACGCCGAGGGAAGCCTATTTTGAAGATGGTCACGCCGCCCTATTTGGACGTGACCGGCATCCCACAAACTGCGCCTGTCAGCAAAAACGCATTGATGAAAAGCGGTGGGCAGACCAGCAGCGCAAGCACGAGGACACCGTAAAGGAGCTGAAAAAGGACTGCTTTGACACGCCGAAGCTGCGGGAATGGTGCTTTGCACAGGATAACGGCGCGAATCCGCAGATGAAACACGCGAGATTTTACGCCGATCATTTTGACAAAATGCAAGCTGAGAATATCGGCTATCTGCTCTGGGGCAGTGTCGGGACGGGCAAGAGCTTTTTCGCCGCCTGCATCGCCAACGCCCTGATGGAAAAGGAAATTCCCGCCCGCATGACGAACTTTGCCGCTGTCCTCAATGACCTGTCCGGCAGCTTTGAGGGCAGAAATGCGTACATCGCCCGCCTGTGCCGCTATCCGCTGCTGATTCTGGACGATTTCGGTATGGAGCGCGGCACGGAATACGGGCTGGAACAGGTCTACAACGTGATAGATAGCCGCTACTGCAGCGGCAAGCCCCTGATCGTCACCACCAATCTGAGCCTTGACGAGTTGCAGCATCCGCAGGACACACCCCACGCCCGTATTTATGACCGGCTGCTGGAAATGTGCGCCCCGATCCTGTTCACCGGGACAAACTTCCGCAAACAGACCGCACAAAACAAGCTGGATAAGCTGAAAACGATGATGAAGGAGAAGGAGTGCCTATGAACAATACCGCCACCGCGACCGCAAAAGAAACCGTGCGCCGTCCCGCGCCCGCCGCTCCTTCCTCTGCCGGAAGGATGACCCGCAGGGTGGGCAACACCACCTACCGCGTGACGCTGCATTTCAAAGAAAACGGCAAGGAGGATATGAACGATAAAATCAAGCGGCTGATCAAAATGGGCTGTGAAGGTTGAGAAAGCGAGGAATTACGATGAAAACCCGGAAAAGTTACCATTGTCCGCTTTACTGCGGCTTAGAAATAGGCTATACTGTAATTGCCACAAATGAGCTGGCTGTCTGAAAGAGGTATCGTTATGAACAACAGACAGTCACAAGAAAAAATCACCGCCATCTATTGCCGCCTGAGCCGCGACGATGATCTTGCCGGGGACAGTAATTCCATCATTCATCAGAAGGATATGCTCACGCGCTATGCCCGTGAACGGAATTTTCCGAATGTATCGGTCTATTCTGACGACGGATGGAGCGGTACGAATTTTGAGCGTCCCGACTGGAAACGGTTGATTTCCGACATTGAAGCCGGTAAGGTGGGCATTGTCCTTGTAAAAGACCTCAGCCGGGTGGGTCGTGATTACCTCCGTGTGGGCTTCTATACGGAGGTCACCTTCCCGCAGAACGGCGTTCGCTTCATTGCCGTCAACAACGGCGTGGACAGCGCCAATCAGTCCGAGAATGATTTCGCGCCGTTTCTCAATATCATGAACGATTTTTACGCTCGTGATACAAGCAAGAAGGTCAGCGCCGTCTATCGGGCAAAGGGCAACAAGGGCGAACACACCGGCAATCATCCCATCTACGGGTATCTGAAAGACCCGGAGAACAAGCAGCGCTGGATTATCGACGAGGAAGCTGCCGCCGTTGTGCGCCGCATCTTCCGCATGGTCATTGACGGCAAGGGCGTGTATCAGATTGCGGATATTCTGTCCGAGGAAAAGGTGCTTTGCCCGTCTGCCTACCTTGCCGCAAAGGGCGCGGGCAACCGCAGGAACAACAAGTTTGAAGACCCCTACCGCTGGTGGGGTACGACGGTGAGCTATATTCTTGCCCGTGTGGAGTATATGGGGCATACCGTCAATTTCAAGACCTTCAAGACCTGCTACCGGGACAAGCACCGCAAGCAGGCTCCCAAAGAGGACTGGAAAATCTTTGAGAATACCCACGAAGCCATCATTGACAAGACTACATGGGAAACCGCGCAGAAGCTCCGCAGGACGATCCGGCGCGGCGACCGTAATAGAGAGCCGAATCCGCTGACTGGGCTGCTCTACTGCGGCGAGTGCGGCGCGAAAATGTATAACGAGCGCAGCGATGGGGACGCATACCACAAGACCCCGAAGGACAACTACGTCTGCGCTTCCTACCGCAAGAAAACGACCTCCTGCACCATTCACTTTATCCGCTCGGAGATCGTCCGTGACCTGATTCTGGATGCGCTGCGAAATGTAGCGACCTACGCCAGAGCCAACAAGGAGGATTTCGAGCAGCTTGTGATGCAAACCACCTCCGACGCGAGAAAGCGCAGTCTGCAAAGCGGCAGGACGGAGCTTGACCGCATCATGCGCCGCACAAACGAGTTGGACACGCTGCTGCAAAAGCTCTATGAGGACTACGCCCTCGGACGCTTGCCGGAGAAGCGGCACGCAAAGCTCTCCGCGCAGTATGAAGCGGAACAGGCGCAGCTTGAACAGCGCAGCGCCGAACTGATGGAGCAGATGAACGCAGAACAGGAAGAAAGCGTCAATGTTGACCGCTTCATGGAGCTGGTAGACCGCTATACGGACTTCACCGAGCTGACCACGCCCATGCTCAATGAGTTCATCGACAAGGTGATCGTCTATGAGCGCAGGAAGATCAACCGCTATCAGTACGACCAGCAGATCGAGATTTACTTCAATTTCATCGGCAAGGTGACGCTGCCGGAGGAAGAAACGGAAGCCGCACCGGAAGCCCCGAAAACGCTTCATGTTGCCAGCAATTCCAGCTTTGCACCCATCGGGGACTACCTCTCCGCGCAGGGCGAAGAAGCGATTGCGCTGCCGTTCTCCAAGGTGGAGGAACTGACCGGGAAGCCGCTCTGCAAGTCGGCGTACAAGTATGCTTCCTATTGGTATCCGGCGCAGGACAGACCGCTTTCCAATACCATCTACAACGCAGGATATGACGTTGACCGCGTGGACTTAGCCGCCGGGATCGTGTATCTGACGAAAGCTGCATAACCGAACGAGCCCCTCGCACCATGCGTTTATAGGACGCATGGTGCGGGGTGTTTTGCGTTTTGGGCAGATGCTTACACACCGGATAGCATCAAGTTATTTCTGCTTGATTTTCAACGCATAAATCATGGAATCGACACCCAATAGCGCTGTATAGCAGCTGTTGGTTTTTCTAAATGCAGGCGTGTAATAAACATTATAGTCAGCATCAAAACAAAATTTTTCGGCAGTCAGTTCTTTCATCTCGCGTGCCAACAGATTGCTTCCATAGAAACGGCGGAGGAAGTCGATTCCCGCACACATGGCAGCGACAGGTTTCTTCTTGCTGATAAAATGAGTGAGGCACGTCTTTATTGCATTAGAATCTCTATAATTGTTCAACAACCCGATTCCGCCAGGTATGATCAACGCATCGTATTCTGCAAAATCAATCTCACGAATATCTTTTATACGTCCTCTTCCGACGCGGGCTGATTCTATAAGGACATTTCGTTTTTCTGCTGCGCGTTCTGTCAGGTGGTTCACAGACTGAACGGAAATATCTTCTGCAACAGGCGTGTAATCACACCCGTATTTATCAAGCACTACATACGTCAGAACCACTTCTTCTATACATGAACCATCACCGAGACCGCATCCCGCTAATAAAACCAAATACTTCATTCGTTTTCATCTCCACAACTCACCAATTCTCTAAAATCTTCATTCAAATTATAGCATAGTATTGTGAACAAATCCACCTATTTCAACAGCTTTGATCCAACTTTAGCCCTGTGCTGCGTACTGAACGTGGCACAGGGCTTTTTCCGTTTCTGACAATTTTGAGCGCCACGCTCGATGTCCTGTACGCAGGACGCACCTTTGCACTTCACAGAATCGGACGATAGCCAGCCAAACCGCAAAAGGTCACGCGAAGCCGCGCACCGGCTGCACGATACCGTGAATCGCGGAACAGTGCAGTCCATACGCGCAGATGCCAGATACTTCACGAATCCAGAAAGCATTGATTTTTCTTGCCTGATTTCAAGCCGTTTCTGCACGAAAATCTCTGTGAACCTGTCTCGTTCGCAAAGTGTTTACAGTTTCATTTGAAAAACCGTCTTGACAATATTCATCGGATGTAGATACCTGGATGTTCTTCAAGTGGATTTTCAAGACCTTCTGTGCCGTTCTCATTGTGACGAACACATGGAATATCGTCATGGGTATCTTCGATGTGGGGCAAAGCGTTGTGAACAGCAGCGCAGGCGTCATCATCGGGAATACCTCCATTGATATCAGCAGCGTCATCACGGATATGGAGGCGCAGCTTGAAGCCCTGGGCACGGGAGAACTGTTCGGGCTGTGGTTCCAGTCCCTTTTCGTGGGGCTTACCATGAACGCCCTTTCCATCTGTATCATGCTTGTCATCTATGGCCGCATGATTGAGGTGTATTTGACGACTTCCGTTGGACCAATTCCGCTTGCCACTATGACAAACCGGGATTGGAGCCATACAGGACAGAACTACTTGAAATCCCTGTTTGCATTGGCGTTCCAGGCATTTCTAATCATGGTGTGCGTGGGAATCTACTCTGTTTTGGTACAGAGTATCGCCACGGACGGAAACATCTCAGGCGCGATATGGGCCTGCATGGGCTACACGGTCCTGCTGTGCTTCGCCCTGTTCAAGACCGGCAGCCTCTCTAAGAGCCTGTTCGGAGCGCATTAAGGAGGCTTGATAAATTGGCGTATGTAACCATTCCAAAGGATTTGACGAAAGTAAAATCCAAAGTGCTGTTTGGACTTACCAAACGGCAGCTTATATGTTTCGGAGCGGCGGCACTCATCGGAGTACCGCTTTTCTTTTTGCTCAGACGCACGGCCAGCAACAGTGCCGCCGCGTTCTGCATGATTATCGTCATGCTCCCGTTCTTTCTACTTGCCATGTATGAGCGGCATGGTCAACCCCTGGAGGTGGTGGCCGGACAGGTCATCCGCTGTATGTTCCTGCGGACGAAAGAGCGGCCTTACCAGACAAACAATTTCTACGCAGCCCTGGAGCGGCAGGCCCAGGCGGAAAAGGAGGTGAAAGCCATTGTTCAGAAAGCGAAAGCCAGAGCCGCAGGCACGGCAGGTGGCAAAACCCACGGTAAAGCTCACCGCCGCGGAAAAGCGTGAGATTAGCCGTATCCTGGAAACTGCCAGAGGCGACGGCAAGGTACATTCCGCACAGGATACCTTACCTTTCCGCCAGATGTACCCGGACGGTCTGTGCAAGCTGGACGACCACACCTGGTCGAAGTGTATCGAGTTCGAGGATGTGAATTATCAGCTTGCAAAGCCTGACGACCAGACGGCGATCTTTGAAGCCCTCTGCGATATGTATAACGCCCATGACGCTTCTATCGGGATGCAGCTCTCCCTTGTGAGCCGCCGCATGAACCGGGAGGATTTTGTGAAGCGTATCGAGATCGCAGCGCAGGGAGATCACTTCGACCATATCCGTGAGCTTTACACGCAAATGCTCCGCAAGCAGCTTGAACGGGGCAACAACGGTCTTATCAAAACAAAGTACCTGACCCTCACCATCGAGGCACGGGACAGCAAAACCGCACGGGCACGATTTTCCCGGATCGTCATGGACGCCCTTAACCATTTCAAGGTCATGGGTGCTTTGGCAAAGGAGCTTGGCGGCAAGGAGTGGCTGGAAATGCTCCACGGCATCCTGCACCCGGACGGGGAACGGTTTGCCTTTGAATGGAGCTGGCTTGCCCCTTCCGGCCTGTCGGTCCAGGATTTTATCGCACCTTCTTCTTTCCGCTTCGGTGAAGCAAGGAAGTTCACGATGGCGGATAAATTCTGTGCCGTGTCCTTTCTGCAGATCAGCGCACCGGAAATGGATGACCGTATGCTCACCGAACTGCTGGATACGGACAACGGGCTGCTTGTCAGCCTCCATATCCGCAGCATGGATCAGAACGAGGCGATCAAGACGGTCAAGCGGAAGATCACCGACATTGACAGTATGAAGATCGACGCGCAGAAAAAGGCGGTGCGGGAAGGTTTCGATATGGATATCATCCCCACCGACCTTGCCACCTACGCAGGCGAGGCAAAGAACATCCTCCGTGACCTGCAAAGCAGAAATGAGCGAATGTTCCTGATGACCTTCCTGGTGGTGAACTTTGCGGACAGCAAGCAAAAGCTGGAGAATGACCTTCTCCGTGCGGCAAGCGTGGCGCAGAAATATAACTGCTCCCTGGTGCGGCTGGACTTTCAGCAGGAGGACGGCTTCGTGTCGGCTCTGCCCCTGGGTGTCAACCGCATTAAGATACAGCGCGGACTTACCACTTCGGCGGTGGCGGTGTTCGTTCCCTTCACCACGCAGGAGATTTTCCACGGCGGTGAAGCCCTCTACTACGGGCTCAATGCCACTTCCGGCAACATGATCCTTGCTGACCGCAAAAAGCTGAAAACGCCCAACGGCATGATCTTAGGTACGCCCGGCAGCGGCAAGAGCTTTTCCGCAAAGCGTTCCATCGTGGGTGTGTTCCTGAACACAAAGGACGATATCCTGATCTGCGACCCGGAGGCGGAATATTTTCCGCTGGTGAACCGCCTGGAAGGTCAGGTCATCAAAATCTCTCCAACCAGCACGCAGTATGTGAACCCTATGGATATCAACCTCAATTACAGCGAGGACGATAACCCGCTGGCGCTGAAATCCGATTTTATCCTGTCGTTCTGTGAACTGGCGGCAGGCGGACGGAACGGTCTGGAGCCAGTGGAAAAAACGGTCATTGACCGTGCCGTGCGGATCGTGTACCGCCCCTATATTGCAGACCCTCGCCCGGAGAATATGCCGCTGCTGGAAGATTTGTATGACGAGATCAAACGGCAGCCGGAGCCGGAGGCACAGCGGATCGCGGCGGCACTGGAACTGTATGTGCATGGCAGCCTGAATGTTTTTAACCACCGTACCAATGTGGATATCAACAACCGCATTGTCTGCTTCGATATCAAGGAGCTGGGAAAGCAGCTCAAAAGCCTGGGTATGCTGGTGATCCAGGACCAGGTATGGAACCGTGTTTCCCAAAACCGGGATCAGGGCAAATCCACCTGGTACTTCGTGGACGAGTTCCACCTTCTGCTGCGCGGCGAGGTTGGTTCCTGGAGCGTGGAGATTTGGAAACGCTTTCGCAAATGGGGCGGTATCCCCACGGGGATCACGCAGAACATCAAGGACCTGCTTTCCTCCCCGGAGATCGAGAACATCTTTGAAAACAGCGATTTTGTGTACCTTCTGAACCAGGCCAGCGGAGACAGGAAAATCCTCTGCGAGCGCCTGAATATCTCCAACCAGCAGGCGGCGCATATCAGCAACGCAGGCCCCGGCGAGGGGCTGATCTTCTTCGGCAATGTGATCCTGCCTTTTGTGGATGACTTCCCGAAGGACAATGAACTTTACAGCATTATGACAACAAAACTTGGTGAAACCGGGAAAGGAGAAAACGAACATGAATGATCCCCGCTATTTGCATACGGAAGAAAAACAGGAGGGCGAAACCTTCTTTGATGTGATGAACCGGCTGATTGCCAGAAGCAAGGCGGTCACGGCGGATATGGAGGCGGTCCTTGCGGAGCTGGAAAGTGAGATCGAACCGTTCCGTGCGCCGAAGGACCATGAATAAACTGACCCATGTGAGCCTGTTTTCCGGCATTGGCGGTCTGGACCTGGCGGCGGAGGCTGCCGGGTTTGAAACCGTCTGCCAGTGTGAGTGGGCGGATTTTCCGCACTCCGTCCTCTCCGCACGATGGCCGGATGTTCCCAGGTTCCGGGATATTACTACTTTTACGAAGGAGGCGTTTTTTGAAAAAACAGGACTTGAAACAGTTACCGTTATCTCAGGCGGCTTTCCCTGTCAGCCCTTCTCCACCGCCGGAAAACGGAAGGGCTTTGCGGATGAACGCTACCTGTGGCCGGAAATGTGCCGCGTTATTACCGAGCTGCGGCCCCGTTGGGTGCTTGGGGAAAATGTTGCTGGCTTCATCAATATGGGGCTCGACAAAACGATCTTTGACCTGGCAAAAGCGGGATACGCTGTTCTCCCATTCGTATTTCCGGCTTGCGGTGTCGGCGCATGGCATGAGCGCCAGCGAACTTTTATCGTCGCGGCTGATGTTTCCCACACCCCTTGCCTCCGACAACAACACCGCCAGGGACGCGGCAAGCCTGGATGTGTTCCTGTCGGACAATGGGATATTCCGCAAGAGGAACCGAAACGGGGCGATCTGGAGCCTCAGCCTGTCGGCGGCGGTATTCTATCTGACCCCGGTGGCGTCGGACGGTTTCCGCTCGACCTTGAAGCCGTCGGCCTTCGATCCGGCGAAGAAGGACGGGAACCTGTCGGCGCAGATCATCTCCCAGGAACAGCCGGTGTCCGAAACGGCAGCACTGAACCCGGATTGGGTGGAATGGCTCATGGGCTTCCCGAAAGGATGGACGGACGTATCCTCTGGGCCGCCGAGCCGGAAGGAATCCCCCGCATGACCGAGCGCATGGATGACCGGGCACTGCGGCTGAAAACATTGGGAAATGCGGTCTGCCCGCCCCAGGCCTATCCCATTTTCCGCTATATCGCCATGATCGAGAATGGCACCTGCGGCGACTTTTGCCCCTATGGAAAGGAAGGTGACTGCCTATGAGGGAACTGAAAGCGACCGATAAGATCACGCAGAAAATGACCCGTGACGGTGCGGTATCGGAAAACCTTGCCACGGGCGAGGTGGAACATATCAGCAGCCGGGAGCCGGAAACGGAGCTGTCCGCTTCTTCGGAAGAATCCGCTGGCGCTGCGGCTGACCTTGCCCTGCGTGCGGCGGAACACCATGAGAAGAAAAGCGCACGAAAGGCGGAAAAGGCTGACACCCAGGCGGTGCGGGATGGTTCTGCCGCAAGGCAGCGCCCGTCCTCCCGCCTGCAATTTACCGAGGAAGAACGTGCCGATCCCGCACTTGGAAAGTACATCGACCGTTCCGACCGTGCGGCGGACAGGCTGGACGCGGCAAAGGCCGCTATCCCCACAAAGAAAGTTCTCCGTACCGAGCGTGTTTTTGACGAGACAGCCGGAAAAGGCAAAACGCAGCTTCACTTTGAAGAAGTGGAGAAACGCCCCAACGGACGCCTGCGGCACAATCCGCTTTCCCGACCGGTCCATGAGATCGTCCACGCCGCCCATGCGAAGGTGCATGAGGTGGAACAGGAAAATGTGGGTGTTGAGGCTGGACACAAGGGCGAGGTGCTGACGGAACGCGGGCTTGCCTACGGAAAAGGCAAAGTCCGTGCCGCCGTCCACCATCACCGCACAAAGCCCTGGCGTGACGCGGCGAAGGCAGAGCAGGCTTCTTTTAAGGCAAACGCCGACTACCTTTACCAAAAGGCACTGCATGATGATCCTGCATTGGCAGCTTCTAACCCGGTATCCCGCTTTCTGCAGAAACAGCGGATCAAGCGGAACTATGCAAAGGAGCTGCGGCAGGCGGAGAAAACCGCAAAGAACACAGCGGCCACGGCGAAAAGTGCGGCGCAGAAAGCAAAGGACGCCTTCAAGGAAACATTCCTCTACATCAAACACCATAGCCGGGCGGTGCTGTTGGTGATCGGCATTGGCGCCTGTGTTGCCCTGCTGTTTGGCGGGGTATCTTCCTGTTCCATGATGGCAGGCTCCGGTGTGGGCGGTGTATTTACTTCTTCTTATCTCTCCGAGGATGCGGATATGCTGGCTGCAGAGGCGGCCTACTGCGAACTGGAGCAGGAGCTTCAATATGAGCTGGACCACTATGAGACTCTGCACCCCGGATATGACGAATACCGTTTTGATCTGGACGAGATCGAGCATGACCCTTATGTGCTGATCTCCATTCTCACGGCGTTCCATGAAGGGGTGTTCACCATCGACGAGGTTCAGGCTGAATTGCAAATGCTCTTTGAAAAGCAGTATATCCTGACGCAGACCGTGGAGGTGGAGGTACGCTATCGGACGGAGACACGGACAGACAGCGAAGGAAACGACTATGACGTGGAAGTACCATACAACTACTATATTTGCAATGTGAAGCTGGAAAACTTCGACCTTTCCCATGTGCCGGTCTACATCATGGACGAAGAAACGCTTTCCCTGTATGCGGTCTATATGGCAACGCTGGGAAACCGGGAAGATTTGTTCCCCGGCTCCGGCTATGTAGACAAGTACACCAAACCGCCAACCACCTATGATATCCCGCCTTCCGCACTGGAAGATGAAACCTTTGCGGCGCTCATTACCGAGGCGGAGAAGTACATCGGCTATCCCTATGTCTGGGGCGGCAGCAATCCGAACACTTCTTTTGATTGCTCCGGCTTCGTATCCTGGGTGCTGACGCAAAGCGGCGTCTGCAATACGGGCAGGCTGGGAGCCCAGGGGCTCTACAATATTTCCACCCCGGTATCCTCTGCCAACGCAAGACCCGGCGACTTGATCTTTTTCGTCGGCACTTACGATACACCGGGCGTTTCCCATGTGGGTATCTATGTGGGCGGCGGAAAAATGCTGCACTGCGGCGACCCCATCCAGTATGCAGATATCAACACAAGCTACTGGCAATCCCACTTTTACGCTTTCGGGCGACCGCCCTACAACTAAAAAACGATATGGAGGTAATTTGATTTATGGCAACGACACAGAAGATCCGCAATGACATTGCGAAAACCAAAGAAAAGATCGCGGAGCAGCAGAAACGCCTTCGTGCGCTGGAGGCTCAGCTTGCGGAGGAAGAAAATCTGGAAATCGTCCGCATGGTGAAAGCCGTGAAGATGGACAACAAGGAACTGACTGCCTTCCTGAAAGCCTATGCCAGCGGTATGATCTCCCTGCCGGAAGGTATGCTGCAGGAGGGCAACACCGAGAATGAGGAAACGGAGGGATACGAGGATGAAGCATAACTTTATGACAAAAATGGTATCGGCTCTTTTGGCGGTGGTGCTCAGCACTGCCGCTTTTTCTGTCACCGCCTTTGCCAGCGGCGGCGAGGAAAGCACGGAGTCCGTGGCTGAACAGGAAACGGCCGGTGATGTTTCTGATCTGCTTTCCGCTCTGGCAGGCAGCCAGGTCACGGTATCCGTCACCGAGGACGGTATCCAGTTCAGTTCCGGCGAAAATGACTCCGGGCAGACCGGCACCGTCACCACGGGCGGCGGCAATCTGAATGTCCGCACGGGTGCGGGAATGGACTACACCGCCTTCACCCAGCTTCCCAACGGAACGACCGTGAAGGTGATCGGCACGGACGGCGACTGGCTGAAGGTCATCCTGCCAGAGAAAATCGGCTATGTCTATTCCGGCTACATGACGGTAAGTGACGGCGAGGCTGGCTCCGGGGAAGGTCCTTTCTCTCTGGACGCGGAAACGCTGGAAAATCTGCTGGGGATGCTGGGCGGCGGTCTGAATGGCGGTGCCGCCCTGACGCCGGACGGGAACCTTTCGCTGATCGACGATATCGGCAGCCCTACCACCAGTGGCAAACAGTTTATCACAGTGGAAACGAAGAACGGCAATGTGTTCTATCTCATTATCGACCGTGACGACGAGGGCGAGGAAACCGTGCATTTTCTGAACCAGGTGGATGAAGCCGACCTCATGGCACTCACGGAGGACGGAGAAAAGGCGGAAACGCCTATTGTCTGCACCTGTACGGAGAAGTGCCAGGCCGGAGCGGTCAATACCGCTTGCCCGGTCTGCGTAAAAAACCTTAGTGAATGTGTTGGCACAGAACAGAAAGCTGCGGAGCCCACCGAGCCGGAGAATCCGGAACCCGAAAAGAAAAGCAATACCGGGGCGATCCTGGCGGTGCTGCTGATCCTTGCAGCCGGAGGCGGCGCAGCGGTCTATTTCCTGGTGCTGAAACCGAAACAGGGCAAGAAAGTTCCCGCTGATCTGGATGATTTCGACCTGGAGGATGAAGAAGAATATCTGACTGAAGACGAGGAAACGGAGGAATCGAATGAGTAAACTGATTATCGCGGAAAAACCGAGCGTGGCAAAATCCATCGCGTCGGCTCTGGGTGCTTCATCCAGGGCCGATGGCTTTTATGAGGGCAGCGGCCTTCTTGTGTCCTGGTGTGTAGGGCACCTGGTATCCCCGATGGATGCGGGCGGCTATGACGAGAATTTCAAGAAATGGCGCTA
>ENA-OUOY01000921-OUOY01000921.1-human-gut-metagenome-genome-assembly--contig:-NODE-921-length-18691-cov-11.482400_pt1 | contig 18691 bp, 20 predicted proteins | sample MGYA00237937_ERZ548767 | MGnify/ENA primary metagenome ERZ548767 (study PRJEB26490, sample SAMN05356887) | human gut metagenome | biome: terrestrial biome; feature: human-associated habitat; material... | reverse complement strand
TATTTCTATTTTATCACAGTTTGCTGACTTTTTACAGACTTTTTTTCAGAGGCTCGGCGGATAAAAAGAGTAATGTTTTATAATTCAAAGATTTCGAAAACTCTCATAAAATAACTGCGATACTACTGGTGATCTTTTTTATAATTTTAATTCTTTACATTCTCACCTTAGTTTTGCTTCAGATTGATTCAGTCTCCAACAATCAAGTGTTCGAAGATTGGGTATTAATTCTTCTTAATGTGCTAAAAGATTCTTTTCTTGTTATTGTTTCTATTGTCGGTACAACACTATTAACATCAGCACTGATAGAAAAAACCAGAAGAACGCTACTTATACTGAACTGTTGGCGAATGACATATTTGCTTCGCCTGAATTCTATTCTAACCTTTCTGAGGAAAATAAGCAGAAGATGATTGAAAACTTAGAGCGAAACTATTATAATCGGCATCTCGTAAAACAAGAACTGTTCTCTGTATTTAGAGGCACTATAAATACGTTAAAGTATGAGTATTATTATGAGGAATGCAATATTAATGTGAGTTACTTCCCACAAGAGCACTACACAGAGAGACTTATTGTGCGAACTATAAAATTGCGTGGCTATACCGATGAGATAACAGTTTCACAGCTCCATCTCTGTGGATACTTATTAGGTCCTGCTGATAATCCGGATGCTGGATCGCAGATGGAAGCCTTTGAATTCATATCGCTAAGTATAGATGGAGCCGAAAAATCAATAAGTGATGATGTTATAATCACCAAGAGTGAAACAACGGATCAGTTATAAAAAAATGCGGGTATTCAGGATATTACTCAGTGGAATAAAAAAATGTTACAATCCGCTCAGATCAGGATTTGGTCATCAGAATTGAATATCAATCGGGAGTGACAGATGAAGACAATTCAATGAGGTTTAGAGTAGATGCTCCTTGTAGAAAGTTCCTACTTAACTTTTATGCACCAGAAAATTACAAGGTGTGGGTTCATGCATTCGGTTCGTTCGATATCACTTCTAACTCATCAAATGTTGTATATGATAATACGATATCTGTAAAGTTTGACAATTGGCTGTTGCCTGAAAACGGAGTAACAATATGCTGTAGTGAAAACCTCTCCGTCCCATTAACAACAGAAAGTCAATTGCAGCACAGTTAACTTTAACATTGACTCGTGAGATTTAAGCTTGTTCGTTCAACCTTCATGGTGACACTTCCTAGCAAAGAAGGATACAAGGAGCTGTATCATGTTTCTTAAATATGTATTAAGACTATTATTTCATTTTGTTGACGAAACTGAATATGATGAGGTAATCGAGGCGAATGCAGAACTTATCGAAAAGAAAAATGAGGCTTCCAGATGCCTATCTGTATATAGGAAATTTGAAGAGCGTCTTCCTATTATAGCCAATTTTAACCATGCTGCTTTAATAGGTGTTCAAGTCAGTATGAACGGAGAGTTGCTCCATATACTTCACGGCGCCGCATCAAGATAGATATTTATTCTAAGTCCATATATAGTTGGCAATACAAGCAGTGATGCTGATACACAGTTTCCTTACATTGAATATAGATTTTATAAGGAAGATGACTATATAAAAATCTGTGAACTTCACTCAGACTGCGGATCGCATAACTTCCAAACAGGATTGTATGTTCACGAGGATAGTGGCTATGGCACTGCATTACTTGAAGCATTGATATCACTTGCAATTCAAAATGGCTTTGATGAGCAAAGTGTAGTAATAGGTGAACTTTCGTTTGTTGATGCAAAGGACGAGAAGAAAAAACAGCGAAGAAATATGTTCTATCATAAGCGAGGATTTGATGTCAAGCCTAATATTGCTGCAGTTAATGGTAGCATCTACTCTACGATAGGACGGATAGAAGATAGTATTAAGAAAAAAATGAGGAAATGCCGAAGCTCAGAAATGTGGGAGCTGTGGATACCAATGTGATATATCTCACACTGGCTCATCCAAAGCCCCTATTTTTTTATCCGCTTTCAAAAGTCAACGATAACTTTTAGAAAAATGCACCCTTTTTCGAGTTTCGTTACAAAAATCAACGATTACTCCTGCTATCGTTGACTTTTGAGGTATATTTCAGCATTTTTGCCCTGTTTTGACCATTTTGAGCCTACAATACGCCCATATCTTTCACTATATCGTTTCCGATTGCCCTCAAAAACTGCGTATTATCTACATTTAGGCATAATAATGCACCCCAACTTCGATTGTATCAAAATTGGGGTGCGAATATGGCTAAAGACTCCAATTTTGATACAATGCACCCTTCTGATTGTTGGAAGGGTGCATTTTTTTATTTGGAGAGTTATCGTTTTCTAATTGAAATGGGTGAGGGTGCAAATCAATTCTCAAACCATGCATTCATCCAAACTCGTACACATAATAGAATATTTCAATCTCTCTTGATAAGGTAGTGAGATCAAAGGTGTCTTAAGTTTGCAATCTGAAGTCCTATGCCCAGTATGTTTCAATTCCATAAGGTAAAGTTACACAGAATATAGGACCATTATATTTTGATGGAAAAGTGTTACAAATCCTTTTCGGTAAAGCTATGATATGAGAGGACTATTCTCTATTCATTTTTCGCAGCAAATCTTTGACCGACAGAAAATCTCTATGATTTAGGCTATTTACTCTATCACCTCGAACATTCCAAACCCCTGAGACGTTTTTGCTCCAAGTCCGACATCATACATGAACTGAAGATGCTCCAGTTCACCATAAAGTTGAAACACACCATGATAGGCATTTATCCATGTACCCTTATAATTTGTAACAATTTTTTTACCTTCATTCATTGGTAGCATATCTATTGACCCTTGTGGTTTTGTATCACAGCAAGCCTCGTATTTGCTTTCAAACGCTTCCCGAACACGCCGGATAAACCGGACATCCTGTGGTGAATAATAAATTGTCTTATTATCGTCTGTCTGCTCTTTAGCTACAATTGGTGTTAAAGTGCGGATTTTTATCAAGCTATCATGAATCCGATAATCTAACCCTTCCACTTTTTTGATTTGAAGAGTATGTCTTCCGATACGCATACTGCCAGCATTAAATACTGCACTAATAAGCACCTGCAGAAACTCATCAGAAGCACTTCGAATCTCAAGAGTTAAATCGCCTTCATAGTAGAGCCTTTTATCATGGAAATGGCTTCTTCCATTCAGTTCACCAAATGTAAACATTTTGTATCTTGCTTTTCCACCGTAGGCTTTTTCATGCAACAGTTCGGCATATTCAGCATCTTCGCCAGCTAAGAGGTTAAAGATGGCGGACTGAATGTAGTAGTTGTAATTAATAGGAAGGTCAATAACACTTTTATTATCAAAGGTTAATAATAATTGCATTGTGTTTCTCCTTATAAACTCCTAATCGGTAAGGCTACAATGTAAGCACTATTTACCGCCTTCGTTCTCAACCACAATACCTGCAGAAAGTCAAATCGACTGTGCAGATACTGTGGTTGCATTTTATACTATCTAAATCTCTTGGGCTTTATACGACCATCACTTCTCCTTGCCTCTTGAACAGCCTCTAAAGCAGGGAGAGTCGGATTCTTCGATGTTGCAACAGGAAGTGTATACTTTACAGACCATTCAGTTGTTGACCCATTCTCGCCCATAGAACGATTTGCAATAAACCACTGATGAGAAGCATTTGAGTTGTTAGAGTCTCTTCCGTCACTTGCAATCGGGTAGCTGATTGGGTAGAACATACCTTTCTTTTTATTATCCATAATATCCAGAAGACCGTTGAAATCTGTCAATCGCATGAATTCATTAAAAGAAGTGGTAGTTTCGTCAAATGGTGTAGCTGTTATCATTTCATTAACCTGTTCACAGGTGTCGTGATTTATACAATAGCTCAATGTTTCGGTGTTAAAGGAACGGGTTTCAACTGACTCAACTACAAGCTTAACGCTGCCGAGTCCAAGTGGCTTCCCGTGACCGAGCTTGTGCATATGTGTACCATTTTCATCGTTCTCGCCAATTGTGATAGTCCATAACAGTTCACGAAGCTGTTGCTCTGTAATTCTGTCAAAATAGATCTCAAACGTGAAACGGCTACCGGGTTTACAGAGTTCCATCGTGCTGTTACGCTTTGTCCTTTCGTTTGCTTGGTAATCCGTAGGACTCAAATGCGGATTGTGGAAATAGAATTTCCTACCTCTAATCACGATCGCACACGCTTCCTTTTGTGGGATGATCTGCGACTGCCTGCGTCCGTTCTGATCTCTGCCTAAATCAACTCTCTTGTATGAAGTAATTTTGTAGTCATATGTCCAATACAATGCATTGTCTGGCTTGAATGTATAGAATTCAACGGAGGTCGGTTTAGGGCTGGCCAGTTCCTTCAGTGTTACGAACCCCATCGAATCAAAATCACTTATTTGAGCATCAGAAAAACGAAGTTTGCTCGCATAAGAACGCCGTTGACCTTCCGAAATAATACCAAACAATGAGCAAGCTTTGCACAGTGTCATTGCCTTCTTCAGTTCTTTTATTCTTCCTATCTCTTCTCGTTGTTCTTCGTCAAGATTAAACTGTGAGCATGATCTGTGCGTTCCGAGTAATTGATTTAGTCGATTGTCAAACACATATCTGCTCATCTGAGAGGGCGAAAGATACACATAGGTCGAATCATCAGCAATCACGGTTTCATAAAAAACTGGGTATAATCTGCCGTCTTTTCTTATGCCGTATGTAAGTTTCGCCTTCATTTGATGAAACAGCTTGTCGCCGCTTTTTTGCGTATCAAAGATTTCTATTGCTTCAAGGTAGTTCTCCACTGCATGGTCAAAGTTTACGATGCCTTCCACCTCAGTGCCGGTATTCCTAAAAACTTTCGTTTTCAATCTTTCGCTTGGTTTCAGTTTGATTTTCCTACCGTCACCATTTTTTACAGCAGTTTCAAAACAGTACCAAGTTCTTCTGACATCGGTGGTAGTATCAATCGCTTGACCACGATCTTTAAACGTTTTTGCTTTATATAAATGCCATGCTCCATCCCTATACTGGATCAGTCCTGGATTCCCTGCATTTGCGTGTCTTGCGGAGAGAATATTGTTGTTGTTTACAGATAAACAGCTATTGCTGAGTGTTTCATAAGCACTGCGAAGCATACCCCTAAGCTGACTTCCAGGTATGACTGGCTTACCTTCTACACGGAAGAACGGATATGTTTTGTGACCAATCACGTCAGTTTTTATTCCATCCGTATCCGGAATTGAAAGCGGTGTCTTTACGATCAGGCTAACTGTGATTTTACCTGAAAGAGTGCCATCGCTTGGCTCTTCTCTCTGAACATCAGAGCCAAGTCTCACAAAGTTGTAGGGATTTATGAATCGACGACCACTTGTGTTTTCCTGCCATCTAGGCATTCTCTCCACTTCCTTTCTGTATGAATCCAATGATACGGAAATCGGGAATCGTCACAATACCATTTTCGACATATTCGAGATAATTTCGGATTCTGATTTTCTCCGCATTTTCTACGGGCAGCGTATACGATCCACCACCTGTTGTCACATAGCAAAGTCCTTTCGATTTATTGGAATCAATATCAAGATACTGTTCCTCATCATAGACCCTATTTTTGAACTGGCTAAGAAATTCGTCTGTTTCGGAATAAAGAATCTGTTCAAAAGCAGGATCATCAATATAGCGCCATCTGAATTCTTCACCGATATTTAGGCGTGATATTTTCAACTCCGTGTCAGAAGTAAAAATTCTCAGTTCGATAAGATGTCTTACCTCTATATTCAGTTCAGATCCGCAATAGAAATGGTCTGTATGAACCGCATAAACGCCGCATTTATTACTATAGTATTTCTCAGCCAATGTCAAAATCTCGGCTTCTGATACTACTCCGTATTCACTGATATATTCCTTCATTGATTCACCTCCAGTAATTTTGCCGTGGCATTACTGTTGAGCTTATCATAGCAGTCTATGCCGTTCACAGTTAAACCGATGATTTCAAACATACCTCGTCCAACAGAAGTCAAACCTCCTACCGAAAGAAATCCGTGGTGAAGATCAAGAATAACAGCTCCAAGAATCGCCTTTTCCCTGTGCTTGATATCATCTGCAACCATGATATCAAGCACAGTCTCACCATTATATAAGGTTCTTTCAGTGTACAGTGCCGCATCTTTTGTTGCTGCGGTGAAGCGGTCAATTGAATTTCTGGTTATTGTCTTCCATACGCCTCGCTCAATTTGAGATTCAGAGAAAATGATGCGTGACTTTTGTGTCGAACTATTTTTACTCTTCTCTTTCACAAAACCAAACAAGACATCCGTTTCTTCCTGCCCAGCGAATTCCTGGTATCTTGCTCTGAACGCACCAGCCCAAGATGTACCGGGAACTATTCCCGTTTCGGCATCATCATGCAGGGAAATATGCTTATAATCGGGCAGTGTATCTCCGTTTGTACTTACATCAGTTGAGTATTCACGGATTGAAAGCGCACCTTTTTGTTTCAGTTTCAATGAGATTTTTATGAAGTCCGTATAATCTTCTTCAAGCGTATGTGTATTGATATTGCGCCATGAAGTATCCTCATATGGATCAAAATCGAGCCACGCATCGAGTTGTGCGGGCTTTTCCAAATCATAAATAGCTTTTTTTAGTTCGGAAATATTTATAGAACCATAGCCCCTTGATGTTTTCGAGCCGAAACGTAATACGCCTGCCTGAAGCTTGTAAAGCATTTGGTCGATCTGCTTATCAATTGTATCTGGCTGGTCCGCAAGTTCAAGAAATGATATAAATGTAGCCCCAGTTTCAACTACCTGCATATCAAACTTTGCACCATCGACTCCGACCTTTTCCTCAAGCTTTACGCTATCTCGTTCGCTTGTAACGCACTCAGACGTCAGCAGGGCATCATAAAAAATGATTTTGCTGCTCTGTGACTTGTTTCCTGCTATCATACCGAAGATATCATTTTGCAGGGATTTGTCATTTTCAAGCGTATGTCTAAAGACACCTGCAATTGAAGATGCCGGAATGTAAGGTTTTCCATCTTTTCCACGAATAACATCATGATCCGTTGATTCGTTATTTCCACTTCCGACAGACAAGGGGGAAACAAGCTGCATTTCTATTCTATAGTAGACGTGTCTTTTCATTGCGTTGCTCCTCCCTTATGGCTCTTGTGGAAGTATTTAGCAAGCGTGAGGATGATAAAAAGATACTCCCGCTTCTTCTCCCATGTTTTGTACTGCGGATCGCTTTCCCATTTATTAGCTGCATCCTTGATAAAGCTATCAGCGAGTTTACGTTTGCTATCTGACTTAATCGAAGCGATTCTTCTGCCAAAATCGGACTCTGTGTCGGATTGCTCCAACATCATAGTTATGCGACCAATGAAAGCGGCTCCCAAGTTGTTCAGGAACGAGGTCTTCTTTTTCAAAGCATAGGATATTGCGGCATTACGCATCTTTTCGTCCTTTTCGAGCATCACAAACATATTGCGAATATCTGAGTGCTCGTCTGATACTTCGGCATCGGGAGCGATAAGAACAGGTGCATCCCCTTTCATTAGTTCACCCGCCTTGAAAATATGGACTTTGCCATAACCCTCGTTTTGGCGACCACCCACATACATAATCTCGTCTACCTCTGTATCTTTTGTGCAGTTGATAACAAGCGCACTTCCTGCTGCAATTGCTTTCAAATGCGTGCGCTGCATTCGCATAACAGACAGATATCCTGAGATCATCTTATATTTCAGTCCGCTTTCAGGGAGTAAATCGTTGCTATCAATTCCAAGCGAATGACATACATCGTTGACAGCCGTGGAAATTCCGCCATAATCATCCGGAGTTAGAGCATCCGACTCGAATAGATATATCACTTTGTCAGCCTTATGAAGATGTAGTTTTCTCGGCATGGCCAAAGATACATCCAGTCCTACTAATGTACATCTGGAATACTGTGCAGTCTTGCTTCTGCCAAATGATAGTTTTCCGGACATCAAAAGATCCGTTATCGTCTTGATGTGAACACCCTTTGCGGAGATCGTACCCATGAAAAGCTGACCTTCCTGAAGACAACTTTGAACATACAATCCACCATCAGGATCATGGAGAGCATTATGATACACTCTTTCGGTCAAAACTTTCTTGACTTCGAGATCCGCACTTATATAACCTGTCTTAAAAGGCTTAACAATTTCCGCCCCTCGTTCTGTCACAGTCAGGTCGATGATACGATTGCTTTGTTTTGTCTTTCCAAAAATTTGTGGCACAGGAACAAAGGTTTTAAACTCGTTGTTTGTAATGTATAGATTAGAGAACCTCACATTGCCACTTAGGAACAATTCATCGAAGGCATCATCTGCGGCATGTGTTCTTAAATACGCTCCAACCAATGCGCCGACAACAGCCTGTCCACTGATATAATCAGCTGTTTGATCCGCTGACTGTGCGGGAAGCATCAAGCCTTCATCAAAACGAACGGCATATGTGATGACATATTCCTTGTTATCATCGATATCATTAGTGATATTAAAGGAAGGTTTGTCTGCTGTTTTAGGTGCTAATGTACACTTTACACACCCAAATCCACGGTTACGCTTGTATCCGATATGCCTGAGAGCCTTGCAGATACGTTCAAAATGCATTGCATCTGCATCATCAATCTCGACATCAGCACAGAACACAAGGTTTTCATTTGGACTCCATGCTTTATATTTAGAGACATATCTTGTAAAACGCAGCGTATTTTCTTTGGCTGCACCAGAGACTTCAACCGCAGTAGACGCTTGTGTATCCGTAAACAAATCGGTCACTCGACTTGCACACATCCTATTCTCCACGCACATTTTGCTGAAAGCCTCATAATCCTCGATCCTGGCATTATCCAGCCGCAAGGAACCCGTGACTCTATCCCCGGAAATACCAAATATTTTGTCTACGATTGCTCCTTCGCCGTAGATATATACCGCCGCTTCCCTGAGACAACCTTTCAGCCTTCTTGCGGGAATGTACGGAATACCAAGGCGATCCGCAACAATATCTGTATCAATCGTTGTTGCAAATCCGTCCCCGCTGGAAGCACAAAGGTTTGACTGCAATTCAATCCTCAGTTCATACATCGTCATCACCCCCAAACCACAAATCGTATACTATGGATATATCATAGATTATTCTCTTCAGTTGATCTTCATTGCCCATATATTTCTTGATCAAAGCAATAAAATCCTGTTGATTTTCCGTCAGGCGTGAACATATCCGCAGCACATCAAACCTGTAATACGAGTTTCCTCTCACAATCGATTTCCCAAGACTTTTAACGTTACTTCTGCCAATTGTATGCAGGATATGACCAATACGAATGAACTCTTCAAACATATTCAGACTATATGGTCTGCACGTAAAGGCAGATTCCTGTTCTTTGCGGATAACGTCAAGCTCGTTGGTAATTCCGGAATGACAATAGTGGAAATCGACATAATTACCGTTATTATCCGGTTTATGGGACTCTTTCTTGCCCATTTCACAGCAGCCCTCTGCAATTTCATATACATCTGCAAAAGGTGCATGACTGTGAAACAAAGCAATTCCTGCACATGATGTATTGGGAATACCGCCTGCTAATTCCGGAGTGGATGCCAACTCGTCAAAATACGCTTTTACTACATCCATTGCATCTAAGCCGCGGCAAATGATCGTAATTTCGTCACCGCCGCCAACGATTATACGGTATTTATGTGCCTTATGCGGCTCCTCTGAGATCAACTCGGACTCCGCTTCGTTTCTCGCACGCAGATATTTCTCTATCGCTGCAATTGGACGAGAAACAAAGTATTCATCTGTATGAAGGGAGAACTCTCTAAGTGCCATTACGCATTCAGCATAATCATTCTTACCTTCTGTACAGTTCTTAATCTTGTTTCCCATATCATTGCCATCAATGTAGATGACTGCAAGAATGCTGTCAACGCCTTTTTCTTCAACCAGCGAATCCAGATTTTCAGTGCCGAGTTCATCACTTTGAGAAAAGTAATCAGAGTATGCTTTTCTCTTCAGTTTTGACTCTTCTGTAACCTTTTTCCCTTTGTTATCCGTTGCAGACAGTGGCATATATGACATTCTATCTGTTTGCGTGAACGGCAACACATTGCAGGTGGTGGAATGATTTCCAAGTTTTTTTGATTCTTCTTTTGCTTTATACAGGTTGATTCTATCCTGATTGAAATCGTCCGTTGTCTCAACAAAAGCGGTTATGATACTTATCGAATATGAACGCTCCAATAGAATGCGTGAAAAAACTCGATTAGCTCTAACGTAAGTATCCTGGTCTTTGAACAGGACATAAAGATTTCCACCGCCTTCATAGATTACCGTTCCATCATAGCCGTTTTCCAGGAATTCCTCTTTCCGGAAAGGCTTTTTCTGGATTGCATCTTCACGCCATGTGTCACAAATTTTCATTCCTGTCTCATGGATCAGAATACTGTAAACATTTGAGAGTAGTTTGGATGCACCTGCAATCTCGCGGATTTTGTTGGTCCGGTAGATGTACTCTTGCTTGCTTCTGCAGTCGTAGATAGCTGTTATCATTCTCATCTCTCCTCGTTAACCAGTATTCCTATATCCTTATGGAATGAACCCCATTGCTGTGAAACCGCACTATCGGAAACATTAAACCGTGCTGCGTATACGCCGTTTTTGAAAGGGGTTTCAATTTCGCCATTAGCATAGTCCCTGCCAACAACGCCGATTTCCTCATATGTCTTACATGGTGTAGTTTCAAAAGCAGTGAAAGATCTGCAAATAGCAGTAAGTACCCAATCTGCGAAGTCAAGGTCCATAATATGAAATGCTTCATTTTCATTCATATCATACCTTGCATGGGCTCCTTCTTTACAAGAAGAAATATAAAAATCGGTGGCAAACGCTCGATAATATTCGTTACGCTTTCCTCTATGTTCTTTAGAACGGATCACGCACACGATAATCGCAGAACAGTACTTTTTAAATTTCCACCGTATCGCTGCTTCTTCTTCAGAAATGGTTTCGTCAGGAAGCATTACAAGTCCGACAATCGCACTCGGTTCTGCGGCACCGTTAGGTATCGACTCAAAGGGATCTACTTCGTTTCCTTCATCATCGATATTAATAGGCATAGGCGGATAGTGCTCAGGATGTTCTCTCTTTATCATATTACTAACAGTGCATCTCAAAAAAAAGATGAAGTACTTCATGAAATTGTCGTTTCTGTCGCTATTATATTCATCAAAATATTTGAGAAATGTTTCTGTGACAAATTCGTCAGGCTCATACCTTGTGGGATACCCTTCGCTATTATTCTTTGCGATTTTACACAGATATTTGAAAACTCCGCTTGATGTGCTAAACATTATATTTGCGACCTGATTTTTGATTGCCATGCATCTTGCTCTGCTCGCCGCATCAGCTTTAAGCCGAGAATACTCAGTCATCAAAGCATTGATCTGTTTCTTCTTATCTTCGATACTCATACCGCACCTCACTTCAGCAGGTTTTTAATCAGATCCGTAGGATTCTCAACCTTCTGTTCAGCCATGAGTCTTACTGCTTCATCAATATAGAGGAGTGAAGTAATATCATACACCTCCATATTTCCATTGTTATGATCCTTAGCTCCGTAAACAATGCAGCCGATGCTGACATTCTTTCTGATACGGTATGCATAATTGAGAGCCATGATCTGGATAAGCGGGAATGGTTTTGAGCCGTACGTAACGCAGGCATACAGTGTGTCTCCATCAGCTGTGCAGTCGATGAGTTTTCCGAAAAGCTCAAGTTCGGTGTCGATAGCATTGTTATATGGCACTCGCACTTCCTTCAACGTATATGAAAAGCCTTTTTTCTTACTGAGATTGTCAAGTTCTTCTTTCAGAAGTCCATAATTGTACTCAGCATTTTCATACTCTGAGACGATTGTGATAGCTTCAATTTGCTCACCTTCCTCTGCGTAGCCGTTGATTGTGGGTATGATTGGAAAGCTTGTTGGAGCATCGTAGACAAGTAACTGATTGTCAGCAGCTGTGTAGATGCCCTTTTCAAGTCCACGAATCCTCTTTTCTGGATTAGGTGCTGGCTGATACGGACTGGTCATAATAAATTTTTTCATAAAATCCTCCTGTTATTCTGTGATTTTTCTTATTAGATTTACGGCTTTTCGGATAACAGACTCTATTTCTTTGACGGATAATTCAGTAGAGACGTTATACCCCATTCCTCCGAAATATTCATCATATTCGTCTGCTATGTGTCTTTCCTCGCTTGCATGATTTAAAGCGTTTCGGATATATCGCTTGACATAAATGAGATGACGCAACAACTCTTTCACATCATTGAGATCAACATGAGAGCGCACTGAATACATATCGTTGTTCTCACTTAAAACACGCTCCAGATGTTCAACCACATTTATATCAGCGACACCCCACACTCTTGGATTATACGGAGCGCATTCTCCCTGTAACAAGTGTATATATTCATTCTCTTTTAATAGTCCGTTAACAAAAGCCTCTGTGTTTGGCGCCGCGGTTTCAAAAATATCGCTTTCCGCAAAATCACGCAGCTTGTTTTTTTGTCTTTTGCTTTCGGTTTCCTCCGCTGTCCGCCTGATGCCTGGCTCGGAGAACAGCACATTTTTTACACGGATCAGATTCAAAATGCCTCTCCACTCATCTTGTGTTAATTGTTCCTTTATGCTTAGGTCATTTATGCTGTTTATGGAGCATATTTCCCTATATATAATAAGATTATCTCTTTTCAGCCTTAAAAGCAGATTTCCGACGGGGTATTTCGACAGTGTAATGCTGGTTGTGAGTTTCAAAAATCCGTTGTATAGTAGGTTGTAGTATATATCAAAATCCTTTCGGAAATCTGCTGTATTAACTTTTTTAGGATTGTACACCAGAATCTTTGAACCGAATAAATATTCTGGTATTCTCTCTACATAAATTGTAACAGCCTGCTGAATCATTCGGTTGTCAAGACACCAAGTGATAATATCAAGACAGTCAATTTCTTCTCTAGCACTTGCGCCCAGTTTCTCTCTGATGACACCAGATATGCTTTTGAATAATATTTCTGATTCATCATCTGTATCCATAGTCTGAATGTTTGTCAATATTTCATTCAGTTCACAGATCAGGTCATTAAGGTTGGAAGTTCTGCACAATGCGACTTCATTAGAAAATCGCTTCATAACATCGATTGCCTTCTTAATTTCAGAATTATGACTTTCAGCGAAAAAGTCGGTGAGTTCCTCAGCGTTACCGAATGAAGTGAAGCTGTTCGCAGCGTTAATGAGATTGAACATATTGTAAGTTGCGGTTATATCATCGATTCGATTATGCTTTTTGACTTTCTTTTTTGGGAACTCAGGAGAAACATCCTGACTTTTCTTAGGCGGTTTAAAATTGTTCAGAACAGAGTATACAGCTTTTTCAAGTTTTACACCAGAATATTCCAATATACGTACAGATGCCATAAGGATGTACACAGAGTCACGAAAGCCGCCAGTCGTATCGATATAAACACGGTCTTCTTTCTTTACCATGTTAATGATTTCTGCAATAACCGTACCGAAATTTTTATCGTAAGTAATGCTTTCGATTGATAGATTTGAGTAATTATTTCTTTTACAATAACGTCGGATAGTTTTGCGAAAAGCTATAAAGGCTTCCTGTGCCTCCGGAGTAGTGATTGCAATGATTGTACAATCTGCCCCAGAAACACCTTTATAAATAGAATTGAGTAGGTATTTAACAGGTGCTTCGTTAGTATATCGTCCACGAATAATTTCCATATCATCCGTGTGATAATTCTGAAATGGGAATCCTTTTCTCATTCTACTGATATTAGTTAAGATGATATTAGACAAGCGTATCACTCCATTGTAATTATTGAAATGTTTAAATTCCGTCATTTAGCACAAAACAGATAATAAACTGTGAATACATATAGATATATTATAACATATTTAGTATCTATTTTCAAGTACTTTTCGATGTTTTTTTGTGAAATCCACGCATCTCCCCATTACTTGTGTTCGATAGAGCGTCAACGCTCGCTCCCATACACTCAATCGCTGTTTTCAATTGGAGCGAAAAGGTCATCGAATCGCTTCTGTAGCTCCTAAATTAATTGTTTATCTGGAATCGACTCGTTAATCTGTTCAGCCATTTTATCTTTGAATTTGTTCATGTCGTTATATGCGTTTCTTATACGATCCTGAGTATCATCCTTAGTTTTTTTATCATACTGATAACTAATCTCGCTGTGGAACTTATGGCAAATAACCGTGATACCGCCCAAGCCTGCGTAAGCTGCTAAAGCAGCAAACACTTTAGGTGCAATTTTGGCCACACCGTATTTGAATATAAATTTCCCTATCATAAATGTACTCCTTTCACATTTACGCATTTTCCATTAATGCTATAAGTGTTATCCTGAACATAATATCATCATTGCCGTTTTCTTCCTTAAGAGCGTTTATTATCTCCGGAGTCGCTCTGAACCGGTTCTTAGGTAGCTTACAAGAGGTAATCTTCTGTTCGAATCTGTCAATTGACTTTTCGTCAAATCGGTCTCGTGATTTAAGACGCTCTACCACAAAACCACCAATTTTCGTTAACGCTGAACCAATTAGACTAATATCCATTTTTTACTCCTTTCGTGATTGACAAGAAAAATTCCATCATTGCTTCAGAATAATTCCAGTCTATTATGTATTACTGTGAGATTTACAGCACTGGTTCTCTAGCGCTACTCTCACCTTATCAGATTTCAAGTATATCTTTTTTTGATAAGTTAACCTCATGTCTTAATTATCATTCCTTAAATTTCTAAGGTGAGCTTCGTATTCTTTTCTTATTTTATCTGCTCTTCTTGCAGATTCGTAGTAACGCTGAGAGTTTAAGTAGTCACTTTTGTCACCGTGCTCTTTCCATGCAGCATAGCTCATATCTCCCTTATGCTTAAGGCGGATAGCATCATTTCCGTAGCGCTTGATTTGACGTTTTAACATCGCCTCAGTCATATTGTTACCTCCTATTCTCCTTGTTTAGGAATTTCTTTTCTTTAAATAATGATTTTACAGTTATTGAGAATTACCACCTCCGTTCACTTTGCAGTTAATACCGGGCTTACAAGATTAATTTTCTTTTTAATAGTTTACCCGCGTTTCGTAAGAATGACCTTACCACATTCTCTCTTAGCCATATATTTACGCATATATGTGAGTACTCCAACTCCGCCTCCTGCGGCAACTATTCCGATGGCTGTCGTGGTTGTGCTTGCACTTCCCAAGCTTGCGATAAGTGCAGGTGCTGCAAGGCCTTCCGATACTAACCCTACAGGAGCACCTGTGCCCGCAGTCCCTGCTGTAACAACAATTCCCGCTATAGCCACTCCAATTGCACCTAAAGCAACTGCCCACGCTACAGGACCTACTGCATTGATCGCAATCACTGCATCACCAAGGCCGCTTTCAATTATGATTTGGTTTTCGTCATTTGAGATAGCTGTTCCAAGTTCCTTTGCTGTCCTTATTGTTGTACTCATAAAAATACTCCTTTCACATTATGTGATTGACTTCTTTCGTTTGATTCGGAGTCAAAAAGTACCGGACTCATTTTGTCAATAATTTGAAACTTTTGAATTGTAACTACTGTATCATCATCTCCTTCTGTCTGGTTTTGCTAAATTATTTGTTTTTTCTTTTTTTACAAACGATGCAAGTGTTATAGGCGGATTGATCCCACCATAAACCTTACATTCCATACAAGGACAAACTATAAACTTGACAATTTCTTTGTGATAAAGGCATTTTTGACATTTTATTCTCTTAAACATTTTTATCACTCCTCATAATATCTTGTAAAATCTCGCAAATACTCACGAAATCTCGTTTTTTTCAAATATACAAGCGACAGATAAGAGCTAACATCTTTCTTCTTGCAGAACACCTGTGCGTTCATTGTGTTTTTCATAACATTCTCCTCCGTTTGTTTTCAAAGATACTTTTATCATGCGCTTTGCGCATTGGGGTGTTTGCTTCCCCCTTACATAAAGGTAATATCGGAACAGGCAATAATTTTTAGGGATTTGTAAGGAAATTTTTTGAAGAAAATAGAACGTATCACAAATCATTGTACGATCCCTGACTAGAAACTAATACTTCCTGAACTTGACAAACATGAACGTAGATATCTTTTCTGTTAAGTGCAAAACAAACAATCCTCTTCATTAACCTCACCTCCATTCAAAGAAGTAGTACGTCTGGGCGCCGCCTCTGTATCATCAAGCCGGAAACAGTCGCTGTTGTGTTTTTCTGAGCTTCTCAACTTCAGCTCTCATTGTATTCGGTTTTCAAGATGCCGTTTGCAAGTGTGTGCGATTTTCACCCTCTGTTGTCCTCTCTGTGTCTCTACTAACAAATATAGTTTTCTGACACATTTTTACCTTTATTCTTCTGATTTGTATAGATGCATAATTGTCCGCAAACAATTATAATTTATCTTGTGCAGTTGTGACAAACAATGTGCAAATTATGTATTGCATCTCACTTCTATAACGACAAAAAGAGCCACCTTGTATTTCACAGAGTGGCTTAATAACTGTATTTGATTTTAACAAACAAATATCTCAAATCAATATTCTCTAAAGCGTACAAAACAAAACTCTGAAGTTTTAACAGTGCCGTTATCTGTCTTCTTCTCTATAGTCTTGCGTTCTGAGCAACTGTACACTGTATGAATGTCTTTCTGCTTTAAAAGTGTAACGACCTGATAGGTTAAACCGAATTCTCCTTGACACATAACTGCTTTTGGCTTGTAGCGGCAAATCGTCTCAACGCATTCTTTAGCTAAGGCACTGATCTTCTCTTCACCAGCTGATGCACTGACCGATGGAAATACGATATCTACGATATGAGCATTGTATTGGTCGGATACTGCTTTTTTCTGGTTCTCACTCCAGTTATTTGAATGGTGATTGGAGAAATTGATGAATATGTTATCGCTAGTTCTTACTTTTTCATCCATATCAATACCTCCTATGTACTGTTCTGTGAGTACGTTGCCTCAACGACTCCCTTTATTTCTTCATTAAAGAGTGCTTCAAATTCTTCACGGTAATGCTGCTTCCACAGAAGAACGTCTGACAGATTATGACAATGGCAAGACTGCTACAATCTCTTATTGGTAATCTGCTGACTGTTCAGACAAATCAGACAGGTAGCATACAGCAACTAGGTTCAATTTCTCATAGTAATGCAGAGACCAGAATTTACAAAGGCATTTAACGAGACCTACAAAATGTTTCAATTCCCGTAGGTAATGCAGAAACATGTAGTTGAAAAAAACTGATGAGCCATTGCGCATTCTGGTTTCAATTCCCGTAGGTAATGCAGAAACTCGACGACGATGGAGACATCCTTTGTGAACGTTGCAACTTTGTTTCAATTCCCGTAGGTAATGCAGAAACTAATGAGAAACTTCCAAACGGCGAAAAATTAATTTGTATTTCAATTCCCGTAGGTAATGCAGAAACCTGCTCTGTCAACAACAGAATTCACCGTACTTTGTATGCTGTCTGTTTCAATTCCCGTAGGTAATGCAGAAACGATTGTCTCAGAGCAGTCTCATCATTGAAATATTATGAGTTTCAATTCCCGTAGGTAATGCAGAAACAACGGTAAATCCGTTGTTTCTTATAGTCTATCACAAAACAACTATATTGTCAACCCCGATTTTTCTGTCGATGAATTATTAACTAAACCTAAAAAGCACGAAAATACCACAGTATTACGTCGAGGAAGCCCATGAAGCCATTATTGACAAGGACACATTTATGCTCGCACAGGAACTTCTGCGGGAGAAAAAAGAATATTTTACACCGGATAAGCCGACAACTGTTACCTACCCCTTTTCCGGTATGATTCACTGTGGCTGCTGTGGGAAGTTTTACCGCAGGAAGGTTAAGCAGTATCGTACAGTGTGGATATGTTGGACTTATAACGCACGGGGTAAGAAATTCTGTTCGAAATCCAAGCAGATTCCGGAAGATATCCTGTATGACAAGGCTTGTGAGGTTCTTCAGCTCGATGAGTTCGATGAAAAGGTATTTCATAATGAGGTAGAGTCAATTCTTGTTCCTAAACCGAATGTGTTAACATTTCTATTTAAAGATGGTCATGAGCAGACGGTGCGCTAGGAAGATCATTCAAGATCAGAAGCGTGGACGGCGAAGAAGAGAGCTAAAGCAGCCGAATATGGAAAGCAAGGTGCGGCAGCAAAAGAAAGGAGAAGGCAGAAGTGAGTAAACAGGTAACAATCATTCCGGCAAAGCTGAATCGTGCAACATTCACACCCTTAGACCAGCCGAAAAAGCGTAAGGTTGCCGGATATGCACGAGTTTCGACCGATTCCGAAGAACAGCAGACCTCCTACGAAGCGCAGGTTTCCTACTACACAGAGTACATCCAGAAGCGTGATGACTGGGAGTTTGCAGGAATGTATACGGATGAGGGCATTTCTGCTACATCTACCAAGCATAGAGAAGGATTTAATCAGATGATAAAAGATGCTCTTGACGAAAAAATCGATGCTTAGACTCCCTATTGAATACAATAAAACAAAAGGTCAACCGCC
>ENA-OUOY01000920-OUOY01000920.1-human-gut-metagenome-genome-assembly--contig:-NODE-920-length-18693-cov-3.771005_pt1 | contig 18693 bp, 15 predicted proteins | sample MGYA00237937_ERZ548767 | MGnify/ENA primary metagenome ERZ548767 (study PRJEB26490, sample SAMN05356887) | human gut metagenome | biome: terrestrial biome; feature: human-associated habitat; material... | reverse complement strand
GTAGAATGGCTAACATGCGTTTACTCATCGTTTTTTCTCCTCTCATCCGTTAGGCCATAGCCTTTTTGATTTCAGCTAACAGTTCGGCCGGAGTAGCAGATTCGTTATCGTATTTAGCGTACAGGCTTACAGGAACCTTGCCTGCTACAGCGCGTTCAACTTCCAGAACGTACTGGCCGCAGTTCAGCTCGTGTACGAGGATGCCTTTAACCTTGCCTGCCAGCTCCTGCATTTGCTTTTCGGCAAACGGCCAGATGGTAATCGGGCGGACGAAGCCAACCTTCAGGCCTTCCTTGCGTGCCATGTCAACTGCTTCATAAGCAGTACGGGCAGCACCGCCGAAGGCTACAACAGCAAATTCGGCATCTTCCATACGATAGTTTTCTACTTGTACGATGTCGTCTAAGTTATCTTCTAATTTAGTGCGCAGACGGTCCTGAGAGGTGCGGGTTGCTTCGCCGGTGCCCTTCGGGAAACCGGTTTCATCATGTACCAAACCGGATACGTGCCAGCGGTAACCGCTGCCGAAGTCTGCCATAGCAGGAACCTTGGAGCCTTCCTCGCAGCCGTAAGCCAGATAATCTTCGGGTGCGCAGGTCGGGCGCTTGCGTTCTGCCTGCGGAATTTCATCATAGGTGTCGGGAAGCTCGATTTTCTCGCGCATATGGCCGATAACCTCGTCCATCAGGAGAATAACCGGGCAACGATATTTTTCGCTCAATGCTACTGCACGCAAAGTCAAGTCAAAGCATTCGGGAACACTGGACGGAGAAACGGTAATCAGCCAGTGGTCACCGTGGGTGCCCCAACGGGTTTGCATAACCTCGCCCTGAGCAGGGGAGGTCGGTTGGCCGGTAGCGGGGCCTACACGTTGTACGTTAACGATAACGCAGGGGATTTCGGCGCTGCAGGCGAGGCCGAGCATTTCCTGTTTCAGGGAGAAGCCCGGGCCACTGGTTGCGGTCATAGCCTTTTTACCGGCCATAGATGCACCGATAACAGTGCCGAGACCGGCGATTTCGTCTTCAGTCTGCATAAATTTACCGCCAACCTGCGGCAGACGCAGAGCTAATTGTTCAGCAATTTCGGTAGAAGGGGTGATCGGATAACCGCCGTAAAATTTTACACCGGCAGCAATCGCACCCTCAACAACCGCTTGGTTACCTTGTAACAGCAGGATTCTTGACATGGGTTACCTCACTCCTTTTTATTTATCTACAAAGATAGCATAGTCGGGGCAACGCATTTCGCATTGTCCGCATTTGATGCAATTTTCTTCAGCAACGGCTTCGACTTTGCCGACTTCGCTGACTGCCAGAACTTTTTTCGGGCAGAAGGCCGCACAAATACCACAGCCCTTGCAACGCTTAGTAATTATTTTTAAGCTCATATGGTCTCCTCCTTATGATACCTTGTTTAAAATAACAGCATGCGATAGCTTCATCTTATATTATATCAAAAATAGCATTTAATAAAAGTACTTTTAGAAGTTTTTTACAAATTATCCCTTACTGCTGTACAAATAAATTCTATAAGCTTTTGTATAGTGAAAAAAGAAAAAATATTGTAACTTTAAGTCAGAATATGCGGACAGATGATTGGAACAGTTGTATATGAAAGCAGTAGCAGACTTATGAGGGCACGTCTGTGAGCTGTCGAAGCCATAAAAATTAAGCCGCTGCCTTGGCGTGAGGCAGCTGCTTGTTGTTATATATGGGGAAAAACTGTATAATATAAATAACGCAATAAATAGCTTGTTGCTATAAATTTTTTGATGAGCACTGGTATCGTTTTGGAGGAAGTATGGATTTACGTTATATTAATACCTTTCACACTATTGTAGAAGCCGGGGGCTTTAATAAAGCAGCGGAAAAATTATGCTATACGCAGTCAACGATTACGTTTCATGTTAGTCAGCTGGAGAAGGAGCTTGGTGTGCAGCTTTTTGAAAAAGCTGGCAGGCATATGGTTTTGACTAAGGCAGGACAGGAACTGGTGCCTTACGTAGAAAATGTGCTGCAGTCTGTAAATAATATGAAAAGCTTTCGCAGTGTTATTGAAGAGTGCCAGGGAGATATACGTATTGCTGCGCCGGAATCGCTTTTGTGCTTCCATCTGCCGAAGATTTTGCGCGAATTTCGTAAGCAGGCGCCGCGTGTGCACATTTACCTTGACTCTATGACCAGTACCTCGGTGTATAGGGCCATAAGAGAAAATAAAACTGATATTGGTATTTTTTATGATTTGCTTGTAGATGATGCTACGATAAAGGTTGTACCATATAAAGATTTTGATTTCGTGATGTTTGCTTCACCAAAAATCAAAAAGCTGTACAGTGATTTTATTACGCCTAATCAGGATTTCAGCTCGTTAGCACGTATTTGCCAGCCTGCAGTAGGCAGGGTGCGTAAAAGATTCGATGAATATATCAAAAGCAAAAATTTTACTATGGGTCCGACAATTGAAATTCGCGGTACACAGACGATAAAAAATTTAGTGAAGAATGATATGGGTATATGTTTTTTGCCCAAGTTTACGATTCAAGAGGAATTGGATAAAGATGTATTGGTAGAAATTCCTATAGATAAAAAGTTTGAGCCGATTCATGCGGTATACGCCTATCGCAAAGATAAATGGCTTAGTCCGCCCTTGAAATTATTTTTTCAGCTGTTGGAGCAATACAAAAGCTTGGAAGATTGACAGTTTAATTCTTTTGAAGAAACAGAGCCTTGGTTCAATATAATTGAATCAAGGCTTTAGTAACATCAATTATTATTAACAACGCAAATGTGATAGAATGTTAATAGAAAATAGCACGAAAGAAGTGAAAGTAATGAAGCCAATCAAGATTATGGAGCTTAATATGCCAAAACCTCCCTCTGATGTTTTGTGGCAGCGAAAGGATGTAATGTTAGTTGCTGCCGGTTCCGGTCCATGCTTGCGGGAGCTTTATTATCGTGCCGTAGAGCAGGGCAAACTGCAGCAGCTTATGTTTTGCCATACAACAGATGATGATTATACTATGGGAACTGCCGAAGAAAAAATTACGCGCGTTATAAAACGGGCTGCAGCGGTGCATGGTGTACAGGTTGTGGTACTATATTTGAACTGTCTGGATATCTTGACAAGACTTGATTTTGATTATCTGGAGAGCAGTCTTTCTGAAGCAACCGGTGTTGTGGTACGTTACTTCTTTCGTGGACCGTTGGGCAAGATGGACATAAGGCATTTTAAGCCTGTTTACGAGTTTATGGCTGATTTGCCGGAAGAAAATGGTTGCATAAGTCATAACCTGTATCAGCTGCCGCCTTTAGCTACGGATGTTGCCGGGGTTATAGATACTTTGCCTGCAAATGAGGCAAAGGTCTTGGTAGCGCCCAGCGGCTGCCGGGCTTGTCTGCGCGATGGCGATTTACTGGAGCAAACGCAGGGAGTATATGTTCTGGAAACAAAAAAGCAGGATTTTATTTATGGTATAGAAGATAATTGTGTTAAGCAGTGCAGTGAACTGATGTCAGATGGAAAATATAAATCGTTGAATCTTATCAGCTCTGCAGTAGCAGCTTTTATTGGCTTTGACGGCAATTGGGTGGCAAATTCAATGGAAAATAATTTGAAAACACGAAGCTTTGATATGGATGGTTTTAATGATGCTGTATATGGCGTAAGCTGTGCGCAGGAGCTTTTAGTGGAGGAAGAGCAGGAGCTGTATATAAAGCCTGCTCGTGAGATACTTGTTCTAGGATATAGTCCTCTCCTCTGTGGTGAAAGAGAGCAGTATGCAGAATGCTTTGCCTATATTAGAAGTTTAGGCTATGAGCCGCGCTTTGTTGGTGAAACGGCGTGTGGCAGACCTGCTTTATGTTGGGTTGTATCAACTGCCGGTATAGCGGCTGCGCATGTGCTGAACGAAAAATATGCTGTACCGCTGCTGCTATCATGTCCTGTAGGAGAACATGCTATGAAGATGTGGCGGAAAAATGTGCAGGAGCTGTGCAACTCAGAAAATAATGAGATACGCCGGTTATGCATTCATAACTACAGCATACAGGAAACTGATAAACGCAAGCTGTTATTTATAGGTGATCCTATGCAGACGATGGGATTGGCACATGCACTATGGCATGAAGGCTTTCATCATGTACAGTTGGCTACGCTGTGTACCGGCGTCGCCAGCCGCAATTTATACCGTAAAGCTCCCGGTGCCGATAAATGGCTGATTATTGTAGACAGCTTAACCGCCTTACAGGATTTGTGGGAGGATGCAGATATTGTATTTGCCGATACGTTGTTAGCGGATATCATGAGCTCTGTCGGAGCAGAAACAAAAAAGCATATACCGTTGCCATGGGGTGTTATTTCCGGCCGCAGTGCCTGCACTGCCGGCAGCGGTGCTTTAGGCAAGAATATAGCTGAGCAGCTTAAGCTGCTGGTAAAATAATTTTAGAGTATGAGGTTGAGTGAAGTGAAAGGAGCTTTTCTATGAAAAACTGGAAAAAATTGACTGCTGCTGCGCTGGCAGCATTAGCTTTGGTGGGAACATTAGCAGGCTGCGGTAATAATGCCGATAAAAAACCAGATACCAAGCAGGCAACGAAAATAGTTACGGATTTGAAGGGCAGAGAAGTAAGCGTACCGCAGGATGTGAAGCGTATTGCTGTTGTGCCTATTCCTTGGGCTAGTGTTATTTATGCTATCGATGGCAGCTCTGAGCGCTTGGCGGCAATTCATGGCGGCGGAATGTCAGCTTATAAAGGTAAGTTTTTGGAAACAAAGGATAAGCATTTCGCGCAATTAGATACTAAAATTATTGCGCAGAATTTTTCTGTTAATATTGAAAGTGCAGCCCAGGCCGGTATTGATACTGCTATTTTGTGGCAATATCAGGATAAGGATGCTGAAAAGCTGACTAAGGTTGGGATTCCGACATTACTGATTTACAATGACACCGTAGAAAACCTGAAGAAAAGCTTTTTAATTATTGGCAAGCTTTTAGGAAAAGAAGAACGAGCTGCAAAGATTAACGAATATTACGATACAACTAATAAAAAAATTATTGCGAAAAAAGCATGGGAAAAGACCGATAAGCCAACTGTTTTGTTCCTGCGTAATGCTAAACTGCGCTTGCAGGGTAATGATAACTTCATGCATGAGGCTATTCGTATTGGCGGTGGAGAAAACCCCTATGAACAGATTGCTTTAAACGGCGGCAGTGAGCAGACCATCGCTATGGAAGAGGTATATAAGCTTAATCCGGATATTATTTTGCTGAGTAACTTTGATAAATTTGTGCCTGACGATTTGTATGATAATAAAATTCCTGGTCAGGACTGGAGTACGGTTAAAGCGGTACAGCAGAAGCGAGTATATAAGGTGCCTATGGGCATTTACCGCTGGGATGCTCCAGGTGTAGAAACACCGCTCATGATGGAATGGCTGGCGCATGTGCTGCAGCCGGAATTATTCAAGGAGCTGGATGTGCGTGCAGATGCAAAAAAATTCTATGAGGAATTTATGCACTACAATATTTCAGAAGCAGATATGGCGCAAATTTTTGCTGATGAAGCTAATAAAAACAGTAAGCCGTTATTCTGATGCAGATAGAAGCAAGTAAATCAAATTATGCGGTAATTATGCTTGTATTTTGCATATTACTGTTTTTGATGGTAGTAGTGAGCCTGGGAATGGGACGTCTTCATATTGCGCCGATGGATGTCTTTAAAATCCTGTGTTCTTATGTTGTGCCGGTAGAGCAAAGCTGGAATGAGCAGGCAGCAAGTGTTATTTATACGCTGCGTCTGCCGCGTGTACTGGCAGCAATTTTGATTGGTGCGGCGTTGTCTCTTTCCGGCGCTGCTTATCAAAGTGTTTTCAAAAATCCGCTTGTAGCGCCGGATATGCTGGGTGTATCCTCCGGTGCCTGTGTTGGTGCGTCGCTTTGCATATTGTTGGGTTTAGGAAGCACCTTTGTCCAGATGGGAGCCTTCGCCAGTGGTATGCTTGCCGTGGGCTGCGCTGTTATTATTCCGCGTATTATCGGTAAAAATTCGATAGTTATGCTTGTTTTGTCCGGCCTTATCGTTTCCGGTCTGATGAATGCATTATTAGGTATTATAAAGTACCTTGCAGACAGCGAAACACAGCTGCCGGAAATCACTTATTGGCAGCTTGGCTCTCTGGTTAGCGTAACTTGGGAGAATATTTTTTCCAGTGGAATACCTATTGTGATTTGTCTTGTGTTTATGCTGGTCATTCGTTGGCGTATGAATATCCTGACGCTTTCCGATGAAGAGGTACATATGTTGGGACGTGACGCCGGCTGGCTGCGTTACGCTATTATTCTGTGTGCGACTGTTCTGACGGCCTGCTCGGTTTGCATTAGCGGCACCATCGGTTGGGTTGGTCTTGTTATTCCGCATTTTTCTAGAATGCTTGTCGGACCCAATAACCAGCGTCTGCTGCCGTTAGCGATTGTTCTGGGAGCATTTTTCCTGTTGGCTGTTGATACGATTTCACGTGCGTCGATGAGTGCGGAGATTCCCTTAAGTATTCTTACCGGTCTGATTGGTGCTCCGTTTTACTTCTATCTCTTGTTAAGACAAAGGTTGGCGTTATCATGAAGTTAATTGTAAATAATTTAGCATTTGCCTATAATGAGCAGTCACCTTTATGGCAGAACGTAAGCTTTACGCTTAACAAGGGTGAAGTTATGACGATTCTAGGCAGTAACGGTATTGGTAAAACAACTCTTTTACGTACCTTGATAGGATTTTTTAAACCCTTAGCCGGTGGCAGTGTACGTCTGGTTACGGATGAGGGTGATGAATATACGCCATACGAAAATCAGAAAGAGTTTACTGCACAAATTGGCTATGTGCCCCAGGTACAAAATACAGCTTACTCGTTTCTGGTACGAGATTATGTTGTTATGGGAAGAGCGCCGCATCTTGGCGTTTTTACCAAGCCTAAACAAAAGGATTACGAGTTGACTGATGAGGTATTGACTGATTTAGGTATTTATCATTTGCGCAACCGTTCCTTCAATACTTTGAGCGGCGGACAGCAACGACAGGCTGTTATTGCCCGTGCTATTGTTCAGCAGCCGCAGCTGGTTGTTATGGATGAACCGACCAATCATCTTGATTACGGTAATCAGTTCCGCGTACTGCAAATGGTACAGAAGCTGTCACAAAGAGGAATAGCTGTTATTTTAACAACGCATATGCCTGACCAGGCTTTTTATCTGGGCAGCAAGACAGCGATTTTAAAGCCCGATGGACTTGAGGTTGGCGATGTGCGTGATGTATTAACAGAGTCAGCGTTAGAGGAGATTTATAAGCTGAAAATAAAGCTGTTGTATTTGCCAGAGCAGCAAAGAACTATTTGTGTTCCCTACTAGCTTATTGTTTCACTCTCACATATAAATTTTATAAAGTTGATGATTAAGAGGTGTATCAGAATGTCGAAGAAAAAGAATTTGCTTTTAAGCAGTATCATGTGCTCACTTATTCTTGGAGTGAGTGCAGCTCCTGTAAGCGCAGAAACCATTGAAACCTTCAATCTGGATGAGATGGTTGTTGAAAGCTCCCGTAACCACAAAACTCCGTTACCCGGTGGCTTTAACAATGATTCCTCCAGAGTAGGTCTTTTAGGTGAAACAGAGGTTATTAAGGCACCGTTCACTGTCCAAAGTATTACTGAGGATACTGTAAGTAAGATGGCTATGCCTAATCAGGATTTGGATACTGTTCTTTCCAACGTGCCTGCAATTCGCACAGGTACTTCTCCGATTAAAACAGACTTTTCTATCCGTGGTATTGCAACCAATGCTTCTGCATATTTAGTGAATAATATTCCCGGCTTTTATATTATGGCCACCGGTCCGATTACGAATACCGTTGGCAGTATTGATGCCATGATCGGACCTGCCGCTACATTGAATGGTTCAACGCAGTCCTTTCAGGCCGGCGGAATGTCAGGTGCAACTCCGGGTGCTATTTATTTGAACACCAAACGTGCCGGTGAGAATGATTTCATTAAATACACTCAGACCTTTGGCGGTCATGGCGATTACGGTGAATATATTGATGTAAGTCAACGCTTTGGCAAGGATCGCAACGTTGGTGTGAGAATTTATGGACAATACGATGATGGCGGTTTGGCTATTTCCGGAGCAGGACAGAGAAAGAAAAACTTATTTGCCAACATCAGCTATGAAGGCGAAACGACAAAAAGTAACCTCTTCGGCGGCTATTATGACCAGAAGCTTATGGGCACAGAGCGTCGTTTTGCATTACATAGCTCAGCTACAAAATTCCCTGATGCTCCCGATGCCAACAAGAGCTTTGATGATCCGGATCTGATGCATCAGGATACCAATGGTTATATTGTTACTTTGAACCATCAGAAAAAGCTTGATGAGCATGTCAATTGGTTTGTTAACGCCGGTATGAATCAATCTGTAGTACGTCGTTTTATTTACAATTCCGAATTTATGATTGATGAAAATGGTAATGTTATGGGTTCTGGTGCATATCCATGGTCTGACCATATTTATATCCAAAACCAGTATTTACAGACTGGTTTAAAAGGCGATTTCATGACTGGCATGGCAAAGCATAATGTTGCTGTTTCTGTTGACCGCTCTCACCGTAAATATTACAAAACCGGTAAGAACAGAAAGGATTTAGGTACTACCGGCAATATTTACACAGGACTTATTTTTAAGCCGGGACTTCTTGGAGCCGATGAATCTGATAAATTGAAGAAGAATCTGAACCATGAAGAAACTGACGTAACCTTGAATATCATGGATAAAATCGAGCTTGGCAAGCTGACCTTGGTTGGAGCTGTTGCTCGCCGCCATGGTGATTATGTTGGTAAAACAAGCCAGATAAAGGATGATAATTGGGCACCGACCTATGGTGTATCTTATGCGCCGACAGACAAGTTCTCTGTTTATGCTGCCCAAGCAGTTGCAAGAAATCGCGGCAGCTTTGTTGATCCTGACGGTGGCAATGCACTTAATGCCAATGAGTATTTAGATGCGCAAAAGCTGAAAAATACTGAGTTTGGTATTAAAGCTAAACCTAATAAAAACTTTTCTTTCAGCTTTGCTTATTTTGATATGACACAGCCTAATACGTTGAAAACTTACAGTACTACTGATCCGACTAAGTATTGGTTAAGCAATAATGGCAAGAATCGTTTTAAAGGCGTTGATTTCAGTATTGATGCGAAGCTGGCGGATAAATGGAATACCTTTGGCGGCTTTGAATGGCTGAATGCTAAGCAGGAAGTAACTACCGATAAAAGATTTGAAGGATTGCCTACACATGGTTCCGTAAAATGGAGCGGTGTATGGGGCTTAGAATACAAGCCTGATGAGGATACCAGCTTTACCAGTCGCTTGAGCTATACCGGTACAGGCAAATTTGTTCATAGTCAGACTGCAAGAGTCTTGGATATTCCTTCTCACGTTACTTTGGATTTGTTTGCAAGCCACAAAACAAGAATCAATGGTGTACCTGTCAAATTTATTGCAGCTTGCTATAATGTTGCTAATGACAGCCATTGGATTGCACAGACTGGACAACCAAATAAGTTTATGCTCAATAATCCGCGTTCCTTCATGCTTTCTGCAGAGTTTGAATTTTAATTAAGCTCATCATCTTCATTTCATGTAAAAACAGCAGCTAATACACTTCGGTGTGATATGTACCCAGTGTTGTGGCTGCTGTTTTTTATGCCTATATATTATCGCTATATGGTATCTAGGAAAAATTCTCAATTTTATCACTAATTTGAAACGGAAATAGTGCTATAATATACTAATAAGAAATGAAAGTTTCTTGAGTGTATAATATTAGGAGGTGCGCATTATGGCAAGATTTACTTTACCGCGTGATATTTATTATGGTGCTGGTGCAATCAGTGAGCTGAAGGTGCTTAAGGGGCATAAAAAAGCAATGATTTTCACTGGCGGCAGTTCTATGAAGCGTGGAGGTTTTTTGCAAAAGGTTGAGGATGTGCTGCATAACATTGGCATAGAGACGCAGCTGTTTGAAGGTATAGAGCCTGATCCGTCAATTGAAACTGTATTTCGTGGTGCTGAAGCCATGCGTGCCTTTGAGCCTGATGTAATTGTGGCGATCGGCGGCGGCTCGCCGATTGATGCGGCTAAGGCTATGTGGGTTTTCTATGAGCATCCGGAAAAAACCTTTGAAGACATCAAGGATCCGTTTACTATTCCGGTGTTGCGTAACAAGGCTATTTTTGTAGCTATTCCGTCCACTAGCGGCACGGCAACGGAGGTAACAGCCTTCTCTGTAATTACAGATTATAAAACTGATATTAAATATCCTCTGGCTGATTTTGAGATTACGCCGGATATCGCAATTCTTGATACAGATATTCCGCTGACTATGCCTAAGAAGCTGACGGCGCATACAGGTATGGATGCGCTGACGCATGCTATCGAGGCTTATGTTGCTACAGCTCGCAGCAATTTCTCTGATGCTTTGGCCTTGCAGGCAATCAGCGATATTTATGACAGCCTTGTTGCCAGCTATTATGGCGATAAAGCAGCTCGTGAAAAGATGCATATTGCACAGTGTATGGCAGGCATGGCCTTTTCTAATGCGCTGCTGGGTATTGCTCATAGCTTGGCACATAAGACAGGCGCTGTGTTCCATATTCCGCATGGCTGCTGTAACGCGATTCTGCTGCCGTCGGTTATTGAGTTTAACGCTAAGGTGTGCGCTGACCGTTACGCTGTAATTGCCCGTCATTTGGGTTTAACAGGCAATACTGATGCGCAGCTGACGAACGCTCTTATAGATTCGATTAAGGCTTTGAATAAGAAGCTGGATATTGCGCAGACATATAAAGAAAATGGTGTCAGCGAAGAGGTGCTGCGGGAGCATGCCGATACAATCGCGGCGAATGCTGTGCTTGACCCCTGCACTGGTTCGAACCCGCGTCAGATTGATAAGGAACAGATGAAAGAGGTTCTGCTGTGTGCTTATTATGGCACGCCTGTCACCTTCTAAAATAAAAAATTTAAGCAGCTGCCTTGGCGTAAGGCAGCTGTTTTCTTTTGCGCTTGACTTCGACTGAACTCCATGTGTTATGCTATACTTAAATAAAGTAACATGAGAGGAAGCAGAGCATGAGCAAGAAAATTAAGCTTTTACTTTTTATATTGTGCTTCGTAGCGGCAGCCTTAAACGGCTGCGCTAAAAATGCCGACAGCGAAGTGCAGGGCAGTGATACCGCCGTTGCTATTACCAATCCGCGTCAGATTGTCGCGGCGGATAACAAAACAGGCCGCACAATTATGTGGGAAGCAAAGGTGAAGCAGCCCTATACGCTGGAGTATCGCTTGCAGGGCAGTAAGGATATACAGGAAGTGCAGGCAACAGACAGCAGCTTTACGGATAAAAACAGTATTATTCAATATACTGCGCGTTTAAGCAGCCTGGTGCCGGGAAGTGCTTATGAATATCGCATCAACACAGCGCAGAATAAAGGACGTTGGCACAAGCTGCAGACAGAAAAGGGAGATGGCTTTACCGCCTTAATCTTCCCGGATTCGCAAAGCGCTGATTACAGCGGCTGGCAGCAGCTGGCACGTGAAGCGTACAAGCGTCATCCGCAGAGTGCGTTTTATGTGAATATGGGTGATCTGGTGGACAACGGACAGGATGCCAGCCAATGGCGCGCGTGGTTCAATAGTGTGAGCGTGTTCAGTGATGCTGTTCCATTGGCACCAATCCTCGGCAACCATGAAGCGTACAGTCTGGAATGGAAGGAATGCCTGCCTGCAAGCTATACGCATTTGTTCAATGTACCGCAAAACGGCTTGGCGAAGTATCCGAATCAGTTTTACAGCTTTGATTACGGTCCGGTGCATTTTGTAGTGCTTGACACCAACTTTCCGGAGATGAAAAATTTTCAGCCTGATTTGCTGGCAGATGAGCTGCCTTGGCTGGAAAAGGATTTGGCAGCGAGCAAGGCGCCGTGGAAGGTTGTTTTGATGCACCGCGATATCTTTCTCTACGGCTTCGGGCCGGAGTCCGGCAGAGCGCAGACCAAGACGCATTTGCTTGATTTCAGCTATCAGCTGATGCCGGTGTTTGAAAAATACAAGGTTGACGCGGTACTGACGGCGCACCTGCATACCTATCGCCGCCGTGTGCCGCTGCAGAACTTCGCACCTGCGCCGCAGGGAGCAGGCGTAACCTATATTTTGACAGGAGTTGCCGGCGATGTGCGCTATCCTAAGCTGTGGGGTGATTTTGAGTGGGATGCGGCAACAGCTCCGAAGCCGGAAACTGCCAACTATATGACGCTGACGGCAGATGAGAACAGTTTGGAGTTTAAAGCTTTTTTGCCGGATGGCAAGCAGTTTGACGAAGTGAAATTAACTAAATAAGCAAAAAGGCTGTCGCATGAATCAAATGCAACAGCCTTTTTAATTGCGCTTAATCAAGTTCAATCAGTTCATATTTGTCATTGCCCATTTTCAGCTCGCGCATAGCGGTAAGCTGGTGCAGGCCGTGACGGCTTTCCATGCGCTCAACAAGGTCATGGTTGCTTTCCTTGGCATATACCAGGTTTACGGAAGCCTGGTCGATAGCCAGAATGTCGGTAGAAGCGAGGATGCCGATATCGGGGATAGTCGGTTCCGCAGCGCTTAAGCCGGCGCAGTCGCAGTCAACAGACATGCGGCGCAGGACATTGATGTAAACGATGTGCTTGCCGAAGAAATCAATGGTAGCCTTAGCGGATTCCGCCATGTTTTCCATGAGCAGCTCTTTGCCGGGCCATACGTTCCAATCTGCAGGCAGGTTATCCTTATCTACACCGTGAACCTGTGCTTTGCCGATGCGGCCGTCTGCGCAGCCGATAGCAAGGTTTTTCATGGAGCCGCCGAAGCCGCCCATAGCGTGACCTTTGAAGTGTGTTAAAACGAGCATTGAATCGTAGTTGACGATGTTTTTTCCCATGGAAACCTCTTTAAAGTGCTTACCGTGGCGTACAGGAAGATTAATGGTGCCCTCTGCGTCCATGATATCAACAGGGCAGAAGGTCCAGCCGTTGACCTTTAAGGTGTCGAGATGTTCTTCGGTGGTATAGCGGTCGCCCTGATAAAGAGTGTTGGTTTCTACTATGGTGCTGTCAGGGATTTGCTGCTGCAGTGCTTTGACCAGCTCGCGCGGCAGAATGTTGGGGCCGTGCTTTTCGCCGGTGTGCAGCTTTATAGCAACCTTGCCGTAAATGCTTTCGTTGATTAAATTATACAATTTGATGAGATGCTCTGCATCAATGTGTTTGGTAAAGTAAACTTTGGCATGAGAGCCTGCGTTATCGGTTTTAGCAACTCTTTTGCAGCCTACTACAGGGGCTTGTGCAAATTCTTGTGTCAATTTCATCTACCTCCTATAATTTGTTACTTATATTTTAATCCCTGAAGTATACTCTAAGTCAAGAGAAAAATGAAAGTTTAGTGGTGAATGTTAACTCACAATCATACTACAAAAACGGGGCAGCACTTGTTTTATATATTCTTGCCTTGAAACAATATCGTTTCGGGGCATTTTTTTTGCGCAGCCTTGGCGAACGTTGGGGCGATGTGTGTCGAAAAAAATTGAAAACAATGTAAAAGTTATCGAGAAAAATAAAAAATATACAAAGAGCAGTCTTGCGGGGGGGCAGATGTGTTGTAAGCGTCAAATATAACGCGGATATAAAATCTCAATTCAGTAATATATAATAGGTGCATGGAACATCGTTCCATGCATCTTTTTAGTGTTTAGGAGTGTTGTAAACACTTCTAAACACTTTAATTAAACTGAATTGGAGTGTGTTATGACATGGACAACAGCTTGCAAATTGTCAATACCAATCGTGAAATGCAAGAGTGGTCAAATAAAATCCAGGCCTGTCGCAGCAGCAGCCTTTCTGTACGTGCTTGGTGTCGAGAAAACAATGTTCCCCTATCTTCTTTTTACTATTGGCAAAAGAAGATTTTCAACAGAGTTTCCGGCAGAGAATCTAGTTTTGTCGAGATTCCTGTTTCAGCGAAGAGTAATTACGAAGCTATTGCAAGACTCACAGTCAACGGCATTGCAGTAGAACTTCTATCAGGAATTTCTGCAAAAGAAATAGCAGAAATAATAGCAGGGTTAAAACAATGCTGAAAGATCTGCAGCTAGAGCATGTTTATATAGCATGTGGCTATACTGACCTCAGGTTAGGCATTGACGGTCTTGCTAATCTTGTGAAATTGCATTTCGAACTGGATCCATATAACAATACACTATTCTTATTCTGTGGCCGTAGATGCGACAGAATAAAAGCACTATACTGGGAGGGTGATGGTTTTCTTCTTCTCTACAAACGACTGGAAAAGGGAATTTTTCAATGGCCACGTAGCGGTGCTGATCTGAAACAGCTTACACCTCAGCAATATCGTTGGCTTATGGAAGGTTTGGTATTAGAACCTAAAAGGTCTATTAAAAATGTCCGTGGATACACAGATGTATAATGTATATATGCCTTCCAAACATATAAAAAAAGCTCGAAATTTGGTATAATATTGACATGGAAAACAATACAAAAACTACCAAGACAATTGAAATATCTGTTGCAGAATACGAGAGATTAAAAAACTCAGAAGAAGAACTGCGTCAAAGAGTCGGACTATTAGAGGAAGCTCTCAGACTTGCAAAAAAGAAAAAATTTGGCAGTTCTAGTGAGAAGATTTCTCCGGAAACCAGCGCTCAGCTCATATATCTATTTGATGAAGCTGAAACCGTGCTTGCTATTGAAGATATTATTACTGAACAAGATGAAACCAAGGTCGCATCACATACACGCAAGAAAAAGACGCACCTGCTTCAGGACAAACTTCCGGATAATGTTGAGATTGAAGTTATAGAACACAAGCTCAACGAAGCTGAAAGAAATTGCCCTGAATGTTGTGCTGTAATGGAAGAGATTGGTCAAGAGGTTCGCCGCGAGCTGGTAATTATACCAGCTAAGGTTAAGGTTCTTGAACACCACATCTATTTCTATGCTTGTCAGAACTGCAAGCAAAATAGTATAGAAACTCCTGTGATTAGAGCAGAGAAGGAATCTGCTTTAATTCCAGGCGGATTTGCTACACCCGAAGCTGTAGCTCATATTATTACTCAAAAGTTTATAATGGGATCTCCATTATATCGTCAGGAACAAGAATGGAAAAACCATGGTATTGAGCTTTCCAGACAGACTATGTCTAACTGGATGCTGAAGTGCGTAAAGCTTTATCTTGAGCCGTTATATGAAAGACTACATGAGAAACTGCTGAAAAGAGATGTTCTCCATGCGGATGAAACAACCTTACAGGTTCTTAAGGAACTTGACAAACCTGCATCCAGCAAAAGCTATATGTGGCTTTACAGGACCGGCAGTGATGCTGAGCATGCAATTGTGTTATACAATTACCAGTCAGGTCGAGGCAAAGAGCATCCTCAGAAATTCTTAGAAGGTTACAAAGGATATTTACAGACAGACGGATATTCCGTTTACCATGATTTGAGTCAGGATATTACAGACGTTGGATGCTGGGCTCATTTAAGGAGAAAATTTGATGAAGCTCGAGTTGCTCTTCCTAAGGGAAAATCCGCTGCGATGTCTGCAGTAACCAACGCTTTAGGTATCTTCACCAAAATATATAAGATTGAGAAGCAGCTTGCAAAGTTAAACTTTGCAGAACGCTATACCAAACGCCTGGAACAGGAAAAACCTCTTCTTGACGAATTATTTGCGTGGGCGAAAAACTTAAATGCTGCACCAAAATCTGCATTGGGAAAGGCTTTGACTTATCTGGAAAACCAAAAGCCATACCTTCTGAACTATCTTAAGGATGGTCGTTTAGAAATAGATAATAACAGAGCTGAGCGTAGCATTAAACCTTTTGTAATTGGACGTAAAAACTTCTTGTTTGCCAATACACCACGAGGAGCACAAAGCAGTGCTATTATCTACAGCCTAGTAGAGACGGCAAAGGAGAACCGCTTGGATCCATTTAAGTATATAGTCTATGTTCTTACTACTGCCAAAAAAGTAGACCTGTCTCTAAAGGACAATGTCGATTTGCTCCTACCGGAAAATGCACCAGCTGAATGTAGCGTAAATTTCAAGAAATGAATATGATTTATACCATGACCGCTATGCGGTCCTGATTTTTTTCATACACGGTGGATTTGACGCTTACGATGTGTTATAATGGGCTAAAATTATTCTCGAGAGTGGGAGTGCTATGGAATTAGCTGAAAAACTGGAACGCATAGACAAGAAAATAAAGTTGATCAGATGAGGTTATAGGTTGCCTTACAACCTAAATTTAAAATAAAGGTGAGATGATGAAAATGAAAGTTGATTTGAAGAAAAAAAGAGCGCTTGCAGCGGCGGTATTGCTTTCGATGAGTTGCTATGGACAGGCGTGGGCAGTAGACAGCGAAATAGAAACAAATGATAATGGCAAAAATTTGACGGTAACTATTCGTGAACAACAAATTTATAATATGATTAGTCCTTACATAAAAAATAATAATGGCACATATGGCTTTGTAGCAGGAGATGTGTCAATTCCTGAATCTATTACGTGGATAGCTGATAATAATGATCCTGAGGGTTATGCTGTTAACAATACTCTTTTGAAAAGTATTGGACAAACTGGTGGCGAAACTAATATAGTCGCTCAAAAAGATATAGTTATTAATGGCGATATCCAAAACAATGTGGATGTTGGGGCAGGTTATAATCCGCGAGATTTAAATACTAACCACATTATCAATATAAATTCTGATGGTGCGGCTACTGTCAAAATGACAGGCAGTATGATTACTTATAATGAAGTAAATGATTTTACTAATAATGGAGATGGTAACTGCACAAACATAAAGTTTTCTAATAGCGAAGCGTATCTAGTTGGTTATGTCTGGGATTACATTACTGGTAATGCTGTTAATAATACTAAAACAAGAGGGACTACATTAGAATTTTCTAATGGTGCTAAGTGGGATGTTACATATGGTTCAATGTTAGCATGTTTAAAAGTTACTGAGGGAGCTAGTGTTGATTTTACAAATAGTGATGATTATGTATTTTTGAATGTGCAAAAAAGCTTTGATGGTGCTGGCGGCATTATTGAAATGCGATTTGATGGTAGTAAAAAAGTAACTTTTGATGAATTTGGCAATTCTAATAGTGATGAAAATTATGGCGATTTTTTAATAATAGAAGGAACACATGAAGGTGTGACAAATTTACTCTTAACAAATGTTGTTGATGATGATTCTAATATTAAAGGAAGAGTTTTAGCAAGAGTTAAAAATGAACAAGGTAGTTTTAAGTCTGCTAAGGCAGAAGGTGCGCTTTCATGGGTAAATTATGAATTAGCAGGGGAGAAAGTAAATTATTATGCTAATATGGATACTACAAGATTAGAAGAATGGACTGACTGGAAGATAATAGGTATCAATAATTGTACAAATCCCACCACTTCCGTTAACACTCTTCTCTCCACCATCACTGCAGGCTATGACACCTGGCGCAATGATACCGACAAGTTTAATGAGCGTATGGGCGAGCTGCGTCTGAATGGTGTTGGCAATGAGGGCGTTTGGGTGCGCACGAAGGGCAGCGAGTTTGGCAGGCGCAGTAGCAATGGTAGCTACACCAACAAGCAGCAAACTTATCAACTTGGTTACGACGCTGTGACGAGCAAGGATGATAAGCAAACCACTTATACTGGCGTAGCAGCAGAATACGGAAAAGGCAGCTTGTCCTTTGATAGTGGCACAGGTACAATGAAGAGCATGGGGCTGGGCGTGTACCAGACTAAAATGTACGAGAGCGGTCACTATTTAGACTTGGTTGGCAGATTTGACAAGTACAAAAATGACTTCCATGTTGCGGACACACAGGGCAATGCTATCAACGGCAAATATGGCAACAATGCGTTGAGCATGAGTGCGGAATATGGTCGTAAAAACGAATTAAAGCATGGCTGGTATATCGAACCGCAGAGCGAGGTAACGCTTGGTTACATGTTTGGCAACGACTTTACCACATCCAACAACATCCGCGTGGAGCAAAAGAACATGCCTGCGCTGATTGGCCGCTTAGGTTTGAACATTGGCAGAGAAGTGAGTGATAAAGTAATTTTCTATGTTAAAGCAAGTGTAAATCACGATTTCTTAGGCAACTATGATATGCAGATGACGGATCTGAAGAGCGGCGAAAGATTAGGTGCAAGCGACCGCTTTGGCAGCAGCTGGTTTGATTATGGCGCAGGCTTGAGCGTAAAAACTGGCAAAGATAGCTATGTGTACTTTGACATCGAGCGTGCAGTCGGCGGAGAGTATAAAAAGAACTGGGATTGGAACGCTGGCGTGCGTTGGATTTTCTAAAAAAGTCACAAAGACTTCACAATATAAATCCTAGAAATTTAGTATACTTTAAATATGGTTTAACTGTTCACATTGAAGGAGGTTTATCTCATGAAAAAATTAACAGCTATTATTACTGGCGCACTGACTGTTTTGACAATTTCTGCTACAGCATTTGCTGCTAATCTGATTAGTGCGGACGAAGCTCGTGCAATTGCGCAAAAGCAAGTTCCCTCAGGTAGTACTTATC
>ENA-OUOY01000918-OUOY01000918.1-human-gut-metagenome-genome-assembly--contig:-NODE-918-length-18729-cov-5.887544_pt1 | contig 18729 bp, 20 predicted proteins | sample MGYA00237937_ERZ548767 | MGnify/ENA primary metagenome ERZ548767 (study PRJEB26490, sample SAMN05356887) | human gut metagenome | biome: terrestrial biome; feature: human-associated habitat; material... | reverse complement strand
TAGGAACGGCAAAATTTTTTACACTTCTATTACTTCTTTATCGCACATCAGTAAAGTCGCAGGGTATGAAGCAGCTCATGGCTGGCGGCGGCATTGTCCTGCTGGGTATGAACCTGATCCCGCTTCTGGCAAACCTGTTCTAATCTTCGCAAAGGAGTAAGCTATGCAAAGTATCTTCGACGCTATCACGGAATGGCTCAAAGGGCTGTTGGTCGAGGGTATCATGGGAAACCTCGGTGGGCTCTTTACAGGTGTGAATGAGCAGGTCGGAGAGATTGCGGCACAGGTAGGAATGACCCCGGCGGCATGGAACGCCGGGGTCTTTTACATGATACGGCAGCTCTCCGAAACGGTCATCCTGCCTACTGCCGGGCTGGTGCTTACCTTCGTGATGACCTATGAGCTCATTCAAATGCTGATAGACCACAACAATCTACACAACTTCGATACATGGATTTTCTTCAAATGGATTTTCAAGACCTTCGTGGCGGTGCTGATTTTGTCCAACACTTTTAATATCGTCATGGCGGTGTTTGATGTGTCCCAACAGGTCATCCAGCAGTCGGCGGGCCTGATACAAGGCTCCACCGCCGTCACACCGGATGTACTGAACGATATGCAGGCCCAGCTTGAAGCCATGGAACTGGGGCCGCTCCTCGGTATTTTCCTGCAATCGTTCTTCGTGCAGTTTACCATGACGGCTTTGAATATCGTGATTTTCGTCATCGTCTACGGACGCATGATTGAAATTTACCTGATGACGAGCCTTGCCCCCATTCCCTTTGCCACCAGCGCAAACCGGGAGGCGGGCCACATGGGCCACAACTATTTCAAATCCCTGTTCGCCATCGGCTTTCAGGGGATGCTCATTATGGTGTGCATGGCGATTTACGCCGTGTTGGTGCAGAGTATCGCTACAAGCGGCGATATGATGGCCGCTATCTGGGAATGTGTAGGCTACACGGTGCTCCTTGTTTTCGTGCTTTTTAAGACCGGGAGCCTGTCAAAGTCCATATTCGGAGCCCATTAAATCATATCTCGGGCCAACTTGGCCCGAAGCTGGAAGGAGGCAAAAATGTATCAGGAGCCGAACAAATCTCCGTGGGGAGCGGTACAGACCTGCGACACACTCTGCCCCGGCGTGTTCCTTGTGAGCACAGCCAGCCATGGCGGGACGATGGTTTCAAACGATGTGGCGGCCTTTCTCTCCCCGGCGGCCAAGCGGTGCGGTTTTCGGCGTGGCGGCTACCTCTGCTTTGAGGAAGATACGCAGGAGGAAGTGGTGCTGCGGGAGCTCTTAGACAAAAAGCTCTGGAAGATCCCCGAGCGTATCAAAGACAAGGCCGCCTTTGAGGAAAACATTAACCGCTCTATCAAGCGGTATAACCCCGAGTATTGGCGGGCCAGACAGTCGGGCCTTGAGGCGGTGCAGACCGCCCGAAAGGGGGCAACGGCCCGCCAGACAGAACGATGACCTCGGGCCAAGTTGGCCCGAAGCACCAAGGAGGTGATTTCTTTGGCCTATGTGCCAGTACCTAACGATTTGAGCCGAATTAAAACAAAGCTGGCCTTCAACCTGACGAAGCGCCAGCTTATTTGTTTCTCCATAGCGGGCGGTATCGGTATTCCGTTTTACCTGTTTACCCGTTCTCACATTGGGAATAGTACGGCCCTGTTCCTGATGATCGGGCTGATGATGCCGTGTTTTCTGTTCGCCATGTTTGAAAAAGACGGGCTTCCTTTTGAAAAGGTGCTCCACAACATCATCCGAACACGGTTTTTATTGCCGAAGGTCAGGCCCTATAAAACCGATAATTTTTACGCTTTTCTGAGCAGAAAGGAGGAACACCCGATTGCAGACCAACGCAAAGGTAGCAAGGCCGGGCGCAGAAAGAAAGCGTCCTGACCGTAACCCCAAGAAGCAGGCCCCAGCAAGAAAGGCTGGGCCGCAGACCGCACAGCAGACCATCCCGTACCGGGAGATTTTCAAGGACGGTATCTGTCGGGTCAATGACAGGCTCTATACCAAGAGCATGGAATACGAGGACATTAACTATCAGTTGGCGCAGGCTGATGACCAGTCAGCCATCTTTGACGGCTACTGCGCTTTTCTCAATTCCTTCGACAGCTCCCTTCCGTTCCAGCTTTCCTTCATCAATCACCGAAGCCGCCCCGAGAGCAAATATAAGCTCAATATCCCCATGAAGGAGGAGGGGTACAGCGATATGCGGAGTGAGTATGTGGAAATGCTGGAGGGCCAGATTGCCAGGAGCAATAACGGCATTGTGCGGACAAAACTGTTGACCTTCGGCGTGTCGGCGGACAGCCTCGTCGCCGCAAGGCCCCGGCTGGAGCGTGTAGAGGCTGACATTTCCAGCAACTTCAAAAAGCTGGGCGTACAGTCACGGCCCCTGAACGGACTGGAACGCTTAGAGATACTCCACGGCCAGCTTCACCCCGGCGGCACAGAGCCCTTCCGCTTCACATGGGATATGATACCCAAGACCGGAATGGGGACGAAGGATTTTATTGCCCCTACTAGCTTTGACTTCCGCCAGACCCGGCTGTTTCGCATGGGCTCCACTTGGGGAGCGGCCTCTTATATGCAGATTATAGCCTCCGAGCTCTCCGACAAGCTCCTTGCCGAACTGTTGGAGGTAGACGCTGAAATGACCATTACCATGCACATTCAGACCGTCGATCAGGCCAAGGCCATCAAAACCATCAAGGGCAAAGTCAGCGACATCGACAAGATGAAGGTAGAGGAACAGAAAAAGGCCGTCCGAAGCGGTTACGACATGGACATTCTTCCCCCTGACCTCGTTACTTTCAGTCAGGACGCCAAGAACCTGTTGAATGATTTGCAGAGCCGCAACGAGCGAATGTTTCTTTTGACCTTCCTTGTGGTAAATACCGCCGCCACCCGCCGAGAGCTGGACAACGACCTGTTCACCGTATCGGGTATCATGCAGAAGTACAACTGTCTTTTGAAGCGGCTGGACTTCCAGCAGGAGCAGGGCCTTGTGTCCAGTCTGCCCCTCGGCTACAACGGGATTGAGATACAGCGTGGCATGACAACCAGCTCTACGGCGATTTTTGTTCCGTTTATGACCCAGGAGCTCCGCATGGACGGCGAGGCCATCTATTACGGCCTGAACGCCCTTTCCCATAATGTCATCATGGCAAACCGCAAGAAGCTGAAAAACCCTAACGGGCTGTACCTTGGCGTTCCGGGGAGCGGCAAGAGCTTCAGCGGAAAACGGGAACTTGTGAATGTATTTCTTGCCACCAATGACCGCATTATCATCCTTGACCCCATGGGCGAATATTCCCCGCTGGTGCGTCAGTTTGGGAAGGATGGGCTTGTGGTAGAGATTGCCCCCAACAGCCCGCATTTCATCAATCCTATGGATTTGGATTTGAGCATGGATGACGAGGTTTCTCCTATCAGTCTGAAATGCGACTTCATTCTTTCACTCATGGAGTTGATTGTTGGCGGCAAGGACGGCTTACAGCCCGTCGAGCGCACCATCATTGACCGCTGCGCCCGCATGGTGTACCGGGATTTGCTCAACGACCCGGAACACGCACCCATGCCGACGCTTCAAGACCTGTATGACCTTCTGTGCCAGCAGAGCGAACCCGAGGCAAAGCGGCTGGCAACGGCCCTTGAAATCTATGTGTCTGGCTCCCTTAACCTGTTCAACCACAAAACCAATGTGGACTATAAAAATGCCCGAGTGCTGTGCTTCGATTTGAAGAAGCTGGGCTCTGGGCTCCGCAAAATTGCCATGCACATTCTCAACGACCTGTCCAACAATCAGGTTTCCTACAACTTCTCCTGCGGTATTGCCACATGGTGCTATTACGACGAGTTCCATGTGCTGTTGCAGGACGAGCTGACTTCCAGCTATTTTGTGACTATCTGGAAAATGTTCCGCAAAAAAGGATGTGTTCCCAGCGCCCTGACCCAGAATGTGAAAGACCTCCTTGCCAGCCGTCAGATTGAGAACATCTTTGAAAACTCTGATTTCATGGTGCTTTTGTCACAGGCACAGGGAGACAGGCAGATTTTGGCGAAGCAGTTGGGTATCAGTCCCCACCAGCTTTCCTATGTGACCCACTCCAATCCCGGCGAGGGCCTTTTGTTCTTCGGAAATGTGACCATTCCGTTTGTTGACCGTTTCCCGAAGAATACCAAGCTCTATTCCATTATGACCACCCGCCCGGAGGAAAAGGAGGCCCAGAATGAGTAAGGGGACTTCGGGACAGGTTGCCCCGAAGAAAACAAACGGCGAGAAGCGGGTAAAGCGTGGGCGGCTCCACTTCACCGAGGAAGAAGTGACCCGTCAGGCTGGGGAGCAGGCTTCGGGCCAAGTTGGCCCGAAGTCCCAGAGCACCGGGAAATTCAGGCAGGACGGCGAACGGGAAAAGCCGTCCTCCCGCTTGCGGCAGGAGGGCGAAGCCCGGGAAGATACCGTTTGCGAGGAACAGGCCGCCCGCAAAGACCAGAAAGACAAGCGGGAGAAAAAGAAAGAACGAGCCGAGGCCAAGGCGGAACATTCCGCTGTCCGGCTGGAAATGGCAAAGGAAAAGCTATCCCGTCAGGAGCCGCCGAAGCCGCCCAGCCTTCCCAAACAGGCGGTCATGGTGGCGGGGGCTGGTGTGTGGGCCTATGGACACCGCAAAATCCATGAGGTCGAGCACGAAAATGTTGGTGTGGAAGGAGCTCACAAGACCGAGCTTTTAGCAGAGGCCGGGGCGCATAAGGTTAGCCGTTATGCCAAGCGGCGTATCAGGGAGCACCCAGCCCGTCAGGTCAGGAAGTGGGAACGGCGAACAATAAAGGCCAATGCAGACCTCCGCTATCAGAAAATGGTGCAGGAGAACCCGGAGCTAAACAGCACTTTTCTTTCCCGCATGGCCCAGAAGTGGAAAATCAAGCGGGAATATGCCAAGCAGGCCCGTGAGGCCGCAAGGCAGACCGCCAAGGCGGCGGGAGCAGCGGCATCCACCACCGAGAAAGCGGCGGCCTATGCCGCTCAATTCGTGCGGCGGCATAAGGGCGGCGCTGTCATTATTCTGCTGTTGTTCTGCCTGTTCCTGATACTCAATTCTGTTTTCTCTGCCCTTCCATCGTTGGGTACGGGCATGATGAACGCCGTAGTGGGGACTTCCTATACCGCCGAGGACGAAGATATTTTAGGAGCCAACGAGGACTATACTGCCCTTGAAAATGAGCTCCGGGAGAAAATCGCCAACATCGAGCGCACCCATCCCGGCTATGACGAGTACCGCTACAATGTAGACGAACTGGGCCACAATCCCTATGAGCTGACTTCCTACCTGATTGCCAAGCTTCACACCTACACCCGGGAGAATGTGCAGGGAGAACTCCAGGCCTTGTTTGAGGCGCAGTATAAACTGACGCTGACCGAGGAAGTTGAGATACGCTACCGCACCGAAACGGACACATGGACGGACGAGGATGGAACGACCCACACCGACACCTATGAAGTGCCGTATGAGTATTACATTCTCCATGTGTGGCTCCAGAACAAGACCCTGCCCGTGGTGGTGAACTCCCTGCTGGATGCCGAGCAGAAAGAAATCTACGACATTACCTTGGAGCTCAAAGGCAACAAGCCCTATCTGTGGGATGACATTTACACGGGCGGCGGTGGCAGCTATGACCCCGGAAGTGATTACACCGTACCGGGCGAAGCTCTTTCCGACCCGGCCTTTGCGGCCCTTATCACGGAGGCGGAAAAGTACCTGGGCTGGCCCTATGTATGGGGCGGCTCCAGCCCCTCCACCTCCTTCGACTGTTCCGGCTTTGTCTGCTGTGTCTATACGGCCAGCGGCGTCCACAACCTGCCCCGCACCACGGCAACAGGGATTTTCAATCAATGCGCCTATGTATCACCCGCTGACGCAAGGCCCGGAGATCTGATTTTCTTTACGAAAACCTATAACTGCGACGGCCCTGTTTCCCATGTGGGTATCTATGTGGGCGATGGCATGATGATCCACGCAGGCGACCCCATCAAATACGCCAGTATCAATACGAACTACTGGCAGGAGCACTTTTACGCCTTTGGGCGAATTTTCTGATTTACAAATTTGGAAAGGAGCGGTACAATATAAAAAACCATGAAAGGAGGACTGCTGATATGGTTTTTTGCACTTGTCCCAAATGTGGAGCTAATTTGAGAGTGGAAGAAAATGATACCACACCCGGATGCAGAGAGATGGAGGAAGTTTTCTGTCCGGTTTGCCATGAGGAAGTAACAAAGGTTTTCACGAGTGGTATTCCTTCTGCTTATGTAGAAAAAGAATAAATTCTATCATTACACATCAGAGCGTTGAGTCAAACTCAACGCTCTATTTTTTTGACCAAAAAGGAGGACGATATGACCAAACTTGAAAAAATCGACAAGGAGCTGGAAAAGTCCCGGGAGAAGGCCGCCGAGTGGCAGGCCAAGATCAAAGACTTGGAGAAACAGCGTCAGGAGGAAGAAAACAGCAAGATCGTTCAGGCTGTCCGTTCCCTGAAACTGACACCCTCTGAGCTGGCTGCCTTTTTCAGCAACCCCACCATTACCACCTCGGGCCAAGTTGGCCCGAAGCCCGATGAAGCAAAGGAGAATACCGAGCATGAAGAATAAGCTGTTTTGCAGGGCTGCGGTTTTGACCGCCGCCCTGTTTTCTCTTACCTGTATGAGCGTCACGGCCTACGCCCAGAGTGACGAGCCCGCAGAGGAAACCACGCCGCCCGTCGCAACGGAAACCGTTGCCAAGCCCTTCACCCCGGACGGGACGGGAACGGTGGTGGACAATGCCACCGACGAGGACGGCAAGGAGTTTTTTACGATTACCACCCCCAGCGAAAATGTGTTTTATCTGGTCATTGACCGTCAGCGCACCGAGACCAATGTGTATTTCCTGAACGCTGTCACGGAAAAAGACCTTCTGGCTCTCGCAGAAGCAGACCCGGAGCCCGAAGTAACAGAGCAGATTGTCCAGCCCGAACCTGACCCGGAACCTGTTCACGAGCCGGAGCCTGAACCGGAAAAAGACACAGCCTTTCCTGTCGGCAATCTTCTGATGGCTGCCGCCGTGGCGCTGGTGGGCGGTGGTGCGGCCTACTATTTCAAGGTCTACCGCCCGAAGCATGAAGCCGCTGGGCTGGACGAGGACGATTACGACTACGATGAAGCCGACCCCTATGGAGATATGGAGACTGAGGAAGAAACGGAGGACGAGGAATGAACTTTACCAACAGCCCCTACGAAAAGATGATGAAAGAGATCCCCCGCCCGGGCCGTGGCGGCGCTGACCGCTGTGCCGGATGCCGCCACTTGAAAGAGTGCAGCAACAGAAAAGGCCATTGCCGCAAGAAGTTTCGCCCCTCGGGCCAAGTTGGCCCGAAGTCCTGATGTGCCGGGAACTGACCCGTGACGAGCGAAAGGGTATCCGAAAACTGGTCACGGAGATGTGCGCCAATTATGACCGGGAGTATGGCTGCCTGCCGCTGGATTGTGAGTGTTATATGCTTGGCAAGTGTTGGACAGGGGCCTATTGCCACTACTTCCGGGAGGCCGTTCTGCCACTTGACCCGGTGCTGGCAGCTTCCATCTGCAAGGACGGCCCGGCCCCGGACACCCGCCTGTGCTCTATCTGCGGGCGGCCCTTTCTCCCAGAGGGGCGGCAATCCTACTGCTCCGAAGCCTGCAAGGCCGAGGGAAACCGCAGAAGGAGCCGGGAACGCATGAGGAAAAAGCGTGATAAAAACAAGTAGCCCCGTTACGATTTGCCTCTTGAAAAAGCCCGGAATATCAGGCTTTTTTGAAACACTTTTCCGGGCCTGAATATCCTAATACCTTTTGCCCCGGTTTGGACGGGTATTTCGTAACATTTCATCACCTCGGGCCAACTTGGCCCGAGGTCAGAAAGGAGGAAAACACATAGAAAGCAATCAAGGCTATGAGATTTTGAAATCCGTTACCTTTGACAATAGCCGTGGCTTCGCTCTGGGCTTTGACGAAGCGGCCCCCAGTCCCTTTGTCACATGGCAATTTACCGAAACGGAGAACGGCCAGAAGGACTACTATTGGGGCCACTACCACAGCAGCGGCCAGACAGCGGAGAAGGACTTTGCCAAGCGCGTGGCCGATTACAAGGAACTGTTTGGTGTGCATGGGCGCACCGATGGCCATGAGCAGGCAGAGTATTACCGCTATTACTCTACCCAGCGGCCCGTTGACCTCGGCACCTTCCCGAAGCCTCCCAGCAACGCTCCCGTGGAGATCATCAACTTTGACGAGCGGCGTATGGTGGAGGGCGGCACTATGCGGGCATGGGGCGAACTTTCCTATTTGAAGCCCCTGACGGAAAAGCAGATGGAGGACTATGAGCTGCGCCCGGCTCCCGGAAACCCTGACCGAATGGCCCGCCCCTCCATCACAGCCCAGCTCAAGGAGGCGGCCCGCAGAGCGGAGCTCCCGAAGGAGTCCGACAAGGCCAAACACAACAAGTCCCGTGAGGACAGATAGGAGGACGCTATGAACGAAAAAGACAACCACCTGCTGACAGTCGAACTCTCCGAGGAACAGAACGGCAATATGCTGGACGGCATTTTGAACAACCTGCCACCCTCGCCGCTCCCCAAGGGGCCGGAGAAAAAGGAGCTGGACAGAGTGAAGGAGCCGCCCGCCCACAAGCGGAGCCGGGAACGGGAGGAACGCTGACGGCCCGGCGCAAGCGTGACAGGCACCTTCATGTGATGGTCACGGCGGACGAGTTGACCCAGATACAGCGGCGCATGGCCGAGGCGGGTATTACCAACGCCGGGGCCTATATGCGAAAGATGGCCTTAAACGGCTATATCCTCCATGTAGACCTTGATCCGGTCAAGGAGATGGTGTCCTTACAGCGGCGGTGCGCCAACAATCTCAATCAGGTAGCCGTCCATGCCAACACCTTCGGCGTGTACCCGGAGGAGATCGCCGGGCTCCAGCGGGACTATGAAAAGCTCTGGGGCCGGGTGGCCGATGTACTCACGGAGTTGTCTGTACTGGTGGAAAAATGATTTGGAGGGGTGCGCCTTGATGTGGGTGCACCCCTTCATTTCTATTAGTATGGACAATATAAGCAATCTGCATAAGCGTCTTCAACAGATTCTATATCCATGGATTTAATCTGTTTATTGGTTGAATCATAAATCACTTCAAGAGAAATTTCTAGTTCCATTGGTGTTTCTGCTAGAATATAATGTTTATTCCAGTCATTATCAATAATAGACATCTGGCTTCTGTCTTCCATGGCTAGAAAATCAGATTTATGAATGCAAAAGTTAATATTGCATAATGCCTGTGCCCGAATAGACAATAACAATTCCGTTTGAGAGATTTCCGAAATAGCCTCAATTTCAATTTCAGAAACCTCATCAATGCTGCCTATAGAAGGATTTTCTCCCTCTTCAAGCACAATGTCAAATCCTGATAGTTCTAATCCTGTAATTTTTTGAGCCAGATTTTCTTCAAGAGGATACATGAACCCTGAACGATCAGCTTTTAGTTGCTCTATCAGTTTTTCATGCAATTCAATGATTTGAAGACTTGGTTTCACTCTTGCTTCAACAAATTCTTTAAGAGAGGTAAAATAGGATACTCTTGTTAAACTAATTCCTTTGTCTTCAAGATCTCTTTTCAACTGAGGATGCAATTCTTTTTTGTCTATTGGGTCTGAAAAATCTCGGGTATTTAAGGTAATAAAACAAGCTTCGTCCATAGCATAGTGATGGACTACATTTAGAAAGGTAAGCCAAATTAAGTAATCCCGATATCCATCCTTACCATCATCTTTAAATGGCTTCTTCCTTTCCAATGCTCGATGAACAACATCTCTGTGAGTTGTGGTGGGATAATCTTCTGGTGCACCATTGCCATATTGAAATGGTATCATGTCCCAAAAATCTTCGTAGCTTTTCATTTCACTGCTTATGTGTTCTTCGGGAATAGTCGGGACATTAGTTACCATGCTTTTATTTAATTCTTGAATGTCAGAATTTGCTTTTTGCCAAAGCCCAGTGATTCTTTCTTTATATTTGTTTTTTACCTCATCAATCACGATTTCAGAAAAGCAGAGCCAATTTCCGCCTTTGCAAATGTAATCTTTAAGCAGTTCAAAGGAAGTGCTGGTTAAATGAAAATCTGCACAAAAGATACTACTATCTAAGAAAATTAGCATTTTATCCCATCCCCATTAATGATAACTTTAAATAAATTATATAGCGCTTTTAGAAAGAGAGCAAGCTGTTTTGCCCCATCTGCGACAAGATTTGCTAACCGTCTACAACATTGTTGCCCCTGCGTCTACATGGTAAAATATAGGTAGAAAAAAGATAGAAAGGGGTCGAACCTATGAGACTGATACTTAAACTGATCGCCGCACCGCTTATCCTGTTCCTGACTGTCCTTGTGGCTGTCCTGCTGTTCCTGTTCTCCTTGTCCTCCTTCCTACTGACAGCGGCCTCGGTCATCATGGCTCTGCTGGGTGTGGGGCTGTTCTTCATCAGCTCCCCGGTGGGCGGCGTCATTTATCTTGGGATTGCGTTCCTGCTTTCCCCCTATGGCTTACAGGCGGTGGCGGGTGCTTTCATCACAGGGCTGGACAGTCTGAACCTGACTTTGCGCCAGTTCATCACAAGCTGACAGCCTCGGGCCAACTTGGCCCGAAGTAAAACAGACTGACGGCGGCTCGGTGGGGCCGCCGTTCTTTATGAAGGGAGGGATTTTCTCTGGCAACGACCACCTTATTGCAACGCCATGCCAACGAGGGCGAGAGCATATCCGAGGCTATCCGGGATTGTCTGGACTATGGGAAAAATCCTGAAAAGACGGAAAGAGGGAAATACATATCCTCTTATGAGTGCGACCCGGCCACGGTGGCCGCCGAGTTCCTTTTGGCAAAGGCCAGCTACAAGGCCATGACGGGCCGGGAGCAAAAGAAGGGCGAGGATGTGCTGTGTTATCAGATCCGCCAGTCCTTCTATCCCGGAGAGATCACCCCAGAAGAAGCGAACCGGGTCAGCTATGAGCTGGCTATGCACTGGACGAAGGGCCGCCACGCCTTCATCGTCACGACCCACACGGACAAGGAGCATATTCACTCGCATATCTACTACAACTCCACAACCCTTGACTGTTCCCGGAAGTTCCGCAACTTCTGGGGCTCATCCTTCGCTCTGCGGCGGCTCTCTGACCGTCTGTGTCTGGAAAACGGGCTCTCCATCGTGGAAAATCCCAAGCCCCGGAGCAAGGGGAAGTTTCGCAATTATGGGGAATGGCTGGCTGGGCGGAAAAGACCGCTGACCTATCAGGACAGGCTGCGGGCCGCCATTGATACCGCCCTTGCCAAGAGGCCCGCCGACTTCCCGGAATTTCTCTCCCTGATGGAGCAGGCGGGCTATGAGGTCAAGCAGCGGCGGGGAGCGGTCAGCTTTCGGGCTCCCGGTCAGGAGCGGTTTACCCGCCTCCGCTCTGATACCCTCGGGGACGGCTACGGCGAAGCGGACATAAAAGCCGCCCTGTCAGACTCCCGCCAGCGGCCCGGCCAGCCCCGCCAGAAGGTCAGCTTGGCTATCGACATTCAAGCCAAGCTCCAAGGGAAAGGCCCCGGCTATGAGCGGTGGGCCAAGGTGTTCAATCTCAAACAGATGGCCGCCGCCCTTGCCTACTTGCAGGACAATGACCTGACGGACTATGAGCAGTTGGAGCAGAAGGCCACAGCGGCCACGGAGCGTTTTCACAAGCTGTCTGACCAAATCAAAAGCACCGAAGCGGCCCTCCATACTAACATGGAATTGAAGGCAGCAACGGTGCAGTATGCCAAGACCCGGCCTGTCTTTGAGAAGTACAAGGCCAGCAAATACAGCAAGAAGTTTCTTGCGGAGCATGAGGCGGATATTGAACTTTACCGGGCGGCCTGTGCCGACTTCAAAGCCATCCTCGGCGGGGCCAAGCTCCCCAAGATGGACACGCTCAAAGAGGAAGGCCGCAAGCTCTCGGAACAGAAAAAGAAGCTCTACGCCGAGTACCGCAAAACCAAGGCGGATATGCAGGAGGTCACGACCATCAAGGCCAACATTGACTATCTACTGGGCTACTCGGAGCCGGGCAGAAAGAAGGAGCAGGAGCGTTAGGGACTGTGACGCATAAGGAGTAAAGCGACGCTGACACTTCGGGCCAACTTGGCCCGAAGCGCCGGGTTTGGGGAGGCTCCCCAACAAGCAAATTTTCACAGACGGGCCGCAAGGCCGGGCTTGTGAAAATAGCTTCTGTGGCCACAGAAGCATTGCTTGCCATTTAGCGGCGCCCCTGAAAAGCCTGCAAAGACAAGAAAAACGAAGGCCCTCTTTACTTGACCTCCGTTTCTCTGGCTTTTTGTAATCCCTCTGCTGTGGCCTCCATGACCGTCAATTCCTTTTCATCCATTGAGTTGAGCATTCTATCAATATGCTGGCGGCAATCGCTTTCGCTATTTTGCCTGTCAGGATAAAAGAATTGGTCTACGGAAATGTCCAGCAGGGTGACGATTTGGTAAAAGGTGTTCAGGCTCGGATGCTGGCCTCGGTTCTCAAAATACATGATGGAACGAGGGGTGCGGTCTACGAGCTGTGCAAGGTATTCCTGCGTCCAGCCTTTTGCCTCTCTCTTGCGCTTGATCTCCCGGCCTAATGCGTGGAAGTCAAGCCGTCTGGTGTCTTGGTACATTCTCATATCACCCATACATTATTTTACATTTCGGGTTAAATTATGAGAACGAAATACAATTTTATATTTTTGTAGTATTTTATTGTCCATTCACATACTTGCGGGGGTGCAAAGGAGAATATATAATTTTTCTTGGGAACTTCATATTGGCACAACATAGTGCTGGTATTCTATTCAAATATGGGAGGTGTTCTTAATGGCGAAAATTTTGATTGTTGAAGATAATCAAGGGACAAACAAGGCGATATGCGAATATATGAAAGAGGCAGGGCATACGCTCTTTTCCGCTTTTACTGGTAGTGAGGCACTAAAAATATTCCGTGAAAAAGAACTGGATATAATTGTTCTGGATATTATGCTTCCCGAAATGTCGGGTATCGTTGTTCTGCATGAAATCAGGAAAATCAGCAATATTCCTGTAATAATGCTTACTGCACTTGACGATGAATATACACAATCCAACAGTTTTGATGAAATGGCAGACGATTATATAACAAAGCCCTTTTCTATGCTCATTTTAGGGAAACGGATTACTGCGTTACTTCGCAGAAGCCAGAACAAGCCTGCTGTTAATACGGTTAAACTTGGAGATATTACCGTTGATTTTTCTGGATATACAGCAAGTGATGAAAATGGCAAGATAGACATTACTCCAAAGGAGCTGGAAATCTTGAAAGTCTTAATCGACAATAAGGGGTTAGTTTTGTCTCGCAATCAAATCTTGGACGAGGTGTGGGGGTATGATTGTGATGTAATTGACCGTACAATAGATGCCTATATTCGCAATATCCGCAAAAAGCTCCGTTTGGATTGCATAACAACGGTTAAAGGAATAGGCTATAAGTTTGAGATGGGGCAAGCAATATGAAGAAGATAAAATTATTTCCAAAGATATTCTTATTTACATTTGCAATGATGCTTTTAATTTCCTTTATAGCGCACTTGTTGATTTTCCTAATTGCGCCTGCCCAAAATGTTCTTGTCACGAATATATTAGTGACAAATGCAGGGGCGAGCACTTTGTCAGAAGTAGATATGCCCCGGCTCATTACTCAAACCATGTTGAAAACATTTCCGATTTCTATACTTTGTTGCGCCGCTATATCGGCATTGTTTTCATACTTCTTTTCCAGAGGCATAACCACTCCGATTTTATCGCTCTCAAAATCTGCTAATCAAATGTTGAAATTGGAGCCAGACGCAAAAGCGATTGTATCGTCAAAGGATGAAATTGGAGCTTTAGCTACTGATATTAACAATTTATATCAATCCTTACTTTTGACTATCCGCAATCTGGAATTGGAAAAAGAGAAAGTCAGTCTTGCAGAAAAAGAGAAGATTGATTTTCTCCGAACAGCGTCCCATGAATTAAAAACACCTGTTACAGAGCTAAATGCGACATTGGAAAATATGATTTTAAGCATTGGGGAATACCGTGATTATGAAACCTATTTGCCCAAGTGCAAAGAAATTACTGAACAGCTTGGGGATATGATTAGAGATATACTTAATGCTTCACGCTTGCAAACACAAGGTAATAATGAGCCATGCAGCAACTTTTCATTGAGAACCCTCCTTACAGAGCTGTGTGAACCGTATCGCTTAATTGCAGAAGCCAAGGGCATTAAGTTCAAAATAGAGCTTTCAAGTGACGCTTTCGTATATCTTCCAGAAGGCCGGTTGAAAAAAGCAATATCGAATATCCTTTCAAATGCGGTCAACTATACGGAGGCTGGACAATCAATATCAGTTGTATTTGATAAAAATAAGCTATCAGTTTCTAACGAATGTAGCGTATTACCATCCGAACAGCTACAACACATATTTGAGCCATTTTATCGTCCAGATTTAGCCCATAGCCAAGCAACCGGGGGAAATGGGCTCGGTCTATACATTGTCCAGACGATTTTGGATAAATTGCGCTTGAAATATCAGTTTGTTCCCATGCCAAACGATAGAGGCATGAGTTTTACAATACAGTTTTGAAAGAAGTCTCTGCTTTCCGATTTCCACAGGAAAAGCAGAGACTTCTTTCGTTCAACATTGGCACAACATTGATTTTATAATCATCCAACATAGAAGATGTACTATGTCTGCGAAAGGAGGTAAAACGCCAACTACTAAAATGAAGGAGGTAAAATCTATGGCGAAAAAAATTGGAATTATTGTTCTGCTATGCTTTTCTTTATGCGTCGGTGGTGTCTCTGCTTTCGCCAATGAAGGCCATGACGAAACAGATACCCAAACACTTATCGAAACGCAGCACCCGGTATCCTCCGTCCTTTTCAGGCAAGACGGAGCAGATATTCAGCAGAGTACAGACGAGGGCAAAACATGGCAAAGCTATTCTCCCATCGAGGAAACAGACTACTTCACTTATGATGAATTTTCCGCATGGATTGAAAATGAAACGGAAAATATTCAAAAGTTGGTCGATGCTGGAGAATGGACAGAAGCAGAAGCGACAGAAGCACTTGAGTATTACGATGAAATCCTTAAATCTATTTTAGAGGGCAAAATGGTAGGAAAAAGAGCTTCTTCAAGTGACGATCAGTTGTTCTTTTCTATGCCCAATAACGCACAGCCTGAGCAGTATCAAACATTCGTCTTTGATGGGAATACCTACAAGAGTATAGGCCCATTTGATACGGAGGAAGAACTGTTCAATGCCCTTAAAGAATATACCGATACAGAAGTTGAAGCAGGAACAATGTCACAAGCAGAAGCAACGGCACTTTTAGAAAAGTATCAATAGAAATCTGCCGCACGACGGCAAAAGAAAAAAAGCCGTCGTACAGCAGATACATTTTCATGCGCCCAAGAAGCGGCGGCTCATTTTTCAGAGCCGCCGCTTCTCTTTGGATAAACGATAGAGGACACGGCGGCCCATAGGAGGGTGCCGCCGTGTCCATTTCACTTTTCTATAACTTCTTTAATTTCCACCAGCTAAAAAAAAGCGTAGCTCCCCCTCCGGGACAGTCTGTCTATGAAGGTAGAATATATCAGTACAATTATGACAATGTAATTTCGTGCGCCCGCATAGCGTCCTGCTGTGCGGGCGTTTTTATATGTCTGCACCTTGGGACAATTTGTCCCAAAGCAGCCAGTCCCGGCTGCCGATCTCCGCCGATCCTTCTTTCTGTTCACCCACCCACACATGAACTGAATGGAGGAAATACAAATGACGACCATCAATCTGAAGGACTTTTACGCTTGGTACACCCATGATGAATACATCGAAGTTTCCGACGAAGTGGCCGCCGAGCTGAAGGCGGACAAGCTGTATGAGGCAGCCCATCAGCGGCGCACGACCCGCAATAAGGCGCAGTATTCCCTCGACTGTGACGATGGGATCGAATACTCGGCCTGCCTGCATGAGCCGACGCCGCAGGAGCTTCTGGATCGTATGGAGCTGTTCGTCCACCTGTGGAACGCCCTCAACTCTCTGCCGGAGGTGCAGGGCGTCCGGGTGGAGGCGCATCTGATCCTCGGCAAGAGCTACCGCCAGATCGCCCGGGAGCAGGGCGTGGACAAGAGCGCCGTTCGCCATTCCGTCAAAAGCGGCAAGGCGGCCATGAGAAAATATTTGAAAAAATTTCTCTAAGGGTATCTCCATTTGCCCGATTTTTGTCCTTGGTATATGAGAGGTAGTTTTCACCTCTCCGCAGCAAGGTAGTTGATGCTCCGTCACGGATCGTCGCTGTCCGCTGTGAGGGAGCGCCGCATTGAATATGAGCTGTCTTATGACAGGCCAACAGGAGCGGGTGCGGCGCTCCCACCTTTCAAAAACACCTTGGGACATTTCGTCCCAAGGTCATAAGCCGCAGGCCAGCGCTTTTATGAGGCGCTGGCCTTTCCCTGTTGCCGAGAATTGAAAAGGAGGTCTTTATGCAGCAGAGAAAACAACATACCGCATTTGCTGTGGATGGCTACGCCATCACCGCCAGCTTTGCAGACTGCAAAAATGCGGCAGCGCTCCATCATGTAAAGCAGATTTTACTATCTTCCTTTGCCAACAATACGGCAAAAAATAGCTCCGGCGACATCCTTGCAATCCCTCCCGAACAGAGGGATAATAATAGTGGGGGTAGTCCCTATGTACCTTGAAAACTTCATATTCCCCGCGTATTGATTGCGTTTTTTCATTGACCCATCGACAAATGAAAGGACGGATCAATATGATGATGGAAAACAGAATGATGACAGGTAATCGAGTCGATTGCCTATACCGCGTGTCCACCGACAAGCAGGTGGACTACAATGACAAAAGCCAAGCCGACATTCCCATGCAGCGCAGAGAGTGCCATCGCTTCTGTGAAAAAATGGGCTGGACGATTGTTCACGAGGAACAGGAGGACGGCGTGTCCGGGCATAAGGTTAGAGCCGAAAACCGGGACAAGCTGCAAATCATCAAGGAACGAGCCAAGCAGGGAAAATTCGATATTCTGCTTGTGTTCATGTTTGACCGCATCGGGCGTATCGCTGACGAAACGCCTTTTGTGGTGGAATGGTTTGTTAAGAACGGCATCCGGGTCTGGAGTACGCAGGAGGGTGAGCAGCGTTTTGATAATCACACGGACAAGCTCACCAACTACATCCGCTTTTGGCAGGCTGACGGCGAAAGCGAAAAGACTTCAATTCGCACAAAAACCGCTCTCGGCCAGCTCGTCGAGGATGGCGGTTTCAAGGGCGGTCTTGCTCCTTATGGATATGACCTTGTAAAGAGCGGACGCTTCAATAAACGCAAGCACGAGGTTTTTGAGCTGGCTATCAATGAAGCCGAGGCCGCTGTGGTACGGATTATCTTTGACAAGTATGTGCATGAGGGTTTCGGCGCTCAACGGATCGCCACCTACTTAAATAACCTCGGCTATCGGGCGAGAACGGGTAAAATGTGGCATCACGCCAGCATCCGGGGTATCATTTGCAATCTGACATATACCGGGGTGCTTCGCAGCGGCGAAAGCCGCTCCCAAACGCTGCCCCACTTGCAAATCATAACGCCGGAGCTATTCGAGGCCGCACAACACATTCGTACCTCCCGTGCCAACTCCGCCGAACAGGAACGGCGTGTACCGCTGAATACCCGTGGCCAGTCCTTGCTGGCCGGGAATGTCTTTTGCGGGCATTGTGGCTCCCGGCTGGCGCTCACCACCAACGGCAAGGCTTATCCGTGCAAGGAAGATGCTCACCGCATTGTAAAGCGTGTGCGGTATATCTGCTACGGCAAGACACGCAAGCAAACCGAATGTGACGGGCAGACTGGCTACACAGCGCATATTCTTGACGGTATCATTGATAAGGTGGTGCGGCAGATCTTTGAACGGATGAAAGCGATCCCCAAAAGCGAGATCGTCAATATCCGTTATCGTGAAAAGATGGAAGAACGGAAGGCGCTTCTCAAAAGTGCAAAATCAGACTACGCCAAGGCCGCCGCCGAGCTTGATACGCTCCGGGCAGAGGTCATTAAAGCTCTCCGGGGCGAAAGTGCTTTTTCGCAGGATTTGCTTGGTTCTTTGATTTCTGACTGTGAGACAAAATGTCTCGAAGTTCAGCACACTATGGAGGCGGCGCAGGCGGCCTACGACGAGGGACAGGCCATGCTGGACGCCTTAAACGCTCAGTATGACGATATTATTTCATGGGCGGATATGTACGACAGCGCCAGCATGGAGTCAAAGAAAATGATTGTGAGCTGCCTGATCCGGCGTGTGGAGGTGTATCGGGACTATCGGCTGCATATCGACTTCAACATTGACTTTGAGCAGTTCAGCGCTGGGCTGGACATTTCGGCAATCGCCGCATAAGAAAAGCCCGCTTCAAAAGAGAAGTGGGCATAAAACAAAAAACTTGCTTTTTTCAAAGCAAGCATTTATTAAGAATACTCAGCGCACCCGATTGGTGGAGATAAGCGGGATCGAACCGCTGACCTCTTGACTGCCAGTCAAGCGCT
>ENA-OUOY01000898-OUOY01000898.1-human-gut-metagenome-genome-assembly--contig:-NODE-898-length-19012-cov-25.061824_pt1 | contig 19012 bp, 17 predicted proteins | sample MGYA00237937_ERZ548767 | MGnify/ENA primary metagenome ERZ548767 (study PRJEB26490, sample SAMN05356887) | human gut metagenome | biome: terrestrial biome; feature: human-associated habitat; material... | reverse complement strand
TCCCAAAGGCAGAGCCTTTGGTGGGGTGTGGGGCAAAGCCCCGCAAACAGCCTCAAAGCGCTCCGCAAAGGGTGAATCCAAAAACAGTCCGGTGGACTGTTTTTGGAGAGGGAACGCCCTGCAAGTGAGGGCGTTCCCTTATAAAATTAACGCTTTCTATAAACTAAAAAGGACGGCTCAACGCCGTCCCTTGTTAATTATGCTGTTTTCTCGGAATTGATAAACATATCGTAGATCCTGCGAATAGCTTCCGGGAGATCATGCTCGCTTACGCCGATGATTACATTAAGCTCGCTTGAACCCTGATCTATCATCTTGACATTTATCCTTGCATGAGCCATAGATGCGAATATTCTTGCAACAGTACCGCGTGTGTTCTTCATTCTGCGTCCGACAACTGCAAGGAGAGCAATGTTTTCCTCGACCTCAAGATGGTCTGGAGAAACGGTCTTTCTAAGCTCTGAAAGAACCTTTTCGCGCACAGGTTGGAATTTCTCGGCATCGAGGATAATGCTCATTGTGTCGATTCCCGAAGGCATATGCTCGAAAGAAAGTCCGTTATTGAAAAGCACGCTGAGAACCTTCATGCCGAAACCTGTTTCACTGTTCATCATAGCCTTTTCGATGTTGATAGTGCAGAATCCCTTGCGTCCCGCAATACCTGTGATAGTATGTGAAAGGCTCTCGCGGCTGAAATCGTAGTCGTTGGAAACGATCATCGTGCCCGCGTCCTCGGGACGGTTAGTGTTTCTGATATTGATCGGGATACCTGCCGAACGTACAGGGAAAATAGCCTCCTCATGGAGTACGGAAGCTCCCATGTAAGCAAGCTCGCGAAGCTCACGGTAAGTAATGGTTTCGATAACATCGGGATCTTCAACTATTCTCGGGTCAGCTACGAGGAAACCTGAAACATCTGTCCAGTTCTCGTATATCTCAGCTCTTACGGCATTCGCGATAATAGAACCTGTAACGTCCGAACCGCCGCGAGAGAATGTCTTGATGAAGCCTTCTGTTGTTCTGCCGTAGAATCCGGGGATAACGGCATTGTCAAGCTCCTTGAGCTTTTCGCGTACTTTCTTTACAGTTTCGTCAAGGAGAAGGGTTCCCTTTGTATCAAAAACTATAACGTCAGCCGCGTCAACGAAATTGTAGCCGAGATACTTTGCAAGCACCTTGCCGTTGAGGTACTCGCCGCGGCTCGCAGCAAAGTCCTTGGTGGGACGTGTGCGGAGTTCATCTGTGATAGCCTTGAATTCGTCCTCAAGGCTCATATCTATGCCGAGGTCAGCGATAATGCTGTTGTATCTCTCCTTAATTACAGCGAACTGCTCGGAGAAGTCAACGCCGCTGCCTGCAAGTTCTGCACATTTATAGAGCATATCTGTGACCTTGATATCTTCCTTGAATCTTTTTCCGGGAGCAGAGGGCACAACATACTTTCTCTTTTCGTCGTTCTTTATAATAGAAGCGACTTTCCTGAACTGATTGGCGTCCGCAAGCGAACTTCCGCCAAATTTAACAACTTTATTAGCCATATATATCATTCCTTATATAATAATCTCACATTGACAATTTTGTCACAATAAAGATTATATCCCAAATCGCACCAAAAATCAATTGATAGATAAGCCAAATTTGTGCGCACCCTATGTTGTGTTTTTGGTGAATACGCTTGTGCACGAGTGGCGGACAATCAGTCGAGTGCAAAAATATCCTCGTACCTTACTTTCAATATTTGTTTTATGAGAATGATCTCGTCCGGATACAAGTGTCTCTGCCCCACTTCTATTTTGGCAACCGCACTCCTTGTGATATCGCAGCCGCTCAACTGGAGCTTTGCGGCAAGCTGATCCTGTGTCATGCCCTTGCTTTCCCGAAGGTTTCTTACGTTCATTCCTACTCTTAATTCGATCTCTTTGTTCATATTTCACAAATCCTCGCTTAAAAATTTTGCACCTATTCAGGTGCAAAAGATATTGACTATATTATATCCGTGTGTTACAATATAATTGCACTTATATAGGTGCAAAAATCAAATAAAGGAGTGCTTTTTATGTACCACAATTATCGTTATCAGGCTATTTGCAGACTTCCCAATGGAGTCAGACAAACTTTCACGGGAATTCTCACAAACCTCAAATCTGCAGAAGAGGCAATCGCAATATTAAAGAAACAATATATAAATCTTATCGACTGCAATGTTTGGGAAGTTTAGGGAGTGTTGACACTAAGATAATATGCAGATTTTCGAGCATAAATTTTACGTAGACAAGGCAAAAAGTCGCAGGCAGGCTGTCGCCTGTCAAGACTTTTTAACGCAGGATGCGTAAAATTTTGCCGAAAAGATGCGTTGTTAGGCTTAGTGCCAACACTCCCTAATTGATTTCGCCTCACTACATAACAATCTATGTTTATACTGCTTAATGTTTTATACAGAAGTTGATGTTGTATAAATCAATAGCAGTAAAAGCACAAAAAGGACTGCTGTAACCGTACAGCAGTCCTTTTTCATATTATTACAGTATAAAGCAGATAAGTCCCGAACAGCCATCATTTATTACACGTTCAAGAGTCTCCTGAAGCTTCATGCGCGCATCGTTCGGCATTTTATAAAGCTTGCTGTGCAGTCCCTCGTTGACAAGCTCGTGCAGGGACTTGCCGAAGATGTTCGACTCCCATATCTTGGTCGGGTCGTCGTCAAATCCGTCAAGCAGGTACATGACAAGTTCCTCGGACTGCCGCTCCGTACCGACGATCGGGCTTACCGTTGTGTTGATATTCGCTTTCATAAGATGTATCGACGGCGCGGAGGCTTTAAGCTTTACGCCGTATTTGCCGCCCTGTCGGATTATCTTGGGTTCTTCAAGGGTAAGCTCCTCAAGCTCGGGCATTACGATTCCGTAGCCCGTAGCCTCTACCTCCTCAAGTGCTGGCTCTATGCGGCTGTACTTGCGCTTGATCTCATTGAGTTCCTTGAGCAGAGGCAGGAGATCACTCTCGCTCTCGATCTCTATTCCTGCCGCCTCGCCGAGTATCTTGTAGAACAGGCTGCCGTCCAGTTCGGCAGTTATGGTAACAGCTCCCTTGCCGAGATCTACCGAGCTTACCTCTGCGCTCATGATATGCGGACACTGTGCTATCGCCTCCGCCGCAAACTTAGCCTCGCGCACAAGACGGATATCCTTTGCCGCGTTTCTGATACAACCGAGTATCTCCTCCCTGAGTCTGTGTCCCTTTTCGAGCGTATTTATCCAGCGTGCCATGCGGATATTTATCTCCTTTATCGGGAAAGAGAACAGTATCTCGCTGATTATGGCGCGTATATCCTCCTCGCCAAGATCAAGACAGTTCACGGGCATTACCTTTGTGTCATAGCGCTCGGTAAGTTCGCGCGCAAGTTCTTTAGTCTCGGCGGAATCGGGATTCTCCGTGTTGAGTATGACCACAAAAGGCTTTCCGAGTTCGCGCAGTTCATTTATGACACGCTCCTCGCACTCCTCGTACTCACTTCGCGGAATGTCCGAAATAGAGCCGTCCGTGGTAATAACAAGACCTATCGTGGAGTGCTCGGTGATCACCTTCTGCGTACCGATCTCGGCAGCCATATTAAAAGGAATTTCCTCATCAAACCACGATGTCATGACCATTCGCGGCTGTTCGTTTTCTATGTAGCCTATCGAGCTTGGAACGATATAGCCCACGCAGTCGATAAGGCGAACATTGAACGAAGCTCCGCCGCCGAGGTCAACAGTAACAGCCTCCTCGGGAATGAATTTCGGCTCTGTGGTCATGATAGTCTTTCCCGCCGCAGACTGCGGAAGTTCGTCAAGGGCGCGTTCACGCATCGCATTCGTCTGGATATTCGGAATAACGAGCGTCTCCATGAATTTCTTGATAAACGTAGACTTTCCCGTGCGGACAGGGCCGACTACGCCTATGTAAATATCGCCGTTTGTGCGCTCGGCGATGTCGCTGTAAATATCTTTAACCATACCTATCTCCCTCATGTTACTATCGGAATAAGAAGCATTCCACCGTCGGAAAGAGTCTCCGAGCCAAGGTCGTTCTCCTCCATTACAGCCTGCGCGGAGGTGCTGTAGCGTTTGGCGATGTCCCACACGTCCTCATCGGCAGAGCCGTAGTAAAGCTTAACCGCATAGTCGCCGTCACGCTGTTTTTTCACGCTGTCGTCAATTATTATGTCCGTCACAGCCGAAATGATACCGCAGTCCGAGAGCGATAATTTGGCAGTAATATCCGTGCGGACGGTAAGAGCACCCTCTGCGGAGATGTTATAGGAAACGTCCCCCGGTATTATCTGTGCCGTCACCGTGCAGTTTTCCATTCCTTCCAGGAGCGCGATAGTCTCCTCGAAAGCTTCATCGCGGTCGGGCATTACTATCATTCCCGACTTATCCTTAGCCGCCATTGAGTAAGTTAGCATACCGCTTATCACGACAGTCCTGCCATCGTCTCCCCTGCGCGAATTGATATTTTTCGGAGTACACCACATTGCGTATATCGTCTGCGGAACATCGTCGCCCTCCGCGATCTTTGCGCTGTGGCGGAAACTCTCGGTGCAGTCATTCGCAGCCTGCTCTGCGCGTATATCCGAAACTACAGCCTCACACGGATATACTGTTGAATAAACGTCCGTGCAGAGCATTGCGGAAGCCACTTTTACAGCACGGCAAAGCAGTTTCAGTTCAATATCGCATTTCAGCGTTCGGTTGTCGCCGTTTCTGCCCGCGGAAGGAGTAACGTCACAGCTGACCACCTCGGGAACGACCGTGCAGGTAAAGGTATCGTCCGCGCCGTCAATATCAATTATCTGACTGTACGGGAGTGAAAAGCTAAGCGGTTCGACAGCTCCCTCTCCGTCCTTTTCGCAGGAATACAGCAGCTTCACGTCAGCCTCTCCCTTTGCAAGAAGCTTTCCCGAGATCATTTTCAGTTCACACTCAGGAGCAGTACAGCGGCAGCTTATTATACCGAGCACAGGCGGCTGGACCTCGGAAAGTTCTGTCTCCTCAGACAATTGTATCGGCTTATCCGCACAGAGTTTTTTTGCAGCATAGCGAACGGGGATCTTTTTCAACTGAACATTCATTCCGAAAGCGTCCGAAACGACCTCCTGCGACTTTTCGCCCGTTACATGGATATTCACGGAAACAGCTCCGCGAACATCAAGTCTGCGCTTATTCACGGCACGATAGCTAACATGGTCGCTTTTAGGGACAACGCGTATCTCGGGATTCTCGCAGTCCGCGCCAAGTTCCGCAGTTTTGGAGAATGTCTGCCGCTGACTCACACATCTCATTGCCGAGCCGTCCTCGCCGCAGTAGAGTATGCGGATATCGCACCTCAGTTCATAGGAAAGTCTGCCGCCGCTCACCGAGCAGTCCGAGACAACAGGCAGAACCTCACACCTGACAAGCCGAAAAATATCGGGATAATAATCCGGCAGGATATAGTCAAGTTCTATCCCCTGCTCCTGCACAGCCTCATATATGCACTCAGCGGCAGGCACGGTTTCTCTGTTGATTTTTAGTTCCATAGGGTACCTCCTTGAAAAAGCTTTATACAATGATATTCATTTTCGGGTACAAGTATTCCGTTTATTTTCATCAGTCTCCGCACATTGCTTTTAAGTTGAAAATATGCTATACTGACAATACTACGACACGAAAAAGGAGGATATCATGCAGAAAATCTATCAGAACAACGACTCATTCCGGCTCAGGAAGGCTGCCGGATCAGACCTTGCCGAGCTGAAAGCTATGTACGGCAGAATAATTGAAAAGATGAACGCCGACGGAATTGCAATATGGGACGACTTTTACCCGTGCGAACTCTTTGAAAATGATATCAGAGATCAGCAGCTTTACGTCCTGACTGACGGCGGAACTATAGTCTCTGCGTTCACCCTGCTCGATGACATCAGCGGCAGCAGTTCCGTTGAGTGGCAGCTCAGCAGCGAACGTCCGATCTATCTCGACCGTTTCGGCGTAAACACAGAATACCGCCGCTGCGGGATAGCAAGTCTTGCGCTCGAAAAGGCTCAGGAGACCGCACTCAGTCTCGGGGCGGACTGCCTCAGACTTTTCGTAGTAGACATAAACTCACCCGCAATATCGCTCTACGAAAAGAACGGCTTTATCCGCGCAAAAGGCATATTCACCGATATTATTGACGATGAGCTCGTTCTGCACGAATACGGATATGAGATCAGGCCGAGCGAAAATTACTGCGCGGCTTTCAGGTAAGCGCCGCTCAAAGCATATCGTCATTTTTAACATTAAGCCGCGCCTATTTTATACAGATTTAACAAAACTTCCCTCAGGAAATAATATCTTCTTCACTTTTTTTTGACTATATGTTATAATGATAACATTGATACTTATGTCCTCGGACACGGAGGTGAAAAAAATCGCTGACACACTTTATATATCCGATCTGGACGGAACGCTTCTCAACTCGGACGCACAGGTCTCAGCCGAAAGCGCAAAGCTGATAAATGCCGCAATAGACAAAGGAATACGCTTTACATTTGCAACGGCGCGCTCAGTCTACTCAGCCGCTCCGATAACTTCGGCAATAAATATAAACGTTCCGTGCATACTCATGAACGGAGTAAGCGTCTACGACCTGAAAACGGATACATATATAAAGAACGAGTATATCCCGCCCTCGGCTTCCTGCGAGATCATCAAGGCGTTCAAAGAGAGCAGTCTTGAATGTTTCATGTACAAGATCCACGGCGGAGTCCTCACCTGCTACTATACCGAAATCACCGAGCGGGTCATGCAAAGCTTTGCCGAGGTTCGCAGAAACCGCTACAATAAGCCGTTTGTAAAGTGCCGCGACCTTGCGGACGAGGCTGACGGCGAAACCGTTTACTTCACGATAATAGACAGCCGTGAAAGGCTTCTGCCCGTAAAAGACGCTGCCGAACGCATTGCCGAACTTGACTTTGCTTTCTATCAGGACACATATACCGAAAAATGGTATCTTGAGATCTTTTCCGCAAATGCCTCAAAGAAAAACGGTATCGAGTTTCTTTGCAGGCAGTACGGCTTTGACCGCGTTGTCTCATTCGGGGATAATCTCAACGATCTCCCCATGTTTGCGCGCTCGGACTTAAAGATCGCCGTAGCAAATGCCAAAGACGAAGTAAAAAACGCCGCTGACTTTATAACGCTGTCCAACGAACAGGACGGTGTTGCAAAGTGGCTCGCTGATAATATAAAGTAACGAATCCTCTCGGATTCAGACAGAAAGGAATCAAATATATGAAAAAACTCATGTTAGGAAATGAAGCCTTTGCAAGAGGTCTCTACGAGGCAGGCTGCAAGGTCGTTTCAAGCTATCCGGGAACACCTTCAACAGAGATCACAGAGGCTGTTGCAAAATATGACGAGGTATACGCTGAGTGGGCACCGAACGAAAAGGTCGCTATGGAAACAGCTCTCGGAGCTTCCATCGCAGGCGTCCGTTCTTTCTGCGGAATGAAGCACGTTGGTCTCAATGTTGCTGCCGATCCGCTCTATACCGCTGCTTACACCGGTGTGAACGGCGGCGTTGTTATTGCTGTTGCAGACGATCAGGGTATGCATTCTTCCCAGAACGAGCAGGACAGCCGTCACCACGCTATCGCGTCAAAGGTTCTCATGATCGAGCCTTCCGATTCCGGCGAGTGCAAGGAATTTGTCAAAATGGGCTTCGAGCTTTCCGAGCAGTTCGACACACCTGTTATCGTGAGAATGTCAACCCGCGTTGCTCACTCACAGAGCATTGTCGAGATCTGCGACAGAGTTGAGCCTGAGATGAAAGAATATGTAAAGACTCCACAGAAATACGTCATGATGCCTGCATTTGCAAAGGGCAGACACGTTTTCGTTGAGGAGCGCACACAGAAGCTCATCGAATACGCAGAGACCTCGTGTCTCAACCGAACTGAGATCTCGGAGAATGCTCAGTTCGGCGTTATCACAAACGGCGCAGCTTATCAGTACGTTAAGGAAGCTCTCGGCGACAAGGCATCCGTGCTCAAACTCGGTATCGTAAATCCCATGCCTGTAAAGCTTATTCAGGATTTTGCCGCGAAATACGAGACCGTTTACGTTGTTGAGGAACTTGACGGCATCATCGAGGAGCATTGCCGCAATATCGGCGTAACAAACATCAAGGGCAAGGAAATATTCGGCTACATAGGCGAACTTCCGCAGTCCGTCATCGCAGAAAAGCTTCTCGGTATCAAAAAGGAATACACTCAGCTTGAGGAAAACATTCCTGTCCGTCCCCCTGTAATGTGCCCCGGATGTCCCCACAGAGGCGTTTTCTACTGCCTGAGCAAGAACCACATCACAGTTTCGGGAGATATTGGCTGCTACACTCTCGGCGCAGTTGCTCCGCTGTTCGCAGTTGATACGACTATCTGTATGGGAGCTTCGATCTCCGCACTCCACGGATTCAACAAGGCAAGGGGCGCTGAGGCTGAACACAAGACAGTTGCAGTTATCGGCGACTCGACCTTCATGCACAGCGGTATGACAGGTCTTGTAAATATCGCATACAACAACTCAAATTCAACCGTTATCATTCTTGACAACTCTATCACGGGAATGACTGGCCATCAGCAGAACCCCACCACGGGCAAGAATCTCAAGGGCGATCCCGCTGCCGCAGTAAATCTCGAAGAACTCTGCCGCGCTATCGGCATAAAGAGGGTGCGCGTGGTTGATCCGTATCACCTTGCCGAGACCGAGGCTGCAATTAAGGAAGAACTTGCAGCAGACGAAGCTTCCGTAATTATTTCCCGCCGTCCCTGCGCTCTGCTCAAATATGTAAAGCATAATCCGCCTGTTGCCGTTGAAAGCGATAAGTGCGTAGGCTGCAAGATGTGCATGAAACTCGGCTGTCCCGCTATCTCGATGAGAGACGGCAAGGCTGTTATCGACCATACACAGTGCGTCGGCTGCGGGATCTGTCAGGAACAGTGCAAGATAGGCGCAATAAAGTAAATTTTTCACATTCAGAGAGGAAACTGCTATGCAGACAGAAATTTATGAGGAATTCAGCCATTGGCTCGATTCGCTCCTCGAAAATAATGATATGCCCGAAAATACAGCGGCTTTTAACTTCAATCTCTATGAGGAGTCCGAGGAGGACAGCGTTTGCGGGATACAGCTTATCGCCGCTGACCGGTTCGACCCCGAAAACGGCGACGATTGGGCGTGCTGTGAGGCATGGTCGTCAGAAGAGGACATTTTCTGCGTAAGTACTGCCGATGAGGACGACAGATCATGGCAGGGTGCACAGAAACTCATTACCGAAATGATAAGCGAATACCTTGAAAACGGAAAATACGGAAACATACTCACCGCTGCAACTGCTGTGGGAGTCGGCTTTGTTGACGGAGATATCGACATCATTTACCGCAATGATGAGAACAGCGAAAACTAAGGAGTGTTGACACTAAGATAATATGCAGATTTTCGAGCATAAATTTTACGTAGACAAGGCAAAAAGTCGCAGGCAGGCTGTCGCCTGTCAAGACTTTTTAACGCAGGATGCGTGAAATTTTGCCGAAAAGATGCGTTGTTAGGCTTAGTGTCAACACGACCTAATAACTCCTGACAGGAACTCCGCCGGCGGACTGCTGACGGAACTGTTCTGCCGTTTTCATAACGCATTAAAATAAACCAAGAACTCATATTCATATGATAAGCTGCACGTCTTTTTGCATATCTTCCCTATGAATACAGGTTCTAACCTTCAATATATAAGGAGAAATATCATGGAAACAAGATCTATTATGATAGTTGGCGTAGGCGGACAGGGTTCGCTGCTCGCTTCGAGACTGCTGGGAAATGTGCTTCTTGCACAGGGCTATGACGTAAAGGTCAGCGAAGTCCACGGTATGTCACAGCGCGGCGGCTCAGTTGTGACTTATGTAAAGTACGGCGACAAGGTCTACTCTCCTGTCGTTGAAAAGGGCGAGGCTGACGTTGTTATCTCGTTCGAGTTGCTTGAGGCTGCAAGATGCCTGCCCTACCTCAAAAAGGGCGGCAAGCTCATCACCTCCACTCAGCAGATAGACCCCATGCCCGTAATCACAGGCGCGGCTGAATATCCCGAAGATCTCGCCGATAAGCTCAGCGCGGCAGGTGTGGAACTCGTTGCCGTTGACGCTCTTGCACTCGCTGAACAGGCAGGTACTGCAAAGGCTTCCAACGTTGTTCTTATGGGAGTCCTCGCCTCGCGCACAGACTTTCCCGAGGAACTCTGGCAGCAGGCTCTCGAACAGTGCGTGCCGCCGAAATTTCTGGAGCTTAACAAAAAGGCATTTGATCTCGGAAAGAACGCCTGACAGATCACGCCCAACCACCAATGTACAATAAGAACCCGTCCGCTCCGGAGATCTGCACGCATATCATTCGGACAGGTTCTGATATAGTTAATTTTATCATAAAAAGGAGCCTTAAACCCAATGGAAAAATATTGGAACCAAGAAATTGAATGTATGTCCCGCGAGGACATGAAAAAGCTTCAGAGCGAGCGCCTCGTGGCTCAGGTAAAGCACGTTTACGAAAACGTTAAGTATTACCGTGACCTCATGGACGAAAAGGGCGTTAAACCCGAGGATATCAACGGCATTGAAGACCTCTGCAAGCTCCCCTTCCTCTCCAAGGCAGACCTCCGTAACGCTTACCCCTACGGACTCCTCGCAGCTCCTCTCAGCGAATGCGTGAGAATACACTCGACAAGCGGTACTACCGGCAAGCGCGTTGTGGCATTTTACACTCAGCATGATATCGACCTCTGGGACGACTGCTGTGCAAGAGCCATTACGGCAGCAGGCGGAACAAAGGATGACGTTTGCCAGATCGCATACGGATTCGGACTTTTCACAGGCGGAGCAGGTCTCAACGGCGGTTCGCATAAGGTCGGCTGTCTTACGCTCCCCATGAGCTCGGGCAATACCGAAAGGCAGATCCAGTTCATGCGCGACCTCGGCTCGACAATTCTCTGCTGCACTCCCTCATATGCCGCTTACATCGGCGAGACTCTCCACGAAATGGGGCTTACTCCCGATGACATTGACCTCAAGGCGGGAATCTTCGGCGCTGAGCCGTGGACTGAGGAAATGCGCCGTTCTATCGAGGATTCTCTCGGGATCAAGGCTTACGACATCTACGGTCTTACCGAAACAAGCGGCCCCGGCGTTGCATTTGAGTGCTCCGAGCAGACGGGTATGCACATCAACGAGGACAACTTCATTGCCGAGATAATCGATCCCGAGACAGGTGAAGTTCTCCCTGACGGCGAAGTCGGCGAACTTGTTTTCACAAGCATAACCAAGGAAGCTTTCCCGCTCCTCCGCTACAGAACCCGCGACCTCTGCAAGCTTTCAAGAGGCAAGTGCTCCTGCGGACGTACCCTCGTAAAGATGACCAAGCCCATGGGCAGAAGTGACGATATGCTGATAATCCGCGGCGTAAATGTTTTCCCGAGCCAGATCGAGACCGTTCTCATCGAGCAGGGATATTCCCCCAACTATCTCATCGAGGTTGACCGTGTGAACAATTCCGATACACTCGATATCAACGTTGAAATGAATCCTGAGCAGTTCTCCGACAAGGTCGCAGATATTCAGGACAAGGAGCGCGAACTTGCAGGAGCTATCAAGACAATGCTCGGGATCCACCCCAAGGTTCATCTTGTATCGCCGAAGTCCATTACCAGAAGCGATGGCAAGGCAGTAAGAGTTATCGACAGAAGAAAGCTCCACGATAATCCGGCAAAGTAAGAACATTCACACTAGGGAGTGTTGACACTAAGATAATATGCAGATTTTCGAGCATAAATTTTACGTAGACAAGGCAAAAAGTCGCAGGCAGGCTGTCGCCTGTCAAGACTTTTTAACGCAGGATGCGTGAAATTTTGCCGAAAAGATGCGTTGTTAGGCTTAGTGTCAACACGACCTAAAGAAAGATCATCACCGCCGCACTTCACGCGGCGAATAACAAGGAGGATTGAACTATGGCAAACGTAAGACAGATCTCAGTATTTATGGACAACAAACCCGGTCAGCTCTCAGGGGTTATGGAAATAATCAAGGAAAGCGGCATCAATGTAAGAGCCCTGAGCCTTGCTGACACCAAGGACTTCGGCATTTTAAGGATCATCGTACACGACACTGAAAAAGCTGTAGATGCTCTTAAAGACGCAGGATACGCAGTCACTGTAAATGAGATAGTCGCTATCACTATCCCCGACTCTCCCGGTCAGCTCAGCCGCGTTCTCGAAATTCTCGGCAAGGACAACGTAAACCTTGAGTACCTATACGCTTTCACAGGAGCTTCCGACAGAGCTGTTTCCTTCGTACTCAGAGTTAACGACAACGATGCGGCAGCGGCCTCACTCACCAAGGGCGGCATTATCCAGCTTACCGAAAACGACATTGCAGATATGTAAATAATTGACCAAAATCTTGCGATATAGCAAAATTATTTGGAAAACACTTGACAAAATTCATAATAATGTTGTATAATGTAGGTATGGAATTTGACGAGAAAAATATCCGACAGGAGTGATGATTAATGGGTCTTCTCGATAAATTTAGTGACGCTCAGAAGGGCGTTTCCGAGAAAGCAAAAAGCATCTCGGAGGCAAACAACCTTAAAAGGAAAATTCTGTACGAAGAGGAAAGGATCGTAGAGATCTTCACTGATATCGGTAAGAGATATTACAAGAATCCCGACGAGGATCCGGCTGCTCTCAAGGTTTTGTGTGACGATATCGACACAAGACGCAGAAGAATCAAGAAGATGAGATACGAGCTCAACGGTATCAGAGGTTACAAGATCTGCCCCAAGTGCGACGCTGAGGTAAACGAGCGTTTCCAGTTCTGCGGTCGCTGCGGTGCAAGACTTCCCGATGTGGAGGACGAGGACTTTATGTCTCTTGAACCGAATGATTACTACACTGAAAGCAGCAACAATTTCTTTAACGCTGATTCCAATCAGAATTATTAAGCGATACTACCACTTAATAAGAATTCATGACGGCTTAAAGGCTGTCGCCTAAGATAACGGCTGTTCCTCCCGAACAGCCGTATTTTTTGAGGTGATCATATGAAAACATCCAAAATGTTCACAGAACTCGTACTGCTCGTCATCTCGCTAAGTATCATTCCGCTGCACACCTCTGCTGATCTGTCGGGAAGTATCGGGATCCTGACAATTCTTCTCCAGATATCCCTCTTTATCTTTCTTCTGTTCCGCTCAGGTGAACGCTCGGACGCGGAAAAACGTCTGCGGAGACTCAGCCGCGGCGCGGATATGCTTGCACTCGGCGGAATGGCGGCAGTCTGCGAAACTGCCGTGTACCTTGTCTGGTTCTCCAACACAGCCGCCGGAACAACCGCAAAGATAGGAGCTGCGGTCATTCCCCTGACAGCACTTTTCCTTTACCTTGCAGTCGCCGTCATACGGGTGTCGGTCGCCGCAAGGCAGTTGAAAATACTCGATTATGTGCTGCTCCTGCTTTTGTGGTATATTCCGATAGTGGATCTGTTCATTCTGCGGAAATTCTACAAAACCGCAAGGCGGGAATATATCTTTGAACTGAGCAAGTCGGAACTTGAACAGAGCCGCGCAGTAAGTCAGATATGCAAAACCAAGTACCCTATCATCATGGTTCACGGAATATTCTTCCGCGACTGGCAGCTTGTCAACTACTGGGGACGCATTCCCGCAACGCTCATACGCAACGGAGCCGCTATCTACTACGGCAGACAGCAGTCCGCTAAATCTGTCTGCGACAGCGGTGCGGAACTGCGCGATACTATCATGCAGGTGCTTGCTGAAACAGGTGCGGAAAAGGTCAATATCATCGCTCATTCCAAGGGCGGCCTTGACTCGCGCTACGCGATAAGCTGTCTCGGAATGGACAAATATGTCGCGACTCTCACAACGATAAACACGCCTCACTACGGCTGTGACATGGTGGACTACCTGCTCGCGAGAGTTCCCGAGGGAATGAAAAACTTCATCGCAAGCCGCTATAATAAAATATTCTCAAAGCTCGGCGATCCCTCTCCTGATTTCATGGCAGGAGTAAACGACCTCAGCGCAGTCCGCGCGAAGTCATACGACAGCGAAATGCCCGATATGCCGGGAGTTTCCTACCGCAGTTGTATGTCTCTCATGAGTAAGGCGACTTCTGCCGGATTTCCGCTTAATATCGGCTATCTGCTGATAAAAAAGCTCAACGGCAGGAATGACGGTCTTGTCTGGGAAAATTCCGCGCGCCGCGGCGAGAGCTTTAAAATGGTCGAGACCGCAAAAAAACGCGGTGTAAGCCACGGCGACATCATCGACCTTATGCGCGAGAATATCGAAGGCTTTGACGTGCGAGAGTTCTACGCAGATATTGCCGCTGAACTGAAACAGCAGGGATACTGAGCCGCACTTTGCGGAATGCCGCTACTTGCTTTCAAAACGGCTGCGTATCTCCCTGCACAGAAAATAGGCAGGTATGCACAGCAGAAACCAGTAACAGGTGAACTGAGGGCAGATCTGTCCCATGAAATTATAAGGCATACGCGAGTAATCCCACACGTTCCAGTGCATAATAAGATTATCGAATATCCCGACTATAAGCTCCGCGAGGGTGATACAGATCGCTCCGGTAAAGCAGCTTTTCAGAAGCGTCATGCCGCCTGAACTGTTTATCGAATAGAGCAGAGCAAGAATGAATCCCCCTGTGAGAGACATTGTCCAATGGGTATATCCGCGGTTTATGATCTCGATCATACTGTAGATAAAATATCCCATTAAAAACGAAAAAACATATTGCGAAAATTTCATATAATACCTCATTTACTTTTTGGTGGTATTATTTCCGCATTTACCCAAAAATATACACATTCATGCAAAGGAGTTTTTAAAATGCGAAAAAGCTGCATACTAATGCATATTTCAAGCCTGCCGTCCGAGTACGGAATCGGCAAAATGGGCAAACAGGCATTTGACTTCGTTGACTTTCTTGTAAGCAGCGAGACAAAGTGCTGGCAGATATTGCCCCTTTCTCCCACAAGCTACGGCGATTCGCCGTACCAGTCCTTCTCCGTAAATGCAGGAAATCCCTACTTTATCGACTTTGAGCTGCTTGAGGCGGACGGTCTGCTCGAACACCACGAGTTTGCCTCCTACGACTGGGGCAGCGATCCCGACAAGGTGGACTACAGCATAATTTACCAAAACTGCTTTGCAGTCCTGAGAACAGCCTACTCGCGTTTCAAGCCCTCACGTTTCGCGGCTTATAAGAAGTTCTGCGAGCAGAACAAGTCATGGATCGAAGAATACGCGCTCTTTATGGCTTTGAAGTCCAAGAACGGCGGCAAGGCTTGGTACGAGTGGGAGGGCGAGATCTCCATGCACAAGCCAAAGGCTGTGACTGCTGCCAAAAAGGAACTCAAAAAGGAAATGGGCTTTTACAAGTTCTTACAGTTTGAGTTCAGCCGTCAATGGACTGCGCTAAAAAAATACGCGAACGACAACGGTATTGAAATAATCGGCGATATCCCGATCTACTGCGCCCTCGACAGCGTTGAGGCATGGTCGGATCACAAGCTATTTGAATTTGACAGAAAGCGCCGGCCGATAGCTGTCGCAGGCTGTCCGCCCGATGACTTCTCGCCAACGGGTCAGCTTTGGGGAAATCCGCTCTACAACTGGGAATACCACAAGAAAACAGGCTACAAGTGGTGGATCGAGCGTATCAGAACCGCTTCCGAGCTGTACGATATCGTCCGCATTGACCACTTCCGCGGTTTTGAAAGCTATTACACCATTCCTTTCGGCAACGAGGACGCGACTGTCGGCGAATGGAAAAAAGGTCCTAATTACGAACTGTTCCGCCTTGCAGAGGAAAAACTCGGCAAGCTGAACATAATCGCCGAGGATCTGGGATTCATCACGCCCGAGGTACGCGAAATGCTCGACAAGTGCGGCTATCCCGGCATGAAGGTGCTCCAGTTCGGTTTCTCGGACGGCAAGAACGAACACCTCCCCCACAATTTTGCATCATCAAACTGCTTTGCATATACGGGAACTCACGACAACGAGACTCTCATCGGCTGGATAGAAAGCCTCGACAAGAAGTCGCTGAAATTCACCAAAAACTATCTCAATGTCAAGAAGAAAAAGGACATTCCCGATGCAGTAGTCCGTGCGGCTTGGGGAAGTGTTGCCGCTGTTGCGGTCGCTCAGATACAGGACTTCCTCGGCAGCGACAAGGGCGGCAGAATGAACACCCCCTCAACTCTCGGCTGCAACTGGCAGTTCCGCACCCACGAGAGCGACTTTACCCCCGAACTCGCAAAGAAGATACGCAAGCTTAACAGGCTTTACAACAGATAATTTACAGAAAGGTGATCTTTGACATGGACAAGAATGTATTTATCGAAAAATTCACAGGCAGACTCCCCAAGGACATCAGTTCCGCAACGCCTCAGCAGATCCATAATGCACTCGGCGAAACCGTAATGGAGCTGTACTCTCAGCAGTGGAGCAATGCGCGCGGCGAACACCTCTCAAAGCGCCGTGCCGCTTACCTCTCAATGGAATTTCTTGTCGGAAGGGCAGTCTACAACAACCTGCTCTGCCTTGGAATATACAATGAGGTGAACGAGGCTTTCAGCGAGCTTGGTCTGAACCTTGCCGATCTCGAAGTCATTGAGGACGCAGCTCTCGGAAACGGCGGTCTCGGGCGTCTTGCTGCCTGCTTCCTCGACAGCGCAGCTACACTCGGTCTCCCTCTTGACGGCTACGGTATCCGCTACAAATACGGTCTTTTCCGCCAGACGATAGAGGACGGATTCCAGCGCGAATATATTGATGACTGGACACGCTACGGCGACCCTTGGTCTGTACGCTGCGACGAGGACACGGTCCTTATCAAATTTAACGGTCAGATCGTAAAGGCTGTCCCCTACGATATGCCTATCTTTGGCTGCAAGACCGAAAATATCGGCACGCTCCGTCTCTGGCAGGCTGAACCCGTTAAGGAGTTCGATTTCGAGACTTTCAACAATCAGCAGTACCTCGAAGCCTCAAAGGAGAAAGTCTTTGCCGAGGATATCTCCCGCGTGCTCTATCCTAACGATGACACCAACGAGGGCAAGAAACTCCGCCTGAAACAGCAGTACTTCTTCAGCGCTGCGTCACTCACAGATATCATAAAGAAGCACAAGGCTCGCTTTGGAACTCTCGACAATCTCGCGGACTATATCTCTATCCAGCTCAACGATACCCATCCGGTCATCTCCGTTCCCGAGCTTATCCGCCAGCTCGTAGACAACGAGGGATATACCTTTGAAAAGGCTCTTGAAATCGCCAAAAAGGTGTTCAATTACACCAACCACACAGTCATGCAGGAGGCTCTCGAAAAGTGGTGGATCGGTCTTGTTGAGGAGGTTCTCCCGAGAATTTACGAGATAATTATCCAGATAAACGAGGAACTCATCGCCGAGATGTACGCAAAGGGTATGGAACGCGCCAAGATCGACCGCGTCAAGATAATCAAGGGCGAGCTTATCCACATGGCTGACATGGCTTGCTACGCGTCAAGCCACATCAACGGTGTTGCCGAGATCCACACGCAGATACTCAAGGACAGCGTTCTCGCCGACTGGTACAGCATATATCCCGAGCGTTTCCTCAACGAGACAAACGGAATCACTCAGCGCCGCTGGCTCGCACTCTGCAATATGGAGCTTTCAGCGCTCATCACCGAGCTTCTCGGCAGTGACGAATGGATAACTGATCTTGACAAACTCCGCGCACTTGAAAAGTACGCAGATGACGAGGCAATACTCCGCCGCTTTATCGACATCAAGCAGACCAAAAAGTCTCAGCTTGCAGACTTTATAAAGGCTCATGACGGTGTTGAAGTTGCCCCCGGATCTGTTTTTGATATTCAGATAAAGCGCCTGCACGAGTACAAGAGACAGCTCCTCAACGCGTTCTCGATCCTCTGGATATACTACGGTATCAAGGACGGCAGTATCAGGAACTTTACCCCGACAACGTTTATATTCGGCGCAAAGTCTGCTCCGGGCTACAGGAGAGCAAAGGCTATCATCAAGTATATCAACGAGATTGCAAAACTTGTCTCCTCCGACCCCGGCACCAAGGATCTTATCAAGGTCGTTTTCGTTCAGAATTACAATGTTTCATACGCAGAAAAGCTTGTTGCGGCGGCTGATGTCTCCGAGCAGATATCTACAGCCGGCACAGAGGCTTCGGGCACGGGCAACATGAAACTCATGCTCAACGGCGCGGTAACTCTCGGCACTTACGACGGCGCTAACATCGAGATCGTTCAGGAAGCGGGTGAGGAAAACAACTACGTCTTTGGCGCGCGTGTTGAGGAACTCGAAAAAATAGTTCCCACCTACGACAGCCGCAAGGTATTCTCCGAAAACAAGAAGATCAAGAAGGTGGTTTCCTCTCTCATTGACGGAACTGTTTCGGACGGCGGCAGCGGCGATTTCCGCGAGCTTTACACTTCCCTGCTCGATGGCGCAAGCTGGCACGCTCCCGACCACTACTATCTCCTCGGCGATATCGAGAGCTATGTCGAGACAAAGCTCCGCTGCATAAACGATTACAGCTCCGACAGACTTGCCTTTGCTAAGGAGCAGTGGCTCAATATGTGCAATGCGGGCAAATTCAGCGCAGACAGAACCATTGCCGACTACGCTGAAAATGTATGGGCTATCCGCTGATAACAGCATTTATGTCTAAGCGGCATTATTAAAATTTTACTCCCGAAAGCAACTTTTCAAACTGCTTTCGGGAGTATTTTTGTTGGTGTATTAGTAGCATAAACTGGAAGTTGTTTATCCAAAATGAAATGGAATAACCATATCAAGTAAAACTGCAAGAACTATACTAATCGTTCCCATTAGCGCAGAACTCCTCAATGTGTCTCTCCT
>ENA-OUOY01000896-OUOY01000896.1-human-gut-metagenome-genome-assembly--contig:-NODE-896-length-19038-cov-4.370384_pt1 | contig 19038 bp, 17 predicted proteins | sample MGYA00237937_ERZ548767 | MGnify/ENA primary metagenome ERZ548767 (study PRJEB26490, sample SAMN05356887) | human gut metagenome | biome: terrestrial biome; feature: human-associated habitat; material... | reverse complement strand
GCAGCGTCAGATGTGTATAAGAGACAGCGATACGAGTGACCGTATGCGCGGCGAGATGATGGGCTTATTAGGCGAGCTGTTGGGTATTTCGCCCGAGCAGATGGAGGAGCTGCGCTCCGAGGACGGCCAGCGTCGCCTGCATGAGGGCATGAAAAAGTTTGAGGGCGAGGTCCAGGACGCCATCGAAAAAATGATGGGCGGCCAGGGCGGACCGCAAGGTGGCCCGATGCCGCATCCGCCGGTGGACCCAAGGCAATTCCCGTTTTTCAGCCAGAATTAAGTTGGGGACGGGATTTGCTCCCGACCCCGACACTTCAACTAAGCATCTTGGCCCTGTTGTGTTATTCTAGAACAGACGTTCGTGAATGATGCGCGGGGCCTTGCTTTGCGCTCGGCAAAAGGCGAGGGGAGGCTGGCTTGGTTATCTTGGGTATCGACCCCGGTTTGGCCCATACGGGTTGGGGGATTATCGAGGAGCGGCGCGGCGAGGTTCGCTGCCGTGCCTACGGTTGTATCGAGACCAGTGCCGGAAGCCCGCTCGCGGTGCGCCTGTCGCACATCGCCCGCGACCTCAAAGACGTCGTCGAGCGCTATCGCCCCGACACTGCGGCCGTCGAGAGCATCTACTTTGGCGCCAACGTCCGCTCGGCTATCCCTACGGCACATGCCCGCGGGGCCGCGCTTGTGGCGCTTTCGGAGTGCGCGCTCGAGATCGGCGAGTACACGCCCATGCAGATCAAGCAGGCCGTGGTGGGCACCGGCGCCGCGGACAAGCGGCAGGTCGCCTATATGGTGCGCACGCTCACGCAACTCGACCACGACCCGCATCCCGACCATGCCGCCGATGCCCTGGCCTGCGCCATCTGCCACGTAAACCTTAGCCGCACCCGTGCCCTCACCGGTGGCGAGTTCTATCAACAGAGAGGAACCGGATACTGATGATCTCCCAGCTCCATGGAACGCTTGTCGAGGCCACAATGAGCTCGGCCGTCGTCGATGTGTCGGGCGTGGGCTTTGAGCTCGGTATTTCGGGCTGCACTGCCGCCACGCTGCCTACACCCGGCGGCGAGGTGCGCCTCTATACCCGTATGCAGGTGCGCGAGGACGCCATGACGCTCTTTGGTTTTGCCTCCAAGGACGAGCGAACGATGTTCGATCGGCTCGTGTCCGTATCGGGCGTCGGCCCGCGCCTAGCGCTCGCCGTGCTCTCCACCTATACCGTGGGACAGCTGTATTCCCTGGTAATGGCTGAGGACGACAAGGGCATGGCCAAGGTTCCCGGTGTGGGCAAAAAGACAGCGCAGCGCCTCATCTTGGAACTCAAGAGCACCTTTGCCAAGGACAAAGGCTTTGTGCCGGTCGACGTGATTCCCGGACAGGTTGCGATGCCCGTGCCCACTGCCGCTCCCTCGGCCATCGATGATGCCCGCGCGGCACTCCTTTCCATGGGCTTTAGCCCGCAGGAGACCGATGTCGCCCTGAGCGGGTATGATGGGCAGGATATGCGTGTCGAGGATCTGCTCGGCGCGGCGCTTAAGCGACTTGGAATGGATGCGTGATGTGGGAAGCCGATGACTCTCAGGACCTGTGGTCGACGCCCGGAAACTCGCCAGCGGCATCCATGGCGCATGGCGAGCGTATGGTGGGCTCGGAGCTGACGCCCGAGGACCTCGATGTCGACCGTACCCTGCGCCCCCAGCGCCTGGACGACTACTGCGGTCAGGAGCACATCAAGCAGAGCCTGCGCGTGCTCATCGAGGCGGCGCAGAGCCGCGGTGAGACGCTCGATCACGTGATTTTCTCGGGCCCTCCGGGTCTGGGCAAGACCACGCTGGCTACCGTTATCGCCAACGAGCTGGGCGCTCAGATCAAGACGACGAGCGGTCCGGCCATCGCGCGTACCGGTGACCTGGCGGCCATCCTGACTAACCTGCAACCGGGTGACGTGCTGTTTATCGACGAGATCCACCGCCTCAACCGCTCGGTCGAGGAGGTCCTGTACCCTGCGATGGAGGACTTTGCCCTCGATATCGTGATCGGTAAAGGTCCCGCCGCACGTTCTATTCGCCTGGATATCCCCAAGTTTACGCTGGTAGCGGCAACGACTCGCTCGGGCATGTTGACCGGCCCGCTACGCGACCGTTTCGGCATTTCGTATCGCCTGGATTACTACACCGTTGAGGAGCTCGCCCAGATTGTGACACGCTCGGCGACCATTCTGGGTGTGACGATCGACCATCCCAGCGCGCTCGAGATCGGCTCGCGCTCGCGCGGTACGCCGCGTCTTGCCAACCGTCTGCTCAAACGTGTGCGCGACTATGCGCAGGTGCGCGGCAACGGTCCTATTGAGCTTGATATCTGCCGTCAGGCGCTCGAGTTTTTCGAGATCGACGAGCTTGGCTTGGACTGGATGGATATTCGCATCTTGGAGACACTTGCCAAGACGTTCTCCGGCCGTGCCGTTGGCTTGACCACGCTTGCCAGTGCGGTGGGCGAGGACCCGGGTACGCTCGAGGATGTCTATGAGCCCTATCTGCTGCAGTGCGGATTGATGATTCGCACACCGCAGGGTCGCCAGGCAACGCTTCGCACATTCGAGCATTTGGGTATTGAACCGACCCTGTAGAAATGGGCTTGTTTTAGCGCATCTGTAGGCTATCGCTGGGCATCGGGTAAACATATCGCCGTTCGTCGGTTACGGGCGTTTTACTATTGCGCGCGCGTGCTATGCTGGATTGGTCTTTTTCTCATCCGGTAACGAAAGGACCGCCCATGCCTACTGACATCGAAATCGCACGTTCTGTTACGCCGCTGCCTATTACCGAGGTGGCCAAGAACGCCGGCGTCGACGTTAAGCATCTGATTCCGTACGGCTTCGACAAGGCTAAGGTCGACTATTCCCTGCTCAACGAGCCGACCGACCACCAGGCCAAGCTTGTCCTCGTGACCGCTATCAATCCCACGCCCGCAGGCGAGGGCAAGACCACCACGACCATCGGCCTGGCCGACGGTCTGCGTCGTCGCGGCGTCAAGAGCGCCGTGGCCCTGCGCGAGCCTTCGCTCGGCCCCGTGTTTGGCGTGAAGGGCGGTGCCGCCGGTGGCGGTTGGGCCCAGGTCATCCCCATGGAGGACATCAACCTGCACTTTACCGGCGACTTCCATGCTATCGGTGCCGCCAACAACCTGCTGGCTGCCATGCTCGACAACCATATTCAGCAGGGCAACCAGCTCGGTATCGATGTTAAGCGCATCACCTGGAAGCGCGTTGTCGACATGAACGACCGTCAGCTGCGCCATGTTATCGACGGCATTGGTGGCAAGGCCCAGGGCGTGCCGCGCGAGGATGGCTTCGACATCACTGTTGCCTCCGAGGTCATGGCAATCCTGTGCCTGTCCACGAGTATCAATGACCTCAAGAAGCGCCTGGGCGAGATTGTTGTCGGCTACAGTTTTGCCGGCGAGCCCGTCCGCGCCCGCGACCTTAAGGCTCAGGGCGCCATGGCGGCCCTGCTCAAGGACGCGCTCAAACCCAACCTGGTTCAGACGCTCGAGGGCACGCCTGCGTTTGTCCACGGCGGTCCCTTCGCCAATATTGCCCACGGCTGCAACTCCATCATGGCCACCCGCATGGCCATGCGCTTTGGCGACGTCGCGATTACCGAGGCCGGTTTCGGCGCCGACCTGGGTGCCGAGAAGTTCCTCGACATCAAGTGCCGCATGACGGGCGTTCGCCCCAGCGCCGTCGTGATTGTCGCCACCGCCCGCGCGCTTAAGTACAACGGCGGTGTTGCCAAGGCCGACCTCAACGAGGAGAACCTTGAGGCCCTCAAGGCCGGCATGCCCAACCTGCTGCGTCACGTCGACAACATTCAGAATGTCTACGGTCTGCCCTGCGTGGTCGCCATCAACCGCTTCCCGACGGACACCGAGGCCGAGCTCGAGCTCATCGAGTCCGAGTGCCAGAAGCTCGGTGTCAATGTGAAGCTGTCCGAGGTTTGGGCCAAGGGCGGCGAGGGCGCGCTCGACCTGGCCGATGAGGTCATGCGCCTGATCGAGCAGCCGAGCGAGCTCAAGTTTGCTTACGAGGACGGCGCCGATGTGGCCGACGCCCTCGAGGCCGTTGCCACCAAGGTCTACCGCGCCGACGGCGTCGACTTTACGCCGGCTGCCAAGCGTCAGCTCGCCGAGCTGCGCGAGAACGGCTTTGGCAACCTGCCGGTGTGTGTCGCCAAGACGCAGTACAGCTTTAGCGACAACGCCAAGGCGCTGGGCGCTCCCGAGGGCTTCCGCATCACCGTGCGCGAGCTCAAGGTTTCCGCCGGTGCCCACTTTGTGGTCGCGCTGACCGGCAGCGTTCTGACCATGCCTGGCTTGCCCAAGGTTCCCGCGGCCGAGAACATCGACGTCGACAACGACGGCAACATCACCGGCCTGTTCTAAGCCTGCCGCGCATAGCCGCTTGCCCGCCCCGCCGCGCCACCAAGGCCCGGCGGGGCTTTTTCCTCCGTCCCCAAGGGGTCATTTTTTGCGGCGGCAATGTTGCGCAACAAGAATCACGATTTCTCCCGTACGGTGTAGTTGGAAGAACTGCGCGGGCGCATTGCGGCTGCGATGAGAGACGGGAGATGCGATGTATTGCACCAAGTGCGGAGCTCAGATACCCGATGGCTCCACGTTTTGCACGAGCTGCGGCGCTCGCGTGGGCGGCGTTGAGGACCAGGCGGAGCCCGTGGCGTTTCCGGTAGGGGATGCGCCGGCGACTGCCCCTGCGGGACAGCACGCTCCTCAGGGTGTCTCGGCTCATATGGCGGCGCAGCCTCGTTATGAGGAACCTATGACCGAGCCTGCTGAGGTCGCTCAGCCGTTTGTTCCGACGCCGCAGCCCAAGAAGCCAAACATAGGGGCCGTATCGTCGCGGCTGTTATCGACGGCGTGGCCGTTGTCGCCATTGTCGCCGCTATCGTGATCGTGCCGCGTATTGGCGCGTCGTCCGAGGTAACTTCGGGTGGCAAGGGCTATGTTGTCTGCGCATGCGAGACTAAAGTGCTGCCCAAGAACAGCAAGGGCAAAAAGCTTAAGAGCTATACCGTCGAGCTGGCGCCGGTGTCTGGCAAGGGCAAGAGCTACACCATCAAAGTGGATGGCGAGGACGGCTTTGCCATGGAGGACTTTGGCGAGCTGCCCGACCAGAAATACCAGATGACCATCACCTCGGGCAAGGGCAAAAAGAAGAGCACGACCACCATGAAGGTCGACTATACCAAGGAGGGTTCGGACGCCCCCAAGAACGTCGAGCTCACGCAGTCCAAGAAGGAGGCCAAGGCGTCTGCCAAGGCAGCGGTCAAGACGGCAAACGAGCTGTTCACCGATAAGATTCTCGAGTACCAGAAAAAGTACGGCGAGGGCGAGGCTGTCGAGATTGATGATTCTCAATCTACGTATGGAGCCCAGGGTGTTGCCTATGCCAAACTTGTTGACTTTGATGGCGACGGCCAAGATGAGCTACTGATTGAGTATTCCGATGAACCGGTGGACCGTGTGGATAACGCGGCCGCTGCGCATCTTGAAGTCTGGGCGTATAAGAATGGCAAGATTGAGAAGGTCTATACGCCGGATGTTAGTGTGGCTCCCCATCAGGCGTATGTGTCTTTCGCTCCTTTTTCTGGCGTTTATGGCGTGCTAGTTTACGATAAGGATTCGGTAAACGAAACCATCGCAACGGTTGCCACGACGCTGGAGCAGCTGAAGTCGAAGGACTCTGACGATGCGCAGGCGAGCTACGAGGCCGTCTCTGCCACGCAGGATGTTGACTTTACGGCTGCAGTTGGCGAGGGCCCGCTGAATCCGTCTCCCGATGACACATGCCAGATTACGGCTACGTGGACCTACCCCCAGGTGAAAGGCCAGGGCGTGGGCGTCGCCAAGTTTAACAAGGATATGGTCCAGCTCGTTGCGGATACGCTCGAAGCGAGCAAGCAGGCCTCGATGGATGACGAGGACAGCCGCGTGACCATGATGTACACCGCCGAGATCGTCTCGATCGATGGCGATATTGCCTGTGTGCGCACGTTTACCGACAGCTATCAACCTCCGTATCGATCGGAACGGATGACGAGGTCGGCGTACTACAACCTCAAGACGGGTGAGCAGGTTTCGCTCGAGGATTCGCTTGCGCAGCACGGGCTTTCGTTCGATACCCTCAAGAGTGAAGCCAAACAGGCAATTAAGACGGCAAAGCCGGATATGGACTCCGTGTCCGAAGACAACATCGACGATGACGATAACTACACCGAGGATCATTTCTACTACGACGGCAAGGGCTATATCATCGTCCTCGATACCGGCGAGTTTGACTGCATGGCATGGGATACGCACGACTTGGTTGCGCACGCCTTCGACTCGAGCTATTCCTGCGGTCAGGATGTAACGCCCGAGCGAGCCAAGGCCACGTACGTACCCAACGAGTAAGGTGGACCGCGAGGGATAAATTGAACTGTCCCCGGTGGCGCAAAACACAGCGCCGCCGGGGACTTTTTGATGCAAATTGGCTCCGAAATAAGCTATCTGGGCCAGCCGCGCCACGAAAAGCGCCCATCTACTACGTTTGCCAGGGTTGGACCGACCATGGAGCGTTTTTTAACAATGCGGCAAGACGTTTACCTGCGGTTTTGTTAACACAAATATGGCTATGGTTGGCACCCTTGGGTTAAACGTAGTAGATGGGCGCATTTTTTGGTACACAGCCCAAGAAGAGATCATTAGCCGCGCTGGAGGCCGAAGAGTTTGGCGTTGCGCTCGGCGACCATCATGTTGATATCGGCGATTTCCATCTCGCCGTCAATGTAGGGCTGGTAAGTGCCATATGGATCGCCGGCTCCCAAGCTGCAGCTTCCGCAGTTATCGCAGCTGCCGTTGCCGCAGCCCGCGAGTGCCAGCTTAATGATCTCCTCGCGCTCGGCGCGCGTTGTGTCTTTGATGAGCTTGCTTTTTGCCATGACGTTCCTCGATTCGCTTGTGACCGTCGGCCGCGCATGTCTTGTAGATACCGGCGGGCTTTGCCCATCATAGGCTTTTGCGCGGGTAGAATGCATGGATAACTTGATGCTTACGGGCGACGGAAAGGAATCGTTGCATGGACCAGGATAAGACGACCGTAATGGGTGGCTACGGCTCCCCGCGGACGGGCAATGGCGCCGATGAGACCCGCGTCGTGCCGAATCCCAGCTACGCCTCGCCCGATGCGACCCAGGCCTCGGCCGATCCCACGCGCGTTGTGAATTACGGAAACGCAGCGCAGGACCCGTATGGTGCCTCGTCGCAGAGCCCCTACGGCAACGCGGCGGCAGACCCTTATGATGACCTGCTGCAAAACCCCATTCCGCAACCTCAGCAGACGACATATATGCCGCGCACGGCACAGCCGCGCTACGAGTCGCGCGACCGATATGCGCGCGAGCCGTATCGTGAGTATCCCAAGTCCATCCCTCAGTATGGCGAGGACGAGGAGAAGAAGCCTTCGCGTTCGTCGAGCGTGATCAAGAAAATCCTGATCGTGCTGGCGATCTTCTTTGCCCTGTCGGTTGTGTTCGCCATCGTGTCGGGCATGCTCAACAAGCGGGGCGCCACGACTGATACCACGGCTGAGCAGACCGAGACTACCCAGTCCGGCACCGTCGACCTGAGCGATATCCCGGGTCAGTACTGGTCCAACGCCAAGAAGCTCCTTAAGTCGCGCGGGGCCGATCTTTCGAATGCCGTGATTCTGACCGACGACGGCTCGACACCCGTTGTCGATGCCAACTGGGTCGTGACGTCTGCCTACTATAACGACAACGGCAACCTCGAGGTTCAGCTTACGCGCAAGGACAGCTCGTCGGGTAATGCGTCCGGCGACCAGGGCGGCGCGGACAGCTCGAGTTCCAACACGCTGGAGGACCTGAGCAACAAGGCGCAGGAGCTTGGGGATAAGGCCCAAGAGCTGGGCGACACGGCTCAGAATCTCGGCGATACCGCACAGAACCTGGGCGATATGGCAACGAACGCCTGGGGTGCCCTGCAAAACGGTATTTCGGGCGCGCAGGGGAACTAACGGTCGGGCGGCTAGAGCCTTAGCAGTGCAAACAAAACGGGGCGCAGGATTGCGTGACCGGGCGCGTAGGCGCGTTGGTCGGCGGTCCTGCGTCCCGTTTTGCTGTCGATTACAGCTGCTCGGCCGGACGGTCGGGCGAGCTGAAGCCCGAGTCAAATGTGACGACGCACGAGACATCGGGCCGGCGCTCGTGCACGATGCGTGTGACGAGCTCCAGCAGCTCCTCGTCGGATATGTCAAAGCCGTCGGGGCGCACCAGGTCAAACGAAACGAACCCGTCGTGCTCGTGCAGGTCGTGGATGGAGAGCGCGGGATCGATCTGCATGACGCCGCGCTTGACCCAGGCGCGCAGGTCGTCGCCGGTGGTGGCGATGGGGTCGCAGTGTAGCGTGATACCGATGCCCATCTGCCGTTTGATATCGTGCTCGATGGTGTCCAGAATCTCGTGGTGCTCAAAGGCATCGCCCTCGCCGGGCATTTCCACGTGTGCGCTGGCAAACTGGCGGCCGGGACCGTAGTCGTGCACCATCAGGTCGTGCGTGCCTAGGACCTGCGGATACGACATGATCTTGTCGCGGATTGCCTGGACGAGCTTAGGGTCGGGCGCTTGCCCCAACAGCGGGCTGATGGCGTCGCGCACCAGGCCCATGCCACTGATGCAGATGAAGATGCCCACGCCCAGGCCTGCCCAGCCATCGAGGTCAAAGCCGGTCGTCTGCGAAATAAGCGCTGCGGCCAGGACCGAGGCCGAGGCAATGACGTCGTTTTTGGAATCCTGCGCCGTGGCGATGAGCGTCTCCGAGTCGATGCGGTTGCCCAGCGTGCGGTTGAATGCCGCCATCCAGAACTTGACGAGCATGGACAGGACAAGGGCTGCCATGGAGAGCGCCGAATACGCGGTGGGGGAGGGCTTGATGATCTTGGTGACCGACTCCAGGATCAGGTTGATGCCGACGGCGCAAACGAGAACGGCGACAAACAGCCCCGCCAGGTACTCGTAGCGACCGTGGCCATAGGGGTGCCCCTCGTCGGCCGGGCGGCTGGCAAGGCGGAATCCGAGCAGACTCACGATGTTGCTCGAGGCGTCGGAAAGGTTGTTGAAGGCGTCGGCGATAAGCGAGACGGAGCCCGCGAGCAGACCAGCTATGCCCTTGGCCAGGCACAGTGTGATGTTGAGGCCGATGCAGATGAGGCTTGCGGCAAAACCCGCGTTGGTGCGGCAGGAGGTATCGACCGGCTCGCTTTCGCTGCCGGGAACAAGCGTATGTACCAGCCGATTTACAAATAGCATGGCGTATCTCCTCGCATTCTCATTAAGGGGATAGTGTAGCTCGCGCAGACGCAACGTGTACCGATGCTCAGAAAATGCAGCAATGGTCTGCTGGCGCTAACGGGCGCGAGGCGGAGGGGGCGACTGCCCGCGCGCGTTCGAGTTCACTGCGCCTTCCCGTTCGACCGAGTGCTCCATTTTGGGCCACATGGGTATGGGCACGTGCCGATTTGCTCGACATACTTAATGTCGACAGCCCTGTGCAAAGGAGGACGTTTCCATGGACGAGATGTTTGCCATTAAATGCCAAAACTGCGGCGGCCCCATGTATTCTCATCAGGCAAAGCGCAGCTTTGAGTGCGCCTATTGCGAAACGGTTATTCCGTGGCAAGCGGACGCCGGGGAGCCCAAGAGCGCCCTGGGCATTCGTCATACGCCGTTGACGGTGGTTGATGGGCTGCTCAAGCTCACGCACGTCTCGCAGCTCGAGCGCCCAGAGGACCCGGACTGGTATTTCTTCAATTCGTACTGGCGCAATCAGTCGGTTCTTGAGCACCTGCTGTGGGAGGACCGCGGCACGGCGCAGGAGTTCCAAGAGGCGACGCACGTGAGCATTCCCTGCCCCTTCTGCGGCGCGTCCTTTGAGGGGTCATCGACCCAGCGCGTGTTTGAGTGCCCGTCCTGCGGCAATAAGATCGGCGTTGCCGACCTGCTCAAGCCCGGCACGTTTAGTAAGCGCCTGACCATGGGCGTGGGTGCCGAATACGTTCCCGAACAGGGCGTCCCCTGTGAGATATCGCCGCAGCAGGCACGTGCCAACGCGCTGCAGCTGGTGCGTCGGTACCCGGACGCCTTTGCCGGGCATGATGTGGAAGACGCAATCCAAAATGACATGATGCTCTTCTATTTCCCCATGGCGCTGGCGGACCTGCGCATGATGGCATCCTTCCCGGGCAAGGGCCTGAGCAAGGAGACCTTGGTGTACTACGAGGTGCTCGACTGGGCGTATCCGCGGGCAAACTACCTGGACGTTCGCCTTATGGGCATTTTGGAGCCGTGGGATTTTGGCAAGGTGGGGCCGTTCGATCCTGCCATGCAGGAAGGCGACTTCCGCGTTGTCTCCGTCGATGCGTCTACCAAGGACCAAGTGGTTATTGATAAGCTGGCGCTCGATATTGCCGGCAACGATGCCGAGGCGATCCTGGGGCTCAATAAAAAGAGCATCCGCACGTGGGAGCACAAGGCTCGCAAGCACAAGGGCGGCCTGGTGATGGTACCGGTCTACTTTGTCGATCGCCCGGCGTCGGACAGCCGCGACGGCGAGCAGGTGCGCATTGCCGTGAACGGCCAGACGGGTCGCGCGGCGGCGGTGGTGTTTAGCGACAAGCGCGAGACGCATGTGGTGGCACCGCTCAATCCCAACGTGATGCTGTCGAGCGAAAGCACCGTGCACGCCACGCCCATCGAGGTCAAATACGTTAAATCGCCGTTCCTATACCAGATCGTACGTCGCGGAGGCGGCGAACAGCCGCGGCAGGTGGCAGCGGTGGAGGGTTCCTACCGAGAGGAGAAGCCCAAACGCAAGGGCCTGTTCGGCGCGATTTTTGGGAAGTAGGGGAGCGGTGCCGGGGTGTCGGGCCGCATCGCAAGGTCATGAGACGAATTTAAGACTGCTGGGAACGTGCTACCATTGCCGATAGCCTTAATCTTGTAAGAAGCGGAGGCTAGATTATGGGTTTTGCGGATCAGCAGCTTCAGCTTCAGGTACCGTATTCTCCTGACGACACGTTTAATGCCTTAAAGACAGCTATGGAAAAGCTGCCTAAAGTAAAAGTTGATAGCGCATCGCCCACAACAAGAACAATTGCAGCCGAGATTGGTATGAGCCTTTGGTCCTGGGGCGAAAATATCAGTATTTCGGTTGTTCCAGTTGAAGGCGGATCTAGCGTTACTGTCAACTCGTCATCTAAGGTCAGGACAAACGTAATAAACGGGGGCAAAAATGCAAAGAATATTGCCAAGATAGTCGATGCCCTATCGAAGGAGCTCGAGCGGTATCCACAGGTTTCAAAGACTATCGAGACGCTGGCGGATAGTGGTGATGTAGTTGCAAGGCTTGAGAGACTTGCAGCGCTGCGTGATAGTGGAGTACTTACCGAGGAAGAGTTTGCTGCAGAAAAGGCAAAAATTCTTTCGTAATTAGACACGATGGTTGGATTTGCATTCTGTTATTGAACTTGTTTATACCAGGCTGAAAGCATCGTGTGTAATAAAAGTGCGCAGTAGTCTCGTCTTATACAGCAATAGGGACCTCTTTCGGGCGCCCTGCCTTTGGTGCGTCGGCGAGTCGTGCCTCGATGGAAGCTTTGGACACCATGCGCTTGGTTCCGTCCTTCCATGAATCCAACATTCCTGCATTTATCAGTTGCGATACCCGTGCTGAGCTAACACCGAGCATACGCGCGGCATCCGCTGCGGTGACGGCGGGGATGTCGCCGAGCTCGCGGCTGACGGCCACGGCGATAATCTTGCCGCCGTGTTGTGACTGGTGTCCAAAGTCCGGCGCGGGAAGATCGACGCCGCCCATAAGGTGATCGTCGACCATACATGCGAGAAAATCGGCGGCGCTTTCGACGGCGTCGTTTAGATCGGAGCCAAACGTTCCTCCTCCGCCCAGCGAGCCACATGGCACGGCATCGACCATACCGTCCGAATCAAAGAACTCAAATTCCCATACGTAAACCATGTAAGACCTCCTCTAAAAAGCGATGCGAAATGTGATGAGGATGAGCTATCGAAGCCCTGCCTGCCTTAGGATTCTTTTGGCAATTTGATCCTCGATCTCTCGGTGGCGTTTCACGAGCACGAGTTTATCTCCTTTGACGAACTTCTCGTGATTAGTGCCTCCTTTCGAGATGAAGCCGGCTTCTTCGAGGATACGGATCAATTCGCGTCTCTGCATCTCAGCCTCTTTCAATAACTATATATTAGCACTTCCTAAGGGTTTTTAGGCTTTAATCTTAGTTATTGCTAATCCCTTTTTGCGGCCCATCCTTGGATAACGGCTTATATTCGTTGTTGTATTAGTCTATTTGCTCGTGCGGACACGTTTTGGTGCCCTGCGCGTGACCGCAAAAAGGGTTTGTAGTGACTAAAATGTGGTCATAGAGATAGTTTTATCGAACTCCATGGGGTGGCGCGCGTGGATAACAATACGTTGTTGTTTCACGATAAGGGTGCCGGCGTTTTCAAGGGAATAAGCATCTATCCCAATCGTATCGAGGCGGTCGTGAAGAACAACTTCTTCGGCACCCATACCAAAATCGTCTACCTCAAGGACATTACGGGTGTCAACAGGGTCAAGGGTAAGCGCGTGCTCCTTCGTAATAGGTTACTGACCGACTGTTCCTACAGGCTGAGCAGTCATTCCCAGGCCAAGGAATTTGTGAACGCGCTGAACATGGTGATGTAGCTGATGGTGGCGTTCGGACCAAGGTAAAAATCAGGGGCGCAGAACGGTGTTCTGCGCCCCTCATCGAGTTGATGCGCCCAAAAGGCCGGCTGGCCTATTCGCTAGCGCCTTCGTCACTTTCATGGTCGTTGGCAAGCATTGCCGCGCCGGCGACCGTTGTCGCCACGGCGGCGGCAGCGAGCCCGGCGGCAATGCCAGAGTTGTCGCCTGTGCCGGCAAGCTTTTCGCCTGAGCCCTTGCGCTTGTTGCCCTTGTCGTTCTTGTCGGCGCCGCCTGCGTTGGTGCCGTTGCCGTCGCCGGTGTCCGTAGCGCCTGCGTTGCCCGAAGCCGTCACAGTAAAGCTTGCGGCTCCGTCACTGGCAAGCTTGTAGTTTTGCGCCGCGTCGCCCAAAAGGCCGTTCACGTGCACCCAGTACGTTCCCGCGGCAAATGTCTCGCCCTCTGCCATTGCCGTGCCCGGCGCGCCGTTTGCATCGTGCATAAACTCGAGCTGGGCTGTGCAGGCATCGCCTTCGAGCTTGCCCTCGAGCGCCGCTGCAACCTTTGCGCGCACATCCTCGCCGACCTTAAGGCCTTCGAGCCCCTCAAAGTGGGGCGTCAGCGCGCGCGGGTCGACATGGATGGGCACGGAGCCCTGCAGTCCCGTAGCGGTTTCGTTGCCCAGGGCGTCGACATCCACGTATTCGATGGCAAAAACCCTGTCCGGATCTGCTACGTTGAGCACGTTGCTGCTGTCGACGAGGCGGAAGTAGCCCTCGCCAACGGTCTTGCCATCCTGGAGCGAGGCATCGCTCAACGAATCGCCGTACGTCATGCGCATGCGGGTCGGGAGGTAGTACGAAACGGTCTGCTTGTGCTGTGTACCCTGCGTATCGTAATTGCGCTGGTAGATGCTTCGGGCCAGTGCCGCATCAACAAAGTCGGACGCGATGATACCAATGTGCTTGAGGCAGTTCTCTTTTGTGCCCTCAATTCCGCTGTTGTTTATATACGAGCTCTTATACAGATGCTCGTTGACTACTCGTGCCGCGGTAAAAGGATTGCTTCCATGCTTGTAGTCCGTGCAACTGGTGTAGTTGATAGACCAGCAACGCTCCTGGACTTGCACCGTGGCCCCGGCATCGTCCACGATGACCATGTTGCGGGTGAGCTCGGTCGTTTTCTTCAGCGCATTATCGACCCAGCTGAGCTTGTCGGTTCCGGTGCATTCAAAATGGTCCTGGGCGTATACCTTGGTGCAATAGGTATCCCCGTCGTCTGTTCCCCGCGCGTCTTGGACGAGACACATGGTGGTGCTGTCGGTGTGAGCCTTAATCTTGTCATCCCATTCGGTAAGGTCGAGGCCCCACGTGTGGCCGCTTACACTGTTGCCGGCGAGCCCAAATCGACGCAGCAGGACGATCTTTCCACGCACCTCGCCGAGCGTGGGAACGCGGCTCGAGGTGTAGAACAGGTTGGGGCTCTTATCCAAAACCTTGCCAAAGGCTGTCGTGAGGCTTTCGTCGGTGGCCTCGTCATTGCCGCGCGACACGAGCATGATGAGCGCCTCTGTCGGGTTTTCGCTCAAAAACGTTGTGAAGTAGCCTATAACATCGGAAAGATGCATAAAGTGCCCGTCTTTTTTAAGCAGATAACAACCTCCGTGATCGATGCCGGGGTCATCGCCCTTTCCGAGTCGAATATCAAAATAGCGAATGCCTTCGAGCAGCTGCGTGGGAATGTAATCCTGCTGGCATTTTGCTTGCGAGGATTGAGGCTCGGTGTCGTTGTCCACACTGCAGGTGCCCGAATCGTGCGTGCCCGGAATGCTCAGCTCGTCGAGGTACTTGGTGTCGTCGACGTGGCTCATCCAACATGGCCCGTCGACATAGCTGCTATACGTAATCCAGTCGAGGCTGCTAACCGTGGCATTGTTCTTTTGCATGTCGTAACCGACAAGTTCGAGCTCCCACGGAATGCTCTTACTCTTATGGCAGATCTTGTTGTTGTCTTGGTCTTTGCCGTCCGATTCTATTGCCAGGTACTTAATGCTTTTTTCCTTGGTGTTTTTCTCGACTGTGCGGTCTCGGATGATATAGGTTCCGTCTGACTGACGCTCGAACGCAAAAGCGCGGCTGGGCTTGTTGTCATACTCGCCGCCCCATACGTGGATGACCTTTCCTTCTTTGTCCGAGTCGTCGTCGACCGACCAAATGCTGTAGCCTGTCTTTTTATGCTCTTCAAAATTGAGCAAGGTGCGGATGGCATACCATTTTAGATTGTCTGTATCTTTCACGTACTCAAGGATGAGTTTGCTGGATGTGCCGTCGTTAAACAGGTGGCAGACGTTGCCCTTAACGTTGCCGTCTTGGTTAACGCTCGCGGTGCGAAAATAGCCCGCGGGGCGAAGGCGAATGACGAAATTACCGAGGTTCTCCGCCGCTTTAGGCGTGTCGTCTGCAAATGCCGCTCGCAGGGGAATGCCCGGCACTGCGGTTTCGGGCAGGCTTGCAAGCGGCGACAACGCTGCAAGTCCAAGGCCCAGCGTAAACGCTCGGCGACTGATGGCGTGGTGTTCGGTCATAACTTCTCCATTCGTAGAGTGCGGTTATGCGATAGTTTTGGTCACTATACTGCCCAGATGTTTAAAGACGCCGGTTTAATTGTCTGCGCGGCGCAATAAATCGGCGGGTGGACGTGTTGGGGTACTTGCCGTTTTCGTATTGTTGTCACATTTGGGTGGTTCCGGCGTCCGGCATCCTCGCGTTCTTCGGCTGCCGGCATAAGAAAGGGAGGGTCGGTTTACCGGCCCTCCCTGGGTACGAAGCGCTGGGACACCGCCGCTTGTTAGCGCTGCGCCCGTGTTTCCCGCTGCGCTCGCCAGTCGCTTAGCGCTTAATCTCGATATCGTCGAGCTTAACATCCATGGCCTCGGTCTTGGCCTTGGCGATATCATCGGCAAATTCCAGAGACTTCATCATGGTCTCGACGGCGTCCTTGTGCTCCTCGACGTTGTCGATGCGCACGTAGACGCTGCCGCCGCCTGCTTCGGTGAAGTACTCAGTCGTCACGCCGCCCGAGTGTGTATAGGAAGCGTTGCGCCAAGTCTTGCCGTTGTACTTGACGGGGTCATTCTCGGTCCACTCAAAGCTGGCATTCCACTTTGCCTCGTAGTCGAACAGCTCGTCAGCGTTCTTGTCGGGATCGAAGACGGGGATGAAGCGATCGCTGGCGTGCTCGCTCTCGGTGAACTTAAACTGGGCCCTGTCGGCGGTATCGCCTGCGACGTCGGTGACCTCGACGCCCTCGGGGACCTCGACCTTAAACCAAATGAAGTCGGTCCTCATATCCACGGCTGGCTTTTCTGCTCCGCCGCCACCGCCACTGCCGGTAGCGCCGCCGCTTCCGCCACAGCCCACCAGGGCAACCGCGGCAAAGAGACTGATGCAGAGGGTGAGAATCGCAAAGGCCTTCTTTTTCATGGTCGTGTCCTCCTCGATCTGTAACCGCCCATGGATTACTTGCCTTTACTGTACGCGTGGACGGCTCGCTAGGGTGGGCCATGTGTCCCATTCTGAGGGCCGGATTTGCGCCGTTAAGTGGCAATATGTCCGGGCGCAAAAGAGGGGAGGGTCGATGCTATCGACCCTCCCCGGTGTTGGGTGCCCGTTGTTTTAATGGAGCGCGCGTACGTGGGTGTGTGCGGTGTTCAATTACTTGATCTCGATGTTCGAAATCTCGACTTCGCGTGCCTCGGCAACTGCCTTCGCCATGTCATCGGGGAACTCGATGGAGTTGAGGAGCGCCTCGGCTTCTTTCTTATGCAGATCGAAGTTCGAGATGAGAACGTAGACGCTTCCCGGCTCAACGTCGGTAAAAAGCATGGTTGAGATGCCGCTGTTGTCCTCGTATGTTCCGACGAGCCACGTCCTGCCGTTATGCTCGACGGATCCGCCATCCTTCCACTGGAACGTATCACCTTTCTTTTCTGCCTGGTCGGCGTGGGATTCCTCTGCCGTCAGCGCTTTTTTCCAAACGGGGATAAAGCGATCGGCCGAACCGTTCTCGTCTTCGGGGAAAGTGAGTTGGACCTTGTCGGCATTCTTGCCAGCGGAGTCGCTTACGCCAGCGCCCTCGGGCATCTCGACCTTAAACCAAATGAAGTCAGTCTTCTTGGCAACGGGGGCCTTTTCCTTACTCTCGCTCTTAGCGGCGCTGCCGCCCCCGCCCGATGCGTTCCCGCCGCAGCCGACAAGGGCGAGTGCGGCAAAGAGGGCGATGCAAAGGGAAAGGATCGATAGGGTCTTTTTCTTCATGGTGGCGTCCTCCTTGTCTGCTGATGACATCACGGCGCCGCATGCTGTTGGGGTACTGATTGCGCTGGCGGCGGATGTCTCTGTGTACTGTGCGACTTATGCCTCCGTTCATCGCTTGTGGCCGTTGCGCGGCCGTTCCCCAACGGGTTCCTTACTTATAGATATGCCCCAGCTTGTGCTGCTCGGGAGTCTCGAAAGGTGGGCCATGTGTCCCATGTTTGCGTTGGCATGGCCTATCGTGTGCCATAGAAATCCGCGATGGCCAGGTGCGCTGACGCTCGCGTACTTATGGGCTAGACTTAGCACCATTACGTGATCGATGCGGTCGGCCGGCGTCGGCCGCCCGACCGATATATATGACTTGAAGGTGCGTGTGCGTATGAGCCAAGAGATGATGGATAAAACCTGTCGCGGTTTTGCCGAGGCGCTGGCCGCGCGCGAGCCGGTTCCCGGTGGTGGCAGCGCGAGCGCCTTTGTAGGTGCGCTGGGCGCCTCGCTTTGCGGAATGGTTGCCCGCTATGGGGCGACAAACCCCGCGCTTGCCGATCGCGCAGACGATCTGACGCGCGCGTTTGCCCAGGCGGATGAGTTGGCGCAGGAACTTGTGGGTCTGGTTGCCGAGGACGTTCGTGCCTACGGGCAGGTGTCCGCGGCGTACGGTATTCCGCGTGACGATCCGGCTCGAGCGACCGCGATTCAGGATGCGCTGCATGTGGCCGCTCTGCCGCCGTATCGCATTATGGATGCCTGCGGGCGTGCGCTGGCGCTGCTCGAGGACATGGCCGACAAGGGTTCGCGTCAGCTGCTGTCCGATGTGGCGTGCGGCGCCGTGTTCTGCCGTGCCGCTATGCAAGGCGCGAGTTTGACGCTCTTTGCGAACACCACGTCTATGAAGGATCGCGTTCGTGCCGAGGAGCTCGAGACGGCGTGTGATGAGCTGCTCGACACATGGTTGCCGCGCGCCGAGGCGCTGGCGCGCCGCGCCTCCGACGCTGCAAGGAAGAGAGGATAGCCATGGCTGAACTGCTGAAGGGTGCTCCCGTTGCTCGCGCTTTGACTGAGGAACTTGCTGCTCGCTGCGCAGCCCTGCGCGAGCGGGGCGTTGTTCCGACGTTGGCTATTGTGCGTGTAGGTGAACGCGAGGACGACCTATCCTACGAGCGCGGTGCGCTCAAGCGCTGCGAAAAAGTGGGGATTGAGGCTCGTCGCGTTTTGCTTTCTGCCGATGTTTCGCAGGACGAGCTGTTGACGGCTATCGAGGACATCAATGCCGATTCGGCTGTTCATGGCTGTCTGATGTTCCGCCCGCTGCCCGCCGGCCTTGACGAGAACGCCGTCGCCGCAGCGCTCGATCCCGCCAAGGATGTTGACTCCATGACGCCGGCTTCGCTGCTCACCACGCTTTCGGGGCGCGGCGAGGGTTTTGCCCCCTGCACAGCCGAAGCTGTGCTTGCTTTGCTGGATCATTACGGCGTTGAGCTGGATGGGGCTAAGGTTGCTGTGGTCGGGCGCTCGCTGGTGATCGGGCGTCCCGTTGCCGCCATGCTTACGGCGCGCAATGCCACCGTGACGACGTGCCATACGCATACGCGCGACCTTGCTGCCGAGTGCCGTGCGGCTGATATTGTGGTTGCGGCCGTTGGGCGCGCGCACACGATTGGTGTGGACGCGGTTCGCGAGGGCCAGACAATCATCGATGTTGGCATTAATTGGGACGAGGCCGCTGGCAAGTTGGTCGGGGACGTTGATTTTGATGCTGCAGAGCCGGTTGTTGACACCATCACGCCTGTGCCGGGCGGCGTGGGAGCTGTGACCACCGCGATTCTCGCCAAACACGTGATTGAGGCGGCGGAGCGCGGTCGCGCGCGCAGACGTGGTGTAAGAGTGTCCTGAGGTCCGTCGCTGCAAGTCC